>JAAUXT010034398.1_pt1 | contig 31320 bp, 39 predicted proteins | sample 7278171 | NCBI WGS metagenome assembly JAAUXT01 (sample SAMN14350112, study PRJNA611818) | marine sediment metagenome | isolation source: surface marine sediment (1.8m) | place: French Polynesia: Moorea | collected 2018-08
CCCCGGGCGCGCCCGGCGCGGGCGCCCCCGTCAGGGGGGAATAACTAAGGGAGAGCTTGTGCGAGAATGGAGGGAGGGAACGAGAGTGCAGGGAGGGAAGATGGAGAGAGAATGAAGGGTGGATGGAAGAGGGAATGACACGAAAGGACAGAGGAGGGAGGCGAGGTGAGGAAGGGAAGGAATGCAGGGAGGGGAGGGATGCAGGGCAGGGCTGAGAGGAAAGTGAATGAGGGTAAAAGACAAGGAGAGGGTTGGGAAGAAATGACAATGACAGTGTGTGTGTGTGTGTGTGTGTGTGTGTGTGTGTGTGTTGAATCCCCTTCTTGACCCAACGGACCACTCCAACATGCAGACAAAAACATTGAGAACAAGAACGAGGGGAGGGTCCAGGCAGGCCCGACACACCCCACCCTCTATCCGAAAATCTTCAGTGCTGAGATTAGCGGGCACCCAAAGAGCACTGTCCCCGCATTCTTGACCAAATCGCAGATCAGCCCCTCAGAAGCATTGATTTTTCACGGCTGGGTGGTAATTCTCCTTCAGCCCTGACTGATCCCGGTGCCCGAGCTCCTCGGTCCCGGCCTCCCTCCCTCCCCACGGGGTCTCACGCCAGATTAACCCGGGGAGAGCGTGGACGCCGGACCCACTCAACAGCCACTCAAAGCTCGTAGTTCAGGCAGTCCACACTGGGTGCGTTATCCGTTGCGTTGCGTGCGACTCCGTATGATTCTTCACAATGCACAAGGCGTTGCAATGCAAATGACTGTGATATTTCCTTTCCGATCCAGATGACTGGGCTTGTGCAGGGTGCGACAAGCGTTGTTTCCCAGTCCAAGTAAATCAATGACTCTTCGTCCTCTCTCCCGAAGAAATGGTGTTGCCTCCAGAGGTGAACTGACGAAGAAATTCTGGGCTCCTCCTGTGCGCCTTGTCCACTGGAAAATTCTCATACGAGGATCGTCTCAAAATAGACCGATCGGAGGACCGTAAAGTGTTCTCACAAGTACAATTGTATGTGTACTAACAAGAACATCATAAGTACATCTTGCCCTGCCTAGTAGTACCTTCTATCCACCAAAATTTTGAATTTTTGTACTCATGAGTACAACTGTGTACTCAAAAAATATTATATGTAATAATCTATCCTACACAACAGTGACAAGTTGAGACATCTATGTATAAATTTGAGAGAAAAAAGAAGCACAAACACCTTGCAATTCTAAAAAATTACAGGTAATAGGAAGAATTAATTTCTAATAATAAACAGATAAGTTTATTTATTTTTTAAATAGTTAAAAGAGGTTATTTGGCTAAGATCATAAGATCCCTGAATTGTGGGTTGATGAGCTGTACCAAACACATTTGTGTGGTATAGGAAGTTTTAATTTTTGACCAAGCACAAAGATGTACGGTCCTCCAATCGGTCTATTTTGAGACGGTCCTCGTACATTTCGTACAAAATTATCTCCATTTTGACGGATGCCCCCTCGGAAGTCGTGCTCCCCTGATGACATCCTGGATCTGTGGTCTGAAGGTTTTTGTCTCAGCCCTGGTTGTGAGTGGTGCTCAGTTTGTGGTGAGTAACTTCTCGTGTCTTTGGAGACTCCGCAGGTGCAAATGAAATTGTTTGTGGGACTTTCAGATTGTGGTTGAAATCACCTAATTCTGGATGTGTCAGGCGCTGTGCTGTTGTTTTTTTTTTTTTTGCGGAAGTTCAGTGGGATGCGTATGGATCTCGCGTCTGAGCCCATACAACGCCACACCACAACCCAAAAACTCTTGCAGATCCAGGGGCCCTGAAGAACAGGTCCATAATCCAGAAGAATCCCCACATTTTAAATGCTGAAATCCCAAGATCTTTTGTGATAATCCTGCAGACAAACGCAAGACACGAAGCGCAGAGCACAGTTTGAATGGGGCTCTCTGGATATGGATCAGTTTGCCCTTCCTTGTTCTCGAACACAAGCGCTGAGTCCTCCAGTCGGGGAGAACTGAGGGAAGACCAGCAGGTGCAGACTGCTTGTATCCGCAATCAACAGCGGTGTTCAATAGCAGATACAAAGGACCTTGCGGGGCGTGGGGGCTGTGAGGGCAAGTCCCACTGGAGGGGTTTGTGTGGGGCTCTCATGGGCCATGGGATGGTCAAGGGGCTGAGACGTTTGTGGTAACCTGGATCATTTGAGCCTTGCCTGCTGTGAGGCCACGGGTGCAATGGTTGCCCTTGGGGCTCTCTACCCCATTCTTGCCCTTGCTTTCCTCATTGTGCGAAGTCCCTTCAGGGCGAAGCACCATGTGGTGGTGCAGTATTTTGCAAGGTGGATGAAATGTCCCCTGCCCCCTCCCCCCAAACCCCCCTCCCCACCCCCTGCCTCCACATCCCCTGCCCCTGGACCCCCCTGCCCTTGGACCCCACCCATGCAGAAAACAAGGAGGACAAGGAAGAATCGACGACATTACTGGCAAGGGACTTCGCACTGCAGTTGCCTTGAGCACTGCTTCTTGTTTATTCTCTATCTCGCAGGGTGCCCTTTACCTCATATCATGGATCCGTCTTGACAGACACAGACAGAGACGGCAGATGAAGAAGGAGGATGAATTCATTGACAACAAGGCTGGATCAATTGTGCGTCAAACCCCCCCCCCCATTGTGCAGCATCGTACTCGTTCCTGTATCACGTATCAGACGGAAAAGAACCAAGGCCTCGAGGCGAAACACACGAGTGCGTCAGGGGTAGATCCAGTGGTGCCTGGAGGCCCAAGGTCCCCTGATTCCCCGGACAAAAAAAAACTCTCACTCATATGAGCAAAAGGTGCGAAGGTTTTGTCCATTTTTCGTCCTCTTTTTCGCTTGGATGGCAGAGACAAAATACACACGAGTGCGTCAAATGTGGTTCCAGTGGTGCCTGGAAGCCCAAGGTCCCCTGACTCTCCGGACAAAACACTCGTTTTCCATTTTGCCTCTTTTGTGCCTGAAAAGGACAAGCGGTTTTTAGAGGGTGGGTTTCGTGGCGGGGAACTCCTCAAGTCTCCCACACCCACGGAGAAAGGACGATTCCAGCCCCACCTTCCTTTGCCACAAAATTGTTTGCCCACGCGTCAAGAGAAATATTGGTCCCGGAAGTGGGAAGTGGATCTGCCCCCACGTGCACCAAGCACAGTAGGACTCATGACATGGTCATGATATCTGCACTCTGGTATGAATCATTTGCCCATTGTCTCAATCCATGGAAGGCGACGAAGGGTTGGAGTCCGAACCCCTCAAAGAGGTCAAGATCCTGAGTCGCCATTGAGGTTCAGTATTCCGCGTCCGTGAAGGGGATCATGAACCCAAGTCCCCAAAAGAGTGCAGGGGTTCAAACCCCAAAAATGGCTTTGGGGCTGAAGTCAATTGAGAGGTGTGGACCCAAGCCCCTGAAGGGGGTTTGGGAGCCAAGTACTTCAGAATCTGAGTTCGCACAGGGACCTGAAGTCCTGACAAACTCTTGGGGTGGATCTGAGGTCTGCAACAGTTCAAGGAGTCTGGGGCAAGTATGGACATGGAGACATGCATCAGTGACCCGAGCGCCCAGCGGGATTATGGGCCTGGACCCCATCAGGAATTTTTGTTTCGGGGTGGGTGGAACAATACACTGACCTCCACGCAAAAATAGTTCAACATGCCAAAAAGAAAGAATGAAAGAGTTGGCACAAAAAGAGAGTTGAGCCGATAAACCAGGTTTGTGGGAACCCCTGGATCCGCTAAAGATTGTCTGGTTCATGGATTTCCTTTTGCGGGTTTGCTTTTGGGCTTTTGTGGGTTCAGGCACCTCAGGGCTTCTGAGTTCACGGCTTCGCGCTTTTGATTTTTCCATGTGATGGAAAAGTCACAACTTCCATGGTGGAGATAATTCGCAGTGAATCACAGATCTGCTGGTTGGTTTCACGTCTTCCGACAGAATTGTACAGTCGCAACAGGACCAGAGCACGACCAGGACCACAGCACGACCACACTATTTGGTGGTTCTCTGGTCCTGAAATTTTAGGACCACAGCACGACCACCTAGGACTGAGCTCCGACCAGTCATGGTGTAGTCCTGGATGAATTTTTAGGACCAGAGAACAACCACCTCACTGGGTTGGTATATTAAACAAATAGTGGGTGATAAAAGGGAAGCTGCTGTATCATGTATATAGTGTTGAAAGTACTTGTCCACCAAGAAGTGTGAAATACAGCATCAATTCCAAGTGCATTCATCCATTTCCAAAGCGGTCGGGCTGCAATGAAAGGACCATGTACCAACCCAGTGAACTCCTTGAAATGGCTGGCTTGGCCCACATGGCCCCATATCCAACATTGGTGCAAAGTCAGGTGATTCATCATGGTTTGCTGCACACGCAAATTGAACACACCCAAAATGGACATTGCGCACATGTCATCACATGTCACATTGTGAGTGTCTATAATTTGCAATTGAAGACTTGCTGCTTCAGTCTCACTTGACAACATATGAAACAATTGGACAGTGTCATGTTGAGCAGATTTGCCACAATGAGACATTTGAATGCCAAGGCTGAGGCATAGAAAAGGGAGAACAAAGGTAACATCAAGTTGCATCCAAACATTGAAATGTCAACACCTCTGTGTCCATCCTCACACCAACAGATACACACAGATCTCACCATGACTTCAACACAATTGAAATGTTACTTGTGTTTGGAGTCTTCAAAGAAATACAAACTTGACACCAAAGTGAATGCAAATACTGTCTGTGTGGCAACACTAGAAATTGTGAAGTAATGATGACCACTGGAACAAATATATTTATCTGCTCAATAAACAAATTAGCGAACAGGTTAACATGTCAAAACTGATAAATTGTTGTCTTCTCTTATCAACTCCTTCAGTTTTTAGCCAATATAATTTTCATTTTGTGAAACTAAAAAGCAAGTTTGAGGGTGAAAATCCAGCCAAACATTGGTTTTCTCACATAAAGTCACACCTGTTTCAGAGTTTGGTTGTGTACAAGGACAAATCCCCAAAGTGGGATGATGGCGGTGTTCTCATTCAGAGTTTAAGCTTTGTTTGTATCAATACAGCAATCCTAATGAAAATATCTGCTTTACCACATTCACACATGACCCCTCCTTATTCCAAATATTTTGGCCACATTGTTGTAGGAGACCCTGAATCAGCTGAACCATGGTAAGTCCTGTAAACAGAGAACACACAGCCTGAATAATAGTTTGATGGGGAATAGGAGAAAAGTGAGGGCCATCAAATAAATAGCCTGTTCAGATGCTTGATTTGCACAGATTGAGTTTGCTAAAGAACAAGAAAAATCAAGACTGCCTCACAAACAGGATGGGAGCTGCTTGTTCTAAGAAGCATGCTTTTGGTGTATCAAATTCTAAGTTGATTTGTCTTCCTCTGGATGTCACAAACTTGTTCTGGGAAAAGTTCTCTCTCACTCAAAGAACAAAAAATCCTGTTTTACTGCTCATCACTTAAAGTTATATACGTGTTTTTTTCAGGTCACTACACAGAAGCATTGAAACATGTTACATTAATCAGGCTGCATTCAACATAAAACCAGGTCACAGGAATGAAAATAAGATGACAAGGCCCATTGGGCTGATTTCTAGATTCTACCTTTGTCATGAAAATAGTCTGGGTGGAGGCTTGAAGGAAATAATACCTGAAATCATTGCATTTGACCTACACCACCACATGACACTGAATGTATCATTTCACTACATCTTGACATCATTCAAAATTTCAGAACATTGCATCTTTGGTCACCTAACAATTGGTGAATTGATCGACCAAAGGATGAAAAGTACTGTAGACAAAGATATGAAACACTGTGGCCTTTATTCAAAATTTACTCTGCTGTCCTTTACAAGCATTGTCAAGATCAGTGTGTTTTTGTGGCACAACAATTACCTTGTGACATCACTTGTTTACAGTATCAGAGACAGAAACACCACTTCAAGCAAATTGTGTTTCAATCCATCACATGCAAAACCAATATGGATCTTCACCTTCACTGCCCAAACATCATCTCTGCAAATCATCTTTTTGAGAGGAGACAAGTTCCAAAAGCTACACATTTGGGTCACTTTTCCTGATCAGCAATCTTTGTACCCATCTCCCATGCTGAGAGCATTTGATGGGCCTGGTGACAAATGCAATGATTTGAACTTTATATCATCAAACACAAATCTTCTCAAGCTGCATACATCCACCACCACATTTCAAGCATTGTTGCACATCCTGAATCTGGCATCATATGTTTCTTTTGCAGGCAGTTCTATTTCAAGCACCCATGTGTTTGTTGAACCATCTCTGACAAATGCACATCTCCTCCCAAATGTGATGTTTTGTGGTTCATCAGACCATTGCCTTTTCAGCCTGAAAACAAGGAGCACTTTGAGAATAAACCTGACAATGCATAACTTCCAGTTCAGTGGCAGCAGGGATATGGGGGACTGCACATATGCTGGGTTCATCATTCATGATCCAGAAGCCAATTACACCATGACCGAATGCGTCCCCACCCTCTACATGCACTGGTCACCACAAGTATTTATGAATTTCATTGTCTATGCAAAGTTTGCCAATCAGGATCAATTCAGATCAATATGTTCCCATTCAAATGAAATGAAGCTGTATTTGTTCTCTTACAAGGAGTATGCAAATTTATCAGTATCAGTTGTTGTGGAAACCACAGAATACCCTGTGATAACTATTGATGCATGTCAATCCTCTGAGTTAGATTGCACAAAACAGGAGAAACTGGTAGTTCAAATAACAGCATTGATGCAAGCCACATCATTTCCCAAGCAATATTGTACAGCTCGACTGTTTTGTTCATCCCCTTCCTCCAGCATAGCAACCAAAGTGAATGTCTTGGGAACTGCAGTATTCCAGAACAGTGAGTAGCACATGTGTTGTTGAAAAATGTTCTTCCAGTCCAATCCATCCTGGACTTGAAGATGTGTTCACAATGTGCTCTGAATATCATCTTGTCTCTCCAGAAATTGGTGATGGTCTTGGTGTCCTTCAAGGGGCGCACAACTTGGTGTGCAGGACTATACTCAGGCAAAATGGACAGGAGAAAGAAGAAAGTTGTGGTAAATCTACTTCTGATGACACTGATTCCTTCATCAAAAGGAACCTTTTCAAGTGGTTTTTGTCAAACCCTCCACGTGAAGTTGTTCACCTTGGAATTTCATTCCATTCATCCACTTGGACTTCAAAAACAACAATTTGCACATATTCCTCTCCTGCTTCTTTGCTCAGTTGGGTCAACTTGGTTATCCACTTCACTCAGCTGATCATTGAATCTCTCTTTGATCAGAAATATTTACCACTGACACTGACTTTGTCAAGCTGGGACTCAGACAGCTTTGCATTCTGCAGAAAAGCCAAAATGCAAAAGACTCATAAATTCCTTCTACTGATGGATAATTTTCTACCTGGAAAGGTGTGCTTTATAACAACAGATGTCTGATTGGTTGTCACTACGTAAATCTTGCTGTTTCTGATACCAGAAAAAGCCATTTTATACAGAAAACTGGAGGCCAATCATCCGTGAGTTGATCATGAAAGATAGATTTGTTCTTTGGTATTTTGCAGGTGTTTATTACTCTTGGTTTGATAAACACCAAATATGCTCTGTCACCAAGTTCCTTGCAAGCCTGTCATTGCAAATCATTGTTGGAAATCCATTTCTCCCCAAGAAAGGATACAAATTATTTCCTACTGAATTATATAAATGTTTATGAAGCAGAAAGCATAAATGCTGGTGGTCAATGGAACAACATTTCATTAAAGTTGTACTTTTTCACTGACAATAGAAGAGCCTTCAGTTTAGACAGAGAAGCGAGGTACATTTTTGACAAATGTATTTTCAAAATTCACTTGTTGATCCTGGGAATGTGTTTGATTGCTAGGTCATACAAAGTACAAGGTAAGTTCAAACTATTGTGCCACAACTTTGTTGTCCACTGAATCAACTTCACAAGTATGTGCTGAGGCACCTTTTGTTTGGCAAACTCGAAGCCAAATGTAGTTCACCCCAATCTGAATGGCTGATCTTTTTCAGCACAGCTGTTTCTCACAAATAGACGTTGTGGAATGGTGTAAAATTTTTGAGTCTGATATCATTGACTTCTTGTTGCTGATTTTGGTCTGGACCCATCCTGATGCATTTGATGTGCCAAGTGCTTCAAGTTGCTATTCTCACCTCTACCGAGGTTACAACATTCTGATGAGCAATGCCCTTTGTTACCCAGTGCCATAAAACAAAACTTGTGTCACCACTGCCTGTTGAAAGTTGCCTTGTTTTCTTCTTGCCAGAAGTATCAAGATATGTCAACCAGCCTTGTGACTTTTCTGGTGAAGAACACTGGAGAAGGAAGTTTGTCTATATATCTCAGAGGAGTCCAACACAACAAAAGATTTCTTGGAACAATGCATCGGTAGTTTGCAGGATTGTAGATACTACAATACCACAGGTGTACAGTAAAAGTGATTTTCATGAAATTTTATACTTCATACACACTTCTAGTCTAACACCAGTAGTTGCAGGAGTGTTTGTTTGGAACAAGTTGTATGTTCTGGTAAGTTCTGCAGTGATTTGTTGTAACAGTACTCAGAACATGTCAACACACCCAACTGCAGTCAGATGAATACCAGGACAAATCTACCTGTAATGTCAAACAGTGTTTTGTGTTTTTGTAGTCTCAGCAAAAAAGTTCAACTGAAGTACAAACTGTTTTTTACAAAAGCAAATATCTGAAAAATGAAAATTTAATTGTAGACCTTGGATATATTCCCACATATTATTATGACTCTAGATTTCAACCAGCACTGAAGCATGAAAATTTGTGTTGTCTTGAGTTGTACAACATCAGTAAGCAAAAGCAACTGAGTACAAATCCCGCTCACAAACAGTACAGTACTTGTGTAATGGTTTCTTTGCTTTCATTTGAAAGCAATACTTTCTTCAATATTGACTGTACTTATGCTCTTCTTGATAATTTTATCTGTCAAAGAGATGTAACTTACAATCCGGTGCATTATACACTTGAACACAACTTACAGAGCTGTTCAAATTTTGCATTTACAAAAAACCAAACCTGCTTTATGTTTTCATGGAACACAGTTTCTTCTGTTAAAGCTGATATGAACAAAACCTATTCAAGCCAGACATATGTGGATATTTTACATTTTCAATATATTTTCAAGGCTATTGCATCACCAAGATTCCCCAGGATATTTGACATGAATCTTGGATCCCTCACCATTGTTATCAGGTATGACAACATGTATAATTACACAAGGCATTACCTTGATGGAACTGAAATTGGAGCATTTGTGATCACTGATGAAATACCACAAGAATTTTTATTGGGTGGAAACCTGCTGCAATGCAAGGATGCTTCTCTGCTCTCTGTCTCTGTCTTCTACTATTCCCTCAATTGTAATACAATACCTCCTCTGTCTGAAAAAGTAATGAACTACAAGGAAAACACAAATCACAGTTACTTCAGTAAATGTTCCAGTCTGGTGTACAAGACACACAGAGGAGAATGTCAGCTGTTTTATTGGGGACAAATACACTTCAGTCAGCAACCAAAGATATATTTTCATTGTGAAAATGGTACTGATTTTGACATTGGATTCTTCAATGATCTAATTGTAGACTGTAAAGATAGCTCTGATGAGCCTTTGTTACAGATGATGTATCACAACCATTCCTACTTCTTTTGCAACTCAGATGAAGAAGTTCCATGCCATGATGGGCATCCAAAGTGTTTCAATATTTCAGACATTTGTGTATTTCAGTTGAATGAGCACAATGTTCTGCAACCATGTAGAATGGGTGAACATTTACAAGAATGCAGTGAGTTTGAATGCAACATGATGTTCAAATGTCCACACTATTTTTGTGTGTCATGGGCATACATTTGCAATGGCGAATGGAATTGTCCAGGAGGATATGATGAACATTCATGTGGGCCTGTAAGGAATTGCATACAATTTTTCAAATGTAAGTCTTCTGGTACTTGTGTTCATTTGGGCGATGTGTGTGACAACAAACCTGACTGTCCATATGCTGATGATGAGCAGTTTTGTGTTCTGCATGGAAGGGTTTGTGTATCATCCTGTGCATGTTTGACCTTTGCAATAGACTGTAGACACACATCTCTGAATGAATCTGTTTTGTCAACTATTGTGTTCTACAACATCATCACTATCTCAGACACAAGTGTTAATCCACAAGAATACATACAGAGTTTGGGGTCTGTTTTCGTTCTGAATGTATTGAACACAAACTTCAGCATGTTATGTCCTATTCAAAAAACTGCATCAAATGTTGCATTTCTCAATCTCAACAGAAACAATCTCACAGAGATACCAGTGAAGTGTTTCCCCAAGGCAAACTCCCTCAGGGTTCTGCAAATTGTGAACAACCACATTATATTTGTTCATAATACAATTCATACAATTCTCCAAAATATGTTGTTTCTGAACATCTCCAATAATCCTATCTCATCTCTGACAGTCACATTCTTCTCCAGATTTGAGCAGCTAAAAATGTTGTCTGTGCTAAATTTCACAAGATCTGAAATAACTGGAAGCTACTTTGTTGGAGAGTCAGTGCAATTCATGGAGACTAGTGATTACCTTTTGTGTTGCCTTGTTGAGCACCAATCTATGTGCTCTGAAAACAAGCCATGGTACTTTGCATGTAGCTCTCTTTTCAGGACACCTAAACTCAGAGTTGCAACAGTACTTTTCATTGTAGTTAACTTTGTGTCCAATGTCATTCATTTAGTACTTGAATTTGTGACATACAGATTCCATTTGGACAAAAATTTTGCAAATGGTTCAACTGTTAGTGTGATTATCTTGTCTGACATCTTGCTGCTTTTGCCTCTGGCAATTTTAGTGGGTGCAGATCTTCAGTATGGGATCAGCTATGGGTGGAATCAGTTGGAATGGAAACAAAGCTTGACTTGTAAAACAGTCTATGTCCTTTTTGCACTGTTTTACTTGGTTTCTCCAACAACTCATGTCTTTTATGCTTTTTCCAGAGGAAGAGTTGTCAGTCACCCAATAAACACAGGTTTCAAAAAGACAATCTTTGTTGTGAAACATCTCCTGAGGTCAGTCCTTCTTTCTGTACTGCTGGCAGGTGGCTTATCATCAGCTGGGTTTCTCATAAGCCCAATAATAACTTGTTCATTTTGTTTCCCCTTCATTGATCCAACACAAACAATTCTATTTTCTGCAATATTTTCTATTATCTTTGCTATTTTCTTGACTGCTTGCGCTGGATCCATTTTGGTTATTTATGCTTCACTGATAATATCATTGACAAAAACCCAAAAATCAGTCAAAAGTGCTGTCTCCAGACACCAAACAAACAGAAACATCTACCTTCAAATAATTGTGCTGGTCACTTCTTACTTCCTGTGTTGGATACCAAGTGGGGCTGTATTTACCTCTCTTATATTTGTAGAAAGGTACCCAGTAACCCTTCCAATGTGGATAGTTGTGGTTCTGTCTCCAACCAATTCACTGATGTTTTCAACTGTACTGAATGTGGGTGCTCTGAGAAAATTCAGTGATCACAAAGGCAAATAAAAGCTGAGTAAAAACAAACAAAAAGTCCTTTCTGAAGATAGGCAAACTCATCAAATAAACAGGCCAACCCACTGAGAGCTTCACTTGAGGTTCAAACAGGATCAAGCAAGGATCTAGAACTTTCATTGTCCATTTTTATTCTTGTGGTCCATTTTGCATTTGTTTCCCACACCAAAACTGTTCATACTTTGCTCTGATGCTTTCTGTGACAGCATTGCTCTCACTATTTTTCAATCATTTTGATGATTGTTGCAACAGCAAAGAATGTCAAAGCAACAGCAAAGATGTCAAAGCCATCACCTCTTGCACTTGATCTCACACAGTAGAGGCCAAATTTTGTCAGTGTCTTGTCACAAATTATTGATAAGTCACAATATGTGGCACAAGTTCTCTGAACTCCCCCAAGACTTTTTAAAAACATCAAAAAATTACTTGGACTTCAATCACAGGGCCACAAAAACAGCAATTAAGTTTTCTCTTTGCACACCCACTCTTTTCTTTGGAACCACCCATGCTGTATTTGTCCTTGAAGCACAGGAAAAACTCCTTGGGGAGAGTGTGGCACATTTTGTCAAAACCCCACTCAGCTCCCTGAGGGTTCAGGGGCAACTCCTACAGATTTGTGCAAGTGCAACTGTCACCAAAATTACAAAGACTAATAAAGCACTGGGCATGCATTTGTGTTTTCAGGTGTACACATGGTGTCTCGCTGCTTCACCAAATGTTGAGCAAACCAAATCCTGGGGTGAACTGGCATCATGTCGGGGCCAGCCTTCCCGCCCATGGGCCAAACCTTTCAAACACAAGCATATTTGGTCCCCTATGAATCTTTTGTGTTTTTCATGACAACTGGAAAATTAAAAAAAAAGATGCAGCTCTGGACCTGGTTTCCTGCATCTACAAACACGCTTGTCCTGCTGGTTTTAAATACAGAATTTCCAGTTGCATCTACTCCTGCTGAATGACTCTCGTGTACAGGGGGTGGGGGTTTCTCAACCACGCATGCTTGCTGCGTGAATTCACGCACAAACTATTTGCAGAGGCAATGGCCCCACTTGCGTGACTGGTTCTTCTGTGGTGAGGGTGGACAGAATGACGTCATTGCACACTGCTGCCTTGGTTGCCATGGGTGAGTGGAGTTGTTCTTGTAACAAGACCAGAGCACGACCAGGACCAGAGCATAACACACTGCAAGGTCATTCTCTGGTCCTGACATTTCAGGACTACAGCATGACCACCCAGGACTGAGCTCTAACCAGTCAACGTGTGGTCCTAAAAAGATGAATTTTTAGGACCGGACAACGATCGCCTCACTGGGTCAGTACGTGGTCCCAGGACAACGGCCCAACCACTTTGGAAATGATGTCTGACAAGGTCCCAGGACCATCATGAATGTAAATTTTACCAGCAAAATTGTTTTTAGTTGGGCTGTCAACAAAGATCTCAGTAACTGCTGTTTTCTTGGTCTGCAGCAGATAATTTAACAAGAGCAGAAGATTTTTCAACAGAGAAGACAAAGTAGGCCTGAACTCAGTGACAAAAATTGACTCTTTTGCAAAGTTACTGTCACATGTTTGTCAAGCAAACTGAATGAGACATTAATTTTGTGAATGATGAAAGAATAGAAGTTGCAATTTGTGTAAACATTGGTTTCTTTCAGAAAAGCAGCATGTTTGCCACAGATTGTGTGGCACTCCTTCATCTCACCATAAGCAGAGAGATCCCTGTAACTAAACTCCAGGTGATCACTGTGTTCGTCAACAGAGAGGTGAGCATTTTTGCAATCATGAAATTCTGTGGAAAAATCTAAGGTGTGAAAGGCCAAGTTCAGTGAAAGCATTTTGTCAATTTCAAACGTCCATTTGACACAATCTGCCAACCACCATGTATTTGGTCAGGAAGGGACATACTGGTGAAATGTTCCATCGCATTTTGTGATTCTCATGCTGAGTACTTTCCCATGTTTCTCCTCTGTAGCTGTGCAGAACAAACTCACCCTTCCCTGTATTACTTCTGACACACTGTGTCTGGAAAGTATTTTGACCTCATTGTATTGCTGGTGAAGGTCTTGTTTCAGACTGAGCTCAGAAAAATGTGCCAGCAACATTGCAAATATTTGATTCACTCTTTGGGTACGTTCTGTAAAGGGTAAAAGAGGTTTGCTGTTGTTGGAGAAAAGAAACACAAGAGACCAAGAAAGGTTGAACTCGTTTTCATTGCTTTTTTGGTGAGCAGTCTTTCAAATGATTGACAACAACATGTTTTCTCCTGCAACTGTTTTGTCAGCACTGTTTTTCGCTGTTGTTTTGCTGATTTATGCATCTGTGTTTTCCGATCTTTTCTTGACTTTCACAGCATCCAGGTTTGGTTACTCCTTGCAGAAGGAGCACTGAAGCTGAAAAGGAAACTTCAGAATAAGAAGGCTGACTTGTACAAGAGAATATGCAGCAGTAATAGCTCCTGAAACAAAGCGAGCTCAGGACAATTTGAAAACTTTAGTCATTTCTTTTGTTTCTTGTGGTGTGCAGAATTGTCAAGAAACTGAATTGTGAAAATCACCATCTGGGGTGTTCTCTTTCATTGACACCTGATTTGCCAGGCAAAGTTGCTGTGTGATGTTGCCAAACGTCAGATTGCAACATCCACAAACAAACCAGATGAATGCCGCCAGTGAGCAGTGCTGCCTCATGCGCTGCAGGATCCGCAGAAACTTTTTCGCTCCAGTTGCAGTTATTTCCGTCTAGGAGGGACCCGTGTTTCTTGCCACCCCAAAAATGTGTTCAGAGGATCACTTCAGAGAACGAGCATTTGCAAAAAATCACAATTCACGTGGGAAAAGAATTTTTTGTGTGGCTTCAATTACGTTTTGTCCAGTTTGGCAAGGTTAGAATTAATAATCTACTCGGTTTTCAGTTTCAAACGCGTTATATGCCGGAACGTGGTCCCACAATTTCAGGACCAGACAATGTCAGGTGTGGTCCCAAAAAATAGGACTGTGTTCCTGCCTGCTACCAGGTGGGAATGTGGTCCTGAAACTTCAGAGCCTTGTTCTGTTACACCGGTCTCTCCGAGCGTGGAACAAGAAGACTACGCATTGAAAACCCGCGGCTTCACCAGATAACACCTCCCATCACGTGTCCCGGGTGAGACCTGATACAATGGCCTTATCTGGGACCTTATGGTGCCACTAGACACCCCACCCCACCCACCCAAACACACTCGGAATACGAGCATTCGACCTGTGGAAAAACGAATAAATTGGCACAAAACAAACTCAACCAACCCACCTCCACATGATAAAACACTCATTTTGATTCTTTATTGAAGATACATACCACAGAACTTTTTGAGTCGGACGGTAAGAGACTTACATGCTGGTCTTAAAAACAATAACAATACATTTGTCACGCATTTGAAATACACCACAGCACAGACGGACCTGGATCCGTCAAATGATACAATCATTGTCAATGTACAATCGCCATTGGAAGTCACCTGAATCAGTCACTGCCCCCGCCCCTTGAAGTCCAGGGGCTAAAGCCTGCGTCACCCACGGAAAAAAGGTGCACAAATCTCCCCCCCCCCCCCCCAAGGAAGATGCAGGGGGTGCAAATGAGCAAGCGGACTTCAGGGACAGGCAAAATCAGCAGAAAATAGACGAACCAAACACACCCGGCCCTTGGTGGTACCGTATCCAGCCGTGCCTTAATTTTAACCCTGTGGTTGAGCGACAAAAGAATGGCTGCGGTGTCTTTCAAACAGTGATCTGAGTTTTGACATTGTTGCAACCAGACAACTTGGCCAAATGTTGGGATGTATCTTGCAGGAGAGAATGACGAGAAACACTGGTCAATGAGCCTTATTTTTGTACGTGTAGAGATGGGTCTTCAAGTTCTGCGACTCGCACACGGGTGAATACGGTACACACTTCAGGGCAAGTACTTAGATTGCTGTCACAAACTGATTCTTGGGTTCATCCAACACAGCAGTTTCGGTGCAAGACAGCGTCTCAGCCAGAGATAGATAATCATGGTGTGATAAGAACAGAGATAAGCGAAAAATAGATACAGAGGAACCTCATCAAAAAATGAATCCAGACTCATGCGAATCCAGGGGGTTGGGACTCACCCCCCCATCAAAAAACTTCTGGCGGTAGAAACCCCATCTGATGTTGAGCCGTTGTTTGTTGGACGTTGACTGAGACAAAGGTCGCCTCGTGCACAACCCCAGATTCTGCATCCGCCTGAGCTGGATCCAAAACGCTTTATCTTGACAGCAGTTGTGCCCACATCGGCGCCGAAAAAGGCAAGAGTCCCAGCGCTCGACCTTCTGGTCCATCCACCCTCGAAAAACAAAACCTTATCTGTAATACACGCACACATACGCACACACGCACGTACGTATCATTGTGTGGCATTAAAATACACAGCATTGATTGTGACCGATGCAAGCAAAGTGGTTGATATACAAATACAAAAACACGCGCGTTTTCATGGCCACATTCAAGAACAATTCTGTACTTAGGACCCGTGCCGTGAATTGAAATGGCCAGACACCAGTGTGAGCCGTGTCTCGTCACTTCATTCCACCTCCAACACAAATCAAATTGGGGTGGGGAACGAATCTTTGTACAAATCCACATGACCTAGAAAACTCGAATCGAAGCAAAAATGTTCGCGTGACATTGCGACGTGAAATACAAAGTTTTCAAAACAGTACATTTGTGGACACACGGTCACGTTGTGGAAGTTCCGTGAACTGCAGCACGTAGCGTACACACACAGGGCTCAATGGAGTCAGCTATAAGTCAAAAATCTGCAAACGTGAGCAGCTCCATCTGACGGGACGCCGCAGCCTGACGCTCAGGGTTCACGCATGCGCCCAGCCTGAAGCACAACAGCGCGTGACACGTCAACGTCACAAAACGACGTTCACGCATGCGCACGTATCTGTGGCTGTGAAATGGCAACGTGACGTCACGTGACATCACAACGTGACACAATAAAATTTCAAGTGACACGTGATATGACACTAAATTTGATGCATGCAGCACGCAACGCGTGATATGGTGTGATATGGTGGCTTGACAACGCAACTTATAGGTGATTTGAGTAGATCTACAGAGCCTGATTGTGCAGGAGATTGGGAGCTAACAATTGTGTGATAGTTCTGTCTGCAGTCCAACAATACTATTGGTTGTTTTTTTTTTGGACGCAAAGTGAAGTATTATTCAGTGAATCGATCACACACTCTGATTTTACACTAGATCTAATCTTTTGTTTTCTACATGGATCTGCGATCACTACAAATATCACACGTGCTTTCTGAATATCCGAACCAAAAGGACAAAATTCTCCTTCCCTCGACACACACATACACACTTTTCTTGAGGAATGAATGAATGGCGAGGTTTAGCTCCGTTCCTTTTCCAACGTGCCCCGCCAGAACGGTGGCACAAATGACCAATGGCCGGTGACATCTGGTGTTTGTGTTACAGTTTTGGCAATTGGGGCACCGCATGCAAAAAAAAAGAGGGAAATTCGAGGTTGCTAAAAGTCTACAATAAAACATCGGGCCACAAGCAGCCCAGATTGGACAAAACCACAAGCTTTGCCCGATGAGTGTTTCGCACCGGACGCGTCACGCGTTGCGACCCTGCACAAACAAATAAAACGCAGGTCTGCGTCGCCAAAAGTGCCACAACGCTGCCGGTGTGAACACATCAGACAGTCTTGCGCCAAATCAACTGATGGACTGAGACACATCACAAAAAGAGTTTGATTGATCAAGGACGGAGAGGTTCAGAAACTTTTCTTCTTTAGGTGATTTGAGGAGGTTGAGCTGTTGAAGGGAGCTCAATGAAAATTGAGCGACCGAAACAGAGCTACCGAAAAATATCACATGGAGGCAGCACCTGCCAAAAGTATGTGTACAGCAGTTTCATAGTGAAGATAAATTTCAAATTTGGATCTTTTGTGAATTTGTTTGGGTCAAGGATGATGTGAGAGTTTGAATGTCAAGTTTGAATTTTTGGGTTATTGAGGGCAAAAAGTTCAAATTTTTGGGGTCAGTGAATTTTGGACTTCACTGTACAAAGTGGGTGATATCTCAGAAAGTATAAATATTTGATGAAGGATATATATTGATGAAAAGTATATATTTATCAGGTGTTGGACTGGTGTCATTTGTTATTTATTTTCAAACATTTTGTACATGGTTCTGGGGTGGGGTTAAAGTTTGGTATAAAAAATGGGATTTTTGGAAAGTGTTCAAAAAGATACTAAGCAAAGATTTTGGCAAGCTTTATGTGCAATCAGGTGACAAATTTCAATGTGCAGATTACTTACTTTAAATGATAAAAATAACATGAATATTTATCACCAGAGAAACAACGCCTGTTGACGAGCAAGCATAGGGAAGCAACGCCCGTGCATTTGTAACGCAAGACAAAAACACTGTGACCTGCAAAGTATTAAAAGTACCTACAGCGGAACCCAGACGTGAACCTGCCCCTCCCCTAGGATCGACTCCACACATCTGGAAACACATTTGCATTCAAGTGGATGCTGTGTGATTCAAGTTGACAAGTTGACGCCTGCAAAGGGTTTCAGAGACAGGACCACAAGGCACACGCACACCTCACACACACGCACGTCCACACACACTCACACCACACACACACATCTCTATATTCCTCACCCTGACAGATCTGACCATTGTACTTTCTAACACACCACACCAATTGTAGACCAGCACTCATACTCCACAGCCAGGCCAACAGTCCTGCACACACGCATACTTGACCGACACACACCAGCACAGTCCCCCTCACACACCCTCGCACAGACGCACGCATACCTGTGGGCCCACACACCCACATCTGTCCTAATGCAGCAGAATCAGCGCAACAACGATCGCCACCACCAGGTGGAGCGCGAAGAGGACGCGATCGACGACGAGCGCCAGGTGGCGCCACTCGTTGACCACCGTTTGGCGGTGCGACTGCGGTGGAGCAGCAGGGGGCGCGCGAGTCGCGACCATTTTCAGGTACTGACGAATCTCGTCCAGCACCTGCAACCAGTGAGTATACCACAAGTCACACAGTGTTCAAGGGATTTACAGCAGAATGGCCTTTTTGTCACAACCTTGTGTGTTTTGTCTGGCCACACCCTTACGGACCATCTCACTAACAGCCCTCGTCCAGTTTTGTCACGTGAAAGGGTCTGCAAACAGTATTTTCTTCTTGATCATCCCCACCCTTGTCCCATCCAGCTTCAGCGACACATCACCTATCCCATCCACACACTCCCACCCTTGCCACTGCCCACACCACCCAACCCCGCCCACACCCCCACCACTGCCCCACCCCGCCCCATCCCACCCCACCAAACCAATCCTTGCCCCACCTGCCTCACCGCAGCCCAGCCCAAACCCCAGCCCAGCCCAACCCAACCCAACCCCACCCGACCCAACCCAACCCACCCCACCCCCAACCCACCCCAGCCAAACCCAACCCGACCCGACCCCACCTTCTCCAAGGCCATCGTCGGGCTCTTGGGCAGCGGCGACGGCGGCTGCGGCGGCGGCCCCGAGTTGGGTTCGAGCCCGAGTTCGTCGCTCATGTTGACGAGCCGCAGGTCGGAGTTTGCCTCCGACACGACGCTCAGGTCCGCCTGGAACGGCGAGTACACGTGACCCTGGAGACAGACGAGGCGCGCCACGCGCCCCAGGAACATCTGAAACAGAAACGCTGAACGGGTCAGCAGGGGACGCATTGGGAAGGGAACACATCTGACATAAGACACAGTTGAAGAAGATGCACAGGTGAAACAGAGAGGCTGAAGTGTCAGGGGTGGACTCAGGGGGAGACGCACGTGACCAAAGCAGACACCAACCCGAGGAACACCTGAAACATAAGGGAGGTTTCGCAAAGTGGAAACGTAAACGTAGGCGTGGGAAACTACTCCCCAGATACTTAAGTTTTCTCTTGTTCGGAACTAAATTCCACATTGCTTTTGAATTTTCTCGGAAAAGGGTGCAGATAAAGAGAGTAAATTTTTCCAAATAAAGGAAACACCTTTCTTGCTTTGGACTTGAAACTTTCGTGGTGCAAAAGATTCCACAGGGTGAGATTCTAAGTCTGGGTTCATGCCCACGTCTACCACTTTAATTTGCGAAACCTCCCCACAGACGCAGAGGGGGTCAGGAGGTGTGTGAAGATCTGCAGCAGGGGACACACGTGGAGAATAATGACACGGGAGTGGATTCCACCCTGGAACAGCTGAAATAGAGACGCTCAGAGGTGAGGAGCAGACTCATGGGGAGACCCTCGTGAGGCCCAGCGCGCGTTTCGACGCTGGTTTCACCCTCAATAATGTGCCATGAGGATTGTGATCATTCTTGAGTTGAACTTTCAGGCTTTTACAAAACTTTCATAAAGCACAAGATATTCAAACTTAGAGAGAAAATCTCCCTTGATCTTCTGTTCTTCTGAATCAACATTTGCCTTATGAAAATCAATTGGTTTGTTTGAGAGGCAATGAGAGTCCCAATGACACGTCATTCAGGGTCAAAATTTTTGACTCGACGCTCTGTGCGCGCCCAGCCTGACCAGACGAGTCACCAAGCCGAGGATGACAGCGCTGCTGGGTGTGACCTTCCCCCGAGCCTCAACCCGGCCCTTACCCACCAGGTCATGTGACCCATTTTAACTGCATTGAGCAGGTTGGAATCAGTTCCTTTAACACCTCTCGACACCTTACGGTCTGGCACCCAGTCCTTTCTCGCAGCTTTCTCAACGCACCTGGTACTCGGCCGTTTCTTTCTCTCGCAGCATGCTTTGTGACTGGTACCCAGTCTTTTCTCTGACCTTTCTCAGCAGATCTGGCACCCGGCCCCTTTTCACGTCGCGATGGTGGAAGTTGAGCACGATAGTCGACGTGAAGATGGCGAGGATGGCCATAACGAGGTCGAACTGCAGGTACCGCCCTGCAACCGGAACGTGGAAGGTGTGTGTGCGTGCGTGTGTGTTGCACGTATACCTGTGTCCGAGAAAGGGCCGATCTTGGTCATGATCACGGTCGCTGACTGTCAGGATGAGGTGTGTGTGTGTGTGTGTTGTCAAGTGTGCGTGCGCGTGTGTGCGTGTGTGGGTGGCGCACGCATACCTATGACCGGGAAGGAGCCGATCTCGGTCGGGAGGTGATCGTTCATCAGGATCAGTAGCAGTAAACACGACAGGATCACACCCACGCCTAAAATCAATCGATCAATTGATGACGAAGCCAGTTGAGGCACACGCATTCAGCTTCCATCACCCTGCCCCACAATCCACACCTCAACCCCACCCCAGCCCACCCTGCCTCATCGCAACCACTCACCCCACCCAACCAACCCTGCCCCACCCACCCCATTCCACTCACCCCACACTGCTCCACCCTGCCTCACCCTCACCCTGTGCTACTCAACCCTTCTGCCCTACCCCACCCTCCCTACCACGCCACATTCCACCCTGCCCCACCCCACCCACTCTCTCCCCACCCCTCCCCACCCACTCTGTCCCTACACCTCCCCACCCACTCTGTCCCCACCCCTCCCCCACCCCTCTCAATCTCTTCCCATCTATCCCGCCCCGTCCCTCACCAACCTATGTGGAGCCTCTGGCCGGACTCGGGCGGCACGAGGAACATGACGGCGGTCAGTAGAGCGAGCAGCACGGCCGGCCCCACCAACACGTTCGTGTAGTACACCCCGGTGCGACGCAGTAGGATCGAGTACATGATGGCCGGGTACTGCTGCCCAGGAAGGTACTGGAACACCTGCAGGTACACACCACAGAAGATGTACATGTGTGGGAGTTACCGTGATGGCGGGAGTCGTGTGTGTGTGCGTGTGTGTGTGCGAATGGTTTTTGGGTTCTTGCCCGTTTTCTGATCTTGGGTGTGAGCTGTGTGCAAGCATGTGTGTGTGCGTGTGTGTGAGTGGGTGCTGGGCGTGTGTTTGTCGTGTTAGTGTTTGTGTGTGTGTGTGTGTGTGTGTGTGTGTGTGTGTGTGTGTGCGCGCGCGTGTGAGAGCGTGTGCACGGTGCTCGCCTGGCGGCGGACTTTGTGTGTGAGGTGTGCGTGTGTGGGGACGTGCGTGCGTGTGTGTGTGCGTGCGTGTGCGTGTGTGCGCACGGTGCTTACCTGGCGGCGGACCTTGTACTCGTCGACGCTCCACTCGTCGCCGTCGAAGACGAACTGACGCGACACGGTGTTGGTGAAGCTGATGTTGACTGCGCTCAGAGTGTGCGTCCACGACCCGAAGATGAGGTCGCACCGCTGACGGTCAAACGGAAACCTGAAGCAGGAACGGGGGCGTGAGGGACGGTGTGAGTGAGGGTGTGAGTGAGAGAGTGGGTGAGAGAGTGAGTGAGTGAGTGAGTGAATGAGGTGTGATTGAGTAAGTGAGTGGGTGAGTGAGTGTGTGAGTGAGTGAGTGAGTGGTTGAGTGAGTGTGTGAGTGAGTGGGTGAGTGAGTGAATGAGGTATGAGTGAGTGAGTGAGTGGGTGAGTGCATGCAGGAGTGAGTTGGTGAGTGATTGAGTGAGTGAGTGAGTGAGTGAGTGAGTGAGTGAGTGAGTGGGTGAGTAAGTGAATGAGGGGCAAGTGAGGATGTGAGTGAGTGGGTGAGTGATTTAGATTGAGTGAGGGAGGGAAAGTGTAAGTGAGTGAGTGATTGAGAGAGTAAGTGTGTGAGTAAAGAGTGAGAGTGTGTGGGTGTGAGTGAGTTTGAGTGTGTGGGTGAGTCAGTGGGAGTGAGTGAATGTGTGTATGAGAGAGAGTGAGTGAGAGAGCGACTGTGTGCAAGTGAGTGAGGGCATGAGGGAGAGAGTGCGTGCTATCGGAGCAGGCCTGCGTGTCTTGTTTGTGAACCACTGTGTGCGTGCGTGTGCGTGTGTACATACCTGTGCATGCTGAGGTAAAGCACTGTGGCTCTTCATGAACCTGGTGTGCGTGTGTGTTGGCGTCTGTACATGTGTGTGCGCGTTTGCCTGTGTGTGCAACTGTGCAGGTAGGAAGTGGCAGTGCATGTGTGTGAGTATGTGTGTGTGTGTACCTGTGCAGATCGAGGAAGTAGCAGTAGCTCTTGAGTTTGGCGTGCGGGATCCACTGCACCCTCCCGTCATGGTTCACAATCACCATGTCGTCAATCACGTAGCGGTACACGTCGTCAGCCCTGCGAATGACGTCATCACAACGTGAATTACGTCACGTGAAACACGTGGCAGGCCTTGGAAACGAAACACTCTGTAGGCCGTGGTGTTCTCCCCTTGCCCCTTGGAGTGCTCCTCTTTTCCCTATATCTCTGCCCTCCCATCTCTTCACCCCCCATCTCCAGTCCACCCTCTCTGCATGGCCGCCCCTGCCTCCACACCCTTCTCTCCCCACACAACACCCTTCTCCCCCACACAGCACCCTTCTCTCCCACTCTATCACCCTTCTCAATTACCCTACCACCCTTCTCTCCCACCCTCCCACCCTTCTCTCCCACCCTACCACCCTTCTCTAACTACCCGTCCACACCTACATCCCCACTCTCTCACTCTCTCCCCACCCTCCCATCTCTCTGCCCCACCTCCCTTCTCGCCTCCCCCGACCCTTTGCACGCCCCATGACGCGCACACTCACGTGGTGTACAGCACGATGTCCGGCCTCCAGACCTTCTCCACCGGTACCCGGATGGTCTTCACATTCCCGTACGCAGCTGGGTCCCAGGTGAGCTGCACGTCATGCCAGATCTGCAGAAAAACAACCGAGGGGAATGAGGCGTGCACAGGGCGGAGGGTTGGGTAAATGCATCCAGACATGGAGACAGCAGAGAGGGGGAAGTGGAAGTGGGGAGGAGAAGAAGAAGAAGGAGGAAGAAGAGGAGCAGGAGGAGCAGTAAGAGAGAGGAGTACCAGAGAATGTATTTCTGATGGTGTAGAGACAAAAGATAAAGACAAAGTAAGTGACACAATGAGAAAGGGAGAGAGACGGAGAGAAAGAGGGAGGGAGAGAGAGAGAGTGAGAGCAAGAGCAACAGGGCGAGACAGAATGACAGAGATAGAGAGACAGTGTGTGCACGAGAGAGAGACAGAGAGAGAGAGAGAGAGAGAGAGAGAGAGAGAGACAGAGACAGAGACAGAGACAGAGACACAGTAGCCGAAGGTTGCCGGTACGCTCTCACCTTCCGCAGGATGCAGTTGATGGTCAAGGTTCGAGTCTTCTCGTTCTGAAGAATCAATCAATCAATCAATCAATCAACAGTTCGATCAAGCAAGAAGTCGATGAATCACATTCCACCAAAGTCACGATCGGTCGAGACACGTAGACTCTACTGTGTGAAACCAATCCAAGTGTGTGTGTGTGTGTGTGTGTGTGCGTGTGTGCATGTGTGTGTGTTCAAGAGCGTTTGTACCTTTTGAAATGCACGAGGTGTGCGTGTGCGTCTTTGTTTCGTCGCAAAGTGTGCACTTGTGTGCGTGTGTGCACTTCAGTGCGAATGTGCGTGCGTGTGTGCATGTGCACGTGCCACAGCACAACGTTCTGCCTCTCGCCAAGACCTTTATCTGTAGGAAACAATTCATTGTTTCCGTTCCGTTTCCCATCTCACCGCATTTTCCAACCGACAGAGATAAACGGACGATGACGTCTCTATGTGGGGCGATAAATCGTTGAGGGCTGTGACCATCACCTCAATATTTTTTTCTGTGTTCAATTTCTCTTATCATCCTGGTATCATCCCACCACGTGACAACATAAACCCACTTGATTGACCCCCTCCCACATATTCCGTGATTCTACGCCACTACTTCCCATCGTTAGATTATCTCACGACACACGATCCCCTTAGGAAATGACCTCCGCTTCCGAGCGAGAACCTTGTTGGCACCGAGTTCACTACTGCGCAGTTTGCCGCGGCCACACAGGACGCGTATATTTTTGACGTGCCTCAATTTTGACGCGCATCAAGAACATCTCCCACTATTCTCAATGAAACTGGCCACACAGGAGGCCTCAATTTTGAGCGTGGCTCTGGAACATCTCTGCAGACATTTTGATGCGCATCAAGATTGACGCGTGTCAAAACCCTGTGTGGCCGCCCCTTAAGGGCGTCTTCAGTACAGAACGCGTTGTGTTGCTGTTGCTACATTCTGCTGTTTGCTGGCCTGAGATGTACTCCTCTCACTCGCATGACTTGAACCTGATGTGACCTTGACCTGATGTGTCCTTGACCTGATGTGTCCTTGACCTGATGTGACCTTGACCTGATGTGGCCTTGACCTGATGTGGCCTTGACCTGATGTGGCCTTGACCTGATGTGACCTTGACCTGATGTGGCCTTGACCTGATGTGGCCTTGACCTGATGTGGCCTTGACCTGATGTGGCCTTGACCTGACAGGACTATACTGACCCGAAGTAGACGAACGTGACCTGAACCTGAACGTGACGTGAACGTGACTTGACGCCGACGTGCAGCACTCACCAGATCCACGATGCGAAGCAGCATCACGTCGAAGCTCACGTTGATGACGTCATCGCCGTTCTTCACAGGGCGCACGGCGGGGTCGTACTCGTCAAAAAGCGTCCGCGTAAGGTTCCTCTCCACTGGGATGATCTTGCCCACGTTTGACGTCGACGTCAAGCCTGAAATACGTCAAACCGAAACAACGTCAACAGAATGTTACACCAAGCGTCTGGGTCATGTTCCAAAGGAATGACCTTCCAGACATTCAACGTCGACGTCAAAACTGAATTCGTCAATTCAGCTTGACGCAGTGACGTCAATTGACTGTGGCGTCTGACGTCTGAATCGCTTTCCGCATGATTTACCTTCCCGACGTTCAACGTCGACGTCAAAACTTACCTTCGTCAACAGGGAGTTTCCGCAAATTGAAAACATAGACGTGGGCGTGAACGTGGCATCTCAACCTGTGAAGTCCACTACACGACAGAAGATGGAAATCCCTCGTTGCTGCTCGCCATTTCGGCGGGTACCTGCAGACCTCATTTTGAAGCCTGCTCCTAGTCGCACAATCTTTCCCAAAATAAGCGCGCGTGACTGTGTGTGTGCCATGTCTGCTCTCCTGCTTGATCAACCTCAGCCTTTCCGCTTTTCAGCAATGCATTGCAAGGATGTACAGTTTGTCTTTTTCTCTCACGAAGCGGCCATCAGAGCAGCTTCACAGGAGAGCGCACGAAGAACCGAGTGATCGATTGTCGGTGAATCGGTTGTCTGTGAACCGATTACCGGTGACTCGATTGTAAACGAATCGATTCACAACGGTACACGTACTCACCGATGCAGCAGGCCACGCCCACGATGAGTACTCGCACGGTCGCGGCGAGTCGGTGCGACCGCATCTTCACCGCGTTGTCCGGTCACCTCCAATCTGCGGACAACAGGGCATTGGTGGCTGGGTTTCAGTTGACAAAAATTGCGCCCCTGGGCCTGGCAGTAATTTGAACATTTCAGTTGCTTCTACACGAAAGAAGAAATTGTCTGTCTAGCACAGAGAAAAACAGCTCAATTGCGCTCGCGGTAATTTGAGGAAATTTGACGCAAACAGAACAGCTGGGGTTGCATTCTGCGCCCAGAACGCTACGCAGAATGTAAAAAGAATAGCCCCCAGGTCTCAGCCAAACAATTCACACCCACAGGGGTCACATGCTTTCCTTTCCAACCAGGCCACACCCAACCAACTCACACCCAAGTAGATTACAATCAATTAATTCACACCCAAATACATCACACATTCCATTTGGACCTGACCATATTACCGCAATCCAATTCGCACATTCCATTCTCACATAGCCAGGTCAAACTAAACAGATTCACACCAAAACCAACCACACTCGATCAGTACACGTACAAACACATCACACACACACCATTTGCATCTAGGAAGGTGACACTCAACCATTTCACACGCTGACAGATCACACCCAATGAATTCATACCCAACCAGATGACATCCAACCAGGTCACACCCATACACATTCCATTCCCACCCAAGCAGGTCATGGTGAACCAATTCACACCCAAACAGATCACGCACATTCCATTCGCACCAAACTGGGTCTTACTAAACCAATTCACACTCAAAGACATCACACCCATTCCATGTGCACTTTGGTATGTCACACACACACAACCAAATCACACTCAAAGGCATCACACGCATTCACTTTGCCCCAACCAGGTCACATACAACCAACTGACACCCAACCAGGCCACACCCAACCAATTCACACCCAAATACATCACCCGTATGTTTTTTGTTTTTTCAACTTTCAGAATTTCAATTTTCTACAACCTTTTTCTCTTCACTGTGGTAAAATTTCAAATAATTATGTTGTTCTGTTGTTGCATTGTTACTCGTGCTCTCAATTGCACCAAAATTGCACAAAAGCAATGCTTACCACTTTGTTTGTTGACAAATTCATTTTGACAAGATCAAGACTTCATTTTCTCTTTCTCATTCTGAGTGACAAAAATGTTTTGACAAATGTGACGTAGCAAAAAATATTTTGATCCATTATGATCACGATCGTGTTCAAAAAGATTGCTGAATTCTTTCAATTTCTGAAAATTTTTCTCAACTTTATGCTCACGTGAATTGGTCCGCTCTTTGATCAGCATAAAAATTGCAACATTTTGCTGGAAAATTCTTTCCTCTGTGTCTTTGACAGCGATGACTGAACGGAGGTCTCCACAGTGTGCGCGTTCATTGTGTGTGCGTGTGTGGTGTGGTGTGCTGAGGGTGCGTGTGCGTGCGTGTGCATGTGTGTGTGATATGTGCATGTGTGTAGGCTTGATGTGTTCTGAGTACTGTGTGTGCGTCCATGTAGAGGTGTACGTGTGTGTGTGTGCACGTGTGTTGATTTGATTCATCAAAATCTAGAAAGACGGACGCACAAACACACGCACACACACGCACAATAGCACGAAAACATGCAGGCACCCACGCCATCACACACACGAACACTCACGATACTGCCCTTTCTGTCGAGCCACCAGGCCAGTGCTTTCCCTCCGGACGCAGATCGCAACGGTAAGCCCGCATTCGGAGGACCTGGGCTTTTAACTTGCGTCTGTAAACGGCCTTGGATTTGATACGGACAGATAACGGGCAGGAACTGGCTCCAGCGGATCCAGGCCCAGGGGCGGGGGGGGGGGGTGCGAGGAAGGGCGTCGGCCGGGGGTTCCTTCACTCCAATGCCAATCAAAATTAAAAAGTTTTTTTTGCCTCCCGGCAGAATGGATATCATTTCCTCTGTTGTGCGCAGATACACACCCCCACCCCTGGATCTAGCATCTACCCCAAGATCCATCCAGCATCTACCCCTGGAACCAGCTCTACCCCTGGATCCAGCATCTACCCCTGGGTCCAGCCCTACCCCTGGGTCCAGCCCAACCCCTGGGTCCAGCTCTACCCCTGGATCCAGCTCTACCCCTGGATCCAGCATCTACCCCAAGAATCAACTCTACCCCTGGATCCAGCTCTACCCCTGGATCCAGCATCTACCCCTGGATCCAGCTCTACCCCTGGATCCAGCTCTACCCCTGGATCCAGCATCTACCCCAAGATCCAACTCTACCACTGGATCCAGCTCCACCCCTGGATCCAGCCCAACCCCTACAGATCCAGCATCATACTTGGGCCCGCCCATTCCTGTGGTTCACAGCTACCCTGGATCCAGCCTGTGCCTGTATCCGGAAACCCACCCCTGCGTTGAATCCCTGCCCCAGGATCAGGTCAACCCGTTTATGCCCACCAATAATCCACCCTGACCCTGGAACTAGCAACACACCTGGACCCAGCGCTCCTGTGGACCCAGACCCACCTCTGCATCCAATTCCCTGCCCCAGGATTTCGCCAACCCCTGGATCCAGCTCTACCCCTGTGTCCACCCTCACCCCGATATCCAACGCCACCTCTGGATGCAGCCCCACCCCTGGACCCAGCCCCACATCCCTGCATCTCGTCCCAGGATGTTCCCAGGGAAGCATCAATCCCTTGGGGCAGGGCTCCATCCCACAGGGTTCCCCGGCAGGGCAACCCCCCCCCCCTCAGAGGCCCTCACACCCCACCCTGGATCCAGTTCTCCCCTGAGGTCCGTGGCTTATCTAAAATTCGGGAAATCGCAATCATCGAAGTGACTTCCAGAGAGGAAGTATCGACGATTGGACTGAAACTGAAGCCCCCGCCCCTGGTTTCTTTGTTATTTGTTTCGATCTATTTTTGCCCCGCAAAACGCGTAAGGAGCGACGTTGAACCCAAGGATGGGACATGGGGCTTGGGCCTCCAGGACCTTAAAAAATGTCAACTATTTTGCGCCGCATAAATGTGTGTGTGTGTGTGTGTGTGTGTGTGTGTGTGTATGTGTGATGCGAGTGCGTCGTGGGTTGCGTAGATGCAAAGGTCAACAGACGCAAAGCAATGTCCTCAATGTTTCCTTAGGAAAAGTCACCTCAACCTCCGCATGGCTGTGCGTGTGTGGCAGGTGCTGTGTGTGTTTGTGCCTGGGCTGTGTGTGCCTTATCTAAAAACCTGTGTCTGTATGTTGTGTGTGTGTGTGTGTGTGTGTGTGTTGTGTGTGGGTTCTTTCTTGCGTGTGAGAAGGACAGATAGAGACAGGGACAGAGACAGACAAAGAGAGGGAGGGAGAGAGAAACAGACAAGCAGACAAATTTACCGGTGGAGAGAGACAGAGAGAGGGAGAGAGAGACGGAAGAGACGGAACGTGAAAGGGAACAAACCGGCGTGTTTGTGTGTGTGTGTGTGTGTGCGCGTGTGTGTGCGTGTGTGTACGTGTGAGTGAGTGTGTGTGTATGTGTATTCATCCACGTGTGTGGACGCTGCATCATCAGCTGATTGTGGCCTACGCAGCCAGCAGAAATCTGGATCGAATCGATGGAAGATCAATAGCAGCTGATGAGTGATCGATGGGCCGGACCACGCACCCACGCCGCTGCGATGGACACATCGCAGACCAACACACAGACACGTTCCTACCTGTTTCTTTCTTGTCCACTCAACTCACGCACACGCACGCACTCACACATGCACACACACACACACGTATCATGCACACCACACAAGAAACTCAAATGGTATCCACAAGTGCTCCCAAACTTCAGAGGCACTGACCCGTCTCTGTCTGTGTCTGTCTGTCTGTCTGTCTGTCTGTCTGTCTCTCTCTCTCTCTCTCTCTCTCTCTCTCTGAGTATTCCCAAGCTCTGTCTCCCCCTTGTTTTTTCTTTGTCTCAAACGTCCGCGCGCACACACACACACACACACACACACACACACACACACACACAATCAACAACAAACCCACTTCGTCGTGGCACAGAACAACGTATGACGCATCCAATGTTCACCAGACCTGGGTCCACTTTGCGCCAGTGGACACACAAAACGGGTTGAATTGTCAAACCCCCCAATGCATTGGCTCCCCCACGTGGACCTTTCGCATCAGACTCTTACAATCAGTGGTATACGTGCAAAGCAAAAACACCTTCGCACGCTCTATGTGCTCCAGGCCTTGGTGTGCGATTTCACCGTTATGCTGTGTTGAGACGCCCAACTGTGCCCTGAGAGCATCAAAACACAGACGTCACAGTGAGTGGATGTAAGACAACACCGCAGATAACTGTGTTCACTTCACCAAACCAGGACAAGACTCCGAGGTGTGGGTCAGTACAATAAGAGCCTGGGACGAGCAAGGGACGGGAGGGTGGAGAGGGGCAAGGGAAGACTGAGGAAGGGGAAGGGGCAAGAGGGAGAGGATGGGGAGTTGAGGCGGACAGGTATTTTCAGCAACACAGTTGGATCAAACCTGTGCGGTTTTGGGGGTCGTGTTTGCCCTCAGCCCCCCCCCCTTCCCCTGTCGACCCCGATCTCTGCTGGAGGATTATTCCCCACTTGGACCACAACACAGTCCACCCGGCTGCGCCGACGAGCCACAATCTGTGGATCCCAATCTCTTTGTTCAGTCCACACGCTTGTCAAACCACGTGTGTGAACTGCATGACTGTCAATTGCATTGCGGATTGTGCCATTTTACACGCACTTTCAACTTGCGTGCCTATTTGGGGGGGGGGGAGGGGGTCGTCTCTTAGGCCTGTTTCTGGATCCTTTGGATGGCACTTCATCCACATGAGAGTCAGTTGCAGGTGGATACAGGGATGACTTGGGTGTCTGTCACCTGACACTGTTTCTCGCTTTTTCTCATGCAGAGAGAAATATGACACGGAACTCTTACAGTTCGTGCAGCATTTTCCTGCAGCAGATTTTACAGACAGAATCCGTACGAAAGCCCGCTTTTTCTTCCTGTTTATGCAGAAAGGTTGTCCACACAAACACAGAGAAATCCTGTCCATGCACACCAAAGTTGTGCAAGTTGCAGTTTCTCTGTTTTGTGCAGGTGCGAGCACTATATTTGTCTGTTGAAATGGCTGCACACGATATAACCTCCAGTGGATCCGTAATGTGGCGCGGGTGGAGCTGGATCTTGGCTGGCATCAGAAACCCAAAAGAGGGTGAGCGAGGGCGGCGGGGGGGGGGGGGCAAACATTTAGGGGATTAAGCGGGGGGGGGGGGCCCCACAATTACAAAAATTTGACGTGCAAAAAATTAATTAATTTGAAA
>JAAUXT010052741.1_pt1 | contig 31317 bp, 30 predicted proteins | sample 7278171 | NCBI WGS metagenome assembly JAAUXT01 (sample SAMN14350112, study PRJNA611818) | marine sediment metagenome | isolation source: surface marine sediment (1.8m) | place: French Polynesia: Moorea | collected 2018-08
CCATGATCTCTGTTTTTGCATTGACAATGGTGGAAAAACTTCTGCTCAACAGGAGAAAATGCTGGTCCACTAATCTGCGATGATCGGCCTATTTTGGTACACCCTACGTATGCGTAGCATTCTTGTTCGTCTTTTATTTCTGGTGAATTTGTCAGAAGTTTCCTCCAATTAGGGGACCCGCCTTTGACCCTGCCCCCCATTCCTGTCTTGGATTCGGAGAGGCTGATTCACTCATGGCCCCTCTGGCACCCGGGGCCCACCTGAGCATCAAGGGTCCATCCCTGATTGTTGTTTTTGTTTCAGAGACGGAGAGCCCGTGTCTGACGGCGCCCTGCAGTCACGTGTGTCTGCTCAGCGACACCGGAACTTACACGTGCGCATGTCCGGACGAAATGCGGCTGCGCGACGACGGGATCACGTGCATCGGTGAGGCGACCAATCACAGCGCAGCAGCAGTGTACGCGCGCGCACGCGTGTGTGTGTGCAGTTTCGTGAGCTTGATAAGTGTGTGTGCGTGTGTGTACGTGTGAGTGCATCCGAGTGAGTGTGCGTGTGTGTGCGTGTCCTCGAAGTTCCGTTGACCAATGCAAGGGAGCGACCCCGAACCGTCCTCCACCGGACATGTTCCAGACAAGCCGGAGACGGAGTACCTGTTGGTGGGCGGGTCGGACCGGATCTACAAGCTGTACCCTCGGTCCGTGGGGCAGCACCGCGGAGAGGTGTGGGCGCGCGGCCTCCGCCAGATGGCAGCCATAGACTACGTGTGGAGCCAGGTATGCGTGCACACACACGCACATGCCTTGCCTTCAACTTTCTCTCCCTCCCATGGAACACACACACACACACACACACACACACACACACAGATCGTATCAAATGTTCCCACGTTTGCCGAAAGGTTACCTTTCCACCTTTTATCACCTCGAGCGATAACGGGGAGAGTGTGCACGTATTTGCAGGGCCTCATGTACTACCTGGACCGGGAGAAGAAGCTGATCGCACGACGCTCCTTCCTTGAGCCCCAGTGAGTACCTCTTCAGGGCCCAACTTCCAGACTCCGAAATTTTGCTTTTCCCCTGTTTTGGCGCCGTGTGCGCAAAATTTTATTTCCTTCAAAATACATGAAAGGCAACTGAGGCGGAACAAGGATCTCAAACGTTTGAACGCTCCATGTCCCGCTTGGCCCGTTTGTTGGTGACTTCCTATTTTTGCTCAGGGTCCAGCTGAGCGCACATGTGACCATGCACCTGGCAACGCGCACCCCCAAACACACACACACACACTCACACACATACGCACACACACACACACACACACACACACACACACACACACACACTCGCGAACCAAGACAGAAAACTCTAGCCTGCATGCCCTTGGAAAATACACACGAAAACGTACGCACACACACGCACACACACGCACGCGCACTTTCTCCACGGCAGCTCCCGAGAACAGGTGATCGCGCGCACCCACGACCATCTCGCTGCGCACGTCGCCGTCGATCACATCCGGATGACCCTCTACTGGACAGAGCCTGCTGTCGACAAGGTCAGTGAGGCACGCACACGCATGTACACACAAGCACGCACACACAGAAATACGCGCACACACACGCACGCCAACCACGAACGAAGCAACGAGGGTATGCCAACACGCACACCCTCGCTCGGTCGCGGACGCAGACACGCACGTACACGCACGCCAACACGCATACATTCACATACAAACAACATGCACATCACGAAGATCTCGACAGCACCGCCCCATCTCCGCATCAAAGCTGTACAACGTGGGACGAATCCACCGGGCGCACTGGGGCATACGTGAGCCGAGTTCGATCTGCCGTACTCACAACACGCCCTCCGTTGCTTTCTGCACAGATGTACACGATGAACATCTCGGCCGGGGCCCCGCTTCAGGCCCAGGAGCTGGACACAGAGGTGGGCAAGCCGAGCATGTTCGCTTTGCACCCCGAGCTGCGGTAAGTGGGCGAGTTCGCTTTCTATCTCGAGCTCTAATGTGCTCGCGTGCTGACGTGTTCGCAATTTGACATTCCTGTGGCGTTGCCCCACCTTACGCTGACGCGCCGTGTCGTTTTGGCGGCTGCGTTGTGGATCTTGGAATCGGTTGGAGGTACAGGGGGTCATGTGAGAGAGTTGGGGAGGTGGGTGAGGGCCTGCCCCCATCCCCATCCATCAACCAGACCTGTTCTCACCGAAGGCTCTGCAGTTGGAAGGAGCACACGGGGCCCAACCCCTTGGACCCCACGCTCGACTCCGATACCTCCTGCTCCGTCCCCTTCCACTCTGCTCCCTCCCTACCCGCTGCCTCCGACCCCTTTCCCCAGTGCGCGCTCTATGCTGCCTGCCCCTGCCTTCTTTCCACTGACCCTGAAGCACGCCGGTTCTCGCTGCAGGTTGATGGTCGTTGTGGACAACCAGAACCGAGACCTCCCGATCAAGCGCTGCGACCTGCGCGGCCGAAGCTGCGTCGTGCTCGTGCCCGACTCGAAGGTCAGAGTTCAGGATGGTTTCCGGTGACAAGGTGACAAAGTTGACACAGGGTGAAACGCAATCCATTGAAGGAACACCGAAGAAGCCCAAAAAACACTTGACACACCTCATCCATGTCCCCTTCAGGTGTAGTGTTGCCTGACTGTGTGTGTGTGTGTGTGTGTGTGTGTGTGTATGTATGTGTGCGTGTGTGTCTCTGTGTGTGTGTGGCTCACACCTCCGTTGTTCTCTGCAGGTGTACTGGTGCCTGACTATTGACCGCGGCTCCAACATCGTGTTCTACGCGGGATTCTCCGTCGGAGCCGACTTTGTCTACGGCGTCAGCATCCACGGGGGAACGCCCTACCTGGTCGTCAGGTGAGGACGGCGCCCCCACGGATGGGTCCTCTCTGGAGGTCCCTGGGTACGGCGATCCAGGCACTAGAGAAGGAATAGGGAGTCCGCATCCACGGGGAACGCCCTCCTTTTGTCAGATGGGGCTGAGGCAGGGAGATGCGACGTTCCTGTTGTACCAAGAATTGGGGATCCACGGGATTTGCTTTTTCCCCACATGGACACAATGTCGGGAGTGGGGTCGGGGGGGGGGTCGGGGTCCAGGACAGGATGGGGGCCCAAAGGCGTGTCCCAGGGTGGAGTCCACATTTGAATGAGGGCTCTGCAAAAGGAATATCAGGAGGGTGGGGACTTGGTTTTGTCAACACCATCAGTGTGTCTCTACTGGCAAGCTCCTCTTCTGGGCGTGCAATGTAGGGTATAACATTTGCATCGTCACCCTGTTGAGAGGAGAATTGTAGGCACGCTCCACCACGCGTGGTTCGTTGATGGGCGTGTTCGATTCCGCTGCAGGGACGCCATCTCTCCCGCGTACGTGTACGCCTACGACAACATGCTGTACTGGGCGTATCCGATGAGCGTCGAGATATTCACCAAGAACATGACATCGAACGAGCGCTCGCACATCGTGACGCGCGACTACTACATGTGGAGGATGGTGATGGTGTCTGCGCGCGCGCAGGGGCAAGGTGAGACACGTGCCGAGGTGCGGGGGGTGAGGCACACGTGGAGTTGTTGCGTTTCAACAACGCGTCCCCACGCGCAAGGAAAACCACGTTTGGATCCAGGTTTCACGCCCTGCAATCCGTCCGGTTCAGAGCCTCGTTTCCATCACAACCCACAACGCACTCTCGCTCGTGATTCGTTGCAGAGGGCTACCCGTCGCACCCGCTGGACGTGAGCGCGAACCCAGGACCCAGGACGACGACGCCGCCCAGCACGACGCCCGCGACCACGCCCACCCCGGCGCGGGAGGGCGGGCCCGACGAGTCGGGCTCCAAGGACCATCGCAGCGCGACGGGGCCTGCAGGGGGCGCAGGGTGCGTCTCTCCCTCGTCTCGGGACAAAGCACAGCGCCTTCCCGCCTCACCCAACGCTTTGACGCGACACTTGACGTGACGCTGACGTGACACTTGACGTGACGCTGACGTGACGTTCAGACGCAACACTGAGATTCGACACTTCACACGATGTACGAGACGACGTTCTGACGTATCACTCTACACGATGCTCGACGCCTCGCTGTGACGCGACACTTGACGCCCTCTGGTGCCTGACGCGTCTCTCTGTTCTTAGGCCTCAGCCTCCAAGCAACTGGGGCCCTCCGGGTTCCACCGGGACCCCGACTCCTTCCCCCACAGCCGGCGCGGCGCCGTCCTCCTGCCCAGAGAACTGCACGCCGCATCCCACAACCGGCGAGTGCGTCTCAACCAGCTGCTCCGTCACGTGAGTTTTGAGCCTCGTTGTCTTTTCTCACAGATTTGCAAGCCGTGGGCTGAGTGCGGTCCCCCAAGTGTGTGTGTGTGTGTGTGTGTGTGTGTGTGTGTGTGTGTGTGTGTGTGTGTAGTTGCAAACTAACGTTGTCTTAGGGATGTCGGTTTATCCCAGGGGGAAGGCAAACCAGCGAGAATCAAAAAGCCTCATTTTCAACTGCTGGTTTCAAATCTGGCTGCTTTACCCACTCGCAAACCAACTTGGCCAAGTTGGTTTGCGCAAAGCAGCCTGGTTTCCTTGTGGCCCCGGGCTCGTTGATCTTTCATCTCTTGTTGAGCTTTGACCCCTCATGTAGACCCGGGATTGGTCAAGGACCGGTTTCAGTCTCAGCAGAAGTCCCACTTTTGGACGCTGTTAGCAGGGAGGGGTATTCCTCGGGGGTTTGGGGCCCAGACCCCGTGGATTCCCTGGAGTGTACGTGGTTCCTCAGTGGTCCCAGGGCCTCCTCCCGAAAGGCCCCAAGTCCCGCTGACCAGATCCTGGTTCCCACTGCCCAGTTTCCCCTGAGCTCTGCTGGAGGGAGGGATGACCACAACTGGAGGTGGGAACAGGAGGCCACGTTCACACAAGGGGCGTCGCCGGGCGCAAATGAAACTCGTTTGTAGTGTGCTTGAAGCTGAGATGTCACACGCAGACACACGTTCAGCAGGGCACGTGTGTTTGTGTCCGACTGGTCAGCCACCGCGGTGGTTGACCGCAAGCATCATGTACACCTGACCTGGACATTTGTCCCTGAACTGTAATGTTGTGTCACATGAAAATTAAGCTGAGACTTCACAACGAAGTGTCGGGGGTTGACCACTCTCAGTGCAGATCCCCGACCCTGAGACGGATACGGTATCGCGAGCCTCGCTCTGAAACCTGATCCTGACCGCGGCAGCGACGCTAAAAGCTGCGAGGCAAGAATAGCTCGTCACCATGGAAATCACCTGCGGGTTGCCACGGTGAATTAGCAGTCTCTATCTCGGACGCGGAACCAGGATTCAGCCCGGACCTAGATCCTGGGGGTGTGTATCTAAAATCCAATCTGAGAGAAATGGACTTGCGAGAAAGAAAGAATTTACGCACGTGCTAAAAAGACGGGACTAGTAAGACCATATTTTCCTGGCGATCACGGAAGAACCAGACCCAAAGACATCGCGATCCGCCCCTGACACTTGATACGTCAGACGGCTGGAGAGGTCTGAGGTGTAGCGGTTCTGTTCTGCTGCGGAAGTCACCACCAGATGGTGCTTCTGGTCGCTTCAGGGTGGGGTTCTCAGGAGACTCCCGTGAGACTACCCAGAGACGAGGAGAACCAATCAGAGACGTCCTCTGCTGCCAACTCCCTTGGGATTCATCAACACGTACGTCTTGAGCCTCTGGGGCCTTGGAATGAAGGCTGCAGCTTGAAACAAGGCATCGTGGGTAAAATTAGTGTGGGTGTGGGGATAGCTTCAGTTGAAATATACCGTGATTCAGAAGAAGGCGAGATCGACTCTGGTGGGATCAGACTGGCCCTGGTCGCTTATTCAGACGACGCGCAGCTCTCCAAAAGCTATCGGTCCTTCGGTCCCAATCCTCTCCAGATGGGCTCTTCTCTGTGTCTCGAAGTGATTGTATCTTCACGCAATGCAGCTGCAGCAATTCGATTTGAGCGTGTCGCGTGAGAACTCGTTTTCTTTCAAACGGATTCTCCAACACAGTGGTTCTGGGGCAAGCGCGGTTCCAGAGGGGGACAGAGAACGGAAAATGTTGGCTCCTGCTTTTGCAGTACTGGCAGTAGCTTGAGGCATTACGTCTCGGGAAGGGTAGCACGCAGTTCTACAGGGTCAGGGGAGCAAGGTTGGATCCAGCTTCAGGCAGGTCCAACCACCCTAGTGGCAACATGCGAGGTTTTGAGTTCTGCCCCAAGCACCCACCTTTTTAAGATTGGTCCACACCCACTGGGCATGCCAAGCCCAGAACCTGTGTCACAAAAGAGGCACGTCGCACGACGCGCGTCTGTTTGGGGCTCCGCATTCTTGCCCAACGTTGAAGATGACATCGCTCTGGCAAAATCACGCAACTTGACGCAGAAGCCATGGCGCCGACGCCAATCCCGAGATTTCTCGCGAGATGCGCCCGTCTGGATCGGTTTGAATCCAGGTGAAAGCGACACTCGGAGGCAATTCCCCAGCGGCGCCGCGGTCGCTGCACACCGGGAGGGGCAATCTGCATAGAGATTAAAATTATCCCGGCGGCAGTGCTGCCGGTGGGGGAAGGGAAACCTGGGGGATCCAGGGTTGGGTCCGGGGGCCGACCCTGCGGGGACAGGGGCGGGAGCAGGAGGGGGACCCAGGACCAGTTCAGGGCGGGGCGTGGCGGGGCGGGGCGGAGTGGGGGGCGGGGCGACCACAGGGGGTGCAGGGGTGGACGCATGATCACGTCGGGGGGTCAGAGGATTCAGGTTCTTGATTCGGGAACTGGTGTTCCCCGCAGAAATGCGCAATTTTTTTTCCAAGGTCCCTGGATCATCGAACCTGCATCCAGTGAGAAGCAGCAGGTCCCCCTTTGGGACGTGCCCTTCCGGCGTCTTCCGTTTCTTGTCACATGACAGCTTCTCGACGTCACGTGACTGGACGGCAGCTTTACTGCGCAGCTGCAGCAGCTGCGGCTTCATTCACGGAAAGTTTCCCGCGCGCGCCAAAGCTGCGGCCCAGACCACGTGGAGCCGGAGTCCAGGTGGGAAGCGCACTGGACACGCGAAGTGGATACGTGAGCCTCTGAGCAGATACTTCTCGGATGTGTTGTGTGTGACGTTAACAAATGCGAAGAGGCTTTCGTCGCACGTAATGCTTTGCACCCTCGGTGTTCAAGTCAGGCTGTATTCACATCGGGGGTGGGCACAGTGGAAACTGGCGGATTCACACTGGATGTGTCGAGGGTTGGGTCGCACAGGATCCGTTGGGTGTGAATGCATTCAGGTGTGGCGTCTCTGTGCAAGGCAAGCTGGATTCACACTGGTGGAACTCGTGAACAGTACGGAGTGGATCCAGGGAACCAGACCAGGCTTTGAAGCGCACTGGATGGGGGTCTTGGCTGTTGAATCACAAGACTCAGCGTGCGTTGCGTCCCCGTGGATTTTAGTTCAGAATTTCGAGGTTTGTGAGTATTTTGTGGAACACTGGACGCGTCCTGCATTTTGAGGTGATCTGGAACTTTGGTACAAAAATTTAGGAATTTCGAAAGGACCAGGCCAGAATCTAGGACGGAATACATATGACATGGGAGGTGCAAAATAAGTGAGCTTTTCCATTTGTTGGAGATCCAGGTTGCTCCAGAGCTCTTCATCAATCTGCCCCTGCAGGTCTCGAAAATGCAGGGGCAGGGTCTTTGGTGGACGTTGGCTGAAGCTCCAGAAATGCCGTGCGTGGTGTACCTCTGCAGACCAACGCCTGCACGGAGCCCACCATCAAACGTCAACACCACATGCGTGTGCTCCAATGCGAGTTTTGTTCGCAGGCGCTTCCATGTTGAAGAAAACGCCCCCGTTCGTAATGTGCAAAAAAGTTTCGAACGTTTGTTTATCGCACGTATCGCTACAAGGTTTTGACTTGTTGACTCTCCAGTTGCTTGCAAAACATCGTGTTTTTGACCTGCAAAGTTTGTGAGTCTTTTTCACTGCAGTCGGGCGAAACTTTTGTGTTTCTGCTGCTGTTGTCGAGGCCAACTAATCGCGGTTTGCAGTTGAACAATGCGTCCGTATCTTCGTGCTCATCTGGTCCACCTGCGTCTCTGTCTGTCGTCGTGTCAACGCGGAAAGCCTTTCCGTGTCGCGGGCGGGGCGCGCGTCAGCCCCTCACTGAGGGGACGTTGATCTGAGGAAACTGTCTTGTTTCCACAATGGGCGCATTCAGTATACAGTGATACCTGTAGTAGAGACAACGCTGTTCATGGGACCCTCCTCAAAGGCCGTCAGGGTTGTCCTGTGCGCGGCCGGGTTCGGCCCTGGATCCGTCCCTGTGCATCGTGGGTGAAGCCGGTCTCAGGTCGAGTCCCAATTTAGAATCTGTGCAAAAGAGAAACGGAGCGGAGAAGCCGGGGAAGTGCCGAAGCATCGCTTTGCGTGTTCCATCCATGAAGGCGGGTTCACGCTGGACGCCGTCCCCTGGCTGTGGATGTGGTTCAGGCCACATGTGCCGTGCGCGGTGTCGCTGTGGTCAGGCCGGGCTTACATTGGGCGCGTCGTGTGTGGCGGCCATTGTCAGGTCAGGCCACTGGATGCATCTTGCATTGCGTCTCTCGACCAACACAACGGAAGTTGCGTTGCCACGTCCCCGTGTCGAAACAAACTTTGGTGCACGAGACGCGACAACTGCGCGTGCCTTGGGTCAAGGACTCAGGGACGACGCATGGACGGCGTTTTGTGCGCTGGGAGGACGGCGCTGGTGCGCGACGCCGCGTGTGCGCCGCCTGTTGAGTAGCTCTGCCGCTGGGAGAGAGTTGTTGTTCTCAACAGATCCAGAAGCCCGTGAGGCTCCGTGAGGCTCCAACAGACGCATCAAAACTAATTAGTCTGTGGGGCTCTCCACTGGGAATTGAAGCTGCATGAAGCACGGACCGACAGGGAGTTTGAGCAAACTTGCGCCGTGGTCCTCCTCCACGCCCTACGTCGTGGCTCGTGGGTCCCTGCATCCAGCGGACCGGGCAAGGGGCAGGTCTGATCCGTCTCAACACGCGTCTGATCCTGTTTTGGTTTGTGCCAGTTTACCTTGTTTTTCTTGGCGCAAATTTGGGGCTATTTCACGCAAGGGAGCGTGCAGTTTGTGTGTGTGTGTGTGTGTGTGTGTGTGTGTGTGTGTGTGTGTGTGTGCGTGTGTGTGCGCGCGTGCAAGTTCTACTTCCGTGTGGTTGAATTGATGAACGCGTCCAGTGTGAATCCACTGCCTGCACGGAGTCGCCGCCCACGCGCACCCGGTGTGAAGGACGGTGGGCGCGGGATGAGCGCCTCACGACACGGACTCCAGCGACTCCGCACTGCGTGACTCTAATGAGCGGATGGACGGCGCGTCCCCGACGCTGCGTCTCCGCGACGCTGATGACCGGGGACCCGTCCCGGACGCTCACCTCGTGGGACGCACTGCAGCGGATCCAGGGACGAGGGATGGGGTCTGGATCCAGGGGTGCAGGGAGCGTGGGAACTGGCTCCAGGGGACCCAGGGGAGGAGCCCGGGCTACAGGGGGCCCAGGGGAGGGGGCCCGGGGTCCAAGAGATGCAGCGGAGGGACCCGGCGCTTGGGGATGGAGACTATGGCTCCATCATATTCTAGGAGGGAGAGGAGTCGGGCCCAGGAGACACAGGGGGGGGGGGGGTGCCGCCTTGTCCAGGGAGACTGGTCTGTACTCCAGAGAGGATCCAGGGAAGGGGGATCTGTGCTCCAGTAGATTCCACTGGGAATGGATCAGCCTGACTTTGGTCTTGGATTTGGCCGCCCCATCCCTGATTCTGGACTGATCTGCCCCAACCCTGGTATCGGTCCAGCATCCGCCCCCTGGACCTCTCGCTCCGCCCCTCCCGACCCTGAATCCGCTGGAGAGAGACCTGACACGCCTCGTCCATCCGTAATTAGTTGTCCGCATCTCGGCGATGTTTCCACGGTAACCGGAGCGGACGCGAGCAGCGGCAAGACGACGCGCCGCACGACGCGACGCGATGCGACGGAAGCACACACTGAGTGAACAGCCTCGAACCTGAACATTTCCTCAGGACCAGCACGTTTTGGTCCCGCAAATGAGGAGAAAATTCCTCACGATTTGAAGAGCGATAATGAGAGAAGCGTGTTGAGACAACGTGCAACTCACTGTGCTGCCGTCATCGGACACCAGAAGTATGTGAAGTACCCGGGGCCAAGTCAGCCGCGTCCTTTCCAAGACGCATGCGCAGAACAAATTTTCATGGAGTTACAGCACGCCATGTGTGGGACAGGCTTCGCGGGGCCGCTCTGACTACGTTTGTTCTCGGAAAGTTCTGTGATTCTGGAGGACGACACGCTCTTCATCATGATGGTCCGACGCATGGAGGAGGCTTCTTTGTGGACGATTGTTGATCTGTGAACTGTCTGTCGTGAGGAACGAACCTCTGTTCCTGGGAACCGGAAGTCTGCACTCACAGGAAGTAAGGCCTGAACCGGAAGTGTGTGGTAAACCGGAAGTGCTCGTCCCCGGATGCGCGCACACGTGAGAGACCACGTGGCCATGTTGAACCAGTTCAGCTCCATCTACGGGCAGCTCTTCTGTTGCAGCTGTCCGGGCGGATTCGCAGTCGGCGCCAAGTGCAGCAACTCCTCCGCCAACGCAGGTCAGTCAGTCGGAACTACTTTATGCGCCACTTCACCCAGCCGGTGCAAGGGGAAGCGCCGTTCTTCATTCTCCCACAACATCGGCAAACCCGTGAAGTGGGGTTCGAACCAACACAAAGTGGCCTGTTATTTCATTTTGATTGTGGAGTTTCCCCGTGCACATGCGCACTTGAGCGCACCCCGCCCCAACACAATTGCCGACACACACACCACGCACACGGAAGTACACACCCACACACACTTTGTGTGTGTGTGTGTGTGTGTGTGTGTGTGTCACACACATGTGCACCGCTCTGACGAGCATACACGCGCAAAATGTCACGCCTCGTGAACTTCGCTTGTCCAACACCGTCATCTGAATGCGTCAACAGAAAACTCGCGTTTGTGTCCTTGCTCTGTGTTTCTCCGTATTTACGTATTGTCATGTGGTCATGGTGCTGCACGTGTACTTTGTATTGTAGAGCCCAGCGACGCTGAGTCCAACAGCTCTGCCTCCCAGCCCAACGCAGAAGCAGGTACACAGCTTCAGACGATTTCAATATCGCCTATGTTTGCCCTGAATGCAGATCCAGAGACTGGTCCCTGTTCCCCGATGATTCTGGTCTTTGCACTCACGTCTTCATCTCTTTCAGGAAACGCCGGTTCAAGCCAAGGTATCTTTTTATGCACCAAGCATGGCTCGCGCAGAATCAGGACTGACTCTGTTTCTGGTGAATTCTAACAGGTGGAAAGGACTCGGGTGTTGGTTCAACGGTGCAGTAGTTTCCGAAAGCGAACGCGGGTGTGGAGGGGGGGGGCGGCGGTGGTGTTTTGCGTCCCGCACATGCATGTACGCACCTCATGCTTCCTGCCCGAGTACTGTGTGTGTGCCTGTGTGTGTACGTATGTTCCTCTTACTCTCACCCGGTGCACGCATTCCTCTGTCTCTCTTACCCCGTCCTGTCTCTTTCTCCTTTTCTTTCGTTCTCCCCTCTGTGTCTTCTCACCCTGTGCTCACCTCTTTCTGCCTTTCTTGCTTCCCCTCCCGTCTCTTCTCACTCTGTGATATCTGTCCTCTCTGTGCCTTCTCACCCCATGCAAAACATTCTTCTGTTTTTTTGTCGTTCTCCTCTTTCTCTGTCTCTTCCTCTGTCTCTACTCTCTCTCATTCCCTGTCATGCCCAGAGCTCTCTATTCCCCTTCTCTCTGCCCTCTCTCCTTCTTGCGCTCTCTCTCTCTCTCTCTCCCTCCTCTCTCTCTCTCTCTCTCTCTCTCTCTCTCTCCCTCCTCTCTCTCTCTCTCTCTCTCTCTCTCTCTCTCCCTCTCACCCTCTTTCTCTGAAACACGTTCTCGTTGGATCGCACCTGTTCACCGCGTTGTGTTAACTGCAGTGCTTTGTGTCACAAACCGCACGCGATGTTTCCTTTGTCAATGTCCTTGGCATGAAGTTAGAAGGGCGTGGTTTGAGTTCAGGAAACCGACAGGTGTCTGTTCGGCTCCGTCTCGACTCGGCTGATTCCTGCAATTTGTCGATTCTGCTTGTGGATCCAATGTCGGGTCAATGGTGGTTGATCCGCCACCATGGCGCGAGCTGATCGCAACTCCCCAAGAAATACTGGAAACAGTTTTGTGGCTGCGGTGTGAAATTGGGGGTCGGTACAATGTTGGGGGTTGGGCGGGGTTCGGTTGGGTCAGGGGAGCCCAGGCATGGATCCACCCCTCCCGGGCATTTGTCCCTCGCTGGACCCACTGGATCTGCCCCGTGTTGGCACAGTCTGTCGAGTGAATGCTCACTGCAACGAACCGGGAACACTGCGGGACACCAGACAGAACACGCCACACGCCTCATTGATGCTATGGCCGCTTCTTTCGCAGGAAACAGCACAGGGCATCACACATCCGCACCTTTTCCTCCTTTTTGCAACCCGATCCTTTTGTCAAAATGTTGTACCGCACGCCTTTCTCTGTTGTGTGTCCGCCTTCATTTGGCGTCGTCGTGACCCCGCTCCTTTCGCTCGAGTGTCGTGACTCCCGCTTCTTTCCCTTCAGTGTCGTGAACCCGCTTCTTTCCCTTCGTCGTGGCCCCGCTTCTTTCCCTTCAGTGTCGTGACCCCGCTTCTTTCCCTTCGTCGTGATTCCGCTCCTTTCCCTTCAGTGTTGTGACCCCGCTCCTTTCCGTCACGCAGGCCGGCGGCCCGATCGCAGCGTCGTCATCTCGCTGAGCGTCCTCGCGGCCGTCTTCATCCTCATCCTGCTCGCCATTGGCCTCGTCCTCGGCGTCTTCCTCTGCTGGTAGGGCCGCTCACCTCGTTGCGCACGCGTCTCGCACAGTTTTAGCACGCATGCACGTCACGTGTGTTCTGGTTACCGTGTCTACGTTCCCAAAAATTGAGCTGGCATCCCCCTGCACTGGGTTGGGGTGCAGCCCCGTTGTTCCCTAAGACTGCACAGAATTTCAAGCCAGACTGCATTTCTGCAGCACTGATGTTCTTGTTTTCTCACCAGATCCCATGATTGGCCCACCACTAACGTGAACGTTTCAGCTTCTCGCAGGCGACACGGGATGTTTCCGGAGGTTTTGTCCCCAGCCCCTGGATACGAGGCTTCCGAGCAGGTCACCACAGTTCCTGATTCTGGTCCCAAAGGTCATGGTTCCAGGGCCTGGCCTGTTGGTCCTGGTTCCTGAATCCAGGGCCAGGCACCCAGAGCCCAGGTCTGTGCGTCCCCTACTCCTTCCCCTGGTGTCTGGTCTGTCTCCCTGGTGACGGGTGTTTTCTCCTTCTGGTGCGCTGCAGGCTCCCTGCAGGGCCGGGGCTCGGCCATCATCGCCGGCTGCGTCGCGGCCGGCATCATCCTCTTCGTGCTGCTCCTCCTCGGTGCTGTCTACTGCTTCAGAAAACGAAGGTAAGTGCTGCCTCTTGGAACACCCAGGGGACCCAACCCCAGGGAACCCCCTTTGTGGGGACGCACCCCTGGGGGTCCTCTGCCGTATGTTGTGGATGACCACGAGTGAACCCACCAGGAACTTCGCACCCTGAGGACCACACACCCAAGGACAACCTCTGTGTTGCGGCGGGGATCTGTTGGCCTTGCAAGTGTTGCTTGGCGATCGATCGCCTCTGTGGAGGACTGAGTGTCTCTGATGCAGAGAATAACGGAGTTTCTGGCGGACCAGGGATTGGGGCCCAACCACCCACGGTCCACAGAAGAATTACCCCCTTGGATTGTGCCAAAAGAACAAACCAGAAATGTGCAGCTTGCCCCTCCCCCAAAGCTTGGCCTCCTGACCTCATTCCTGGACCCGCCAGAAGATGTGTCCAGCTCTGCTGTAATCGCACGGAAGGACGCTGTGTCCGTTTCTCAACTCTGCAATGCGGACACGGGCGGATCTTCTGGGTTCTTCAGACACATTCAGAACGAATTTGGTGCTCGCCAGCTGGTTCTGAGTCCCTCTGTTCCGAACGGATTCCATTAGAGTTCAGTTCTTCTGAGTCATTTGAATTCCAGTTGGAATGTCCTGCTGATCCGGAGCAGTTTTGTACTCAATTTTGTGCTTCAAGGGCGCGGCTCCACACAGGGTTTTGATGCTCGTCAATTTTGACGGGATGTTCCAAAGCCATGCATCAAAATTGACGCCGCCTGTGTGGCCAGTTTCATTGAAAATAGCGGGAGATATTTTTGACGCGCGTCAAAAATACACTCGTCCTGTGTGGCTGCTGTGGCTGCTGCTTCAGACCTGACTATATGTTTGGTGATTTACGTTCCGGGAAACTTGCTACGCTGGTGAGAAAACAGCTGGGCAACAAATAGCTTGCTTGTCCTGTGGTGTGTATTGTGTGCGTGTGTGCGTGCGCGCGTGTGTGTGTGTGCGTGCTTGTTACAGTCGACGCCTCTCAATTCGACCCATTTTGATCGACATGAGTGAACGTCTTTCTGTTCGGGTGGCACGCAAAGAAAGGTGATTTGTCACAAATCTGTTTTCTTCTTTTCCGATTTGCTGCGGGACAGATGGATTGTGTGAAGTGAGACTGTATTGAGAGGGAGAGACTGTGCGTGGCTCGTCGCCCTGAGCGTCGCCCTGCTGACCTTTCGCCTGCTGTGATTCCGTGAAAGGCACAGCGACAATGGACAACAACAGTGTGTCAGCTGCCGCTGAAGCCAAAACTGCCACAGCCCTGAGCTGCCGACAGCACTGTTGGGTCCAGGGGGCCTGTGACCCGGGACCTTTCCCTTGATTTGGTGTCGTAGGTTTCATGTTCACACGTTGCAAGATCAATATTTGCCCGCCCAAAAGATTCAGTCTCCCCTTTGCATTTGTCCTGGATCCGCTGGAGAGTTCCAAAAGCCTCCGACCCCGCGCTTGTGCTCAATGAGCGGGGTTTGAATTCCACGCGCTTTGTGTGCAAAAGGGTGCGTGGAAGGTCCACGAGGAATCCTTCACTCACTGGACTTGGAGAGATCCGGTACGGAATCGCTGCGCACAATGGGAAGTGACGCAACGAGCTTGTGACAACAGTTTGTGTTGTTTTCGTTGTCATCCACCCTGTGGAAATGTGCAGTTCGTTTCCTGTGCGATCTGCTCTGAATCAAGGGGGTCAGGTCCCTCAGGAACCAGCCCCATTGGGGGGGGGCAGACCCACGGGGGAGGGGCTCTGTCCCCGTGACCAAATCCCGAACCCGCTCACGCTGCAATCACCTCCTGACCACCTGCGATGGAAATCGGACGATCTCAGAGTGACTCGGAATGTGAGAACGAACGGCGCATGCAGTGCTCCGTCGGAGCTGAAAACGAACCCAGCCTTCCTTTCCACTTTCTCCGTGGGTCTCGGTTTCTGGGCACGCGGTCTGCTCGCTGCGGTGTTTGATCCGGAGGGCTCGGTGCGCTCAGAGCTGCTTTGTCAATGAACTGGGACGCAACGTCATCTTTTGTTGACGTTTGGACGTCAGTTGTCCGGTTCTTGCACGCGCACGACGAACTGCATTGACACAATGTGGAGTGCGTGAACTGCCGGATTCAACCAGATTGGATCAGGAGAGCCAGGATTGAACTGGACTGAGCCATATTTGAACCCAGACCCAAGATTTGAGCGGATTAAATCAGAGGGAACCAGTGGTGTGAACGAACCCCTCTTGAGCAGAGCGCCGGTGGTGTGCACGGTCCCTGGGCGGTGGCGCCTGCGGTTTTATTGATGAGATGAACGGGGAAAGTGACGCGAGGAGCCGGAGCGAGAATCTCGCGCCCATCACGAAAACTCCGCGAGACCGACGCACGCGATACGTGACGGACGAATCAAAAAGCGAGCAGTAGGGATCCAGGCGTCAGCACGGACACGCTGCACACACACACATACACGCACACACACACACACACACACACACACACACACACACACACACACACTGCCTCAGTGCGTGAGTGCCACATCCGACTCGCTGGGTGGGTCGGTGGGCGTTGTCACACTGCATCTTGCGTGACGTCATCAGGGTTGATCCAGCCGTGAGACTCAGTGGAACTTTCACTCCCGTTTTGCCAAATATAGTAAACAGTCAAAATTAGTCCCAATGACTCAGGCATAAAGGGGATTCTTTTCACAGTTCAGTTGGAAGTCGCTCCTCACGAGAAGTTACCCTTGTCCAGATCCTGGACCCGCCCAACTTGAGCCAGTGACCAATTGAACAGGCCGGTACAGCGCCGATGCTGGAGACTCGACTGACGCCCAATTTCACACAAATCCAACAGCCGCAACGCGCACGCAACTCGCACAGCCTCCAGCGAAACCACGATTGAGCTCAAGGGTCCCCGAACTTAGTAGCGGCTCACATTGCAGCCTTGAGAAATTCAATTGCATTGATCAACGTGTGAAAAGTGAAATGTGTCTGTGCTTCGGAAAACGAGATATTAATTTGTTCAGTGGGCAGGTCCAGGCCCCAGGCCCCAGGCCCCGTTGAATCCACGAGAGAGACGAAACGTGATCAGAACTGGGGAGGCCATACGTGGTTCCGAGAGGGCTTGTCATTCTAAAAGGGGGAGGGAGGAGAAAATTTGACTTTGTTGACCCCAAATTCAACTTCAAAAACGCAAAACACTGCGCTGCGCGCAAGCAACTAGAACAGAGGAATAATTTGTTTGGGAGGGGGGATGAGGCATGTGGGGGCCAGGCCCCCACTCCCGGGATCTGACAGAGACGTGCCACAAAACTTCGGGAGAGGAAATCCATTTTGTGTGATGGGAGGGGGAGGCGACGCCCCCTATGGATCCGCTGGAGACAGGCGTGCGTGTTTGTTGCGGCTCCGAATCCTTTGTTGCGTTTGGAAACTCATTTGGCAAATGGAGTTTGGACCGGAACGCGTGAATTGGCTGTTGGTTTCGACAGGAGGCACTGGATGCGTCACGCGTTGTGTGATTGGGTGGAAGCTGCGTGATGTTAGGTGCGTCTTCGGTCGCTCACGACGCCATCCCCATTAGCTGCACGGCACAAGGACGCCACGCTTGACACATTCAATGTGCGCCACTTCCATTGGCTGGAATAGGGAAGCGAAACGCCTGTGACTCTCTCGCTTGCGTGTGCGTGTGTGTTGGTATGCGTGCACGCGCTTCTGCTCGGTCTCTTTCAGTTCCATTGTGGATGCAGTCAATGCCGCGCCCGTTGATGTGCACACAGGCGCAAAACACGACGCTTCCGGTGCGAAGGCTGTTCGCTCCATTCGGTCCACATGTCGGATGCGTCGATACAAACACTGAATGGCGCAAAAATTGTTTCCATATCAGAAGCTGGTGATGCAGAACGATTGGCATTTGTGAACATCCAGTGTGTAGCAGCAGTGGATGCTGACGCGATCTGCCCAGGGCCGGAGTCCGGGTCTGGTCCGAGGGACCCAACATCCGAGGAGGCAACCTCGGGAAGGTGGAGTCAGGGGGCTGCGGGGATATACCCAGGACCTCACAGGGGTTTGCACTTTCCATGGAAGGGGGGAATTTATCGCAACTTGCAAGAAATTCTCGTGCAAAGAGAAGATAACCAGCTCCTGCAGTGCAAAATTGAAGGGGGGAGGGGAGTTTTTCTTTCAGTGAGGGAAGAAGACTGGGCCCTGGGTTCTCCCTGGATCCAGTTCTCTTGTTTTGGTGTGAAAAGGAGAGACATTTGTTCGTCTCCCACACATTTCCTCTTCCTCCTGACGAAACGGTCTGTGTTCCCAGGGTCCTGTGCGGCGGATTCACACTCGCTCCGTGACGCGTTGCTTCTCTGCGAATCGTCGCTGTGTCGCACTGTGCAGGTCAAAGTGTCCGTCCAGCTTTATTTGCGACGCGACGGAGCACCGGTGTGGATGCACGTTTGTAGCAACACGTTGGATGGTCGTGCACGTAAAACGTGCAACGCGGCAAAACAGTATGAATATCAGTTTCACTCATTTTGAAAATTCTTTTGAGGATCAAGTTTTTGCGTTTCAAATTTCCTTTCACGAAGGGTTTCTATTTCGAAAAACAAATCTTGTCTGCAGAAAAATGTTTAGAAATCCGAAACAAATCACCAGCAGACATGGTGGAAAGAACTTTTTGCACAGATGATTTTCCATGGTGAAATGCCGTGCATGCATGACGTTTTGACGCGTCGTTTCTGAACCAAACCTTCCCACTGTGAACCCGGCCTCCGTCCCTCAGTCTCGGCGCACACACAGACTCTCCCCCGGATGTCCCCGGACGCGCCTCCATCTCCCCGGCTGCTCCATATTCCGTCCCTTTCATCTGCGTCTCATTCGAGGCGATTTCCGCCGGCTGGCTCCAGCGGATCCAGGATCGGACTGGACGGGCTGGAGGCGGAGGCATTGGGTTCCCCGGCCTCTCATCCAGGTGGACTGTGTGGGCAACGGGCTCAACCTTTGGCTCGGCCGTGTAGCGTCCGACCCTCTGAGGGATTGGTGGAGGTGGAGGAGTGCCCTGGTTCCCCCTATCGGTCCGCTCCAGAAGCTGTCACAAACATACTGAATCAGAAATTGTGCCGAAGCCAGGATTGAGGGGAGGGGAGCTTGTACGTGTGTGGCGCAACACCAAAGCATCGAACACAGTGTGTGTGTGTGTGTGTGTGTGTGTGTGTGTGTGTGTTGGGGGGGTCAGGGTCAGTGTCGATTCTTACCGATCCTGACAGTCTCCCTTCCAGTGAAGTCAGTGTCCCAGCGGAGGGGCACCTTGGATCTGTGCCAGAATCCGCCACTGTGTTGGAGTGTTGTGGTCAGCGCCTCTTGCTTTTCTGCGTCTGATTCTGTGATTCTGCTGCTGAGTCAACATTGACTCTTCCGGAGAGAGTCTCAGGGATCGGCAGTCGCCGTGGCGCAGACGGGAGACCGTCGCGCCTCAACCCGAAGGACCCCGGTTCGATCCCAGCTCCGGGCGGGAAGTCAATATTGACACTTCCGGTAGATTCGCCTTGATTGGCGGGTCTTTGCCCTTCTCTGATAAGCGTCTCAGAACATATTAAGTTTCGCCTCTGATCTCAGGACGGAGAGGAACTGAGATTTATTCCTGTGAGCGTTGGGGGAGCGGTGGGGAAAATGCTGAAATGAAGACAAATTGTGTGCCTGCCACTGTCTGGCAGCTGTCGACATCGAGACAACTGTAATTTTTGCAGATCCTGAGATGCGCCCTCTGGCAGATCCAGAGTGAAGGGGAGGCGCCCAGATCCCCAAGAAATTTGCTGCAGGCACAAAAGTTTTGCGTGTTTACTTGCGATAAGTTTCAACATTCAGGAAAACCCCACCTTGGAGGACCGTTCCCCTGACCAGACCCTGGATCAGCCCCTGGACCAGCCCCTGCACCAGTCCATGGACCATCCTCCTGACCAGCCCTTGCACCAGACCCTGGATCAGCCCCTGACCAGACCCTGGATCAGCCCCTGACCAGACCCTGGATCAGCCCCCTGGACCAGACCCTGGATCAGCCCCCTGGACCAGACCCTGGATCAGCCCCTGCACCAGCCCCTGGACCAGACCCTGGATCAGCCCTGAAACGCGTCAGCTGTGGACGGGCAGTCAGCGCGGGAAGTCTCTTCTCGCTCAGGACAAGCTTCTCGTGTCTGCAGCTCGAAATCCCCCAATCCGGAGGCGTCCCACTATCCCCGTGCATCCAGCGGGACTGGGACACAGCGGCGGGATGAAGTCAATCTGGGTCGGGGACAGCTGGGGTCAGATCACGTATCAGCGCTGAACCGCTCGGGGAGAGGGGTTGGAGGAAGGGACCAGGGGTAGTGAAGCGGGCCCTGAAAGCAGGAACGGAGAATAGCCTGAGTCCCATGGACAGCTGGGGGCTGATCGGGTCTGGGCGCTGACGGGGACAGGGCAGAGCAGGGAGAGGAGGGGTCAGGGCCAGGGAGGGGACATGAGGGTGAGTGGAAGGAGGGAATGGAACCAGGAGGAAAGGGGTTTGGGAGGGGGCGGAGAAGCTGGAGACAGTCGGGTCTCAGTACTGACACAGGGGTCGGGGCAGGGAAGGGAACGGACCGGTAGGGAGAAGGGAGGGGCCGGCGACAGCCGAGCACAGACCGGGCTCCAGCGCTGACACACTGCAGCGGATCCCGGCAGACAGCGGACACGGAAGAGGCCGTGTTAAGTTGAGGATTGGGAGGTTGATTGGGTGGGGACAGCTCTGTGGATAGCGAGACAGATCCCATCCCAGCTCAACCGTCGCCTTGTCCCAGTGGATCCCAGAGGATTCAGGGAGGATCCAGGTGGACCCGGGGCACAAATACCATCACATCCCAACCACTGGGTTGAAGAAATGGACCAAGCGGTGGGTCCGGAAACCTGGCTTTGCCCGGGGACTTCACTACATTGAGAGCACGACTTCTTAGAAAGGTTGCGAAATGAGAGATAAATAGCGGGACAAGTTTGTATTCAGAGGGCCCCTGGCCCTCGAAATAGCCTCGGTTCCCCGCCCCCCAACCGGATCCTCCGGACGCTCGAGTGGCCCCGCCTTGTGTCGGGTGGCCCCGCCCAGTCTCGGATCCACTGCAGTTGCCCCTGGGATTTCCAGACGCAGCCTTCTCTCGGCAGCTACAAGCTTCACCAATTATCTGTGCGCGGGGTCCTGACGACACGATGTCTACAGGTCAGAACGTGGCTTTTCGCTCAAGGCGCAATTCTCTCAGGGGACAATCACGACTGACAAAACACCGGGGCTTTCGAAACGAAGTTTAAGGTCATGGATGGATCCCTGGGTCTTGTTGGCCGGCGTCCCAGCGGTCGCTGAACCCGACAGAAATCGGACACCTGGGTCCGCTCGAGGTCAGGTCACCCATCTGCGGTGAGACGGTTGACATTCGGCTGAAGCCCACAAAGCGCGTCTGATCGAGTCGTTGTCGCTGTATCTGCTCCTGGACTATTCCGCGGGCGGCGCAATGGAGCCCAACGCGAGGGGCTTCAGTCGGCGGGCGAGAGCGGAAAGGCACGGGGAAGGCAGGGAGACCCCTGAGGGGGGGGGGGCAGGCGCAGTGGCGACTGTGTGCGGTGCGCAAAGGAGCCCGCGGCGCGATGAGGGGCTTCCACCGGACACAGGCGCAGGGGAGGCAGGGGCAGGTCCAGCGGGGGACACCCCTCAGTCAAGGGAGGCAATCTCACGTATGAAAACATACCAGAAGGAAAAAAAATGGAGTCTTTGCGGAGTCAGTCCGGGGCCTCAGACCCCGTGGATCCGCAGGGGAGTTCGTCATCCCAATTCGTCCGTGAGCCCACTGGGGTGCGCGGATGTGGTCAGAGGAAGACGAGTGAATGCGAGACAGCGAGTGCGACTCGTGCATAATGGAAGCGAGAATCTGACCCAGCACACGAAAAGCGACCCGACGCCCGACGAATGATGGATTCGGCGAGGAGCAGATTTCGTGGTCTGGATGTCAACACGATGATTCGCTGGCGGATTGCCAACCGTCTGGGCAATGGACTCAGCTGTTGAGAATGGCGGTTCTGATTCTGATGACTGCCACCAGGAGACGCTGAAGTTTCCTTTTGGGACGGAAACTGGGATTGATTGACACGTGTTTTGTGTGAAATGAACCCTCCCCAGTTGCGGCACAAGCTCATAGGGGATGGGGCAGGGACTGAGACATGATGGAGGGGATGGTCGTGCGCCACTCCTCCACAAGGGAAAACGGAGGCAAATTGAGGCACCCAAGGACAGGGCAGAGACTGAGCTCTCCAGGTCTGTGCATAAACAGAGTTGACACGTGTGCAAATTTGCGCAGAGGTGATCTGGCACGCACTTCAAGGGGAAGAGGCAGCGTATTCAGGACTCTGTTGTGATGGGTGTGGTCATATCCAGTCACCCAAGCTGCCGAGGTGCACTCAGGACACGAAATGTGCTGTTCTGGATCCGTCCAGCAGAGGCTGCATCCAGTGACAGCGGCTGCGTTATCGTGGAAAGCTGATCTGGGTCCGTTCAATGGATGGTACAATTTGCTTGCGTGACAGTGCCTGTACTGGAGTGCGTGTCAGGCAGGGAGCGTCTGCACTTAAATCCTAATCAGGGCCGTGTCCGCAGACAAGTCTATTCCGGCTGCGATGAGCCTCGCAGGGTCCCGGGTCTGTCGAGCGACATCCTCGTGCAGGGACGCTACGCATGGACCACCAGTGCGACGCAGCGTCCATGGAATTGACGCAAGGCGTGACGCGTCCCTCGAGACGCAGCACCCGTGTACGGGCCTGCTGAGCAACACGTACCCGTTGACTCGGGTACAGGGCTCCATGCAGCGGGCACCAAGTCGCGTCTGCACTGAAATCCTGATTGGGGTCAGGAAGGCGAGCATCATGCAGTCGTCTGGATGAGACATGGAAGGAGCCGGAGGGTGCACGCTCGGGGCGTCACCCTGGCTGCGCAACTCCACGGACCCTGATTCGCACCGTCTCCTGATTGGCCAATTCACGAGACGGAATCACGCGAGATCAGCGCTGGGTGAATCCAGTCGGGAGCCATTTCTGCTCACACAGGGACAGGGCTTACCCAATCCTGGATCCACCCCACACCCCCTCCAGGTCGCCCTGGTGCAATCAATCCCGGATCCACCCGTGCACCACAGGGGGCGCCTGCTTGACTCGATCCTGGATCCGCCCTGCAGAAACAGACTCCGTCTCCCTGTAACTCCAGGTCCCCTCGAGACTCGCCGTCCCGCACCCGACACGCAACAAACACACGGATGGTTTGCGCTTGTTTCGGCTCAATGTCCAAGCACGACACAGTTCCTGGGGGCCTATTCACAACGATTGCGTCACGTGTTGCGTCGCTGCACGACGCCTGTTTCACACTGGATGCGTCATGTGTGGCATCCTTGTACATCACACTGGGTGCTGCGTCGTTTGACTTGTGCAAGGACGCAACTGACGTCATGGTGAATCAAGTGTGACGCAGCCGGTGTGACCCAGCCATTCAAACGCATCGCTTCATGCCTACTCATTGCAGCGCCCTCAAAGGAGCTCAGCGCACAACGCTGTCAGCGTGGAACTGGTTCCTCGCCCTACACACACAGCGTGAAGTGGCCACATCCTGCCTTCCCTCTGTGGTCTCGAGGGTCTGAAAGGCGAGTCCTTTCCGAACGTGGACAAACCTCTCAAGTGCGCACGATGCGACGCGGGGGGGTCAAGAGGCCGCACACACGGCTCGGGAGAGGAGTCGAGGGGATGTAGGGGATGTAGACATGACTCGAGAGTGGTGTAGTGGGCAGAGAGCGATCCACGGACGAGGCAGATGAGAGAGACGCAAAGTCGGAGAGACAGAGTGGGAAAGGAGGGAGAGGGACGGGAGAGAAGGGCAGATAGGGAGAACAGAAAAGGAGAGAGAGTCAGTGATTGGCGGACAGAAAGAAAGAGAGGGCAACACAAAAGAGAAAAGACCGAGTGTATGTGTGTGTGTGTGTGTGTGTGTGTGTGTGCGTGTGTGTGTGTGCGTGTGCGTGCGCATGGTGAGGGCGCGCATGCTCGTTCAATGAATGTTGACACGGACACTCAGACCTCATATTCCCTTCCCTCAGTCCACGACTGGGACTCGATCAATGGACGATGACGGGTCCTGAAAGGGGCCAAGTCCCGCGCGACCCCCACAGCGTCAACCAGGGGCAAAGATCCCCCAGGTTCCCTCGGGGTCGAGACTCGCAAGAAACAGGTCTGCCGAAGGCAGGGCGCTTTGAGAGAGGGACCACCGGCCTGGGTCTAACTCGGGCGCGGTCAGGACAGCCCCCAACTGGGTTCTCAGGGTTGCCACGGTGCTACAACTAAACGTGAAGGCAGATCTCGAGGGGACCCCAAGGGCCTCAAAATCACCACAGGGCCCGGCCGCGGGGAGGGAGATGACTCCGGGCCAACTCCCTGCAGCGTTTTTCGTGGACTTGGGGCAAGGACGCCAGGGTAAACCTTGACAGATCCACTCCCACCCCTGCTCCGCCCTGCCCCACCCTGCCCAACCCCACCTTGCCCTACCCCACCTGACCCTGCCCTGCCCTGCCCCCGCCCGTCCCCCCGAACTGTTTGCCCCACCAAGCCCCACCCTTCCCGCTCCACCCTGCCTGCCCCGCCCCACCCTGACCCACCCCACCCCACCCCACCCCGCCCAGCCCCGCCCCGCCCAGCCCCACCGCGCGCACGCGTCCTCAGCCTCGCGTCACGTCCCGGTGTCGATGGACCCGCCGAATTGCAGCAATCTGCAGATGGACCTTGATGGGCCAATCGGGGGAAATCTCGCAGCGGAGGTGCGACCCTGCAGCGCCGACTGCATTCTCCGATTGACACTCGTGGGCAGAGAGCGGATCCAGGCCTCACAGGCGGACCTGACCCAGGGATCCAGGGTTCAGCCCCGGGGAACAGAGGTTCAGATCCTTGGGAGGTGAGTGAATCCAGAGAGGATGTTCTGAGGCTGATCCAGGATCTGTCCGGGGGACGATATCCCAGGTAGCAGAGGTGGATCCGTGATGTCTGGGGGTGACCCCTTGAAGCCTCCACCGGGTGCAAGGTTGATCTCATGGGTAGGAGGCGTGTCCCCTGGAACCGCTGAAATTCTGGAGGCCATGTTTTACTCGATCCGGTGACCGCGAGGTGAGGAAAATCATCTGGTTGGGCTGAGTGCATTTCTACTCCCTGAAGTTCCTGGTTTTCCAGGTTTATTTTTCACAGTCTCTCGCCGTCTCTGACTCAGCGTGTGTAGTTTTCACTGTGTGTTGAGGTCCCTAGTTTTCACACAACAGAGGCTCCTATTGCCGCGTTAGAAGAAGCTTCACATGTCATTGTGATGGTTTCAAAGCGGCGGAGAACAAAACGACGCGGCGAGTGAAGTTCCTGGTGATCACACGCATGCGCAGACAGACGAGAGGGCGGAATCGTCACGTGACGTGGAACTCAGGTGGCCGAGTTCTGCCGGAAACGTGTTGGTTTGTGTTTCAGGTAAAGTCAGGGGGTGGAGCTTTGTCGGAGGGTCCAAACGGGCAGGGGGAGACAAAATTGTGGGGTGGGGGCCGAGTAAAGAGAGCCTCGAAGTTATGTCAAATTGATATCTGTGCAAACCTGGGGCCTCCAGTGCATCCAGGATTTTGCGGGTCTGTTGTACAGCCCACCCTGGTCCCTTCACACGTCTGGGGAACGAGTTTTTGCAGGCTTCGCCACCTTTCTTTGCAGCGCTTTTCAAAAGTCCGGCAGGTCTTGCGCTTCGTATCAAAACGCCTCAAGGGGAAATGTCTGTGTGAAACTGGAGAAACAGGTGAAGAGAGTTCCGCTGTGTAGCTGCACATCAAAGGGAGTCTGACTCCCTGCAGAGAGCGGCACAAAGAGATGGCCGTGGCGGATAGAGACTCGGGCACGGCATGCAGACAGAGCAGTCACGGCTGCGCATGCACGAAGCGTGCCCACACAGGGTACGCGTGGGCATGGCTCGCGTGAACAGACGCGCACCATGGAATGAACTTATTTTGGTCAGTGCCCAGGGGCGGATCCAGGATCTCGAGAAAGGGGCCCAAAGTCAACGTCATTATTTTGTCATCTGAAGAGGAAAGTCAGCATGTGTGCAGCGCAAAGAAAGGGGGGAGGTGTAATTTTCCAGAGATCAGCGGGGAGGGCAGGCCCCTTGGGTCACCTGCCTCCTCCCCAGTCATCAAGTCCCGAAGATTCCTCTGCCCCAGGATCCATGTGGTTCGCCTGCTCCCCAGAATCCGACTGAATCCAGCCGTCAGAGTCTCGAGGCGCATTTGGAGACAATAGAGACACAAAAACCCTTTGATAACACGGTAAACACGACGTCAATCAAGTTGTTTTTTTCACACTGAATGTGTTTTCTTCATCACGTCCAGGGGCGAATCCAGGGCCCGCCCTCTCGTCTCAAACAAGAATTGTTTCGTCCAGTTTCCTTTGCAATGGAGGTGCACATCCCCATTGACCAGATCCTAGTAGAACACTGATTGCAATGGGCGCGCGGCCAATGATATCGCGCGACTCAAGACAAAAGTTTTGAGCGCAAGCTGGATTTGTTACAACAGAAATTTGATGAGGCTCTGATGAATCTTCCAAATGGACACTTCCCAATGCGTGTGGCATAGAGGCCCCCGCCCTGTCTACATCCTGATTAGGGTGAGGTCGACCTTAGCCAACCCGGGTCGATCTCCAGAGGTCACTTTCAATGGTTCCAGGATCGGGCTGGGCAGCTCTTGGGGTCGCTGTCCCGTCCGAAGTCGACCCTCAGTGGCTGGAAACAAGTGGGGTGCACGTTGAAATTTGTTCGCCACGGTTGGAGGGGGTGTCTTGGATTTCTGGAACCGTTGGACCCCACCCAATACATCGGGTCGTGGGACGGCACCTCTCGGCCTCAGCCTCCAATTGTTACTGGTACAGGCCACGGCTTCCGAGCCTTGGAAGCTAAACTTCAGTGGAGGGGGGCTCAAAAACCCCTGAATCCACTGGACTCTTCCAAGCATGCGGGTCACAGGGGCACCCTCATCCTCAGGCTCAGCCCCTACGATCCACCATTTCCTAATCAGCTTCTATTGAGCAGTGAAGCCGGGGTGCGCTGCGCTCGCTCAGGTGGATCCAGGGGGCCTGACCCGCACGAAAGTCGCCCTCAGTCCTTTTTTTTCGCATCACACGTACAAATGACCGGTGTGTATTCGGTTGCACGCAGTGTTCGACTTGTCCACTCTATGCGAAGCAATCGAGCAGCTTCACTGTGTAGAACTCCATTGTGTGGGTTCCTGTGCAAAGTTGTTGCACAATACCACGAGTTGAGCCTTATGATTTGAACCAATAAATATGAGATCCTCACAGACTGCTGATTGGTTGTGTATTCAGCCTGTTGGGCTTAGCATCCCGTTTGTCTGAGGGGGGCTTGATGTGCGTGTGTGGTCAACCACTGCGTTCCTTCTGCACAATTTTTTCCTTCTGATTTACCAAATATGAAGTTTTCTCCCTGGAGTCGAGCTCACTCACCCCTGATCCACCCTCTGCGGGCCACACTCACATGTGGCGTTCTCCAGTCTCATCTCATTTTGCCCAGTGCTAATTGAGCCCATGAGGAGAGAAGGTCCAGCAGCAGCGGGGCTCTGCATTAGGGATGCAGGTGGCGTGCGGATGTTGAGAGAGAACAGACGGGAGGAGAGACGGGAGCAGAGACGGGTAATTCCCCACGGGCGCAGTGTGGATAGAGACACGGAGACGTGAGGCAGAGGCGGCGAGCGGGCCGGGTTCTCACAGGATGCGGTGTGTGTGTGTGTGTGTGTGTGTGTGTGTGTGCGTGTACGCGTCGTGTGCATTTGTGTGTGTGTGTGTGTGTTTGTGTGTGTGTGGGGTGCGTGTGTTTGTGTGTGTGTGTGTGTGTGTGTGTGTGTGTGTGTGTGTGTTTGTGTGTTGTTCGTGTGTGAGAGATTTTGTGCATGTCTGAGTACGCATTGTGTCTTGTGTACACAACCGACGCAGTGGCGCTTGACTCGGAACTTTAGGGCTTCTCTGCCTGGTTCCCTGTTCCCAGCAGCGTCTCTCCGCCTGGTTCCCTTTGATCGTGTGATCGAATTTGTCTCGCGGATTCAGACCCCGCTCCGGCGGATAATGCGCGAACCTTTCAGACCCGGAGAAACTCTCAAAACTGGAGGCGTGCGCGAGCGATAATACATTTTGTATACGTGTGTTGGGACGAAGAGTGAGATGTGGCCTGGACGGGGACTGGGTGTCCATCCTGAGTCACGCTGAGTCCCCGACATAACACGTCAGCCCCGTAGATTTCTTTCTTTAACCGAAAACAAAAACTTCGAAAACAGGAAACAAAGTTGCTTGTGGCGCAAAACACAAGGAGGGTAAGGTAGGGGGGCTAGAGTGTCAGTCCCAACCCCATTTATATTTGTGCCAGTGTGTGTTTAAGTTTGGAGCAGCGGAGGTGCGTCCAGGGGCTGGAATCCCTGTCCCTCCACAGCTCCACACAAAACTCCTCAGCCCTGAGTTGTCAGGCAGCAAGCGCAAACATTTTTTGAAAATTTGTTCAGTGTTGGTGTGGAGTTCCCAGCCGGGGTTCCCCCCATGACATGATTCTGAGTCAACCGCAGGGTTCAGGCCGGCCTCGACTTCTGCCTGCAGTGCCTGCAGTGAGCACTGTTCTGACAGTGCGGCCCCCCTCGGGCGGGGAACGGCAGATCTCGGGCCTTTTCATCAACTCGAAATTGCTCTATAAAAAGCTTTGAATTCTTATTGACGGAATATGAAGCGCGCTGTGAACACGGGGCTGATCACGTGATTCTCCCGACGCCATTTCTCGCGACGTGCGCATCTGGTCGTTCTCTCGATCCCCTTTTTGAAAAGGTGGGGTTGATGGAAATGGGGTTCTGCCTCTGACAGTTTGGTTCAGATATGATTTTGCACTCTTTATGAGGAGGCATGGCCTCGGACCTCTGGTTCTGTCCCTTTGGTCAGGTGACTGAGAAAGACTGAATTCGTTTCTCGTGCTCTGTAAACGGCGCACTCATCTTTTCCGCGCGTGTGGTGTGCGCACCCCCCCCCGGTCCAGCTGGGGCACACGGGGCATATTCCCAGGCAATGGGCAAGGCGAATGCTGCAGAGTATGTGGCACACGGAGACCCTGGCTTAGACGACGTAGAAAACGAACGTGGTCAGCACAGGCGGAGCTCGCGAAGCTGGCTAAACGAACGCGCCCACGAGAAACAGACGCAATGTTTCCACAGGGTCGTATCGACGAAGGCGGATCAAATTGCAGCGACGATCTGCTCCAAGATCCTCCCGTGTGACGGAGCGGTGCTTCCACCCGCTGAAAACAAAGACCCACCGCACGCAGCGATCTCTGTTCATTTGGGCCTGGGCTGATCTACGCATCTTGGGCCTGTCTCAATACCCGCATGTTTCCTGAGGTTCTCTCGAGGCGTAGCTTGCGTCCCTGGGATCCGCTTCGCTTTTCTGAGACAGGCGCGTGTCCAGGTCCGCATTGGTCTGTCTGGATCTGGACCCGCGGGACCTCTGGGACCTCTGGGCTCTGAATCCATCCTGACTCCCCTGATCCACCCAGGTTCCACTTGGTTTCCAGTTGATCCTGACCTGCCTCAGCATCTCGATCACGCAGGTTGGGTCGTGACATCACGTCGCATTCGGAGGCCTTTGCGATGCACCGGGTGTCCTCTACTCCGTCTCTGCTCCTGCCAGAAGCTCTGTGCACATAGTGAGAAGCCAGTCCTCCGTAGCTCTGGTGGATCTGGCGTACGCCCATGCACAAGGCTTGGCTTTCTGGATTTTCCCCCAGGTCCCCTGCATTCACCAGCCCCAGTCTTTAATACTGACCACAGGGGCAGGGTGCTCTTTTGCAGCTGCAGCGGATGTGCGAACGTCCACTGAGACTGCCTCCCCTCTGAGTGAACCCGCCCCTACATCTGTCCTTGACTCTTTATCTGCTTCCGACAGGGAGAGGTCACTCCCGCTCCTCCGTGGCTCCAGCAAATCCAGGGGCGCCCACCGGACCTGAATTGCTGGCTGAATTCCTGGATCTGCTTCAGGCTCAGCACCATATCCACTGCTGGTTTTTCTCCTGCATTCACCATTGGACGCCCCCAGATGCAGCCCTGGACCCGAGCACTGATTCGCCCGCCCTGGATCCACCCTTGATTCTGACAGCGACACTCTGCACACAATGAGAGGCACTTCTCTGCAGGTTCACAGGAACACTGCGCGCTCTCAACACACACTCCTCCGCTCACTTCTCCACCGAGAGTCTCCAATTGCGACACTGACGCAGCTCCACCAAGGGCCCCCCAAGGTCAAGGTCATTGAGGTGTCCGGACCCAAGGGTGAGGAGACAAATCGCTTCAGTTGCACAAGAGTTCCAATTTGTTGAACAATCGGAAGACCGCCCAGGGCCCGAGCTCTCAATTTTTTTTCATTGCCTCAGCTCGTGTTGCTTGACGAGGGAGGGTGTGGATTTGAAGGGGGCTGGATCAGTTACAACGGGCGTCTCCAGAAGGAGCCCAGATTTTGTTCGGAGCAGGAAGCCCTGCAGGCCCCTGAGGTCCTGGGACCCTGACCCCAGGACTAATTCATCCATTTGGTTTTGTTTCCGCATGTGTAAGGTTCAAAAAAGAAGTCGGGTCTCGACGGGGCTCCGCCCTGGCTCAACCGGGACTGGGATCATCTCCTGCTCCGCAAGACGAAACAAAGGTCTGTCGCGATCGAGTTTGACTGAAGTGTGGAGGCGGACGCTGCGACTGGTTTGTGAGACGCTGCGTTTTCACAGTGTCGACGCTAAAAGGACGTAATGGGGCAGAGATCAATTTTCCTCCGACGATCAAGGAGAGAGATGCGTGCGCTGGCCAGGCAGCGTTCACACCGCAGGCGTCGTGCGTTGCGTTGCGTCCCTGCGAGGACACAACAAAATCAACAATCCAAGAATTAGCCATGACATCATTGACTTTCCGTTTGGCCAGGCTCCCCACCAGGCGGCGTCCCATGTCGCGTCGCTGCAATTCGCAGGGGAAGGCGTTCACTCCAGGAATCGCGAGGTGCGTCACAGGGAGCTGTGTTGCGTCCTTCTCTGCGTCGAGTTGGCCAGGTCTGGTTCACTATGGATGTGTCTCGTGCTGTGCAAAAAAAAAACGAGGCCTGACTTGTGCAGGTCCTTTCACGTGACGCCTCAAATGTGAACTGACTTGACGGCTCGTAGCAAGTACAGAGTCTCAACGCATGACGCAGAGATCTGACGTCACCCAGTCCGACGCCTGCGGTGTGAACCCGCCTCAGTCTGCGATGACGCAACTCACAACGCAGCGTGAGTTGAGCAGGGACGTGCCCGGTGTGAATCAGGCCGATAACGTGGGATTCTGTGAGTAGAAGGCAAAGTGCCTCTCAGCGTCAAGTGAGAAGCTGGGACAATGCGTGTCTCCGTCTAAGACGTAGATGCACGCTTTGTATATTCACCCGTGGGAAAGATGCCCCTTTCTGCAACGAAATGGAGCATTCAATGAGTTTGAGACAAATTTGATGGCACTTTAATTTTATGCAAGCTGTGAAGGCAAATGTTGGAGGCGCGTCTCTCTCTCAGTGTGTGACTGTCGTGTACGGGTGAGCACGGTTGCGAAGGTTTTATGCTGGGGCCGTGTAACCTGCAAATTGGGGTGCCTTGACTAGGATAATTTTGAGTGGCGTACTTCTGTCCAAGTTCTGATGCTGAGCATCAAAGCATC
>JAAUXT010069531.1_pt1 | contig 31313 bp, 29 predicted proteins | sample 7278171 | NCBI WGS metagenome assembly JAAUXT01 (sample SAMN14350112, study PRJNA611818) | marine sediment metagenome | isolation source: surface marine sediment (1.8m) | place: French Polynesia: Moorea | collected 2018-08
ATAAGATGAATTTATGAAATTTTGAGTAACAATAAAAATTGCTGTAGGGTACAGAGGAGATAACTACCAAGCAAGCAGAGCTTCCTGAAATATCGGGCAGGTGCACTAACATCACCAGAGACAAGTGGTTATCTCAGGTTTAACGCGCTCACCCTACCCGCAGGGATGCAAGAATGGTAGACATGGTATATGACTGAGCAGTATGCAGCAGGAGTCTGTTCTGTTGGAAACAATAAGACATATCCCATAGTGATTGACTGTGATATATTGCAGAATCAATTCATACTTGGAAGTTGCATTGTCGGGTATGTTTTAGAAGCGCAATTAATTAAGCATTGAGCATCCGTGTGTCGAATGTGTATGACAGAAAAAAACTGTACGGTGTAATAATAGCTCAGTCAATGAACATGCATCAAATGGTAGTAAAGTGTAAATGCCCAGATTGAAGGAAGCAGCAGCAAGCGCGTAGTGAGGACTCAAGGTGCAGAGTGCGATCTCCTCTGGTGGACCTAACAGTACGGCACAAAAGTCTGCGTTGGTTATTGGACCGCCGCACCTGACTCGGTTGACTGTCACATGAGTGTGACAGCCGGACGTTAGCAGAGAGACTCAATCTTGCGCGTGATTATTCATGGACTTTACAAACCGGTGTCACACTTATAGAGACTGAACATTATCAGATCTCTCAGTGCAGAACCTTTACAAATATAAATTTTGTATTTAACCAGCTGCTGTTTTGTGGGGCTTGTTTGTGTTTGTTTGACACAAATATATCCAAAATTGTTCAACTTGTGTTCATGAAAACCTTAGCTTGGTCTTCCTGTCAGACACAAGGTTTTTGGGTGCAAAAGATTGGGAGTTTGCAATTCGAGAATGTGTTGAGCTTCCAACTCTAAAGACATGGAAACGCTTTCTGTCAATGGATAACAGTTGCAAAAGCTCTGGCCCCTTTGCATGAAGCACTTGTTGAACTCTGTTGAAAACGAAGCATCAGAAAGGACATAAACAGGCAAAACGATTCCAGAGCATTGTGTTCAAAGGAAATGCCAACCAAGTATTCTGTCTTTCCTGCTGGAAACATAGTTTCTGTTTTTCTTTCAACAATAAATGGATTCCCCCTCCTTGAATAAAGTCAGTACAAAGATAACAGATGTCAGTGGGTTTTTCAGTACATCTGGACAAGACAAACTTTTTTTCGCTGTGAGATACACCACAAACCACCAAAGAGAACATTTGAAATCATATTGAAATGCAATCTTCGCGGTCCAAGTTACAAAGCAATGAAGCAAAAAATTTTCAGATTGTATTTTTCTGTGCATTGCAGCTCAACTCAAGGATTTGCACTGATGATCTTTGATTGGTGATTGAACTGGTGCTAAATCACTCATTCAAAATCGAATTCAAGAGCGATTGTGATTCCATTGATTCCTATTCTCCAACCTGCACATAATTTACACAGGTTTCCTTTCTGATAATTTTCTGATAATTTTGCCACCCATTCGACTCAAGCCTCGAAAACTTGCAAATTCTTATACAACGGGTTCATTTTACTTTTGCCAGGAGGGTTGTGCCATGATTTTTTGTTTTGTTCTCATGTTCACTGAACCCCACTTGTGAATGTTACAGTTCACTGCTCTCTTTCACCACTGCACATGTCAAAGATAATGAGGTGTAACACACTGCTCAAAAATGTCTGTAACAAAACATTTTAAACAATGTTGAAATGCAATCTGTTTGTACAAGTCATCAGGAAGGAAACCTGTATCAGTGAGTCAAGTTGCAATGTACAGAGGAAAACATTATGAAATCTTTATGCTTCATTGCTTTGTGATTTGTAGCCTCAAGTTCTGTCTGTCCTTTTGTCACTGCTTGATGTTGCCTGATGTTCCAAACATTTCCAAGAGAGAAGCCAAAACTGATCCACTCATAACTATGAAAACTCCTGCTGCTTCCATCCAGTTCCTCTGACCAGGCAATACTGAAGCCAGAACAGTATACTGGGGTATCAACATAAATGCAACAGTAGTGCAGTGGATAACATTCACCAGAGTGCCAGAAATATACTGCAAAGACCATATCCAAGAAATCCACATCCCAAGAGTTGCTAAAGTGTGCAGAAAAACTGCCAGAACATCAAACAGGCTTTGTGGCCAGACAGGAGTTTCAACAACAAAGGTCAGTACCAAACTGCTGACATATCCAAATGAGAATGACCAAAACAAAGACCTCATTTTATCCTCTCCAATGCATGGATATTGTTTTTGAACAGCAGTGTACAATGTACAGCATGTTCCTGCCATTGCAGTGAAGAAATAACCCATCCATGTGCAGTATTTCTCTGATATCCTCACCTGAAACAACTCAAAGTTCTTTCCTTTGTTGTTATGACCATGAATAATGACAGAATTATGCTGGGTTTCTTGCATCAAAAGACAGCATGAAAGCCACTCACTGCATTTGAATGACAACTCTTTATCAACTGTTGCTGCTGCACAATATTTGTGAAGGATTTTACAAAGGTTTGTTGTACCACTTCCAACTTGATAATGATTTATGCAGGTTGTTAAGTTCACTATAGAACAACAGTTTTCTTTCAGAGCACATAATTTATCTGGGAGTAAAAAGCACTCCACACTGTGGTTGTCACCTTTGTAGATTCCCATCAAATTTTGATCAGACACTTCATGCCATGGCTGAACAACAAGTATGACTCCAAAAATACATAATACCACAGTGAACAGTTTTTGGAGGCTCAGATTTTCTTGTCCACAAAGTGGAAAAATAATGATCCCAGAGAACAAATTTGATGTGCTGTTTGAACATTGACCTGCAGCAGCTGGAGCCAAAGCAAATCCTATGAAACTGGTTGTAGCACCAAGAGTTGCAAGGAATGCATACAAAATGGTGGCTGGTATGTCAGATACAGGTACAGTTGGTAATCTTTGCTGACTCCAATGATGACTCCAAAACATCTGAATGTCTGTAACTCAAGATCAGGAATTCTTCTCTGTAGTAACTGAACAAAGGTTACTCCCAAAATGAGGAAGAATATGTACATAACACTGGCTATTATGCCCTTGAGTCTCCCCAGCCAAGGTCTGGGATGTGTCTGGCTTTGCAGTTGTGGATCCTCAGGTTGTGTGTCCAGACTCAACAGTCTGAGAAATTCACTGAACACACCCATGAAGCTGACAGCATGTCACATGATGTCAACACAAGCATCTATCAACAAGTCAACTGCAAATATTCAACAAAAAAAACCTCTCAACTTGTTTTCAGTCCCTTGATTGCTGACAGGGATCATGATGCAGGTGTGTGAAATGCAACTCTCATCTCGTCTACCTGTTGTCAACACTTGAGCAAATATTCCAACTGAAACAGCTTGAGACTTGTGGAATTCGCGTGTTGTTCCAGTGATTGCGAAAAGAACGTGAGCAAGAGTGCTTTACACAAACAGTTGGCCCTTTCTTGTTTTTTTTTGCAACAAATGCAAATATTTCTGAATTTCTGCGAGATCCATGAGAAAAGCGTCTACAACTGTACCAGGTGGCACAGGCAGAACATTCGTCTTGCTTGACGGCAAGTCTCCTGTCAACATTAGTTTTACATTTGCAATGTAACCAAAAACATTCAGATGCACGCAACATTTGGCTTTCAACAGTCATCCACGCAGTGCTCAATTGTGTCCACACACGTTGTTATGAGGTTGTTATAAGGTAGTGAGACGAGTTGAGTATTTGGATTGAAGCAATAAACATGTGAGATCCTCGCAGTTTTGATGGTGAAGCAGGAGGCTTGATGGGGGGCATCTGTCGCGTGAGGTTCCTGAGGCTCCACACAAAACTCAACCACCGCAACACCACGGATCATGGAGCTTTCACCAAAGATAAGGAGGGTACAGATGACCACTTCTGTGTTTTAATTTTTACTCTTGTCTGTTGAGGAGTATTCCACAAAACTTATCAAATGTTGCGTTCCAAGTCAGTGAAACATCCAGTACTTGTCCAGTGGTGGAACAAAGCAGGAACTGTGTCGTTCAAGAGTGGTGTGTGCGGGAAGAGCCTCCCAGACAGGTTTGACTGTGTCGCACCCTGTCAGTGATCTCCCAGCGCGTCCTGGACATTTCCTGCATCCTTTGCCCCATCCTCCTCACCCGTGGTGGGGCAGGGGGTGGCTAAAAAACAAAAAGAAACTCATGTCATAACCCGGTAGCAAACCAGCAAGTGATAATGTTGCATTCCTCGATTGGCCACAGCTTCCAAACCATTGTGTTTGTGTACAAATTTGGGAAATGAAAAAACAAATGATACCAATCCAACACAAATATTTCAACATCTAATTTCTGTCGAAAAAGTAAGAAATTTAAAGAACTCTTTTCTTTGCCAAAGGAACTGGCTTTGATACAGTATTCATGTGAATGAACAATTCAAGAACATATAACGGCTTCTTTTTCACAAGAAATTCCACCATGTCATGTTCAAGTGGACTGAGCATTGACCAATCTTTGTTTTGAATTCTCTCAGCATCAGGCACACAGTATACTATTTCAACATGAAAGCATTGTTTTGAGTGGACAGATAAAGTGACCTCACTTCTGACATTGAATCCAAGCAAAGAATAAATTCCCCAAATATGAAAGAGCCTCAAAATATGTTCTGTCAAGAGTAACTGACCAGCAGAATACACACTCAACCCTATTTCTGAGGCAAAGTAGACCTGAACTAAAGAAAAGTTGAGCCAAAGTGTTTTGTCCTGTCTGAAGAATTGGATTGTGCACAAACTGATTCTCGTGTCAAAAAGCCACTTGCCAAGGGGTAAAATTATCCGTTTGCTTGTATTGTTTCACTCAGTGCCATATGTTTGTTCCACAACACTATTTGCTTTTCTCCAAAATTTCTCACTTGACAGAGAGAGAAGCTTCAGTCTGACAACTTGTTGATGTATGAAAACCAGTACTTTGGTGCGTCTTGGAAAATGAACGAGAAATGCATTGCACATGAATACCCGCACACAGCTGTCAGTATTGTCACTCCACTTCTGATCCCCATACCAAAGAATATCAACGCAGGTTGAATTCTAACAAGTCACACAACACTGAGAGAGAGATAGAGAGAGAGATTCGGAAGACTGCAAGAGGCAGAACAACCACGTATCAAACACATAATGTAATGAAATTATGTTGTTGAAACTTTGGTGTGAAGTGTGCTCTCATTCCGTCTGACATGTTTGCAACAGAAGTGAAACATCCTGCCAAGGTTGCTTTCAAAGAATAAAGGTCCATCTCTTGGGTTTGACTCCATGAAGGCCAAGTCCTTCTTCATCAATTTGTCAGGGACATGCAAGTTGCACTTGGAATGTGTATTTTTGCAAGGCGAAAATTTTCAAAACTTTGTTGATACCAGCTCCCAAGTTCTGCCACTCTCACTTTTCAGAACTGTCAAATTCTTCTTTGCTTGTCAGCCAGTGGGCTCCCCCAGGCAGCTGGCAGGTCACATCGCCTCCTATTGAGCATTCCACCTGCAGAGCTCCTTCGAAAGCCAGGCCGAGATCCAGCCATCTTGGTTTCTTATTCACCTGAAAAAACAGCCAATGTCAGTGACATTCCTCATTTGAAAAAGACTTCGTGAACCCCATATTTTTCTTTTCCTGATGAACTTAGATCCTTCTGAAAGTTTGTCCATCTTGGCAAGTTTATAAAAGGCTCTCAACCCAAACTTGGCCTCAAGAATAGTGTGAATTTCTGTAAATATTCACATGTGTGGACTCTTCCAGAAGAGGGGAGTTGGCTCTGCAAGCTACGTGTCACGTGTACGTTTTGCAGCTGCAGAACCTTCTGCTGAAAGAGCCTATTGATGCCAAAGGTTGTTTCGAAGCATAGGCACCACATCGTCATCAACATTTCATTTTTGCAATATTGTCATTGAAATGCCCACACCAATTTTCTGGTCCATTGTTTTGACACACTTTCCAGAAATTGACAACAAAGCTCGACACAGACACTAATTGCGTGCATCATTTTGCTGGAATACACTTTTCGTTTCCAGCACTGATGTGGAAACTGGAAACTTGCAGGGAAATCGTTGGCCTTGTGTGTGTCACTGACTTGCTTATTTTGTCATTATAACAGTTAAACCACGAAAGACAATGAAGATCAACGTTCTGCTTGTTGCTATGGTGATGGTTGTGAACGGTGAAGATGATTTCATTTCCAGGGAAGAATTCCAGGTTTGGCTCAGCCACCTTCTATTGCGTCTGCTTTTCAATTTTTTTGCCTTCTGTAGCCTTTCAATGCAAGCTTGTTTTATCAACTGTGAGGCTGGTGTTACTCTGTGGAATGATTTAACTTTGAGAAAAGCACCACAAGCACTGAAGAGCACAAAGTCCAGAACGAAAAGTGTGTTTCCCCTGAAGACCTATTTCCACACAGTTCAAGTGTGATCCAAAACAGTGAAAAATGAACCTCCATTTTTGGGGGATTTCCACACACTCTTCTCACTGCAAGCCAAATACAAGACTGTTACAAATCATTGTGACAGATGGATTTGTTTTGCTACTGGGAAGCTTCCTTCCCTATCGTTCCCAGGGAACCATAGGATGATCAGCAATGAGGAACCAAAATATTTTGTCTTCTTTCTGAAGGGGTTCAGACAGCAAATGCAGCAGCAGGCAGAGTTTGTTCAGGAACAGGTCAGAGTCAACCAAGAGCAGGCACAAAAGATCACTGCACTGGAGGGAACTATTGCTGCCCTCACTCAGAATCAGGAGATAGGTAGGTTCTGAGGAGAACATTTTCTGATTTGTTGCCTGGATTCCACATTTCAATTTGTCTTCAACTCACATCACATCACATCTTGTGGTTAAGTGTTCACTTCAGCCAAACACATGAATATCCAAACTCTCTCTCTCTCAGTCTCTCTCTCTCTCTCTCTCTCTCTCTCTCTCCATAAGCAATCGTCATGCAGTCATTGATTACGTGGATAAACATTCGTGACAAGCTCAAGCTTTTCAGCCTTCTTTTGGCCATGTTTGGGTGGAGGGAAGTTGCTTTGAAATTGTACCATGCATGCATCTTTGTGCAGACGAGCCTGGCATCCCGAATGCTAACCTTGCTGAGACGGTGGCCAGTCTAGAGACGGACATGAGCGCTGTTCTTCTTCGAGTTGATGATGCAGAATCAGGCGTGGATTTCCTGACAAATGAGTGGACCTTTTTTGACACCAGACTCACTGACTTGGGCTACATAGCCCAGCCTGCGGAGATTCACAACATCACACACAACATTCAAGGTGTTGCACTTGTTCTAGCACCTGATGTCAAGTTCTTGCATTGCTGTTCTGAACTTTTTCATTTTTTCCCAGTCCTGATCTCAATGGCTAGAAATGTCAGTCAGACCACACACAACACGTTCTCATGTTGCAGGACTGGTGCAGGCCGATCTGGAACTGGATGAGAGAATTCAGCTGGTGGAGGGAGGGTGTGAGTCTTCACAATTTATCAGCAATTGCCATAGAAATTAATTGTGAATTCCCTGTCCACCCCAAGTTCATCATCAGACCTGATCTGAATTCCTTCGTCATTGGGTGCTGTGTGTCAGTTCTTGGAGCTCCCGATTTACAACAAACACTCTTCCACCAAAAGCATCACCCGTCAAATTCTGAATGCACGACAGAAAATGTGGCCGTGATATTATCCATGAGTGTCCATCAAACGAAAACCACGCACAAAGAATTGGGCCACGTCACCGTTGGCCAAAGCCATGCTGTAGAATGAGGCAGTGTTTTTGATGCTATTTGCAGCTTTTGTAGCTTTCCACGCTGTGCTGTCTGGACAGGTCAATCTTGGCCAAGGCAGACCTGACTTTGTTCCGTTTGGCCAGGTTCTAATCAATGAAGGAGAAGGGTGAGTTTGTATATGGGCTGGGGCTGAGGCACACACCCTCTCACAAACCTGACTTCATTGCTGTGTTGGCTGGTCATTTCAAACTCACATTCCAACACAAAATTGGTCACAGCACGACGCACCATCTGCAGGTTGCACAAAATGTGCGTTGCACAGGTGACTATTGAAACTGAAGGGATTGTGCAAAAGAAACACACACACTTTTAGTGCGTGCAAAAATGAAACAATTTTTCTAAACTGCATTGGGATAGAAAATAATTTTGAGACAAGTTTTGCAAGAGATATGTTCTGTGAAATTTTGTCCCACCTGCAGGTGTACATCATGGTTTCAGCTACAACCCACAAAAGAGGACATTTATTGTTCCCCCCGGTGCGGAAGGAATGTACTACTTCACTACTTATCTTCTGCTGGACAACAACGGGGAATATGCTCACTTCAGCCTGGAAGTGAAGAATGGCACTGAGATCTGCACAGCCTACGGAGATTTCAGGGGAAACCACCATGGTGATGCTGCCCAGGCTGCTTGCAGTGGATTGGCTCTGCTGAAGGAAGGTGAGGTTGCATGGAACTATGTACAGGACCAACACAAACATGATGGTGCGTGTATGGAAACAAAAACAAATTGTGGCATTTCCTGAAAAAAAGTTTGGTGTTCAGATTTGAGAGCTAGCTCATTTGATTCTTGTGTTGCCAGCATATTGTGTTGCTGTCTCATTCCCAGGTGATGAGGTGGGGGTGAGGTACCTTGAGGGATCAGATTCAACTCCTCTCCATCGCAGTAGAAACACTGGATTCACTGGATTCATGCTCAAAAGGGCTGCAACTCAAACATGAAGCCTGAAGAAGACCCAGGATGGTGCTCACCATTTAGTTTTCACCAAATGTTTGCCTTTTCTTATTTCTCACAGCATTTGAATTTGTCTGCACTCTCTCTGAATAAATCTGACTCAAGAAGTTTCCTTTCAATGACTCGCTAGATTGTATACCGATGTAAAGATCTGCTGTTCTCCAATGATACCCGCCAGAAATGGTGTGTGTGTGTGTGTGTGTGTGTGTGTGTGTGTGTGTGTCGGGGATGAACAGTTCGTGCTTTCGATATGGACCTCGTCCAAAGAAACAGACAACAGAGGTTCCTCTTGAGCTACTGAAGCATCGAAGTCTTCTTTGGTCAGACCGCACGAGGAAAACAAAATGACAGACATCATCAAACCAATTGTGTTTTCCAAACACAATTCTGCAAATTGAAAAAAACTTTTCACTCCACAGCAGACATCATTTTACTCATGATTGGCTGACATCATTTTGCTGAATAGCGAACACATTTGCAGATACCAACCACAAAGGACATTCCTTCAGTGCAACTGTTTCATGATCGGGCTCAGAGCAGATATTGCTTTGCTGCACATGCAACACATCAAGATGCAATCAATGAAGGTCGCTCTCGCTGCAGTTGTCATGACAATGGTTGCCAATGGTGACAGCAATCTCGTCACCAGGGAAGAGTTGCAGGTTTGCATTGGTCCCCAAAAGCAGTTGAACAAAGTGCTGACAGCATCTCAAGTGGAGCACAATGTGAAAGTCTGTTCCTGAAACTGGTTGAAAATGTCTCCAATGGGTGATTTGAACACAGAAAGCAACCTGTTGTCCACAACTGTATATTTCTGCTGAACAAGATGATTTCTTTCAAGCATCTACATTTCTCCAATTACAGGGTTTTGTGCAGCAAATGCAGCAACAGACAGAGTTCTTTCAAGAACAGCTACAGATCAACCAGCAGCAGGAAGGGAAGATCACAGCACTGGAGGCCACTGTTGCTGCTCTGACTCAGGGTCAGGAGATAGACTTGAGCTCAGTGTGTGGCTGAATGTGTTTCTTTATGTGTTTCTTCATGTCAGCCTGGTTGTTGTCCTTTTTGCATAAAAATCTAAGTGAAGCTGTTGGTACTTGACAGTTTGTTGCAGACGTACACATTTCACTACACACATCTATGCTCTTGTTGGTTCAATGTTTGCTTGAGTCCGTTGCTCTGCTTCTCGAACAAGAACCCTTCACTTCCACCGTTGTTTCAGAGTCATTGTTTGCAGCCTTGCAAACCAACACACCATCCTTGTTCTCCCTCTCTGTATCTCGCCCCATTCCCCCAGGCTGTTTTGTCTGTTTTGTTGGCTTTTTCCATCTCAACACATTGAGCAGGTCAATCAATCCACCATTCCATGTCTCAATTGTGTGTGGTTTGTTGCTTAATGTTTCTCCTTGTTTTCAACACAGATACAAATGGCATCAGCAACCTGACTCTGGAGGAGAGGGTGGAGATCTTGAGGACCAGGATGACTGAAGAAGTCCTGTGTCGGGTAGAAGATATTGAGGCCACACTGGACACCCTGGCTCAAGAGTACATTCTGATGGACCAGAGGTTGAATACCCACTGGGAGGTGCAAGGATGGTGGCATCAAACCCTTGGTATGACTCTATAGTCGATCCCGGTTTGTTCTGACCACGCTCACTTCGACAAACCGAATATTGCGACACTTTTTCAAACGCTGTTTGATTCCCATTCCATTCGATACACTCTCATAATTCACCAAACCGCATCTTTCGACACATTTTTTGTGCACTTCTGAGTCGTATCAAGCGGGATTGACTGTTGGTCTGGTTTGTATGCGATTTGACTCAGGGGTAGGGGACCAAGAACACAAGAGCAGAGAGCAGCAGGAAGAGGGCCAGCCACCAGTGAGGAAGGACACAACCTCCAAAACCACAAACACATAAAGAATGTAACATTTTGTGGAAGGGTAGTGAATGGCCGTGTTCGATTTTCGCGTGTGAGGGTAGCCACTTTCGTGGGTGAAAACGCATTTTCTCTTGGTTTCACTCGGTTTGCCTCACACGGAAAGCACGCGCGCCTGATGGTTTGACTCCCTTCCCCGAAGCGCTCTCACCTTGATCAACCACTGCACAAATTTGAGTTTCTGCCAAGTGTGCTGACATCATTTTTGTCTTCTTTTCTCTTCACACCCTCCTTTCCACATTGCAGCTCTGCAGTCCGCTGATGTGGAGCTGGGGAGGAGACTGTCTGAGCTGGAGGAGGAGGCAGGGTACCCGTGGAATGGTCAGTACTCACTCAGGTCTTCGCCGACCATCTGCCCTTCTGTGATGCCATCCAAATTGCATTTGTGTGTGATGTTCTTGCAATGCTTGAAATGTCCCAAAAAGGTTTGATCTGCTGTCTGTTCACAAGGCAAGGAACAATTCAATTACAACACAATTTGTCTTGTGTGTGGTTTTGTGCGGTGTTAGGCTGCTTGGATTTTGTAGGATAACGTTGTATTTTTCAACTTGGTCTTCAAGCCAGGAATGAAGTAGTTGTCAACCGTCGTTGTCAGTCAAATCTCTATTCACTGCAATACAAACAAAAAGACTCTCCACATGCTATGTCCAGATCTTCCTCTGGATTACCGGTCACTATGGTGTCAGCAACTGAGCCAACATTTACTGATCTGTGAATGGTGTTTTTTTTCTGGTGCATTGCAGCCCCTGTCGCTTTCCACGTGGTACTGACCACACCTCCCCATCATATGTGTCGCCACTGCAGTGTTGCATTTGACCACATTCTCATGAATGAGGGCGAAGGGTGAGTTTGTCCTTGAATGTGTTCACACACTATCCATTACAAAGATACTTCCTGCTTTTCCAGTGCAGTTACTGCCAAAACCACACAGGCATCCCATAAAGATGCAGAGAGAACCCTTTGCAATTCCGCATCATATTTGCTGCAAGCTGAACTGAAGAGATTCATTGCCAAAAACACAAATAATGGTCAACTCCAACAGAACAGCAGATGTTTGGATTGTGGTGTTCCAAGAAATGGCTGCACTGTGTTCTGGTGAGAACCTTGCAGTGGGTCTGACAGTTGTGACAAAAGATCAGATTTGAAAGTTGATTCCTCAATGATTCAGCATGAAAGTCTCAAGAAATGCTCAGTGCTTTTTTCACTGCCCATGTCCAACAGATTTTTGAAGCAAAATACACTGGAAAATGCTCTTGGCTTCTGCCAGACAATTGGGTAGGAGTTATCTCTGCCTGACCCAAACAGAGTTGTCTCTATTTTCACATAACCCTTTGACACAACTTAAATTTGTTATCTCTTCTTTGAAACTCTGCCACAACATGTGCAATGTTTCTGAGATTGTACCATGTTTACAGGTACACGCAGAGGAGAGGAAGGTTTGCTGTTCCCCGTGGTAAGCAAGGGCTCTACTTCTTCTCTGTGTACATAATCCTGGACGCCGGGGTGAGCGCCTCCTTCACCATCAAGGCTGACCACAAAGACGTCTGCACAGCCGCAGCAAACCATCGCAACAATCGCCACGGAGACAAGGTCGAGGTGTCTTGCAGTGGACTGGCTCAGCTGAGAGGGGGTAAGTGGAGCAGTGTCAGATCTCTCTCATTTTGCCTCTATCAGTCTCTTTGTCTCCTTGTCTGTCTCTCTATCTCTCCATCTTTCTCCATCTCTCTCCCTCTTTCTCTGTCTCTTTCTCTACCTCTCTCCAGTTCACTCTTCATCTCTCTTTCCTGCCTCTCTCCCTCTCTGTTTGTGTCTGTCTGTCTGTCTGCCTCTCTCTCTCTCTCTCTCTCTCTCTCTCTCCAGGTAAAACCCAACCCGCCCTCATCCTACAAATTTGTACCTGAGTGTTTGACGCACTTTGACCCTGAGTACGAATGAAATGGTTCCCCACACCACGGCCCTGGACCCGCCATACACATCACACCTCCCCACCTGCGCTGACCCTGGATCTGCCATACACATCACACCTCCCCACCTGCGCTGACCCTGGACCCGCTCTATCAGGGCTCACCCACGTCTCTCTCTCTGTCTCTCTGCTTCTCTCTCACTATGATTCTCTGTATATCTCTTCTTCCATGGGAGACACATGTCTCTCTATTTATCTCTCACTCTCTGTCTCTCTTACACTTTCTGTTTCTCTCTGTGTCTTTCTGTCTCTCTGTCTATCTGTCCCTCTCTGCATCTCTTTCACTGCGATTCTCTGCATATCTCTCCTTCTTCCATGGGAGGCACTTGTCTCTTTTTTCTCTCTCACTCGCTGGTGCTCTCTGTCTCCTTGTCTCTCACTTATGTCTCTGCACATCTCTGTCTCTCTCAAGGGAGAGGAGGCCCGCATGTCTCTCTCTTGATCTGTCACTCTGTGTCATTCTCTATGTCTCTCTCTTCCGCAGGAGACGAAGCCTACGTGTCCTTCTCAGGTCCCCGGGAGCTGCACCCTGAGTCGGACGACTCTTCTCCCGTTGCTGCAGTTGGGTCCAACCTTGGTGCATTCTCCGGGTTCAAAGTCTGAGCAATTTTCGGCAAGCAATGCGTTCAACAACCAAGCGGATTCACCTTGTTCACAATTGTGAAACCAGTGTGGATAGAACTTTTGTAACAGACCTTTAGACTCTGTGTGAGCCATTTCACGCACAACTTGCGCATGTGCTGCGCAGGGTGTTCTGTCATGGACATTGAACCAGTTCAAACAAACGATCCCTGAAATGGCTTACACACAACAAGGGTTCTCCAGTGTGTCTGACAACGACTTGAAAAGCACTTCTACCCAGCAACTAACGGGTTCATTTTTGGTGTGTGTGGGAGGGCAGGCTCTCTGGACCCACCGGAGGGTGAACCAACTGTAGGTTTGGGTTGGTTGTTCCTGACCCAGTGATGCAGTTCTAAGAGTGACACATGCAGACTTACTGGTAGTCCCTCGCAAAAAGTTTTCTGGCACACAACAAAATAATACTGCCAAAGACCGGACGGCAATTTTCACTTTCTCACCAAACGGTTGTGTTGGCACTGAAACAATAGTAGTTTTGTATAGAGTTCCTTTCACCTGTTCAAACGTGGGGCGGGGGACGTTACGCTCAGTTGGTTCCCCCATCTGCCTGCAAAAAACATCTGCAGCACAGACACATTGCTTTGAAAAACTCCACTCTGATAACCCTTGCAACAAGACTTTCCTTGCCAGAACAAAAGTCAAAATGCAGTGTAAATAGGTGTTCCCTTTGTGAGAACCAAACAGTATTGGTACATGTACACAGCTTCAAAAAGACCCAAAGCAGTCCAAGAAATTTATTGTGTGCACAAACTTCACAGTGCTTGTACTCTCAGACAAAAGAGAAATACCACCATGAGACATGTGTGGAAAACCTGAAGCAAGGCTTGCACATTTCACATTTTTTTTCAATCCACATGACAAAGTCACTACTCCTAAGACCTCCCCCAATGGGTTGTCTGGAGTTGGAATTACACAAAAACAAGTCCAAGTTTATGAAAGAAAGACCAATGGCCTCACACTCACCTCTTCAAGAAATTTTCAAGGTTTCTCTCTGAGTTCATTTTAAGCAATCAAAATCAGTATCATGTCTGAAACACTTCCATGACAGAAACAAAGACAGATCCACTCAAAACTGTGATAACTCCAACAACTTCCAGCCAGTTATGCTGACCAGGCAATATTGATGCAAGAATGGTGTACTGGGGGACAAGCAAAAACACAGCAGCAGTGCATGTTATTACATTGACAGCTGTACAAGAAATACTCTGCAAGGAATGCACCCAAAATATCCAATCTCCCACTGCTGCTACACATTGAATAAAAACAGCCACAGTATCAAAGGAACTTTCTGGCCAAACAGGAGTTTCAACAGCAAAGGTCAGTGCCAAGTTGCTGATGAAGCCAAAGAGGAATGACCAAAACAGAGACCTAATTATGTTCTCTGCAATGCTTGGAGATTTTTTCTGCACAGCTGCAAGTAATGAATAAAACACCCCGGCAAAAACTACAAAAATGTATCCAATCAAGGCAGAATATTTTTGTGGTATTTGCAGATGCAGCAAGTGTATGTTGTTTTCACTCTCCTTTTCACTGCCAACAAAAGCAGGATTGACTCTCATCTCTTTTGTTCCATAGAAGCAAGAAATCCATTCACTACAATTGAAATGTAATTCATTGAACAATTTTGCTCTGGTTGAATCAGCAGAGATGCTTTCACAGGGGTGTGTTGTGTCATTTATCCCAAACTGAGTCTGATTTGTGCAGTGCACTGAATGGGCAAAGGATGTGTTTTCCTTGTTCAAGGCACACATATTTTCCATCTGTAAAAGGCAGCTCACAGTGTCATTGCCCAACCAAAGTGTGGGCTCCTTGGAAGCACAATGCCAAGGTTGAATGACAAGAACAACTCCCACAATACACAAAAACACACATACCACTTTGTATGGGGTGATCCTCTCATGCACACAGACCCAGAAAACAAATAGTCCAGAAAACAGCTCAGACGTGTCTTCTGCACACTGAGCTGCACTAGCTGGAATCAAAGCAAATCCAATATAAGTGGCTGTGGCACTTCCTATAACAAGGATTGCATACAAAAACAAAGCTGGTATCTCAGGCAGTGGTACTGTTGGTTGCTTCTGCTGAACCACTAGCCAGATCATGCAAGCAATAACAACTCCAAAACATCTGAACACCTGCAACTCCAGATCAGGAATTCTCCTCTGTAACAATTGAACAAATGTTACCCCCAAAATATGGAAAAGTATGTGTAATACACTGGCTGTTATGCCCTTGAGAGTCTCCACCCAAGGTCTGGATTGTGTCTGGCTTTCCAGTTGTGAACTCTCTCGATCTGTGGATCTTTTGTCCAGATGAAGAAGTCTGTCAGATTCATTTGTCACACGCATTGAAAATGTCAGTGTTTGCCTTGATGAAAGCAAGGACGGGAAAAGTCTGTCAATCTTCCAACATCACGTGTCGCTGCAGAAAGCTGAAGATTATTTTTTCAGACGCTGGAATTTATGGTAACACGTCTGCGCGCAGAAAACCCCTGTTGAGAGGAGTTTTTGTTGCCTGCCTTTCAACAGTCAAAAACTCACGTTGGTTTCACACTTGTTCTTCTTGGTTGGTCTCCGACACCAGCCATGACTCATTCAGAAACCGATGTTGTTTTCTGCGGCAAAACGAAATCTGGCAAATACTTTTGTGCTGAGCCATAAAATTTCACTCAAAAGCAACAAAACTGCTATTTTTATGTGAATTTTACTGCTGTTCACTGTGAGCCTTGAAAACAATTGAGATAAGGCCAAGAATCAGCAGCTGCTCATCACAATACAAACTGGGTGAAAACTTGTTTTCAGTGAACAGAAAAGTTCTGAATTTTGATGAGGAATCCACACGAAGGGATCTATTATCACCCACAGGTGTTTTTGCCAACAACCGTTGCTGCTTTCTGGCCTGACAGGCATTCTGAGGAGAGGCAGACGAACAACAGAAACACAAAGAAACACGCGGAGGGAGAGGGGGCCAGATCCAAACTGTATTCAAATACTAAGGTCACTTGGGGTGTTGTGATCAGAGATGGAGGGTCTGCACCGCGCAGACCTGACAAAAGGATCAACTGCAAGACAAGAACATTATGACTGAGGCATACTGCTTGTGCGTGTGTGTATGCGTGTGTGGAGTGTGTGTGTGTGTGTGTGTGTGTGTGTGGAGTGTGCGAGTACTTCGCAGTCTTTGTTGCACTCTTGGACCCCGGCTCTGGTGTTATCCCACCTTTTTGGTGTGTGTGTGTGTGTGTGTGTGTGTGTGCGTGTACGTGTGTGTTCCCTTTCAGGGTTTGAGTTCTTTGGCCCTCCACTGGAGAGGGACCAATCATCCATTGCCTCCATTGGATGGGCCTCAGGCTTCTTCTATGTACTCACACACACTGTATGTGTTGTGGGGCACCCCACCCTGCAGCACAGGGTGCCCCATCCCCTCTCTGGATCCAAAAGACATTCAGTGGCTGGACAGGCTGACCCTAGATAGGGCAGTTGGGATTCTCCAGGGTTGGTGCTGCTTTGTAGAGGACTGTGCAATTATTAATAGAGTTTAGTTGACTGTACAGTTGAAGTTTATATTTTTGAGGATTGTACAGTGATATTTTTGAGTTGAGTATACTGTATGGTAATTTTTTGGAGTTCAGTTGACTGTACAGTGAGTTTTAGTACCATACAGGGATATTTTCAACTTCATTTGACTATACGGTATACTTTTGAGTTCAGTTGACTGTACAGTAACAAACTTGCAACAATTACAAAGTTAAAATTGAATGTTGCAACTTGATGTGATGTCTGTAGTTAGTTTGAGGTTTGCGCCGTCCAGTGACCATTGCGTCTGACTGCCCCGCCTCGTCTAGTGTGTCACGACCCTCAGACCAGGCATCAGGGGAACACAGAACAATTGCTGAATGCGTAAATTAACAAAAAAGGGAAACAAGATTGCAGAATTTGTGATGGTTATTTCTTGTCAAACGAAAAAACGTCTAGCAAAGCACTCGTGTGAATGCAACTTGAAACACTTGAAAATTTATGGTCAAAAGAGGGTGTCTCTTCAGAAATATGCATGATTCTCTCAGACAGAAGAACGTAAAATTGAGTCTGTTTTGCATGACACCAGATAATAGGTCACATTCTTTCAGGACAATTCACAGATACAGACTGCCAAAACAAACTGCCATGAACATCTTTCAAGGCTACCACACAGAACAGCCACCAATGTAAACACGTCACAGCTTCCCTTGTGACTCACATTTCAAGTCACTTTCTCTGATGTCAGTTGTTGTCTCCTTTTTGAAACGTTTCCAAGAGAGAAGCTAATACAAATCCACTTAGAACTATGAAAACTCCTGCTACTTCCATCCAGTTCCTCTGACCAGGCAAAATTGAAGACAGAATGGTATACTGGGGTATCAGTAAAAATACAACAGCAGTGCTTGTTATTATGTTTACAACAGTACCTGAAATATACTTCAGTGAATATACCCAGAAAACCCAATCACCAACAGCTGCCAAAGTGTGAAGAAAAACAGCCACCATATCAAATGAGCTGTGTGGCAAAACAGGTGATTCAATAATAAAGGTCAACACAAAGCTGCTAGTCAACCCCAGGAAGAAAGACCAAAACAAAGACCTCATGATGTCCTTTCCAATACTTGGGTATCTTTTGGAAACAGCAGCAACCAATGGGTAGCATATTCCTGACCAGCCAGTGAAAATATATCCCAGCAAGGTGCCATACTTCTGTGGTAATTGCAGTTGAAACAACTCTGTTTTGCTTTGATTCTTCTTTTCACCTCCAAGCAGAACAGGAAGTTTGGCAGTTAGTTCAGTCTTGAACCAACACCAAATCAACTCTTTGCAATTGAATTGCAATTCTTGAGTTACATTTCCTGTGGCAACATCATTCTGGAGGCTTTGACAGAGAATTTTTCTCTCATTGATCCCATCATATGTGAGGTTTTTGCAGCTTGTCAAATTGTCCTGGGAATTAATTTCAAAATTTGGTGAACACACTTTTTGAAGAAGAAAAGTACAATCCATACTTTCATCATGCCACACAAGGGAAGGAGCTGCATGGTTTTGGGATGGATTATGCCAGGGCTGAATGACAAACACAGCTCCAACCACACACAACACAGCACAGAAAACTTTTCTCAGGCTGATCCACTCTTGTCCACAGATCCAGAAAATAAATAGTCCAGAGAGCAAAATAAATGTATTGAGGGAACATTGAGCTGCAGTGGCTGGAATCAATGCAAATCCAATGTAAGTGGCTGTGATCTGAATAGCCACAAGGAATGAGTACAGCAGCATTGCTGGTAGGTCAGGGATGGGTACTATTGGTAGCCTTTGCTCAACAAACATCCAAACCACACAGAAAAAGAACACTCCAGAACACCTGAAAGTTTGCAGCTCCAAGTCAGGAATTCTCCTCCGCAGCAACTGAAGATTGGTGATTCCCACAATATGTGAAACCATGTGCAGAACACCAGCCATGATGCCCTTCAGGCTTCTGAGCCAACGATGTTGCACATGTTCGTTTTGTCCTGTAGCGTCAGGATTTGGTTCTCTGTTTTCCGGAGTTACCAGCCTCTGAGCTTCCTCAGACACACCCATCAGTAGTTGTTTGTGTCTGCCCAAATGCAACCAGCAATTCAATCAAAACTCCTCCCATTTCTGAAAGTGTCCAAGAAAGATTTTGTCCAGTTGTTGTTTCTGTTGCGCTGTCGCGCGGTTTTGCCCCTCTTGGTCATTTCTCGAAGCAGACTCAATTGTTGTTGATGTGAACAAAAAACTTTCCAATCTTGGTCCATACAGTAGGTTTTGCCTGGCTGTTTCTGTCGTCTTGGTTTTCAGATACTCAATGTTTTGTACAAAATTTCACAAAAATTTCTGCATGAGAATCTGGCAAATGTTTCAGGGGCAACTGCAGTGAAAAATGGCAAGTTCTACCCAAGTGCTTCCTTTTTGTTTGTTTCACGAACTGTGTCAAGAATTCAAGCTGAAGGGCAACACCTGCTCACCAGCTTCAAAACTATCACATCTTTCTTTGTACTGTTTCCAAGATGTGGACTTCTGATATCAACTGACCCAAAGGAAGCACAGAGTGCAAAAAAACAATGCAATGCCTATCTGATGGGACATCATTTGATGGGAGTGGCAGTTTGTACACATGTACCTGACCATTTCTGCAGCAGCTGGTTTTCTGTGTTTTCTGTTGGTTGGCCCTTGCTGCATTGAAACTCAAGTGCACTTCCACAGGAATGCATGTTGCAGTGCATAGTTGAGGGCACGTGTGTTTGTGAGAACCCAAAACCTTGTTCGACACAAAACAGCAAATTAAATACAAAATTTCGCTGCACCTAACTTCTTCACAAGTTGCCACAATAGAGAAAACACTTTGCAGATCTGCTTTCATTTTTGGGAAAAATTTAGTTTCACTCCAAATCATTCTGTGGTTCATGGACAGTGAATCTCAGATCGAGTTATATCTTGAAAGTGTCAAACAGAAACAAAGCTGCATTTGATCTGCCAAAGAGCAAACCCAATTATTCAATTTGGTGTCCTGCATGTTTTCTCTGAGAACTTTTCCCTTCGTGTGACAAAGACAGCATTGCTCGATGTCCCCTGCCTCCACGTCATCCTGTGACATTTTTCTGCAACAAACTTGACCTGATCTGTTCGCGTTGTGACTGTCAGTTTGAAGACGAACACATTGTTTTGTACTGAGTAATGAATGAACATTGTTCGTGCTGTAACATATGGTCCACATGCCAAGAACCTCAAATAGGACACATCTCACTCCTTGTACCACGACACATCAGGATGCCGAGGACCAGTTGGAGGAGCCCACCTGAAATGTGCCCCTTGAAGGGGTGGGTGTTTTCAACAAAATTCACCCTTCACTCACAATTGCTCAATCATAATCATTGGACACATGACTTTCCACACCTGAAGTTGGAACCAATGACCTGATGCTCACCCTTCACCTGAACTTGATACAGAAGAATTTCCAGACATCAACACTTTCTTCAAAGTCTCTTCACTCTTGGTTGTTTATTTGGTCACCTGAAGCTTGACATAGTTCCAGAAGAGAAGCCAAGACAGATCCACTCAAAACTGTGAAAGCTCCCACAACTTCCATCCAGTTCTTATGACCTGGCAAAATTAATGCAAGGATGGTGTATTGTGGTACAAGCAAAAGCACAACAGCAGTACTAAAAATAACACTGACTGTCAACCCTGAAATATACTGTAAAGAAGACAAAAAGAACATCCAAATACCAACAGCTGCTAAAGAGTGAAGAAAAACTGCTGTAGCATCAAAGGAGCTTTGAGGCCAGACAGGAAATTCAACAATAAAGGTGAGCACTAAACTGGTAACAAACCCAAACAGGAATGACCAAAACAAAGACCTCATTATATTCTCTCTGAGACACACATGCCTTTTCTGAGTTGAACCAACAAAAGAATAAAATATTCCAGCAAATCCAGTGAAAAAATAACCAACCAATGAGGCATATTTTTGTGGCAATTGTAGTTTGAATAACCCAACTATTTTTTCATTCTTTTTCTTGCTACCAACTGTGTGGTAGAGCTGAATATCTGCTGTCCCAAACCAGCAATAAAGCAAGACAGAGCAATTGAACTGAAATTCCTTGATCAACTTTGTGTGGACTGAATCAGTGTGGGAAAGATCACAAGGGTTTGCTGTTTCATTGCTTCTTTGTGTGTCATTTCTGCAGCTTGTTGAATTGAGTTTAGAATTTCTATCTTTTTTCAATGAACACAATTTCTCTAGCTCTGAAAAGCAGGTCATAGTTTTGTTTTGCTTTGTGGGTGTCACTATGGCAGCTTTTGTAGCAGGTCTGTGCCATGGTTGAATGACAAATATAACTCCCACAATGCACAATGTCAAACACAATAGTTTTGGCAGGTGAATTCTCTCCTTTGCACAAATTGTGAAAGTAAAAATTGCAGACAGCATATTTGTTGTGTTCATAAAGCATTGAGCTGTAGTGACAGGAATAAAAGCACATCCAATGTAAGTAGCTGTTGCACCCAGTGTTACAAGCAATGAATACAAAAACATTACAGGTGCATCAGGCACAGGTACTGTTGGAGATCTTTGCTTCACTAGCATCCAAACTGTGCAGGTAGTGACCATTCCTGAACACCTGAAAACCTGCAGTTCCAGATCAGGAATTCTCCTCTGCAGTAACTGAACATTGGTGATACCCACAATGTGGCAAACAACCAGCATGAAGCCACATGTGATGCCCTTCAGCCTCTCCAACCAAGGTCTTTTGTTCTGTGGTTGCAATTCTTCTGGATCTGTGGGGTTGTCGTCCAGATACAGGAGTTTGTGAGATTCATTTGAGGCAGCCATTCACGGATCGTATGCCTGCACAGATGCAAGAAGAGAATTTGTTGCAAATACTTCCTCAAATTTCACTTTGATTTCTTATGTGAGTTGTTTTTCATTTCTGGTTGGAACTTGTGTCCTTCCTAAATATTGGAACAGATCTGGTGCTTCTGTGGTGTCCTGTTTCCTGCAGATTTGCCAGAACTAAACCCTCGGAAGCTCGTGCCTGGCAAGTGTTTTTCTTTTGTCTCGTTTTCTGACTTTTGTTGTGCTCACGAAAAACTAGGTGCTGCTTTGGCCGTGAAAAGGTTCGCCTGTTACAGCGTGTCACTTCAAAGCTTCATCTAAGTTTTCTTTCACCAAAAGCAGCAGAATACGACGTTGTATCCAACGATGCTGAGAATTATCATGCTCACCGATAAAGTCAATTGGCCTGTCTGCACTGAGAAGGTGAATTGAATCAATTGTCTCGAATCAACCGCATATGTCCTTCCAGCCCGATCGTGAACATGACAATTTTTTTCTTTCGTTGGATACCAGCTCATATTCAACACCTGTTCACAGCCGCACTGAGTTTGCAGTAGTGAAAATATCGGAACTTCAATGAAAGCACCTGTTACGTTTATCAGGAGCCACAATCATGATAGCCAAGCAACATGCTGTCTGTTGCTATTCTCCCACTCAAGGCAAATACACACACGTGTGCATTGACGCAAAAACACGCATACAAACATGAGCACATATACACACGCACCAATGGGCACACTCACACGCACAAATTGGCACCAACACACGCACACACACGTGCAACCACACACGCACACTCCTTCATTTCAAACGAGAATGACCCCCTGTGAGAATCCCCCGGATCTTCCACCCTCCCCACAGGGACAGAGTCACTGACACCCACCAAAGCTGACCTTTGTGTCCTTGTTGCCTCTGATTTGAGACGGAAATCCTCAGATTCCTTTGAAGGCCAAAGCTGCTTCCTCCAGCAGAGTGTCCTTCCTCATCCAGCAGCTCAAAGTCACAACAACCACCTCCACACAATCAATCAGCCTCTCTGTCTTCTCCAGCAGCTGTAACACCCTCGTCTGTGATGTTCCTATTCTCTTTTGCTGTCCTACACACACAGAGTCACGTCAAACATTTCTTGTCAGTCATTTCTCTGCAGGATTTGTCAGAGTTTTGTTCTTGGCGAAACCAAGCAGCATTGAATGAAAGGAAACAGTGTTCTTTTCTGTCTTCGAACAGAGTCAAAACAAAACATTTTAGACACAAAAAATTTCTCTCTGTGGAGCTTAATCCCTTCTGAAAAGAGCTGAGAACTCTGTTGTTTGAAAATTTAATGAGCTGGGTCTCTGCATCCTGCCCTGTGCGAAAATCTTACTTCAAAAGATCAGAAGCAGGATGTGTGTTTTCAATAGTTCTGTGAAGGTTTGGGAAGAAAGGAGAGTCAGTTGCTGCAAATGAAAGAAACGCAGGTGTTTGAACACAGCAAATTCTGTGCTTTAATGTTCAACACTTGCAGAGACTTTTGCTGAGAATATTTCAGGTTCAGATTCAGCTTCAGATTGTGAGAAGAAGACTTGTCCGTTTTGGTTGCCATGGTGAGTAGAATACTGTTTGCACTTGGAAGTGATGTCAGGTCAACTGTAACATCATAAAGAACGCAAGGTCCTGAGGAGGGACGTATTCAAAGTTTTTGTTATTTGTTTTTTGTTCACTGCATGGGGCTTTGTGTTTTTGGCATTGGAAACCTTGTCGTTGAGAAAACTTTGTTTTGTGGCAACAAATTAAGGCTGTTCTCTTTTTCCACAACCTGTTGGAAAGATCCAGGCGTACGTACTACTGTGCAAATTTGAAAGCAACAATAACTCTGCTTTCGAGGGAGAACAAAATCTGCACTGATGTGTGTGCCTTTTGAAGCAAAACAAAGTCAAATCTTTCTTGTTTTTCATCTCTCTGTCTCTCTGTCTCTCTCTCCCTCTCTCTCTCTCTCTCTTCACAGAACACTGGAAGAAGAAATTCAGAACCCATGGGACTGTGGCGAGCTGTTGCTCTGCTGCTGGTTGTTCATCCTCTCCTGGCTAAAGGTCAAGGCAGAATGCAATCCTTCATCCTTGATGTGGAGAACTACACCAGGGTCATCAGTGAGCAGGCTGTGATGCTGGAGCAGCAGAGGAGGGTGATAGTGCAGTACCAGAGCTCAGTGGATGCTCTGAACAAGGTAGCTGAGCAGAACACGAAGGAGATGGAGACCATCAGGGCTGCAACAAACCAGAGCAAAGGTGAGTGAGGTCAGACACCCCTGGGGCTGTTCTGGTCCTGGAGTATCTATAGCAATGGAAGAGAGCACATTTTGGAGCTCTGTAGAGACGGAGGACTTTAGAGCAGCTGCTGACAACAATTTCCTGAGAATTCTAAACAGAGCAAAAGTGAGTCCACAAAGGAAAAAGTGTCCACATACAAACCTGAAGCACAAGACAATAAAGGGCATCGGATTTTTAGTCTGGAAATGCCACTTATATTGTCAGTGTGTGTCTGTCCATCACACTTTGTGGAACTCCCTCCCCCATGAGCATCATTTATGCTCAGGCCAGGGCACATGCACAAATGACTCAGGAAGCAGGATAAGTATCATTTCAATTCTGGATGCTGAAGAACCAACATCTCTCTCCATGCATTCTGATTGGCTGAGGTATTTTTGATGCTACATTCTTTCTGGCACCAATTCTTATGGACTAAGCAGCATGGTAAGGGCTCTTATGGATTAAACAGCATGATGTACGCAATTTCCTTTTTTGGGCCCTTTGCTTATGGACTAAGAAGCATGGCGTGGGCTCTTACAGACTGCACAGCACGGTGTACGCAATACTCTGTACTCACGCCACAGCAGACTGGAGTTTGTCTGCAGGGAGGAGGGCATCATTTCAGCTCCAATGCTTTTCACAGCCAAACAGAATGACACAATCTTGAATGTTTGGAATACATCAATAGTAACACCTCAGAAAATGGAAAATTTGCTGCATGATTGACAGCTGTTTTCCACCTTCAAAATGTTTGATTGACAGGTGCTGTGGCTTTCCATACCGCCCTGGATTCATACCAGAATCTCGACTACAACACAGAGGACCCGGTCAAGTTCAACAAGGTCGTGGTCAACAAGGGAAATGGGTCAGTGGAGACTCCACTAATCATCCACAGAGTGTCGTGGGTGTTGCACGGGGGAAAACAGCTTTACTGAACTGAAAGAGTCATCAGGCCTCCTTCAATTCTTCTGTCTTTCCATCTCACTCACTTCCACTCTTGTGTCATTGCTCTCTCTTCATCTCTCCCTCTTTTTCCTCAATCTCTCTCCCTTTCTTCTCTCCCTTTCTTCCTTTGTGTCTCCCTCTCCCTTTCACTCTCCCAGCCTTGCCTCTCTGTTTCTTCATTTTGATTTCACTTCCTCTCATACTTGGCAATGTGTTTCTGACTGAAAAGACAAGTATTTTCGACTGAAAGTGTCTCCTTGGAATTCGTTTTGCACAGGAGACAAAGTGGATGTGAGGTACATGTTGGGACTGGACACCACCCCACTGTTTGCCATGTCTGGGAACTACTTTTCTGGCTTCACTGGATTCAGAGTCTCAACATGAAGACGAAAAGTGCAGCTGGAGAATTCGATGAAAAGGAATACCACAGAACAAATGGCCCAAGTTACTAATGAGTGAAAATACCCCAAGAAGTGACATTCAATGGCAATGCACTCAACCAAATTTGTGAATCTGTGCAAAAGAATGCAAAACATCTGAAGACTTGGACAAGATTCATCAGTTTGAGAAAGTGCTCAACTATAAAGTTGATGCTTCAACCTTTCAACCTTGATGAAGAATTCTGGATGAAATTATGGCCTGTGAAAGAAACTACAAAGGGTCACAATTTTTACACACATTTCAGATGCAGGAATTCTCAACATATTTTGATATTTTAGCCAATACAAATACTTCTAATTCCCCCTCCTCCAATGTGAGCAGTGTACAGTTTTCAATTTCTTCGCGCGTGAAGTCAGGCTACGTTTGCACAGGTGACGACGTACTTCTGCTGAGATGCACCGCTTCTGGTCCAGGGTCCACCTCCAACCCTGTCTGGGTGGTTTGAGAATCACATTGCCAACATGTGTTTTACATCCGAGTCCAGCCCCACTCTATTTCTTTCGCCTCCGCACACACACACACACTGTTGCACGCACACACACTGTTGCACGCGCACACACACACACACACACACACACACACACACACACACACACACACACTGTCGCACACCCGACTGAACCAAATTCCCAAAGTGCCTGAAGCTGTTTCTGCCGGATATTGAACTGACAGAAAATGACCTCAGCTGTGATCGTGAACTTTTGCACACTTCACACACAAAATCTGCCCCAACGCACATTGCTACTTTGACTGCATCGAGTAACATCCAAATGTTTGCCATTGCCGTCAAGGTGTGCGAATCCTCGCAGCCAAAACACCAAATTGACTTTTGAGAACAACTGAAGATGCCGCTACACATTCGCTCGCTCAGATAGACAAATAGACATGCGTTTTTCAGCTCGACTCCGTTTAGTGGCATCAGATACAATACAAACCCACATTCACGAAGTACAGGAGGGAACGCAGCACGAACCAGCCTCACACATGCTGCTCTGTTCGGCTCGTTCACACCAAGATGCCCAGTCAAACATCAGCACACAAGAAACAATACGAGGTTCCTACAACAAATACGTGGATTTACCATGTCTCGGGTCAACCTTTATCCACTGAGTTTTGCTGACCATTTGCCTTAGTTTTGACGCAATGATGTTAGCAATCGAACACAATCGCAGACATGATAAATCCACGTATTTGTTGTAGGAACCTCGTAACACTTGTCAGTGTGGACACATGTCACGTTCCTCTTCTGGAGGCAAATGTGAAAATAACACACGCGCCTGCAGAGACCCTTGCACTGTTCGCCAGAGTTTGTTTCTGGTGCCATGGTGATGTAGAAATCACAGCTCCTACTACTCAGCACAGTTTGAGAAGTTCTTCCCAACCAAGTCAGACTCAATGCAAAGTATCTCGACTGTCTTGAATTTTTATGTGTCTGGCGCGGTGCGAAATGCACTGAGTCAGGGACAAAATTCTTCCCAACATGCACTGCGGTACCAAACGGAAACAGAAACGACGACACATCGACATCCCTGTTACTCCATCAACACTGTGCGTGATTCGCAACATAAATGTGGAAATGATGTCGAAGTTGGAAGGGGCCATGGAGGTGCTCTCCCACCGGACCCACCCACCCCGCGCCCTGTACTTCCCCACTCCTCCCGCCCTTTCCCCCACCCATCCCCTCGCACGTATCAGAACGAATCAGAACGTTCACCCACTCACCAACCCACCCAATCACCTGAACCAACTTTATTCCTGCTCCCACTGAGCCCCTTTCGTACCCACCCAATTGTTTGTCATTCGTGCACAACACGTATCAAAACGAAATGCCCATTCTGTTCGTGCATCAACCCCCTCCATGCCCCGCCCACCCCACCTACTCACTCCAGTGGGATACCACACTCTTCACCTCCCTCTACCCCCTCCATACCCTCCCACCCCCTTCCCTCGCCACCCACCCCCACCCCTTCCCTGCATCCCACCCCTCCCCCGCTGCCCCCCACCCGCACCCCCTCTCCCTCCTGGCCCCATCCCTCCCCCTCCCCTCCCACCAGGCCCTCCCCCTGCCCCACCCCTGCCCTTCCCTCCACCCCTCCCTCCCCCACCGTCCCCTCCCTTCACCTTAGGCGGCGGACTCTTGGGCCTCAACCTCTCAATCTCATCCGTGCATCCCGTCAAAAATGCATCTGCGCTCGTATTGAAGTTCCCTCCGTAGACATCCGGATCAAAGTTGGAGCTGGTCAGGTCTGGGCCCACAGTGAGCCACCCCGGCCGTATCGTCGTATCCTTCCCGAACACGTGTAGCCTGCGCCGCCCCAGGCAGAAGTGCTCAATGATGTGGAAGATTTCCACGGGTTTCTCGGCGGACCCCCAGGGCAGCTCCTCGTGGATGATGAGGTCGATGTCCACGTTGGCATGGATGAAGTCCCCGTCCGTGCTGCGCCGCACCGTGCCCTTGATGCCCATGAGACAGTGCTCCTGGAACAGAGAGAGAACCGTGGTCAGAGGGAGGCAGTATGAGGAGGGTGGGGCGGAGGGTGGGGCGTGGCGGAGAGGGGCACGAGATGGGGTGGGGTGGAACACGGTGCCCTTGATGCCCATGAGGCCGTGTTCCTGCACTGGAGAGAGGACCGTGGTCAGTCGGAGTGCGAGATGGGGATGGCTCAGTGGGGCAGAGCAGCTCTGGGGAACTGGGCAGGCTGGGATTACAAGGGCAGGGCGGGTGGGGAGGAGTGAGTTGGGGCATGGAGAGGGGAGCATGTCTGGGAGAAGAGGGGCAAGGCAGATTCAACCACACAAAGACACTGCCCCCCTCACCCACTGTCCACAACACTTTTGCCCACACCTTCTTCTCTCAGCCTGTGTGGCCACCAACCCTACTGTTCCCCAACCCACGCCCACCACAGACAACCCTCCCCACCTCGTTCTGTCCCAATGCAAAACAAACCACACCTGCCCGAACCATCTAGTTCTTTTTGACTGAAGACCTGGTCTTGTTCTTCTGCGAGTCGTCAGGGTTCGCCCTGCTCCCCCCCCCCCTGTCCCCACCGACCCCCCCCCCGCTCCCTCACCTTGGTCCTCTGGAAGATGGAGCGCGGTTCCACGTCCTTCTTCTTCTGCGGGTTGTCGATGTTGGTCTTGATCCAGCAGATGTCCTCACAGCGCCGGAACCCCCACTTCTTCAGACACTGCAACGACAAGGTGAGGCGTGCAGAAAACCAGGGACACACACACACACGAACACACATACATAAGCAGGCAAACACGTACGTACACACAAATATACACACGCACGGGGTGGATGGTGGGCAGGGGGTGTGAGGAGGCAACTTTTCAACAGTTTTGCTATCCTGAGTGATGGTGTTTGAGACATGGCCACTTTTGCATTTTCTTTAGTCACTCATTCTGGTCACTTGTTCTGACAGCGTACACACAAACACTGCAGGCAAACACACACGTACACGTATAACCGTTGTTGGGCTCATATGTTGGGAGTTTTTCAAATCTGTTCAAACCACCGCGAAGTACAGGACCCACCCCCAAGGTTCCCCTCAAAATCTGCTCCGCCCCCCCCCCATTTTTTTCAGCCTACGCGGGGAAGGCAAAGACCGACTTTCCCTCCCAGCCCGATCCTGGATCAGCTGGAGATTCAGCATGTGAAGGTTCATGAGATGCAGCGTTTCCAACACTGCCCTCATCTCTACAAACAGACGCCGTGATAAGAATCTCTGACGCTTCAATAATTCACACCCAGCTACGTCATCTCACTCTCGTGCGAAACGAACACTTCTCCCAGCACCGCGTGGCTTCCTGTGCAAAACACGCGCTGACATCCGCCTCCCACAGACACAATGGCAACTCACGGCGAAATGAAAAATCCTTCGTTTGACGCTCAATTTTGGCATGCGCGAGGTTGCCCCCCCCCCCCAAAGGGCCCATTCAATTTGTACGCAGGGTGTTTTTCGGCGCGAGTCTGTGTCACGTCCTGGCGGCGCGTTGCGTCTTTGTCTGGGTTGGTAAAGGCGGGTACACACTGGACGCGTTCTGCGTGACGTCACAGCACACGTGAACGGACGCACGCAATGTTACCGAATGTAACCCAGGCATCAGACGCAACGTAACACGCACTCAATGAAATGAAACGAGACTGCGGTTTTCCAGACACCCGTGTCTGCACAACCCAAAATGGCCTGACACCCGTGCCTTCTGGTTTTAGGACAATGTACTTCCACTCAGGTGAGGTCAAGCCAGACCCGAGGGGCAGGGGGTCGCCACCAAACCATGATGCCAAAGGCAGAGTGGTTTGGTCATAACACCTTGCCCTGAGTCAATACTCACACAATGTTGGAAGCCCCCCACCCTAGTACGCAGACAAAAAGCGACATCATAGTTATGATTGGGGTTTCTGGCCATTTCATTGCACTGACCGCCAAAGGCGATTCTCACACTGGAAGCGCCACGTGCGCAGCAACTCAAAGCTGGATGACACCCAAACACCGTCGAAAATGTTGTTTGAAGAAGGGTTGAGGCAAACCAAACACAAAATTTCCTGCAGCGACTCTGGCGAGAGTCCATACCGCAAATCAAAGAGAATACGTGACAGTGTGGACACGTGCCTGGACATGTGCGCTTTTCAGTCAGCTGAATGAATTCTATGGGGCAGCGGGCACTGTGGGGCAACAAAATTTCGGTCCAGATTGTGGCTAATCAGATCTGCAATCCTGATGGAACACAAACCTGCACGCATTCTTACACACACCCACATCTCTGACTGCAAGCATACCTCTTTCACACACACACACACACACACACACACACACACACACACACAGAACGCACACGTAACTCACCCTGCGCCCCGCGTCCAGCCCATCGCTCGAGCCGCACCAGATCCAGAGGAAGGAGCGCGGCGCAGCGATCTTCTCGATCTCCAGGGCCTCGATCTGAATCGACACGCATCGCATGACCACGTGGTTTTTGCTTCCGACTGGGTCAGTTATCTGGAAGTCCATCCTCCCCTCCCACTCACGTCCTCCCCCTCCCCACCTTCCACGCTTCTCCATTTTATCCAGTATCTCTCCCTACTCAGCCCCACACATCTCTGATACTCGTCCCTCTCCCACCTCCCCTCCCTCTCACCTCCTCCCAGCTCCAGTATCTCTCCCTGCTCAGCCCCACTGATCTCTGATACTCCTCCAATGGCGGCTCCACCAGAATCACATCGAACTTGCAGTTCAGGTCACGCAGGTCAAATGTGTCGAAGTCGCACTGCAAAAACAAGAACATGAGTCAGAACTGAAACGCCCCGTCAGAACCAGCGGCAATTCTTTGAAAGGTTGTCAAGTTCGATTTTGTGACTGACATGGCCTCATGTCTTTTTCCAGTCACTCGTGATTCTTTGACTTTTGCGGGTCGTTGTCTGTCTACACCTGCAGAAGAGGTTCAGGCTTCCGAAAGACAAGTGTGAACGAAGAAACACGAAAGGTTCCCGTGGCAACGACCAGGCTTCGGTGGGACCGTCTGGTTGGACACAGTATTCCTTGAAGTTTCCAAACAGTAACCAGTGGAGTTACAGACCTGGAGTAACATGCCTGGAGGTACACAGCTACACAGTTGTACTCACCTGGAGGTACATGGGTGGTACACACCTGGAGGTACGTGGGCTGTACAGACCTGGAGGTAAGTGAGCTGTACACACCTGGAGGTACATGGGCGGTACACACCTGGAGGTACATGGGCAGTACACACCTGGAGGTACATGGGCGGTACTCACCTGGAGGTACATGGGCGGTACTCACCTGGAGGTACATGGGCAGTACTCACCTGGAGGTACATGGGTGGTACTCACCTGGAGGTACATGGACAGTACTCACCTGGAGGTACATGGGCAGTACTCACCTGGAGGTACATGGGCGGTACTCACAAGTAGGGAGGTACATGGGCTGTTCTGACCTGGAGGTACAGGGTGGTACAGAC
>JAAUXT010019628.1_pt1 | contig 31299 bp, 34 predicted proteins | sample 7278171 | NCBI WGS metagenome assembly JAAUXT01 (sample SAMN14350112, study PRJNA611818) | marine sediment metagenome | isolation source: surface marine sediment (1.8m) | place: French Polynesia: Moorea | collected 2018-08
GCACCCACTGTGATTCCAGTCTGTAATCACTGGAACAGGGGTAAAACGGAGGTTTTGTCCGCCCAAGACGGACGGACGCGGATACAGGGGCAAACCAATATCAGACCGCTAACGCGGCTGATAAACACATAAAAGCTGTTGAGCCTTTGGATAGCAATGTCATCGGTGGGCAGAAAATGCACGCTGAAGCTGTCAGACCTTGAACCACTTGTTCCTCTGCACCAATGCAAAGTGCGACACTTGCAAAAACGAGTTTCTTCAGTCTGTAAAATTGTCCGGTTGTCACAAGTACTGAGTGCAGTGAACGTGCAATCGTCCCGGGGTTCAAACGCACTTACACGCGCTCGTAGAAGAGCATGTAAGCGTCGGCGCGCAGCACTTCTGCCAGCGACGCCTTCTTCACCCGAGTATCCGACGCGCACAGCCACTTGTCCGGGAACCGCTGCCCGTTATCAGACGGTGCTCGGCGGTACGTGATGAAGTGACCGGAATTTTGGTCGCCCAGGTGCACCACGACCGAAGTCAGTTTGTATGAGTTGTCTTGATTGGCCAGACCTGCCATCTCCATATGGTATGCCTTGGCCAAGCGCTGCACGGCTGAGTTGTTGGGACTGGGAGCAGGTGAGTGGCGCGTCATGGGACTAGTGAAGGGTGCAGACGGTGCTGCAAGTGACAAACAGATCAGTACAATCAGCATTCGGTTCCACACAACAAGTAAAGGAATCAAGACTTCCGATTTGAAGAACGCCAATGCCGAATGATACCAATCACGGATTCGATGATTCAATCGAGGGCTTGGTGATAGGAGGTTGTTTTTGACTGTTCAAGAAACGGAAGCGAAGAAGAGAGAACCAATTTTCACGAGGGACCAGTTGACACTTGAACGTGACCCCACTCCACCGCCCTCACCTGACGTGACTGTGGCCGGGGGCTGGATGAAGAGTCCGTTCATCGTGGCCCGAGTCGTGTAGTTGAGCGCCTTCAGCAAGTTGACTGGAGCTGAGTACGGGCTCGTCACTGTCGGACTCGGAGACTGGATCTTCTTCTTTGCCCTGAGTTAAGACGGGTTATCAAAGAACAGTGCAACCAAAGGCATTCAATGTACCAAAGTTGTGTTCACGCAAATCTTGTTCACAGCAAACCCCGGACAACGCGTGTGACGTTATGGTTCTGTGCGAGCAAAACCGAAGTTTCTTTTTGATCAGACAAATGAAATTCAAACTGGGCGAAGAGTTTTGATAAGACTGAATACATCTTCGCACTGCGTCGCAACATCGTGGCCTCAGTGTTGCAATGTGCACGTACGTTTTTCCTCCGATGAGACCTTTGCGGGAGTCTGCCAGTTCAAGGCTGTTGGGCCGTGCTGCCCTTTTGTGATAGACGTAGGGGTCCATGTGCAGGATTTCAGGGAAGGCGATGTGTTCGAATCGCTTGAGCGGAACACCGTTTTCCAGCCACGTCGTCCGCTGCACGTGGATGCACAGCACTGCCGGCAGCTGCAAACACACAATGTTGTTGTTGCAGTACGATCGCTGATTGGTGAGCTTGTCAAATTGTGACCAACAAGTGTTCTCAAAAGAAAGTTCACGAACCTTTCCAATGGTCAGTTTCTTCACGAAGGTAGTTTTGGGTTTTGGCTTGACTGACTCGACTATGAGACCATCTCCCTTCTCGGCGTTTGCGCGCAGTTTGGTGACAGTACTGCGTTGCGACGGCAACCGGGCGCAGCCGTCACATTCCACGTTCTGCACAGTTTCAGACGTCACAAAGCGACGCAGCAAATACTCCAACGTCAACACACCCTGAAAACAAGAGTTTTTTGGCACTGAAGACACATCTTGGAGCCCAACGAGGGCACCCGACCACAAACACCCTTCTTGAATCACTCTTTCTGGTGCGTACGACAAGCCTAAAATCATCCAAAGCCCTCTCCTCTGAAATGACCAAACTTTACGCGCCACTTCGCCTTGTCCGGTATTCAACAGCGAATCTGCACTCTGCCACAGAACAACAGGCCAATTTCACACAACACTTCAGGTGGACTGGGTGGATCTGTATCAAAACTCACCACGGGTATTGACGGAATATTGAGCGAGATACTGTCAAACGTATCGTACTTCACTGAACACTGCAAAAAAACCCCAAAAAAACTACGTTTCAAAAACAAAGGTCATTTGAACGCATTTTTCGCTCACAACGGAGAACATTCCACAGTGATGAAAGCAAGGTCTTTGTGACACATGTGTTTGCAATTCGAACTCCAAAACCTACGAGACGTCTGGGACTCCTGACCTTGTGATTACATTTGGTGCACTGCAGTTGACTGGCGAGCAGACCTCTGAAGGGCTGTTCTGCTCCTTTTCCAGGCAGCAAAGGCAGCAGCGTCCCACAGCGAGACTGGGCGCTGTCAAGGGACTGGTAACCAGAGTCACCCTGCTCCTGCAACCAAACGCACATTTTGTGTTGTGCATGGACAAAACGAAACTACATGAACACAACTTTTGTCAAAAAAAAAGGGAACGAACGTGACCACAAATTGCGAAATGATGAGAACTGCACACCTCAATCCTCTGGACTTCGAACAGAGGCAGGACACTTGGAAACTTGGCAGCCTCCTCTTCGAGTGTCTCGGTGAAGACGTGGTACAATTCGTGGGCGTCCTGCTCAAAAGACAATCTCTTGTTCATTTGCTTTCATAACACTTTGCACTTGCCAAGTTTTGCTTCACTTTCCCTGCACATATATGCACAATTTGTTTGTCGCGGTTGGTTCACAAAACATCCTCCACAAACTTCACAGACAAACGTCTTCTCTCTGGTCCACACACGAACCTGTTGGTCAGAAGGGATGTGCCAGCGCTTCATGCGCAGCGCGTTGAGAATCTCGGCAGGGTCGTACTCTTCCGTGTGCTCCACACTCTCGTTGCTCAACACTGCAAACGCCAGAATATTTGTTGTTCGAAGTATGTATTTGACCTCACTTCACTCTCAGTCAGATCTATTCTTAATTCTGGAATGTTTGTTTTGTTTCCAGACGCTTTCTTCGGAAAATCTGTCTGGAACGCACAGGACCGGAGTGGACTGTTTCAACAACAGAAGCACTGACTCCACAAAAGAGATACCTTCGAGTGCATGGTTCAGAGTTCGCGCGAGACTGTGATGCGACGTGCTGGTGTCGCGGTGATGCACGAACTCTTTGAGCCACTGCACAATGGATGTGCACGGTGCTACCGCCTGGAGCAGCGAATTGAGGAAACAAGTGTTGCCGAGGTTCACCAATCCAGGACACAAGTCTGAAAGGTACGTAACCCAGTTGGTGACTTAGTGGTTGACTGACATTCCGCGCATTTGGAAAATCACACACCACAAATTCTGTCGCTTTGTGATGTTTGTTTCTCACATGTCAACGATTGCAACATCTCCAGAGCTGTGACGCAGAGCTTCCCAGCTCCCAAATGGGAGTGGACAAAGGGTTGGGGCTGACCGACACATGCCCTGATGTAGTCCACTTGACAACAAAACACCAATTAAACTTCACGCAAACGTCTGGGATACAAATTGACATTTCTCGAGACAATTTCCTGCGTGTTGGTGGACCTGATCGAGAACGAAACCGTCGGAATGTTGTTTGCGTGACTCACAGGGCATCTGCTCACCTTTCTTTTTCCTAGTCTTCCTTTCTGAAGGTCCCCAGAACACGTAGGCCCCTGCCAACACCGCAGCTGCCACGGTCCCCAACACAGCCACTTGCTTAGATTCCACAGCATACATGTTCAATTTCAACAAAACAAGAAGTTTCCAAATAATGACAAGAAATATGTCATCGTATTTGGTAAACCGTCAGATCGGGTTTCCATTGCTTGCTTTGCATTCTGGGTTTGTTGGAAAATATGAGGGGAGGGGAGTCAGGCTGCATTCACAACATTTGATGGACACGCATTGTTAGTTTTTCACGATAATCTGGCCACTGACGCATTTGAACTTGTGCGTAAGTATTTTGCGTGCTTTTTCGATGTAATAGTGCAGAAATCTTGATGTTAGCGGGTATTTGTGGAAGTCAACACCCCTTTTGTGAAATTGACGGATCCCGCAGCAATGGCTGCCGTTGACGGTACACCACAAATCAAGGCAAGTTTCTTTCTGTGTTTGCCCTCTTGTCACCAGAAAGAGGCCATTTTAATAAGCTTACATCAATCCTGTTCATTGTGACCACAGTTACGCCATGATGGCATCACCTTGAAGGCCTGAAGGAGGAAGCAATCGCGCAATAAGTGGGCGATAAAAGGGTGACCACTGCTGTAAAAGTTTTGTGAGGCAAAGGAGCCCTGGCTTTCGTCAAGTTGACTGTTGTCACAACGATTTTCGATATTCAACACACAGCGCTTCACTTGGTGATCAAACGCTCTTTGCTCGACATGTATGCGAATGAAAGAAGTGGAACCAAATCGGAACCGGATGACCTCTGCTGTTTCCACTCACCGGTGTCGACATTGAGATGTTGGCACCGAACATTTTGTGAATCACCCCACGATTGGTTCCATACCTTTTCCAAGCGCTCGAGTTTCCTCGGGGAAATTCGGATGGCATTGGTTTGCTTGGTGGTTTTCTTCTGTTTTCTGGGTTGCCAATTCAATCGAACAAAGCCCCAGACTTATTTTGAAATGGACCAGGTCGAAAGCAAGGTCAAATGAAAAATGGGGGCGGGTGTGTGTGTGGGTAAGTGGGGGACATCTGGCCGACCTTGCCCATGGCACACTACCACTGGATGTTCTGCCCTGAAGGGACATTGCACAATGAAAAACTTTTGAGTTCGAGCGGCTTTACTTTTGGCTGGCATCCCACACCCCACCCCTCGTGGGCTCCAACTCCAGCCAGAAATAACAGGGGACTGTTTTGCAGTCGACGTTGCGTCTGTGTCCAATGATGGGCACTTTGTCGTGGAACGCCTCGTATGATGTTCAATTCCTTGACATGATGTCTTGTTGAGATCTTGCACGCACATACTCGTAGCACGCGGCTTTGCGGTCCCTTGTCTCGAAACGAAGTTTAAACGTCCTTGTGGTTGATCTTTTCACAGTTTGCTTTCCCATGTCGTTACAGACACATTCTATTCTGGAGGACTACGAAGTCAAATGGCGGCAGAAACTAGGATGTGGCGTCAGTGGGCCCGTTAGGCCTTGCAAGTGAGTACAGGTGTTGATGAGCGTGTTGCGTGCATTCTGATGCGTGATGATTACAGGCCAATTGGGCTATTTTTTGCACGTGTGCTTGCGTAGAACACAGAATAAGTTCTCGTTGGTTCATCACAAAATGATTATTGTTCCTTCATCAAACAAACATGAGAGTGAAGGTCTTTTCTCCATCTTCAGGAGGAAATCAGACGGAAAACAGTTTGCACTGAAGTGCCTTGTTGATCGACCCCGAGCCCGAACGGAAGTGACTCTGCATATCAAGTGCAGCAATCACCCACACATCGTGAACGTGTACGATGTGTACGCCAACGAAGTCCAGTTCCCTGATGAACCGTTCCCAAGGTCAGTTCAGCGAGACACGTTTCTTGCAAATCGACTGGCACAACTTTCGACTGACAGCACAGCTGAACGTTTCGACCATCAAGGAATAGCTTTGTTCCGACAGAGCCCGGTTGCTGTTGGTGATGGAGTTCATGGAAGGTGGTGAGCTCTTCGACCGAATTAGCAAGGCGAAAGGGTTTACGGAGAAGAAGGCTGCCATGTTCGCCAAGCAGGTTTGAAATTCGTTTCGTCAAATGGGGCATTGCTGAAAATCTGTCTCGTTTTCCAGCTTGCGTGAAAAAGAAGTGCAAGACAGCGAGTTGCATTCTCATTTCTTTCAGATCGCTCTTGCAATCCAGAGGTGTCACCATTTGAATGTCGCGCATCGAGACCTCAAACCAGAGAATTTATTGTTGAAGGACAGTAGTCCTGTGAGTACAGAATTGGAAAAAAATTATTTTCGGTGGAAATAGGTACGCGACAAAGACTTCGAAATTTGCCTGCTGGTACTTCGAAATGTATGGTGTGAACATGGCTCACCGGTACTTTCTGATAAAAAACATTTTTGCCATCAAAGCTCAGAACCGCCATTTCTGGTTTTCGTTGAATCGGTCTTCATGTTGGCCCGGAAAATCCGATATCCAGACAAAACTGACATCACCTTGGGCCGGTGCTGCACGGACAGGGGTGATTGATGACTGGTTGATTATTTTGTAGGACGCCCTGGTGAAGTTGTCAGATTTCGGGTTCGCCAAAGTTGATGACGGGTCTCTCATGACGCCACATTTTACGCCTTACTACGTTGCACCGCAGGTACGTAGATCTACCTGCAAGTGGTCAGGGACCTTGTGACTGAAGTTTGTGTCCATTTTCAAGAACGCATTGTTCGCGCATTTCCCCAAAACGAATGAAAAACTTGTGTGTTCACGATTGGGACACATAATTCTGTGCCCTTTTCCGTGAATGTGTTGTATTGTCTGCAGGTTTTGCAAGCTATGAAGCAACAGCACAAAGTGAAGCATCAGTTTATCCCTCGAAAACAAGGAGCGCCCGTCACGTACGACAAGGTTTGCATGTCAGCGTGTTTTGAAATGTGAGTGTCAAAGAAAGCGCTGAAACTCCTTGTCATCGACAGTTGTTCATTCTCCAAATCAACCTGTTTTATAGAGCTGCGACATGTGGAGTTTGGGAGTGATCATCTACATCATGATCTGTGGCTACCCACCGTTCTACTCGGAAACGCCCAGCAAAGCCCTGTCGAACAAGATGAAGAAGAAAATTATGGCAGGTAAATGTCGTCGGGAAATTGGTGGGGCAACATTCTATATCCCATTCTTGAACAGATGAGATTCAAATTCTCCTCTGGTCATTTTTTGCAGGGCAGTACGAATTTCAAGCTGAAGATTGGGCGGAAGTCTCCGATCTGGCCAAAGATCTTGTGCAATCGTAAGTTCATTGGATTTCTCATGTTGACGAATGACTCGGGTGAAAGAGGTGATGACAAGTTTGGCCGATCAGCTCGTGGTCACTCAGATGAAGACACGAACAAAACGCTCGCATTCGTGTCCAGACTGCTGACGGTGGACCCGGCGGCGCGCCTTTCTGTGGACGAGGTGCTGGAACACCCGTGGCTCGCTGAAGCTCCCGAGAACAACCTGCTTTCCCCCGCCATCCTCAACGACCGCGACGCGCTCGAGGAGATGCAGCAGGCGCACTCGCAGTTCCTCACCAGCATGCGCCTCCCGGACAAACACGTAAGTACGCTTTCTGAAATCCACCGGGTGGTCGCCTGCGATATTCGGCCAGAGTACCGGTGGCTTGTTTTGTGTTCTGGTTGGTTTGGAATCGAACTAAGAAATTCTTGGTTCGTACCGTGTAGTTCCGTGTGTTTGATACACCTTTTTACCCAAAACTTGAGCAACAAAGGTACCAAATTTTAGTGGGTACCTCACCTGGAGAGTTAATGACTTGTGTGAGATTCATTGCGATTGACAGTACCAAAAGTGACAAAGTTGTTTGTGTGTGGTTCGGTTTCAGGTTCGTCTGAAGCCGGTTCTCGGAGCAAACAACCCGATTCTGAAGAGGCGCAAGCAGTGAGTACACTGTGCTGCTCGTTCCCGCATGGTTTCCGTTAGTTTATCTTTGTTTTGGTATCTCACGCGTTGTCGTTTTTAAATGCCTGTGTTCGACTTTAGTTTTGCCTTTTGGTGTGCTGTTGTTTTTCCTCACCTTCCCCAATGTTAGAATGAAAACCGGTGTTGCGTTGTGGTGAGAACCCAACAGGGAGGCACGAGCGCCTGGGCTCCTTGCCAACAAGTCTCTTCACAATGGGCGTTGTGATTGGCAGAGACCTGACAACGCTTGTCTCTCTACCACGCTGTGCACCGGCGTGTGTTGTGCGTGAAAAGGCAAAGATCAACAGAGAAGCGGTTCAGCAGGGAACAAACAGAACAACATTGCAGTCGAACAATCCGAAGCAACATTCGAAATCTGCCCAAGCATGATTGTGTTCAGCACGGTTTGCGCAGAGAACCGTTGCCTTGCAGGTCCGACTGTTCTGTGACGTCGTCTGGAGCCGACGTTCAAAATTCCGACGTCGTCGATGGCGAATTGAGCCCCACGTGCACTGCCTTCGATAGCGAGACAGGGGGAGAACAAGAGCCTCTCTATAAGCAAACGTCCCGTGATATGTTGATTCAAAAGCTGCGAGACATTGTCGGCCTCTGCATTCTGCCCACCAGAGGTCAGTGATTTTTATTCGCTCTTCACACGTACCGCCTGCAGGGATGGGGGACTGGTTAGCTCAGTATTTCAGGCTCGCAGTTGCTTCAAGCACGCCAATATCTTGTCTGTCATCAAACGTTTCAGCTGCTGGTTGTGCAAAATTGCGGGGCAATTTCTTTTTCTGGGTCAAGGAGTAGGCGCCATCAACACGTGAAGCCGTCGGTGGTTCAGTCGTAAATTTTGTCCGGGAACATCATAGTGTTTCAGACAGTGTAAATACGAACAACAGGACAGCACAAGTCACAATAAAATGATGAGAGGCTTTTTTGAAATTTTGTCCAGTTTCAGTCTCGAAAAGAAGTTGATCTTTGCCAGAAGGTTTTGCTCACATCATTTCGTCGTTTTCGCCTCTCGTTAAGTTTTGTTGCTGCTGCTTGATCTCAAATTCTTGGGAATGGGCACATCTTTTGCCCTGTGGCTTCGTGTCTTCACGCATCATTGTGATGCCTCTGCGTTTCACGTTGTTCTTGCTCTGGTGTGTGTACCGCTTCCCATTGAAACGAATTTTTTTTCGTCTGGCTGAAATTTTTGTGGCGGGAGGGGGTCCAAATTTGTGGGACTGAAAGGTCCGTACAGGAAGCACACATGGTCATGGTTTTGTTCCGTTTGTTGGTTTCAGAAATAGTCAGTCTATTTTCTGCAGTGTTGCCTGGCACCGATGTGGGTCTTCACCTGTTTGTTCGCACCTGGGCCAAAAACATCTTGAGCCACTCAGCAGTGGGCAGTGCCGCGTGAAGAACGTTTTTCTTCGGATCGCATCGTCTGCTTCACTGCTGAGGGTCCTCCGCACTGTCCTTGTCACCAGTGTTGTGTGTGGTGCGTGTGTTTTGCATGTGACTTCACGTCTGACAGGATCCAGTGAAGAGTTCAGCACGCTGCTGCGCAGCTCGACGCGGGAAGCGTGCGCGTGCGGCGCCAACGACTGTAAACCCGCCTTGCACGTGCTGCAGCAAAACGGCTGGGATGGTAAGACAACTGTGGATGCGCGCCGCCTGCATAGAAATAGGCCAGAGTTGCCATTTTTCCACAAATTTGCAACAAACTACCGGTTGTTGACGACTCGGAGCGGAACTTGATGTTTGTTTTGAAAACGAGTGTGGAGTTGAATCTTTAACAGTGTGAGTGAACAAAGTTTCCTGCTGAACAACACGAGTCATCAAACCGTGCCACCGTGCCGTCTGTACCCATGAACCTGGTTGGTGGTTTGTGCCGACACAAGTGAACGCCTGGGCCGAATACACCGGCCCCTTGTACATTTTCAGGGCTTTTCTGGTCGGGCGGAGATTACAGTCGAATTGATGGGTTTCCACAATGTAATTTTCCTGGAGGCGTGGTGAAGCTCTGAGACAAAAATGTGTTTCTTGTCCTTTTTGTGGAAATTTGCATTCTTTGTTTTTTTCTGTTCCAGGGGACAAGTTCATGGGTGAGGTGGACGCCCGAAAACTCGCGCAAGATCTGAGCAAAGTGATACGCGACATGACGACATCAGCCAAACCTGAATGACATGAACGGAGCGGAACTTGATGTTTGTTTTGAAAACGAGCGTGGAGTTGAATCTTTTTCAGTGTGAGTGAACACAATTTCCTGCTGAACACCACGAATCATCAACATGGCGCCGTGCTACTGTGAAAGTCGAATTGGATATCAACTGCACTCCAGCGGATTCAGAGGGCATGGAGCCTGCTTCCCTGACCCCTCTCCCTTCCAAACGAAGTTGCCCTCTCGAGTCTACTGCAGTTGGGTTTTGTTTTCGAGTCCTTGACACAGTTTAGCTTTTCGAAGTTGAATTCTTGCTCTCATAGATCTGCTGGACAGGGTGTTTGGTCGAAGATCACAAAAAGAACTTCTTAGCTGTTTCTAGTTTGGCGTAAAGGCGTTTGAGAGGGTGCTTCGTGTCGACAGAGAGTTGCATCGCGTTTTATCCGACTGTGATGGAACGTCCGTTTGATTTCAACGACGTAGCAAGGAACCGAAAATCACAATGTTTCTTTCAAGTTTTCAGAAAACCTTGTTCAACATGAGAATCAAGCAAACATTTCGTGTGCATTTTTCACAAGTTCTAAGAAATCTCAATCGTTTGTGGAATTTATCTTCCTGTTCGTGTGGAAAACTTCAGACTCTTGGGGTGTGGCTTTTGAGAACGTGAAAATTTTTGTTGTTGCTTGCAGATCGTATGTTGCTAATTTTTATGAAATTGTGAATGGTGGTTGTTTTGGTCAGCGGTCGGAGGGATTCTCTTGTTGTGTAGACGACTGCATACACTTGGCCGTTGTGAACACTGTTTCAAGTTTTTCTTTTCCGTCGAACACTTTCATCGCAAATACGACCGTGATGCAGGTCTTCGACTTGCCTGTGATATCACGGAGGTGTGTGTGTGTGTGTGTGTGTGTGTGTGTGTGTGTGTGTGTGTGCAAGAATACACGCATGTGTGTGCACAAGAAATATTGTTCGATTGGCTCCTATTTCAATTCGTCTCGTATTTCTTTTTCTCTGGTACTTCATTGTTGTTTCTTGTCTGGTGTGTGCTTGGAAATCTGCGACACTTTGGGTCTTGGTGGAAGATTCATGAACGCACACACATGAAGATGATTGATTGCAATGCAGCCTGTGATATCCACAGCTTTGCGAAAACTTCATGATGGAAAATGCAAGAACTGCCAAAACGGTGCCCAGTGCAATATTATTTATGCTTGTACATAACGATATAGTTTGATTTGTACATCACGCCTCGGCATTTGGGCGTTTTCACCATACGTGCGTTTGTAGCATTAAATCAATTGAAGATTGAAGTCATATCAGCCTGATCAGTATGAAGCACGGTCGCTGAAAGAGGAATGACCAATGGTCGTTTTCTGCAGTTTTTCTTTTCTTTCCATTGTGTGCAAATTTGGGCGCGCGGTCGCTTCAAGACACTAGAGAGGTTTCGATGCACTCCGCGGGATGGTTCTTTCTCCCGCCCGGCGCGATGTCCAGGGTTGTACACACATTTTCATGACATCACGGAGCCCGTGAGAGCCATCTTCTGTGCATTTTTACGTGGCACAGATGATCGTGATGTGAGGCAAACCCGCCGAAGAATTGAGAGGAAATAAACTGAAAATGGTAAAACTGAAGTGAGGAAATGTTTTCAGAGGGTCTTGGGTACATTCTGGTTGAATTTCATGGCAGTCCATGCTGGCAGAACAGTTAAAAATTAGGTTTGAAAAAACTGCCTCGTGTGGGTTTCTGCCACCATGATCAATGGTTGGAAATTGCATTGACAGAATTTCTTTTTTGTGACCCAAAGGTCATGTTTCCCAAGTATTGAGTGCACTGAGATGTGTAAAAGTGGACGAGGGATGAAGCTGTTTCTTATCAGTGTGAATTTGGAACATGCGCACAGATGAACAGACTGCAGGAGTACTGAACATATGTTTGTTTTGGAGTAGATCTAGATCTGTGCAAGAACTGCATGTTTATTTTGACTCTTTGCAGCTGATTTATTTTCATGCTGACATGGATATAGTTATCCTGAAGGAGGTGGTTGCACTCAAGCCGTACAGATTTCCAGAGAAATGGCCAGAGGTGGCTGACAATGTGAACACAGGAATCAAAATCACCCAGCCTTCCATGAAAGATATCAGCATGAGGAGTATTCAGGATCATCTCAATGTCTTGTTGCGACATGTCCGAAAATGTCAAGGAATTGAAGAAGTGAGTGCAGGAGTAAGTTGGCAGTGTATGTGTGTGTGTGCATGAGTATGTGTGGCAACATGAAATGTGTCCCTATTGATGATCAGGTCAGGCACAGATGAGCAGTACAACGAGAAGAAGCGTCTTCTGGGAGATATAGCAGCGATGAGAGATGATGCAGAGGAGAGGAACAAAGCACTCAAGGCAGCTGCCAAAATTGAGAAAGCTGCCAACAGGAAAAAAGCAGATCTGTGCTTGGCAGCCATGCGTCAATCATCTGCAGGTTTGCTTGTTGCTCCAGGGGGGGTCTAAATGTTTGTTTGTGAAAAGGTCATTGTGTGTTTCTTTTGTCACACACAGTGACACCCCACATGGAGAAGGACATGCGAAGACAATTCTTTGGACAATGAGGCAGGGTCAAGTGGTGAAGTCGACAGTGATGCCACTGAGCGTGAGCATGATCGTGAAAAGCATGAACCCCCGAGAAAACATCAGTTGACTCATGGATAGCACGTCTTCACACTGTCTTGATTGAGAGATCTTGTTGGCTGCACCCGCAATATTATGCGCAAAACTGAGGACATATCTTACGCAGTGCAGTGGGCACAATGAAGTTAAACCTGCTGATTTGTGTTGCATTCATATGGGTGCTACTTTTTGTCACAGGAAGCAAGAGGTCAGCAGCAGGCCAGTTGGAAGCGCTGACAGAAACGCTGCATGAGGCACGTATGCGAGAATTGGATCTTCAGGAGCGTCGCCTCAGATTGGAAGAAGAGCAACTGAAGTTCCAATATGAGCAGTGGGCATGGAGACAGTCCGAGCCTGTCTTTGCACGCGTACCTCAAAATGAAACCACTGAAGGATTTCGCTTTGTGTATGCAAATGAAGAAGCTGGAGCTGAACCTGACCTGCATGTCATGCAGCCAGCATGTGTTCTCAAACCACACGAGTTTTGAACAATTTTGTTGCAGGTGCTGAACATTGTGACATCTCAGACTCTGACAGCAACATGACTCAACCACCACTGGTGAGATCAATGTACCAAATTTTGTGTGACTGGGAGTCATCACAGGATAGCCCTGAGCAAGATGAAATGTTCTCTGGTTTGTTGACTCCATTTTGTGAGACTGGTTCTGAGACATCTTCCCTTGAAGTACTTTGTGGTTCATGTGGTTCAGATGCTGCATCTGTTGTTTCTGATGGTTCGGGAGAATCTGAGATTTTATGCGAGATTCCCACAGAGTGAGCAAGACTTGTTTCACGTCAGAACGTTGATGTTTATTTTGTACGTAACGATCACACCTGCCTGGGGTTTGCAACAATGTTGGTTGAACAAGTTCAAAAGTTTGTGAAATAAACTTTTTGTCAAACTTAATAGGGAATTGTGGAGTCTTCTATCATAGACAAGTGACAAGTCAACAGATCACATCAAACTGTGTTTGTGCCTATGCGACTGACATAGACTGCAGGAGTAGCGTGTGCATGTGGGGGGAGAGGGGGGTCTTCATCACTGCAGGTACAGCTCCAGAGGTGGCAGAGGCAGCTCAAAGTAGGTAGCCACCTCCGAGCCATAACAACACATGTGACAATTCACCAGCAACATTGCAGTTTGGAAATAGTGTCCAATGGGTTGCAGATGCATTTTCAGATTGGTGTAAAAGTTGACAAAAGTGAAATAGGTTATCAACTTTGTGAAGCCCCATTCGACTGCTGTTCTCAAAGGACTCATGCTTTTGTTGAAATGTTGCTGTTGCTCTGACAAATTGTCACCTGGGTATGGTGTAAGTAGCCAAGGATGCAAAGGATAGGCCTGGTCACCATAAATGGCCAGCTGTGTTCCATTTCTTGAGCAGATCTGAGACAGGTGTGTGTCGACACCACTTACACCGTACAACGAAGCATCATGTCTCCTCCTAGGAAAGGGGCCATAGGAGTGACACACAATGCCATTAGGTAACATAATGTGCTGAAATTTCAGCCCGTGTTTGCGCTTATGGCCACTGAAGAATTCTCTCTGATCTACACCCAGTCAGCACACATGTTGCAAAGTGCCATCGATGAAACCCCAAATGTTGTTTACAGGAGCACCTTTGTTGGCCACTTTCTCTGTGTACAAGTCATGATCCATCCAAGGTTACGATACATCATTCAGAAGATGTACAAACCTGTGCATGACATCTGCCAACATGTTATTGAAAATCAATGAATAGTCGGGCACAGACCAGCCAAAATATGGGGCAAGGTCAAACAAATGACCAGGATAACACAGTCTGTGCAACAGAAGGCACATTCCCTCCAAAGGGTCCCAAACCAAACCATTCTAAGCTTCATATCGGTCAGGCAGCGCAAGTTGTTGAGACAAGTTCACAAGGTCATCTTTGTCAAAATGAAACAAGCCATGACACTGCGCATTCGAAAAGTTGTCGATGTCGAATCTGTTATATGACTCATGTGGTTTGTCAGCCAGAAGTTTGTCAGCACTGTGTGCTGCGAGTAGGAGCAGCAGTTCATCAGTTGACACCAGATTACTCAGTGCGAGAGCAGCGAAATGCTGGTAGACGTCCATTTCGCTCATCACTACAAGGACACAAAGAATGCATTCACAACATGGTTTCTTTTATTTCAACATGAACTATTCACTATGACCATTGAGATCGTGACAGGATGCATACATCTCTGTTTGCACCAAACTTCGTGCATCTTTGTGGAGGCGCAAACATTTCTCAACATTTGTCACACGAACTTTCCAAGCAACTAGGTGTTCACCTTCACGTGGACCATTGGCCATGACAAAAACAAACTTTTCTTCGCAGATACAACAAGCTTCTGAGACATTTGCAGTTTCACAGATAACTCAGCATTGGTGAATCACTCAGTGTTATACGGCCACACATTCGGAAATGTGGGCAAAATATGATTGAAAGACAGCAGTCCAGGCATCTGAAATTTTCAAGTGCAGGAGTGAAAACACACAATGTTTTCACACAGATAAAAATCTGGTTTACACAAAACTCGCACAAAACATCATGACTGCAGGAATATCGCACCAATCGCCAATGTACAAATACTGTTTGCACACAGACAAAAGTCCGGTTTACACTAAACACATACAAAATATCATTACTGCAGGAGTATTGCACCAAGCATCAACAGACGCAAAAGACAAGAACAAGAATGCTTCACACCATGCAACTGGCTTACCCACAATGATGGTAGTGCGCCGCGAGTTGGGATCTCCAACGGAAAGCCTTGGAACAATTTTCGCATTTCAGAGCGGGCTCCTTGTGAATGAGTGAGTGCTGTTTGAGAGCTCTCTGCAATTTGCCTTTGTAAGAACACACGTTGCATGGAAACAAGTCCTGAGCATGGGCAGTGGTGACATGTTCCTTCAAATCCTGTGGCCGAAAGTAGGCATGTGTACAGATTTTGCACTTGTGATCATGCTTGGTTGCATGCAGGGCCATATGTCTCTGCAGAGCAAATCGATGAGCAAGCTCCTTCGAACACTTGTCATACCGATGAACCTTGCGAATGTGGACAGACAAGTGAATGTCACGAGCTCAAGCGCTCTTGAAAGCAGCAATGCAATGAGCATTCTTGCATGTCACCAAGCCATGACTGACTTCCACATGGCGCTTCAGTTGCACACAGGATTCATCAATGCACAAATTACAGACATGACACACAAACATGAGTCTTTCTGCAGGCGTACCATGCTTTTCACGCAGGACACGAGTGAGACTCAATGCAGGCTGAAATTGCTTTGGAACTTTGGCTGTGCTCTGCTGCTTGTACCTTGCCTCTGACGTGAAGATATTACCTGGTCAACGCACAGACAGAGGAATGTTTTCTGTAGGGATGGTACAAGAGGTCCATTTCCACTGGGGTTTACCCTGACTGGAGAAAACCCTGCTTGGCAAATTACGGCTGACAGACATGCAATCCTTTTGTTTTTCATGACTGGAAAACACTTTTCCCGGAAGTTTGCTGCTCACCGAAGCACGCTCAACTGGCACAGTGCAAGCAGTCCAATTGGGTTGAGGTTTGCCTTTGAAAACATGGCCCGGAAACAACATACTCTTTGGCATTCGTTCACTGTGGAAAACCCTCCCCGGAAACAATGCTGACAAGGAGAGTTTCTCGACAAGCATGGACACTTGCCAGCTCAACATAGGGAATGCCACATACAAAGGCAGATGGTGCACGTGCACCTCACAATCCAGTTGCAGCTTGTCACAAAGCAGCTCTGATTCCGCGTCAGACTCCTGCAACATGTGTTCATCCCCCATACAACTGTCCATGTCCAAGCTGGACTGACTCCCCTTATCGTCTACCTGCTGTACATCACCATCAACCAACATGCAGACTTCGCCAACAACACACGCAATTGGTTCTTCTTCGTGAGATCGCAGTGCAACAAACTGTGACCCAACAACAGCCAGATTGACGGCAACATAGAAGGACAAATTACTGGCAACTGTGCTCCAAACATAGTCTCTGAAAAAGATTCTGGTGTGTGCGTTGCATGCTCGAGCTAACAAACACTTGCAGTGCCTCGGGTAGCTGGAACTTTCTGCTTAAAGCAGTACAATATCGCATTATGATTTGGTAGCACAAGTGGGTGCATGGAAGAAATCCTTTGTCTCTGACTCAAGTTCTTTCTTATTCTCCTTCACAAACTTGCAGACAATCTGACAGATTTGCCACTCTTCCTTGGAACACACCAAGAACTCCATGCCACAGTATTTGTGCACAAAAATGTGCAGCAGTTGCATCACTTTTGACATTGGAGGGCACATCGCACAAATAGAGCTGTTGATTTCCAGGCCATGTCGACTCACCACTTCCTCGACCTCTTCTTTGGTGCTGAAGACTTGAACATCTCTCAGAAATGCACTCAGCTTCTCCACCGTGAACATGATGCCACCCACTGAACAGGAACAGCAACAAAACCTGAATAACAGCAACAAAAATATAACATTTTGAGCAATACACAAGTGTTCTGATACTCCTGCAGTTTGCACAGAATGTTTTAGTCAACATTTCAATGTGTGCACAACTTCCTTCCTCAAGTATGCTTGGTACAATTAAGTACTCCTGCAGTCTGACGCATGTATGAACTGTCGTACAAAAACTGCAATACCCACCACCAGCTTTGCACATGAGATGTGTCACCCAGTGTCACGCCACTTCTTGATTTTGTCATCGACCACGGCCTGGTTCAGAACTGTTCATGAGAAAAGCAGACAATGCGTCAAAACTCATACTCGGCACTGTATACAATCAACAAGGTTCATCACTATTGTCGCATGTGGCGCATCTCAACACTGTCATCAGGTTGTCCTTGCTGTTCTTGTTTTTTTTCGATATTATGCTCAAAATTCTCACAATTGCATGTAGCATTCTTGTCCAACATTACCACCTGTCAAAAATGAATCAGATGACCACACTAACACCATGTCCTGCAAAAGAAACAAGAGCTAAACATCTCAATTTTACCTGCACACAAATGACGCGTCGCTGGCACGGTCGGTTGCAGCGGCAAACACCACATACTGTACGCACGCACGTACAAGCCTGCAAACAACACGAACACTTGAGAATGGTGCATTTCTGTTTTCCAAAAGCAAAAACAAACTCCTTGCCCACTATGAAGGTCAAGCAGAATGACTGTGGGATCAAGGAGAACAAAGCACACCTCCTCCTCACTTCTGCTTTTTGACATTGCCAAGGAACAGCGCACGATGTAAGGAAATATCAAATGCGTTTGCTCGCAACATACACAACTGTCCTATGGCACAAGCAACAGTTCCTGGTGTATTCAAGAACGGATGAGCTTGCTCATGGCACATTTCTGGTGTGTGTCAAAATCCTACAATGTTCTTGCAAAAATCGGACATTGATCTGAGCACCACAAACAGGTCCGCAGCTGCAACCTGACATAATTTGGCAAATTTAGATATGAAAATCAGGTATGCACACCCACACCCAAATGCAGGCTCCAACCTGGCTCTTTTGCACTCACCCTCGCAGTCTCAACCAAGTGCTCCACGGGTGGACCAGAACCAGACATCCTGCACATACAGATGCGACCAAATCTGGGCACATGCCAGTTGCCTTTTCAAACAAAAACAAAAGCTGCACTTAGATCTAAGTGGTTTTGCACTCGAGTTTTGTTGCCACTGATTCAAAGTCAAAACACACCACATTTGACCCATAAGTTTCTGCAAAACCATGTCAATTATGTTCCACATTACTTCCTCCTCAACTGTGCATGCTTTCCAGATCAATATTTAGATAAATATACAGTCAAACTTACGTTTTTGTGATGAAAACAGAAAGTCAGTGTCTTGATGGCGCGATTTCCGGTCCATGAAGAAAATGGGGTGAACCCCATTGCAATGCGTAAAAACTCCCGCCACTCCTGCGTTCCTGCGTGGAGAGTCGAAAGTCCAAATTGATCTCCCCCTCCGCCTGACCCCCGCGGGAGAAACGCGGCGTCGCGCCAGGCGTTGGGCCGGGCGGAGGGGTCGGGCGGGGTGCATCGAAACCTCTCTACTGAAAACTTCGCGGTACTGGTCAAGTGTGGCGTCAATCCAAAAAGGCCTGGTCTCTCGTGGACATAGTTTGGCACTGCACGAAGGATGCGTTGTTGGGGAGATGTTTCTTGGATGTTACACCTGGGCCTGTGCGTGTTTTGGAGGGGTATTTTGAAGGTAACGTCCTCGTTTTCTTCAGAAATTCGTTGGTCTGTAGGGCGGTTGTGTTCCATACCAATTCAAGAAAGAATTCAAGAAAGTTCACCTGTTCAGGCTGGGTGCACACAGAGCGTCACAAGACGCGTCAATGATGTGTTTTTAGGATTGATATTCACTTCATTCTGAACTGCTCTTTCAGAAATGAAAAACAAGTGAAAGGTTGCTTGTGAAAAGAAAGAAGAAAGACCTCGGTTTTTTTGGAAAAAGTTTTGTTTTGTTGAATTTCATTCCTTTGTGCCAGTAGAATACCATTTGTGTCAACGGCAATCCAAATGACACATCATTGTAGGTCAATTTTTGTGACGTGACCCTCCGTGTGCGCACACGCCCAGCCTCACGGGTAGTCACGCCGTCACCCATCCCCACGACAATTTTGTTGGGGTGTTTTGGGTCCTGTACGTTTCTTGTCATCTCATTCTAAAGTTACGATTGTGGTCACGCCGGCCATTTCCGGTGCTTGCCACGTTCGCTGACGGAGACCGCGCGTCTTCAGCACGTGGTGTCTTTGTTCTCGGTTCGAATAGAATATTAAAACAAGTGGATGAGATCTTCATTCATGAACCTTCACAGACGGTTTGAATAGAAACTGATTTTTGAACTGAAACAAGATTAAATCTTCGTGTTCCTTTTCCGACGGCTTGAATGGAACATTGGTTTGCGCTGGATAAGATCTTCATTCGCGAACCTATTCATGCAGTCCTTTCGCGGTTTCCACGCAGCTGATCCATGATGGAGTTCGGTATCTGGCCGCGGAGTGACTGACTTTCGCATACGTATCCAACAAAGCAATGGAAAACCGGGTTGGGGGGGGGGGACGATTTCCTGATGACATTCAAGTTTTCCTCATCGCAGTCCTGGGTGCGAATGACACTGAACAAGAACAGAGCTGTTCTTCAACAAGTCTTTTGTGTGGTGTCGAATACTGTACTCTGATCATTGTTCGCAGTGGAGTGGTTGGTGTGACATAACTGGATGACACTACAGGAAAAGGTTTCCTTGGGAGACTGCAGATCACCCCATAATGTCGTGTGGAAGAGTTCGCATCTTCCCACACAAGCTATCCAGCTTTCAGTGAGGAGCTGAGTACCTGGAGGAGCTGCTTTGGCAGAGCTGCGTGAAGCCAAAGCTACTTCCCAGGATAGCACCTTGCACCGGTCTATAAAAGCTGTGAGCACAATGCCCCTGCTGGGAGAGTTTCTCACAACTAGAGTGAGCAATATATAGAAATACACATGTCTGTCTTATTCACTCCAGTGCAGCCAAGCCAGAACCCAGGGCTGCACAACCATGGTGCTGTAAGCAATGGCAAGTGTACAGAGGGCCCAACTGGGGCTAACTGCACACAACATGGAGGTTCTTGAGTGCTGACCAAGGATCACCTGGGGCAACACATCATGACAACGAATCAGAAATCAACAACAGACAAAGCACAAGTCTCATGGGAAACATTTTATCACATAAAGTTGTTTATTTTCATGACTTCATAGTTTTGAAAGGTCACTGTTTGGACTCTGTTCACTCAAGAGATCAATGGGTCAATATGAAGATCAATTGGAATGTGAACACAAACCACACAAGAATTGAAGCCAGAAAATACAATTACTAACATTCTTACTGGTGAAATCATGAATCCAGAGCAATATGTGAACTACATGATTTGTGAAAACACTTGTGCTCCAAAAGTTGAGAAATTTCAAAATTCATATTGTTGTGTAACACGAATTAATCAGTTACTCTCTAACTGATACAACCTTTAAAGTGACACAAGCCCCATGACTGATTGCATCACTTGACCTTGATGACATTTGACACCAGAGCATGCCACTGGATCTTACTTTTGAGAGCACCAGTGGATGCATCTTGAGGATGCATCAGAACTTAGACAGACTATAAATAGTGTACACGTGTAAAGCTGACTCGGGGCAGTTGCCTGAGAGAACCTTTGCTTGATTGATCTATTGCTATTGTACATTGATAGATTGTGACTTGTATGCTATTCTTGATCGCAAGAATAGATAGACCAATAAACCTAAGACTGTTGGCTCAACAGGCTGAAACTGAGATGAACTGGTTTGAGTAAGTGTGTATGAGCATGACTTGGTAAGGGTAAGGAACTCAAGGCAGGCATCCCAGGCCCCCAACACAACATGGAGGTTCTACCGAGATCTTTCTGCAAGAAGAGAAAGATGCTGCAACCCAAACACCAAGGTTCATGACTCTGAAAACTAACACTCAAAAGCTGTTCTCTTGATGAGCCAAGACCCATAAATCAGTCATAGGTAAAAAGTCTACCAGAAGCAACTGAGGATTTTGTTGGGATATTGGAGCTCAATCCATTAAGATTGTGCTCTACCTCCGAAGTCACCAGACTTGAAGAACTGTAAGTTAACTTTGTACATTCATCATATTCGGTTAATGGATGCAAGTCCAGTTGACTGTTGTGACCCTAATAGAGTCTGGTACCCCAGCTTGGTACCTGAGTCTGTCACAGGTCAAGTGCTGTCTGACATTTGTCACGACAAATCACAAGTTGTGCAACACCCGGATGTTCCCGGCTCTTCACAGGGAAATCCCAGCATTGACAACTTTAAGCTCCAAGCCTCAGAATTGAGACAAAAGAGCCAACCTACCATCTACAGATGGAATGAATGGTGGAAGGTGGTCCTGAGTTGAGCAACACAACTGAAACAGCTTGATCATTGTCTGACAGTTCAGCGACAAGTGCCAAGACCTGTTCCCCACACTCACCAGACACCACATATGCCATCCCTGCTGACAAAACTGCATACAATCAACTTACAGAACAAGACATGTGGTTGTCTTCTGTTTATGCCAACCAAGTGAAGTATTTGTTACATCACATCGCAGCTGAAGTTCTTGATTTGGAAAAACTTGCAAGACTTGGAAAAGAGACAAAAGATCTGGTATATTGTTTCTTTAAACCAGTGTTTAATTTGCGGTACTTGCCAACAAAACAAATATTTTCAGATGAGCAAGCTGACCATCTTGCCCTGGTTTGGGCACCGCACTTTCAACAATATCTCCCACGGTGGAGATTGAAATCTGTCAACACAGAACACAAGCTTGGCATAGTCTGGAACAGACTGTGTAAAGAGTATGTTTGTGTGCAAGACAATCTCACCCTACATTTGTTGGGATTGTCATATCACAAATGAGAACGCATTTATGTTGGGAATACAAGTTCTCAAGAAGAATACGATGTGTGGCAAAAACTTGGTGTGCCACTTCCACACACACCAAAGAAACATTCCACAGTCACAGACACATGCTACACCAAGTTTGTGCAACCTTATGGTGCCACCAGTCGAACAATTCATTTGGTTCCTCTGGATGAGAAGATTCTTGCCAGTAAAGATGTTGACCTCTGTATAATCAAGAAGGATGTTCTTGAATACGCTGACAGATATCCTGAAAAGAAAAGGAAACAGTCACATAAGAGGTCTTCAAAAGCAAGAACAGCTGTTGAAGTGTGATGACATCATTTATGAGAACAACAAATCACTCGATTAGTGAGACATCAGTTTGGTAAAAACTTGAGGTTTCGGCTATGACCGCAAACAGCAAATGGATCCCTCTTACAAATTGACTATCAATCCAGTGGTACGTCAGTGGGCAGCACAGAGACACACAATGGGTCCAGTGGATCCTCAAATCCATCTGAATCAAATACCCCTGATCACAAACCTACTGCTTGGGGAGAATCAGCTGGTACCAGTGTTGATGGTGAACTCTCAGTTTTTGAGCTTGAGCAGGCCAAACTTGAAAGAGCACAAGGGAAACATACATAGGATGTCATGCCACCAACAGCTCCACTGGAGCCTGTGGTGCCATTGGCACTTTTTGATTTCCCAGAGCCAAGAGATGAAATGGCTCCATACTGGCCATTACTGTTCAACCCAGCAATAGAGTTTCACCCAGCTACACCGGAGCAACCTCTGCAAGGAAGTTGTGCACAGGCTTTAGCACAAGCAATACAAAACAGACCTCTCCCAGTGATACCTGTTGATGATAAAGACGACATTGTAGCAGGTTCACATTCGCAGCTACAATGCTATAGTCTACTGGAACTCCATGCATACCAGTTTATGAAGTATTAGGCGATTTGAGTTTTGGACAGATCACAACTTCTACCCCACGAGCAGTCACCAATGCAGACTCACCTGCTTGACAGTCACATGGTAGTGAACCAGTTGAGGACCTTATATCCAGCACTGATTCTGGAGCTGTGGCTTATCAATCTGCTAGAGAATACACAGAGCCACTTGAAGCAGCATGTGATGAAGTTAGAGTAGATCCAGGTTCATTAGAAACAACAACGTCAAGGTTGTCCCATTGATCTGTTGCTGAATTTGGCACAATATTTGCAGTTCTAGACCACAGGAGTTGACCAGTTGGCAAACCATTGGGTCCGCATCACAATGAAAAGGGATTGCTGATAGCATTCATAATACCTTTGCCAAGAAAGTGTCGAAACTCCTACCCTGCTTGACATGTTCCAGATCCACACATGCCAGCATTCAACCCAGCAGTCCCACCACCGGAAGCTCCATTGTCAGTTGACACACAATTCCAACCTTTACCAGTTGAATTACAACCACAACATTCAGTTGGTACTCAGTATGGTACTCAGCTGACTGCTGCTGACTGGAATCAAGTCCAAGATGATTTGGACACAAGTATGGCTGAGTATGCACCACATGCCAGTGGAGATCCCCTGAAATGGCGAGATCAGCTGGAGAGGAAGGACTGTCCGGTCTTCTCTGGTAAGTCACAAGAAGATGTGGCTGACTGGATGCACTGACTTCGAAGTTACATGAGTTATGCTCAATGTGACCCCAATGATGGAGTTCCAACTGACCAAAAAACACAAGCTGAGAAATTCCTTATTCACCAGTGTCTGTGCAAAGAACCACTCAAGTGGTGGGTAGACAAAGAAAACCAATTGACCAACCTCAATGCGTGGAATCAAGCCCTCTAAGGTTTGAAGAAGCATTTTGTACCTGGAGGAAAAGCAGACATTCAGTGGAGAAGAGAATGGGATGAAATCACCCTGATCAAATATGGTGGGAATCTCATTTAGTTCATTGACACCATCTTGCAAGTGGGCAAATACTGTGACAAAACAGAACAACAAAAGATTGACAAGATCATGAATTATCTCCCTATAGAGATATATGTGCACATCAAAGGCATGACACAGCTGTCACAAATTGTGGATGCCATCCGCAAGTGTGCTACATGCTGTGCTCATACACAAGGCACAATGCCCACATCGAACCCTTGGGCAGAGGGACTAGTCAAACCAGTGACTCCCACTACAACACCAGCTGCACCTACCATTACACCAAACTCTAACAGTGGTGCACAGTTTGTGCAGATTCCTGGAACAGACACCAACAAGAAGGTGATACCAGGTCAGCTGGCCACAGTGGTTATTGCACATGAAACCCTGAGGCAAGATGACACAATTGACACATTGATCAATACACTTGCCACAAAGTTGACTCCCACAGTGGAGCCAACCCAATTGTAACCTGCACCAGTTCAGCCCACTGCTACTCAGATAGCTGAACAGGTTAAAACCATTGTGGATGAATGACTGGCAGCGTTTGGTTCCAAGGGTGCACCACCCAAACCAACAAAAGACTCTTCTGGGCCCCAAAATAAGCCAGGCACATGTCACTTGTGCAATGAGCCAGGTCACTACATCTGTGACTGCAACTTGTACAAACGGTCATGTGACTACCTGTTCCAAAGTGGTACCAGATGAGAACTCTTTCGCCGGATCAAAGACACTTATGGCATGGATCTGGATCGCATTCTCTCCAGAGATCATGACCGCAGATGTTCAACAGGATGACTACTGCAACATGCAATACAATGTGAATTCCATTGTTTCACTGACTGTGATCCTAAAGCAAAAGGAGATGGCAGACGTGATCGTGAGCACTTCAATCAGATGACTGAAGCCATTGCAGCAGTCACTGAAGAATTTGACAGTCATTCCACTGAAGAATACAGTGGAACATCTGAAAGCGAGGTGGAAAACTAACAAGGAAGCCTGCCATCGCTGGGCAGACTTCCAAGGGACCAAAAGGCAACAGCGCAACAGGCCCATCTGTTCTCCAAGTGCTCCTGGACAAGGATTTTGATGATGAAGCTGCAGACAAGCTAAATCAAATAAAAATTCCAAGGCAGCACATAGATAGATGGAAAAGTGAATGGTCCATATTGGAAGACAAATGTTTTTTGATGTCAGCCCAGTCCACTTTACGTATGCTTGACCCATATGGTCCGGAGGAAACCTGTGTTCCAAGTACAAAGCAATCAGTGCCTGTTTGGGACATCAGGAAAAGTAGACCCAAGATAGGGGATTTCCTAGACAACCTTGCCCTGATTTTGTCAACACCCACTGAGATCGAGAATATCTGGATTGGTCAATATTGACTGATCACATGGAAGTGGTGGTAGGAACCAAAGAACCCTGTTTCGTCTGATGGCAGTCAAACAAACCAATGGTGCCAAATACAGACCAGGAAAACAGATGGATGCTGAAGAATATGCCAATGATTGCTTTGAGGAGATGATCACAAGCATCAATTCTGGTATGTTCAGACCAGACCAAGATGTCTGTGGAATGTACTTGCATTCTGAGCCAAATGCAAAATAGAGTAAGACCAAAGGAAGTTGGTTCAGAATTGGACAAATCGAAATGGCAGAAATGTCTGTCATTCAAGGACATTTACCTGAAGCACCAAAGCAAGACAAGCCACTCTGTGTGCAAATGAGAATACTGGTAGACACTGGAGCCATGAAACCAATGTTATCCTGAAAGCTGTTGCAAACAAACAAATATTTGCAATCATGTCCAATGTATAAAATCAAACCTCAACCAGTCACAATGGGAGACAATAGAAAAGTTTTGGTTGATATATGTGTGCAATTCACGATTAACATGGGAGGTCATTGGTTCGAATTCATTGCATCTGCACCAGACATGATTGAAGACTATGATTTCATACTTGGAGCAAAAGCCATGTATGAACTGGAAATGGATGTCAGCTACTCAAGGATGCAGATAGAGTTCCCAATGTGGGGACTGCCTCTGAAATGCAGAGTAGCATTACAATCCTACCACACACACAGAAAAGGATCACACTAGCATTCAAAGCAGTTCCACCAGACCTGCAAAGCAGCAATTTGCTCATCCACATGGACCTGAGTCAGCCACAAGGCTGATGGCAAGCCATCATGGTAAACATGAAAAACAATTGTGTCCAGGTCTTGGTTATCAATGATTCAGATAAAGCCATGAAGCTGAAAAGAGGCAAATTGGTTGTTTCAGCAGACATGAGGTCAATTGGGTACTTTTGACAGACAAGAGATGCGCTGCAGGCTGTATTACAGCAAGATGCCTTGTTCTTAAGTGAACAAGAGACTGCACATTACGTTGACCAATGTTTTGTGGGACAGAGCGCAAAGGCTCAGAGTACTTGAATTGTCAAAACAGAAACACCACAGGAAACACCTCTTACGGAGTTTTCTGAGAAGGTGGCAGCCAAGAACAAGGATGAATATCCCTGGCTGAAAGACGATGATCCAAGGTGGACCATGACTGACAAGCAAATCTTTGAGCAGTATGTTGATTTGAGTGAGTCTGACTTGACTGCTCGAGAAAAGTGGAAAATGATTCACCTACTGATGAAGTATCGACCAGCTTTCTCTTTGCGAGATAAATTGGGCAAGTGTCCCAAACTGAAAGTGCATCTTGAACTGCATGATGAGAGCCCATTCTTCATCAGACCATGCAACTGCACAGAAGATCACAAGAAACTCATTAACAAGCAGATGAGGCATAGATGCTTATTGGGGATACTCAAGAAGGGTTTGAGCTTCTACAGCTCCCCAATCATGCTCATTCCACACAAACACACCAAACTTGTTCGCATTAACACAGATTTTTGAGTACTGAACTTATGACTGGTAAAGTTAAATCCTTCAATACCTCTTGTTCGTGATGCAATTCAGATGCTCAGAGCAGCAGAGTGCGAAGTCATTTCCATCTGTGATCTGTGAGATGCATACCACAGTATGCTGCTGGATGAATACAGCAAGCACTTCTGTGGAATTATCCCATACTATAGGTCCAGTTCCTACATCTACCAGAGATTGGGGATGGGACTCAGTGTGTCACCTGCCATTTGGCAATATTTCTTTCACAAGATCATGGAAGAGATTCCTGATTGATGTCATCACTTTGCCATAATGGATGATTGTCTCATCCACTCCAGCAAAGAAGAGCATTGGTATCACCTGACAAATCTCTTCAAATCACTCATCAAACATGGTTTGAAGATGAGCCCCAAGAAATGTCAGTTCTTTCACAAGAAATTGACATACATGGGCCACACCATCATCATCGATGGAACCACACCTTGTATCACGGCTCACAAAAGTCGAATTGATGCAATTCAGAAACTCAATCAACCCAAAACAGCACAAGACTGCAAATCTTTCTGTGGGATGGTAAATTTCCTCAGTATGTACCTGAAGGATCTCCAAAGCCATCTCATCCCTATTTATGAACTGACCAAGAAAAACCATCTGTTCGTTTGGGGAGAAGAACAGTAGCACACATTTGACCTGGTCAAGGCAATATTGGTTGAACCACCAGTTTTGGTGATGCCAAATTCAAGAGATCCTTTCCAGCTCTACTCAGACACAAGTAAAGTAGCGTGTGGAGCAGCATAATATCAGGTACAGGATGGAGTGCCACACCTGGTTGCGTACAACTCAAAAGAAGTTACCTGATGCTGTGTCTCTATATGGCATCTCAGAACTTGAGATGTTCAGTCTCTTGCAGAACATGAAATTGTTCAAGACCTGGTTGTTTGGAAAACGTTTTAAAGTGATTGTGGATTGCTCTGCACTTCCACACATCCTCACTGCAAAGAAAGAACCAACAACCCTCCATCTCAAGAAGTATGTTGAACTGTCAGAGTATTCATTTGACTGTCGCTACCAGAAGGGGAAAGACCTGCAAGTGGCTAATTATTTATCATGTCACAATGATAATGATGTTTCTGAACCAAGTGACATTACTCCTATCAGCGATGTGTGTAATGCGATCACTCGGAGGCAAGCAAAAACTGCAGGTGTCAAGGCTCCTGATATTCCATGGGATAAATCAGACCTACTTCCCGAAAAAGGTGACCAGGAATTTCTTGAACTTCCCCAGATAGACAAAAAGGTTGTAGACTCAGACAGTGATGCGCACACCAAGGTAGATCCAGCTTTGCCACCCAAGTGGAGCAGAGCTCGAAAACGAGCTGTTGAACCCCACTGGGAGAATAGAGCTCACCCATTGAAGCTGCAGGGATACAAAGGTAAAATGTGACTTATGGAACCACCCAGACCAGACCCAGGTATCACAAACTTGATACCTGAATCCATATCAGCCAAAGATGTACCCTTGACAGCACCAGATGGAAGAATCTTGAAACAGTGACCCAAACTGCTGCTACACCAGGTTGCTCCAAAGGACATCCTTCTGGATCATCTTCTGCATCAATCTGAGATAGACCAGTTTGTACAAAAACTGAAATGCACTGCCTTACACAATTACAAGCTGAACTTGAGACAGTATCAGCTTACCATGGAATATTCTAGGACCACTGATTTTGGAGATATCTACAAATATATCATGCACAATATCTGCCCTTAGAAAAATCATGCAGGGCATGCATTCAAGAGAGACTGTGAAAACTATGTAGTGGTTAATTGGCTCTTGTTTCGATTGCGTGATAACAAATGTCATGAATTGATGTTTGTTCTCTGTATCCCCAAAAAATACATCAGCACAATCCTCCACAGTTACCATGACACCATCCTTGCAGGACATCCATGGGTCCAGGTACTTTTTGAAACACTGCGTCAGAAATTTTTCTGGAAACACATGTATCAATCCTGGAGTATGTGCAGTCATGTCACAAATGTCAAATCTTGGATCCAAAAGGCAAGAGGCCAAAGGCCAACTGTTGTCAAATCCCGGAAGACTGGCAACTGCTGAAGGAATTCAGCATCAACATCAAACACATGCCTAACAGCAACCAAGGGTATCACCTGTTGCTTGTATACATGTGTGAACACTCGAATTGGATCACTGCAGTGCCATTGACAGATGAGAGTGAGGCAAGTATCTGCGAGGCACTGTTTTACAAAGTCATTTGCGTCTTTGGAGCACCAAGGAAGATTATCTTTAATGCAGGAAAACTGATGCAGTCACTATTAATGACTGGGTTGCTCGAGTGACTCAAGATCACACTGATCATGATCAGTGTGGATCATCATGGCAGTCTGCGAGTAGAGTGTTACATCCAGATGATGGTGAACAAGATATGCAAGGAGCTGACTGGCCAAGGGGCTGATTGGCCACTTTTTGTGTATCCCTGTTGTTATGCCATGAACACATCTGTGTCACCTCAAACAGGTGTATCACCGTATGAGTTGGTTTTCCATCAACCACCACCCTCTCTGGTGGATTTGGAAGCTGACTTTGTTCTCTCAGCAGGAGAAACAATACTGCAAGAGTACCTTGCACTCATGCAGGAATGTTTCCGCATGTATCAAAACCTGATGGTGGAACACATCATCAGGACACAACAAAAACAATTGAACCAAGAAGAGACCAAGTTCCCACAAGACAGAGAAATCTGTGCAGGTGATCTGGTCATGTTTCAATATGAAAAGGCAGAAGAACTACAGACTGACACAAAGAAGTTCATGCGACAATGGGTAGGTCCAGCACTGGTCATTCAAGTACTGGACAATTTGCATTTTCTTCTGTCAGATTGGATGGGTAGAATGCTACCAGTGGTGTTCCACCATGATTGTATCAAGCCATACTATCTGAGAATGGCTGAGTCCATGATAATGACTCTGGAAGAGCTATAGCACATCCTTGAAAAAGAGGCTGCAAAAAGTGGCCAAGACCAAGATGTTGGCAAAATGGCTTTGGATGAAAAAGAGGAGGCCAGCAGCCATTGGTCACAAAGGGGATAAAACCATCCCAGTCCAGCCTTGAGTTATGAAACAACCATCCATCACTGGACACTTTATCTCTGTCCCTGACACCCCACAAAAAGTCATGGGGGTGAAGAACCATCATGGTCCCGCAATCGCAAACCTTACTGGAAACCATGTGACCAGAATTTCAAGTCCAGGGTGCAATATTCTGGCCCGAGCACTGCGTCTGATTGGACCAGAGGTGTCCAGATGCAACCTTCAGATGCTAACCTTGGACACAGTTGCGCAAATTTTTGATGGAATGTTGAAAAATTGTTTGGACTGCAGCCATTTCACAACTTTTTGCCATTTGAGGACCATAAAAGAAGGTAAGTCCTGACACATCTTCATTCTGTGCTCCGGACTTCTTCAAGAGACAATCACCTCTGCAAGACATCACAGCTCTGCTAGATGTCATGCGAAGACTTTTGCAATGAAGTTTACTGTACAGCCTTTTTGGCAAAAACATTGAAGAAAACATCTTCAGAACAAGACACCAAACTGGATCAAGACAATGGAACCCAGGTGGGTGTTGTTATTTTCTTCTTGCATCCGTGCAAGGAAAGCCTACAGACCAGGAACCTTTGCATTCAAAATTATACCCTGGTTATGGGGTAGTCTTCACACACATCAGAGAAATTTATCAAAATTTGAATGAGTATACACTGTTCATGACAATGCCTTTTCCGCAGGCAAAGCTTTTGTCACTCAGAAATCAAACTGTTTGGCAAAGTTTCTTGAGCTCATGTGAAGATCTTGGCGCAAAAGTGCTGGATGTGCATGAAGTTTGTCGAAGTCTATGGCCATTGTACAAGCATTTCCAAAGACAAGAACTTGATCATTTGAAAAAATTAAGTGCAATTTTGCACAATGATTTGCCAGAGGTTCTCCCATGCTACAAACCCGGGATCGAACTGATACCTGGCTAGAAAAGTTGGGGGATTTTGATGGATTGGGGGGATTTTTGGAGGGATTCAGTTAAATCCTGCCTTCCCACAATGGCTGCCAATGGCAAATGACCAAACCATAAAAATAATTTTTCTGCTTTCACTTTACTGAAAGCAGAAAAATTTTGTCTGACTTGGTTGGAGTCAGAAAAAGATAACAAGAATGCTATGCATAAAAAGTGTGTGGTCTATGGAAACATTCACAGTTCATAAATGCCTTCAAGTTCCCAGGTTTTTAGGTGATTTGAACCTTGAAGCATACATTATGTATAATGTATGGTGGTGAGAATCACCTATAGGCATCAAAAGGCTAAATCTGTGAACATAAGTTTGAAAGTGTTCTATTTGTTCGATTTCAGTCATGTTTGGTTTTTTCGTTCACTTTCGGGCTGTAGTTGATGCACAAAGTGTCAAAAGAACAAATTTTTGCTTTTACGTATTTTTATGGGCAAAAAACCAATATGGCCGACATGGTGAAATTTGGGTATGGCTGTATAAATGGCTTTATAGCTCGGAAATGGTTGATATTTGCTGAAGAGAA
>JAAUXT010073264.1_pt1 | contig 31286 bp, 31 predicted proteins | sample 7278171 | NCBI WGS metagenome assembly JAAUXT01 (sample SAMN14350112, study PRJNA611818) | marine sediment metagenome | isolation source: surface marine sediment (1.8m) | place: French Polynesia: Moorea | collected 2018-08
TAAAAATTTTCAAAAATCAAAAATTGAATGCCACCTCTCAAACCCCCATACAATATACTACATTTTGTCAATATACTTCTTTCACCAAATATTTGTGCCTTCTGAGATACGGAGACATTTCTACATCCATACCCCATTTTTCCTACACTTCCAAATTTGACCTTTTTGACCTCAGAAATCCAAAAATTCAAATTTGACAAATTCCTTCCTCGCACATTATCCCCAACCCAAAATAAACCAAAAGAGCCCAAAAGATCCCAAATCAATTCTCATCTTGACTATGAAACTGCTGTAGACATACTTTTGGAAGACGCTGCCTATAGGTGCTTTGATTTGGCTCGCACTAATTTGGCTCATTTGAGCCCAAATCGCGCGACCCACCTCAAATCACCTAAAAATTACTGTTGCCTGGGCAGCAAAACATCTCGTTTCCAGGGTATGGTTGACCGAACGTACAAATATGTGTCAAGAAGCTGCAAATTAGCAAACGCCCCCTTTTGTGTCACTCTCCAAAGAACTCGCACAGCGGAATCGAACTGGCGTCTTGTGCTGGGTGCCTGCAATTGTCAGCACCATCCAACTCGAAGGTCATGTCAGTCACCTCAAACGTCTTTCAGACTTCGTAAATTGTGCACATTTCCCACCCCTGACTCCACGATATGTTTGGTTTGCGTTCTTGTGTCGTCAGGCCTTGGCGGCTGGAGAGTGTGAATCCATCCATCAGACAGATCTACGGTCGAGGCCCACGCGTCGCTAAGCCGTGAAGCGCTTCGATTACGTAATCCGCTGACACGGCGTCATGGAGCCGACAGCTGAGAACGGCTCCTGCAGGAAGAGGCCCAAACTCTGCACAACTGACAACAATGGAAGCGCGGTTCGTCTGGCTTCCGTGTCGTCCTGGAGTGATGAAGATAAGTCACGCATGATTGGGTACGTGCGAGTCGTGCGTCACTCGACCAACCAGTAGAGGAGTCTTTTCTTGACAAGACAGCTTGTCCCGGAGAGCCAGAATGAAAATCTGTGCACTCGATCCTCTTCTGTTGAATTGAGGTCCTTTTTGCTGACAGCTTCGACGGCACGTCGTACTCACTGTTGGAAGAGCAGTACCGGTACATTCAGAAGCTGCAAACCAATAAAGCCTGTTCGAATTCGCCATCAGAGCGTTTCACACATGAAGATTCCAATGGAGCATTCGAATATGGCTTTGATTCACACTTTCAGTAGCTTGATGGGCAACACCAACAGAAGACACTCCTGCTGAAGGCATCAAAATGAAGAGGCTATCTGTCCCACGCCTCAGTCTCTCGAGAGCCCTTGAAATATTTCCTTACAAAAACTCGCGGGCTTACCAACGGTGAGAGGAAATCAGGCGTCCAATGACACTTGTGGTAAAACACGAAGGTCCCATCTAGAATCATCACTCGAGGAGTTGAGAGATATGAAGGGATGAATTTCACTTGTGGGAGAGGAAGAGTGGTGCTTCTTGCACAAATCGGTTCTCGATTCATTGACAAATGCAAATCACACGCAGTTGAGACATCAACATTCAATTATGAGTGGAAAACACAAAAAGACAGTCGTTCGCAAAGACCCCATTTGTGAACTCGCACCACATTCGAGCGGCTGGCATCGTACAACACACTGGTGGATCTGCTCTTGAAGTGATTCTGACAGAAGGAACTCCGTACATGTCTGCTGTCAAATCAGCCTGAACAATAAATCTGCAATTGCACAAACATGACAACTTCATATTGGAGCCCGATTCCTGTCAAATCACGAGGTTGATTTTGCCAATCTATCACATCGGAGTGTCTGCTGGTCCGCGGGACGCCGGTTCCCGTCTGTCCTGCAGATGTTATTTGATACATAGGAGAGAAAATCCAAACAATACCAACCGATACACTCCAACTGACCAGTGGGCGAAAATGGAAATCTTGCGTCCGAGGCCAAATCAATTTCGACAGGTTGCTGTGCGCGACAAAAAGAATCGCCTTTCAAAATATTCTGGAAGTCTTTTTCTCTTGGACGAAACCAGATGCCAAGTTTCCGACTCGGGAAAAACGAGCTTTTCTTTGTCAATCTGTTTTGAATGAGATTAGCCTTCCCTTCTCCACACAAAAGCCACTAACTGCACAAAACAAAAGAATGTTGACACTCTTCCCGCATCTACTGGCAAAATCTGACGCCTGCTAAATGCAAACGTCGTCCCCAAGACTGTCATGGTGATGCTTTGTAACCCTGGAAGGTTCTTCCACATCTCCATGGTAAAGACGCATTTGTTTGCTGAAAGGTTTCACATTTTATTGCCGCCCGCCAAACACGCAGAGAACACCTTGCTCGAGTAAATACCTCGTCAATATGACCACCCTGTCACGTTGGGATTTTCTTTCCGCGCAAGGAACAAATCTCCCAGGACACCATTATCACCAAGTTCAAAACGTTGTGTGTTTTCAAAACAGTGGACTTCTCACCATCAGATACATTTACACCTCTGCTGCACTCGTTTTGCCTGAACAAACAAGATTCATCCGGCTGTGTGTGAAGTTCCATCGCATCTCTGCTGATTCACACAGACTGCAAGTTGAAATTGAAAGCCTGGTTCTGATTGCACCTTTCAAGGTACGAACACTGCACTGGCGCTACTCAAGACACACTGTGCATCGAGTGCCTCACAATGACATCAAATGCGCTCTCCGTGTGAGCTAAAAGCTGGCTACGAACAGGCAGAGGCTCGAATCAATGAAACATGTGATACTCTGAAACAGAAACAACGAGCTAACTTCCCTGGAAATCAAGGAGAAGATTTCTTGGCAGAATTTTTCTTCGTCCCACTTTGCTGCCAACCAAATGAGACAACTGAGCTCAATATGTACCTTTTGCAAAGCGAAGCACATGTCAAGTCTGCAAATCTTGCTGCATCATCTCAGAAAAAGAGATCCAAAGACAATCAGCCCGCGGCACCTTGCAGCACATGCAGGCATATTGTGCTCACAAGACGTTGTTCCAGAAAGCAGTAAACAGGCCATGGCAGCTTTCTTGCCAGGAACTGTTAGTTTTGTAATCATGGGGAGGGGGGGGGGGTCAAAGCAAACCCCCCAGTTTTGTTGGTTCAGCCCAAAGCAATGAAACAACCAGGTTTACCATTGCACCTCCACCCCAGTCAGCAAAGCAATTATGGTGGGAAGAGAGGGGGGTAAACCAACCATTGGTTTCATGAACCATTGCATTTATCATATCAAAACAGTTGAACCATTGGTTTATCCTCGTACTCTTCCAGTAAACCAATGGTCCTTGGACTCGTACATACATACAAAAAAACAACACCAGATTGCACCAAGCCCGCGGCTCGCCGAAATGCCGCGGGCTTGAAACCCTTTGCTTGAATCAATCTGCAGCAAAAATGTCAGGCGGCTGCAACAAGGTTCCTGTGTTTGACGACCTGGTCAGTTGGGCCACCTGGTCGCCAGAGAAAACCCCAGACCACCTATCAGTGAACACGCAGTGTGCATTACCGACCCTTTCACATTTTTATTGCAGCATGTTTTCAACGATGACAAGTTAAAAAGTTGGATGAGGCGTGCGACACAGAAGCAAGCCAACCGTAATCACCTGGTGATTTATCGGACAGATGCTGTTGCAGCGCGCATCGGGTGATGCCTATTCACAGCCAGGCTTTTTCAGAGACCCCTACTTGACATGTCTGGGTACGGTAAGGGTTGTGCGGGGTCGGGACCTTGAGCAATAGGATGATATCAAAACTGTCACGACACATACGGTGTCCTTCCCAATGAAAATGCAATGAAAGCAACAAAATATGTTTCTCGGCCAATCTTCTCTGAGCATCAGTCAAATAAGAGAGTTTCCTTTTTGCTCGTTCATCAGTAACAACCAGGCGAAGTGCAGCCCTTTTTAAAAAAGAAATCAACACGCCTGAACATCATTGGAAATTCTCATTCACACAGGAACAATAAGGAGACCACCAATAACACTGTCGCAATCATTCTTGATGTTCTGCAAAATATGAAAATCCAGAAGCGATTCTAAATGATGCAGTCACTCAATCTGTATTTGACACGTTATTCACAACAGTACTCTGTTAACTGCACAAACCACTGTCTAAGATCCCTCCTTCGTCAAGATTCTCATCGATTTCCAAATTCCTTCACCACGGGACAACTGCCAAGGCACACAAGGGGTTCAGCAAACGAACGAGTTTTTTTGTAAGTGCAAGCAAAAAATCCGTTTCCTTTCCCACTCTTTTGTTGCGAGAGCGCTATTTCCCACGAGAAATCCATGATTCATTCATTGACATCAGTTTAATTACATGAGGACGTCTGAAATTAGGCACCGGACTGAATCATCCATTTGAAACGACCGAAGGATCCGCGTAAAATGGACTTTAATAATCAGGGGATGAGTTGTGTGTCTCCCTCAAGGTTTCTGTCATTATTTCACCACGGACATGTTGCATCCAGGCAATCTCAAATATGCATGAATGGCCTCGGCATGATCCTGAAATTATCGTGTTGCAGGACAGCAAAGAAAACCTGCCACAGCCAAGTCAAGATTGCCACCTACGGAGGAAACCATGCAGGAATTCAAGATAGCTCGATACGGTTGCAATAAACCATCCAAATGACATTTCGTTCATAAATCTCACTGGCTTTGTTGGCTTTACACCAGAAGCCTTGGGAACTACCTTTGCACACACGAAAATATTTGGCCAGAGCGTTTGTTGTGCAATCGACAAATGCAGGTACTGTCTGCACTCCGCATTCTTTAACAACAGACATGTGCACCAGAAGCCCGGTTTTGAATGACGGGCTCACTTGCCTCTGCCTATTATCAGTCTCATCTCTGGATGCTAATGGGACAGGATGACACAACTCTGTCCCTAATCGCACTGACGTGCAGAACCAACCCGTCAATCTCCCCAACAACATCAACAGTCAATAAATCAATTAAACTCTGGCTTTGTCCACCCATCTTCAGATGCTTCCAGAATTGACCGAAGTTCGTACACGTGGAGACATTATTCGTTTTGACAGGTAAGAAAGAGGCAGGTCGACGTGACTTCGCTCATTCATCCGGACTTGTTTGTCCAATTCTTCTCCGCGACCTCATGAAATTGCTCTTCCCTACCAGCCAAAAATGACGGAACAAAATGGTTCGGTGCATGAAGCCCCGCAAAACACACAAACGGGAAGAAAGATGTTTGAATGAATTATTTAGCAGTTCTTTGATGCTGGAAGCTCTGGCTGAAAGCACAGGTAAACATATCCCTGCAAAAGCCCGGAAGAACTCGGGTATTACACATTCACTTAATGGACTAAGAGCTAAAATCTCAGGGGGTTGTGGTTCTCTGGAAAATGCTGCACCTGGCAACAACTGACAAATCTCCTGGCGATTGACTTCCACTCGCTGCACAGACGCAGCCAGAGCAACGGACGTGCCGGCATAGCAACACGATGACACAGCAACTGATGTACGAAATGGGCCGTGGACTTGATGAAACAAGGCAAGATGTGCGTGAAAAGTTCATGTGCAAAACTTGCAGCTCGTGATGGAGGCCTGGATGAAGATCTGCGACGACCTGTTCTCACGCACTTCCTCGTTGATTTTGCTTTCATGTTCCACAAAATTTGAGAATGTTGCACAAGTTTTGCAAGGGATGTCCGTGCATCTTCCCGAGAGGAACAAACGTGTTCGAATGCAAAAGTAATACGAGGTTCAGCATGTTGTGTACCTGCTGCGTCACTGATTGTCAATTGTGCAGCTGCTCTCCAATAGTTGACGCAGTCCAGGCTTCATGTGGATCTGGAAAACGTTCTATCAAGGCCCTCTCCGTTGCAACCAAATACTGTGAAAACTGAGGCAGATGGAAGTGTCGTGGTCAAGGGGTCACAAGAGTTGGTCGTGCTCCCTCCAAATCACGAATTTGCGTGCACATGACAGCTGCAGCACCAACATTGCAGCGGTTTGCGATCAACATGTGATGTCGTATCAATTCTCTTTTCAAGCACTTTGCAAGACACGATATTTCCTCATCTGGCGTTCGATTCCAGATTCTGGAAGCGTCAGGCACAGACACAATCCAACATGCACGTGAAGTGTGCATTTGTGCATCTTCGTGATGCTGAAGAGGCGAAACAAAGGCACTTTCGTGTGTGTAGAGAACCAAACAGAAAGCGAACAGGCCTGGAGGTGGACACTCACACTTGGGTTTCCTCGGAGCTGGTGCTCGAGCTGTCTGCGTCGCCGCCTCGCCGCGCCAGCGAGTCGTCCTCGCTGTCCGACGTCGTCTCGTCCTCCGTCGTCGACGTCGTGTGTTCCGGCGGCAGCGGCGGCAGCGAGTAGAGCGGCGGTCTCTCCGGAACCTCGGGGGCGGCCTCCCCGCCGCTGCCCGCGCCCCCGGACAGCTCAGCCCCGCTCAACACATCCGCCAAAGAATCACTCTCCGAGCCATGCGCGGGTACAATCTCCACATGGATGACCGAGTTGATGGAACTGTGGTCATCCGACGAAGTGTAGCCTTCGGAACTGTACACATCCCCCTGACTCATCGTGAACACATTGCACTGACACACGTAGATCCGGTGAATATCAGAAGACCCTTGCAGACATGCAGCGTGACAATAGTTTTGGCGCGATCACTGCCATATCGCAACTGGTAGTGGTTGGAGTTGTCGGTGAATGTTTGCACCACGTGGGTTTGTGGCGACCAATCGCGTCGTGCAGCAGGTGCCACTTCTGTGCGCTCCCGGCGCAGGGTCCGCTGCAGCGAAATCACAATAGTCGCCATCTGCAGAATCTTTCTCGGTGCAATTGTTTCACCTTCTTTCTTCACAAAAAGGGGACACAAGGTTTTGACAAAGAAAAAAGGAAAGAGAGTTTTTGAGAAATGGTAAACAAGAAGTCCCAGAAGCGAGGACCCAATGGTGGTGCGCCACAGATTTTGTCATTAGAGAGTTTTAGATGCATGACGTGGGAGCCTATTTTTGCAGACACGTCCGGTCGTACGCGCGGTCGCATGTACCGCACATACGACATGAACGTGGGGGCATTTGGGTCTTTAGATGTCAAATGTGCGACGTGCGACATGGACGTGCGATACAGGGTCTTCCACGTGGGAAAGAAGGAGTAGCGGGTGTTTTTATGCATTGCGACGGGGTTCACATGATTTTCTCCATGACCGGAAAGCACGCCATTGAGTGGACGCAGCTCTGTTTTCGTACTGAAAAAAGTGAGTTTCTCAATATATTTATCTGAATATTGATCCCTGAACCCATCAGTTTTGTTGCAGAACATTGTGGGCATATGTAGGAATCAAGTTTAGCTGTTGAAATGTAGAATTTGTATGAGAAAACAAGTCTGTGTGTGGACAAAACTCGAGGACGCCGTAGACTAGATCTAAGTGGAATTTTGTACTTGCAGCAAGGGTCACATCGTGTCGTCTCATATCATTCTGAAGCTTCGGGATTGGTTTCATCACAAGCAGCGAATCTACATCCATGGCCTGGTTCACCCGTGCAGTTCTTTGCCAGCAGTACCAGTGTGAGTGAGGCCCGAGAAATGCGTGCTTGAATCCAAATGGTCTTCCAAACATTGAGTAAAGCCGAGTGTAACAACCATGGACAGTGTCCAATTTTTGGCTGGATAAATGGCAAGTTGTACTGTACCAGACACTGAAGAGGTTGGAGTATTGTGATAGCTTGTAAAAAGTGCTGAATTTTGATGTGCTACACGGCTGTTCACGTTGGTGAGTCCGCAAGTCGAAGGTGATGTGAAACATGGATGTGACAGCACGTCACCAAAGTGAGTGTATACTCGTTTTTGTGAAACTTGGCCTCAGTAACATGTTACTGTTGCTGTTTTGCAGGTTCTACGTGCGTGTGTGCCGTGGGTAACAACCAGTGTGAAACCTCTACAGTGGCAGCATCATGCAACAACAAGTGATCTGAAGGTGTGTGTGACAGAAAAGCGTGCGCTTTTTTGCTGTAGGAAGGGGGGGGGAAAGGCGAATGCGTGGCTCGTGTAACAGACAGTGAGACTGCAGGAGTAGTGATGACACATGTGTGTGATTTTGTTTTGTCGCCTTACCTTCACTTTGTTTTATGTTATCTGTTCAGGTTGCAGTTGGTGTTTTGTTGAAATGTTCGTGGTGCGTCAACTGGAAGACTTTCCTGAAGGCGCCCAGAGATTCGGCGATGAAGATGAAGTGCAAGACATCGTGGGTCAACGCAGCTTGCAGCTCAACACGACAATGTGCTCTGATTGTCTGCCAATGTTGCCAAATATGCAGCTTCCGCATATCTTCGCACATGTCTATGCAGGTATGGAGATGCTAGAAAGAGGCTGGGAGGAGTGGCAAATGTGCCAGATTGTGTGTACCTTCATGAAGGAAAACATGCAGGAACTTTCAAGCGACACAAAATCGTACTTTGACAAGTTGGGTGGAAAGCAGACCGCAGCACGATATGTGTGGAGTTTGTCACGTAATTTTCAGAAACCTGATGCGTGCCAGTTGTACCTGTTTGCGCGAGCTTGTAACGTTAACACAAGGCTGCATTTTGCAAACTGTGTGTGGTCCACCATCGATGAGCGCCTGTCGTACTACATTGCACTTGACCTGGCTTTGATTGGAAACAAGTTTGTGCCTTTACACTCATTTGAGCATGAGACATTGGAGTGTGTCGTTGGAGAAGTGAAATTTCTTATGGCGCCTGAACAAGCAGCACCACTTACTGAGACTGACAGTGAGTCTGATGGTAGAGATTCAGACGTGGACGTCGCAATTGCACTGGATGCAATGGAAGGTGTGCCATGGGACTGTGACACGGAAAGTGGTATCTTTGACAGCAGTGGTGACATTGTGAAGCTGTGTTCGGTCAGAGTGGAACGTTTGTCTCACAACACTTGCAAACAACTATCTTCTGGAATGAAAGTCCAAGTACTTGTGGAGCGTGTACCGAAATCAGCATTGCACCCATCCACTGTGTTCAAAGCCACTGAGAAAAACAAATCACAAATGTTTCCTGGGAAAGTCTTCAGGGGTCACCTTGACTGGACAAAATGTGTTGTGGGCACTGACAAGCAGTCCATCTCTGACAAGAAACCTGGCTTTATTTTCTCATCCCACAGCAAGCCTCGTGAAAGGCCTTCACGTTCATCAATGCGACCCAGAGTTGTGTTTTGGTCAAGTGGGGTCTTGCCTGCAAGTTTGGATGTTCAGCTTTGTCTCAAACAATGTGTTGTACCGCGGCCCTGTCGTGACAGTTTTGTCAAGAAGTTCAATTGTCTTGTATGTGTAACTTTTGTTGCGGACAGTCGGGCGCTTGTGAAATGTCATGTGGAAAGCGAGCATGCCATGTACACGTGTCGCAACACACATTGCATTGCAGGCTTCAAGTCTGTGAAAGGAAGAGATCTCCACACTGCCATACATATCAAGAGCACACGCATTTGTTCACGATGTCACCAGTTGTTTGGTCACAAGTATGAGCTTGATCGACACATGGTCTGTCACAGCAAAGTGCGCAAGCACCATTGCCTCAACTGTGGGTGAAAGTACTTCCGACCCCAGGATTTGAAGGAGCACCTTCAAACAAAGCACAATGCCTTCACATTCCTGTGTAAGCAGTGTAACTACATTGGTCAATCGTCTCATGCTTTGAAACAACACGAACTTGTGCACGAGCCACCAAAGTTGAAGTGTGAAACCTGCAGTACAACGTTCCGCTGGTGTTCGCAGCGTGCTGCTCATTCGTGCACGTAATGTGACCATGACGATGGTTGTTGTGCATGCTGTTCATGTTCTTGTTTACGTGGTGCTCACTACTCCTGCAGTTGACTTTTGTTGGAATTTTTTGTACATCTTTGTGATTGTCCGAGATTTCAAACAAGGTTTTTGTGTGTTTGCTACTCCTGCAGTCTTATGTCTTTCATGTTATTGCAGATGCTGGGCATTGTGCAAGAAAACAATGTTCTACCTTAATTTCCAAATATTTGGCCATATAATACCGAAAATTTTTTGCATGCTGAGTTGGGTACCAAACTTTTGATGGCCAACAAGTTGGTAAAGAAAGCTAAACGGAGTGTTTTTTCTGTCGTTTCCGTTGGTCCGCGTGAGACCGAAATGGTTCTACAGTGGGAAATTTGAGTTGCCAATGTTCGCCGCAAAGTGGACCAGCACAAAGTTGCAAGATATTTGTTACAGAGTGCAATGTACACACCCGAATGCCCTCACCTGAATGGTGATATTTGATACAAGTACAATAAAAGTGTCTTTCTAAAATGAATCCATTTCTTGCTTGTAGTCATGACGGATGCATACAAATACTTCGCTGCACTCTCACTGAGCAACCTTGTCACTACCGACGAACTGCTGATGCTCATGACAGCTTACAGCGCAGATCATCTGCTGCAGGAGAAGCCGCATGAAAAATTTGACCATTTTGACCTTGACAACTATGATGACACCCAATGCAAAGCCCTGTTCAGATTTGAAAAAGATGCACTTGTGGACTTATGTGAGTTGATGGCACTTCCTTAGGAATACAGTGGCCAGAATGGTATAGTTTGGTCCCCCATTGAAAGCACATGCATGCTCCTGCGACGCTTGTGTTATCCTGGTTGTTTGGTTGATCTGCAACCCTACTTTGGCCGCAGTGCAGAAGACTGCTCGCTCATTGTGAACAACATGTTGTCTGATGTACACCATCGCTTTGCGCATTTGTTGTCCAGTGTCGATCAACCTTGGATGGATCATGAAGCATACTGTTCTGCTGTAGTTGCCAAAGGTGCACCTGTTGACAATGTCTTTGGCTTCATCTATGGAACATTGCGTCACATTTGCAGGCCTGGACAAAAACAGAAGGAAATGTTCAGTGGCCACAAACGCTGTCATGGCCTCAAGTTCCAACATATCATGTTGCCAAATGGCCTGGTCTGTCATTCCTATGGACCCTACCCAGGCAGCAGACATGACGCTTTGATGTACGGTGTGAGTCAGGTTGATGCGCAGTTGTCAAAGCTGACAGGTACGGATGGCAGACAGCTCGCAATTTATGGAGATGCTGCCTACCCTGTGTGTCCATGGCTGTTTGCTCCATTCCCTGAGAACAGCGCAAATTTTGACAGAGAGAAAGCCTTTTTCAACACGTCCATGAGCCCAATCAGGTCCGCAGTTGAATGGGGCTTTGCAAAACTCACGACTTACTTCGCCTTCACAAATTTCTACACCAATCTTAAACTTCATCTGCAGCCTCTGGGTCAGTACTTTCATGTAGCCACACTACTGGCCAACTGTTGCACATGTGTGTATGGCTCACAAGTCGCTTCTTACTTCGGAATGACCCCCCCTCTGGATCTGTACTTGCAGTGAACTCATATCTATTGCTTTGTTACAACGTTAAGCTTCCTGTGAATGCGTTTGTTGTCCTGCAGAGCAGGAATCACACAAAGGGTGTGCCTGTTAAGTTTCAAACATTTATTTTGAACAAAATGCAAGAATAAAATTGCAACTGTTACTCAATCAGCATTTGAGCATTCCGAGTACGTTGCACTGGATACATTTGGTATCAGAGAAGAGTTTGCACTTTCATCACTGCAACTGGCAAGAACAAAAACAGGGGAATGTTCAGGAGGCAATGTGCAATCCGAATCAGTCAGCCGTTGATACCAGGCTGCAAAAAGAGCCATGAACATAAGTGCAGGAGTACAAACATCTACAGCTCTGAATGGTCCAGAACACATTCATTTGCTGCAAGACAAAAAATAGGTTCGGTGTTGTCTACTGCAAAGAAATGCATTGGCTCAGGGGCAGCATCATCTTCTCTTGAACAGACATACTGACGTGCCCCTTGCTGCTGCTGCTGCTGTTGCTGCGGCTGAGCAATATGCTGTTGCTGTTGTTGTGTCTTCAATTGCTGCTCATGCAGCCACTTTTCACGCTCGAACTTCAATTTGTCCTCTTCCAGTTTCAGTTTGCATTCTTCCAAAGCTATTTCACACAGTTTTGCCTCTCTCAAAGTTTTGTTGAGAAAATCAAAGTTGCTGGTAGCACTTCTACGGTTCCCTGTTGCAAGAGATCATTGCAATAGGCATGCAACACATTCACAGTAAACAACTCACCACCACTTCCACTCACTCTTTCTGGGCGGCTCACGATCACGGTCACCCTGTCTTTTGGGAACTGCTCGCTCGTCAGTACTTGTGCCAGGCTCCTCACTATCACTTCCTTCGTCTACGAGCACATCCAATTCCATTCTTGGTGTCACTGAAAAAAAATTCCTTAACACGTCTTTCCCCCCCCCCCAAACAAAAAACCGCCTTACTCACAAATCCAAACTTGTGCAGACTGCAACCTGCTTTTGATGCTCGCATCACAGCCAAGTGTAAATCGGCAGCTTTTTTTCTTGGTGTCACTCTCTGCTTTCTTGGCCAATGCCAAGATGCGCGCACGTTCCTCCGCATCTTTCTTCAAATCGTGAATGTCTTGCAACAGTTTCTTTTTATCTGCATACTCTTTATCCGTGCCAGACCTGGGTGAACATGCATACACAATACATTAAACACACACACCCCCCTTCAAGGCAGACAAACCTTCACAGTTGAGCACAAAATCCATGCACTTGCTTTTTCAGGGCTGTGGTGTTCTCCTGGTTGTAATGCTTGAGCAAAGTCAAAATGTGCTCTTTGAATGTCCTCTCCCCAATTTCGGGTGTTGTCGGCCTATTCTGTTGAATTGCTGCATTCACAAGGTTTGTGACAATTGGCCACTTTTCAGGATTCCGATAAGGATTCTGCGCGGTCACCTCATGCAACAAAATCAAGTCCATGTCCATGTAAAAATACACAACCTGCAACCATACATTGGGGGTCTCATGTACTACTCCTGCAGTCAACGTATCTCACATTGAGGATTAAACACACCTGTGTTGCCTTCACCACTTGTGCACTGCCAAAATTGCAAAAGCATGACTGCAGGAGTAGTGATTACATTTTCACACAAAAATTTCCAACATGGCGCTTGCGCACGTTCTGATGTGAACCAGCTTCGCCAAACACCTCTGATTCCGACTCAGTTTTCAGGTACAAAGACACAACACACACCCTTCCAATTCTGCACACACAGACCTGAGGACCTAAACTCCTCATTTCATTCCTTGTTTCTTACCATTTTGCCTTAAATTTGTCTCAAATCAACCACATAACAGAGATACGTGCCACAGCCTGTTCCCACGTAAATCGGTCCGGCAGTGCCTGTTTGACCAGTGCGTGATGTCAGAGATTCATGTGTAAACAGCCCTGGATGTCAAACCAGACATCACACCGCACGTCGCACGTGTTGCATTGAAAACTCTCTATTGTGTGAAGTCCCTTTAGGGCGAAGCACCATGTGGTAATGCAGTATATGGCAGCTGGACCAAAATGTCCCCTGTCCCCTCCCCCTGGACTCCCCCTCCCCCCTGGACCCCCCACAGCTAGACCCCCCCCCCCCCCACAGCCACAGACTCCCTGCAGCCAGACCCCACACACACACACACACACAAAGACAGCATGACTGGTGGAGGACAAGGAGGACCAAGCAGAATTGATGAACAAGGAAGAATTGACAACATTACCGATGCTGCAAGGGACTTCGCACTGCAGTTGCCTTGAGCACTGCTTCTCATTTATACTGCATGTCATCAGTTGGGGGGCAATGTCCCAGGTGAAGGATGGTATACAAATGGCCCAGGCTGGGGTAATGGCCTTGGCAGGTGGCTACGGATCCATGGAAGGAATGGCCTTGGTTGGGGGAAGGGGGTTATGGCCTGGGGGCTGACCAAAGTGGGGGGGTCAGGAGCCGTTGCTACGCGACCACCAATGATGGAGATATTTGAGTGAGTGGCTAATGACTCATTTGCTCACACCCAAATTTCTCTCTCATTGATGCAAGACTCTGCCTCCAACACTATCTGTGATCAGCATCAACCAAACTGCGGGGCCCGATGGTGGACTCTACGCTGCGTCACAGACCTGTGTCACACCAATTTTACAGGGTTGCAAGCTTGTTCATGGGCGTCTGGCAATACATGACAGTGCTCTCACATGTTTGTACAGCTGTAGTCTCTCTCCCCACGGAGTTTTCTGGAGACAAAATTATCGTTCGCTTTGTGCAAGTCTACGTTATCAGGGTTGTCTCTTTCTGACCAATCAGAGCCGCCAAGACAAATTTTGGCGCAACCTCCTTTTGACATTTGGCGGGAAATTTCACTTGGCGCTGTTTTCAAGTGGTTTCAACACATGAAAAATTTTGCTTCAGCTTTTCTTCAAGAACATTGACAACAATCATGGCATCTCACAAGATGTATGTGCACAAGAGAAGTAAGGAAACCTTGTCAAATATGTTTCATTCAAATTTTGCCGTTTTTGCTGCAGAATGACTGCAGTCTTGATCGCCTGGCTTTTCGCCCAGAACCAACCTGTCAAACAAAAGTCTGACAGGAACACGTAGATGTCTATTTTGTGGAATATATTGCAAATTGAGTGACATTTTCTCATTTTCACGCTATTTGTGAGACATTCCGATCATATTGACTGGCAGATGGACGAGTGGAGACGGTTATGTTCGACAAGATCACCTCTCGAATCTCCAAGCTTTGTTATCATCTCAACATGGACTTCGTTGACCCCGTGAGTGCACGACCTTTTTCCGCAGATCTGATTGACGAATAAAGGATGACCTTGATTTTGAGCGCATGGCATCACAAAGCAATTTTTGGGACAAAAGTGTGGGTGTTAGTTTGTTCTGTTTGAGAATAATGAATGGGAACGATCCGTGCCACACCGAGCTTTTCCTCGTTCGGTCTGACTCCTTGATTTGCTCAAGCATGGGATGGCAGGGGGGTTGGGTGGGTCCAACTTTACTTAAACCTGGCTCTTGTCAATCTGCCATTGGGTGAGCAAAACAAATAGAAGTAAATCTAAGACCCGCGAGTTTGTCCTGCAGGCTCAGATCACGATGAAAGTGATCAGCGGCCTCTACCCGGGCGTCACGACCGTCGAGCTGGACAACCTGGCCGCAGAAACCGCAGCCACGATGACGACCAAGCATCCTGACTACGCCATTCTGGCCGCGAGGATCGCCGTGTCCAACTTGCACAAGGAGACAAAGAAAGTCTTCTCGGGTACGATGTGCTGCCAGTGTGCTGCCTGGCTCTGGCTATCAAGTCGACCTGATGACGTGGCCCCCTTCCCCGACGTATAAGCTCGAAAGACAGCTGCCACTTGCAAGAAGCGTCGGTGGAAGGTTGGCCAAAGTTGGGTGCAAACTTGTTTTCCGAAATTTTGGGATTTGGGAAGTTCGACCGCGTGTCCCAGAGGGGAGGATCCACAATTTTGGTGGTCCAAAATGTTTTCAAAATCCGTCCCTGAGATCATCGGGCTTGGGTGGAAAGTTCTAGAACCAGTAAAATTTTCAAAATCCCTCCAAATTTTTCCGGTTGATTTGTGATTGCAAATTTACACCTCCGACATGTTTTGGTGGCTGCACGTCCCTTTCCCTTTGTTTTTGCAGAGAAATTTTGGGCCGAATCCACTCTGTTTTGGTGAACAAAAGTTAGGCTCGGGGTGGGGGGTTCGCGGATTTTTGTTCAGCACGTTTCTCTTGGAATGTCATGTGACCTTTTCTCAAAGGTATTTTCGTTCATTGCAGATGTTATGGAGGATCTCTACAACTGGGTCAACCCGAAGACAAAGAAACATTCCCCAATGATCGCGGAGAAAACGTACAGAATCATCGTGGCCAACACTGATGTTAGTACACTGACGAAGTCGACGTTGACACAAGATGGGCATAAATTCCTTGCCACCAACGTAATTTGTGTTGCGTTCTCTCACCATGCGACGTTTCGTTTTGCAGAAACTGAACTCTGCCATCATCTTTGACCGCGACTTCAGCTACAATTACTTCGGCTTCAAGGTGAGTTTGGAGTTTTTGAAGACCTACCACTTGCGCTTCCATGTTCTTCAGGGAAGTACTCGTGTGACGCTGGTTTCTGTTTCTTTCAGACGCTCGAGCGATCGTACCTGCTGAAGATCAACGGCAAAGGTGAAGAGTTTTTGGTGTCCACGAACGTCTCTTTCCTTCTTTTTTCGACTCACGGTTGACCGAGCCTGCTGTGTGTCGGGTATCCTCTGACAAAAGAAAAACATTCGACCCAATTTGCCTCAACAAAATACCGGTATTCTAAATCTGGGGAGGGAAACTCCCTTTCCTCAGGACTAAAGAACCAAGGTAGGTGGTACGTTACTTCTTTCTGACGTTTCCTCTTTCCTTTGTCAGTTGCCGAGCGACCGCAGCACATGCTGATGAGAGTGTCAATTGGGATCCACGGCGAAGACATCGATGCAGCGATTGAAGTACGAAGTGAACACATCACAACATTTGCGTTTTTTGGCTGCACTTGGAATTGTTTTTGTTCAATTTCTTGTGACCTTGTCGTTTTGTTGCAGACATACAACTTGCTCAGTGAGAAGTGGTTCACCCACGCATCTCCCACCCTCTTCAACGCAGGCACCAACCGACCCCAGCTGTCCAGGTGCGAAACAACGCTTCGTTTCTTTCTGCGTCAGTTTTTCCACGAACGCTCAAAACGTCCGAGGAAACGAGCCAACAACCACCTCGGATCGAAATCACAAGGGCGTTGTCGGAAAGCAGCATTGAAAGATTACATGACTTTCAACGGTTGTTTCATGGACTGGTCCTCGTGTTTGGTTTCAGTTGCTTCTTGCTGACGATGAGCGATGACAGCATCGAGGGGATCTACGACACGCTCAAGCAGTGCGCGCTCATCTCCAAGAGCGCGGGCGGGATTGGGCTCAACGTGCATTGCATCAGGGCGACCGGCAGCTACATAGCTGGGGTACGAGCTGTCTGCTATTCTGGGTGAGACAGGTCCTCGAAGAATGCACTCTCTCTTGAATCAAGTTCTTGCCTGCTTGATTTCGTGCACGGCTTGAACGAAAGCATGGACGACCAAGATGTTCGCTGCAGTGATGCTGGTTGTGAAGGGGTGGAACACTCGGCTCAAACTTCGTGTTGACCGAAGTTTTACTGTTCAGTTTGAATGATTCGGCACACTTGTTTTTCAGACAAATGGCATGTCAAACGGACTGCTGCCCATGTTGCGCGTCTACAACAACACTGCGCGCTACGTGGACCAGGGCGGCAACAAGCGACCCGGCGCCTTCGCTATCTACCTCGAGCCGTGGCACGCCGATGTCTTCGACTTCCTCGACTGCCGCAAGAACACGGGGAAGGAGGAGCAGCGCGCGCGCGATCTCTTCTACGCGCTCTGGATCCCGGATCTGTTCATGAAGCGCGTGGAGCAGAACGAGGACTGGACGCTCATGTGCCCGAGCGAGTGCCCCGGGCTGCACGAGGTGTGGGGCGAGGAGTTCGAGAAACTCTACGAGAAGTACGTGTCATATCGGGGGCGTATGCCGGCAGCAGTTGAGGGGCCGTACAAAGCAAAAAGAACCTAACCTATTTGCGGTGTTGCGGTCTGAGCCAGACCTTCACGTCTCTCATTCTGACGGTTGTGCAGTGGCTCGTGTTTCGCACAGGTACGAGCGCGAGGGTCGCGGGCGACGCACAGTGAAGGCGCAGCAGCTGTGGTACGCCATCATCGAGGCGCAGACGGAGACCGGCACGCCCTACATGGTCTACAAGGACCACTGCAACCGCAAGAGCAACCAGCAGAACCTCGGCACCATCAAGTGCAGCAACCTGTGCACAGAGATCGTCGAGTACAGCGCTCCCGACGAGGTGAGTGCAATCAACTTCAGGTGAAATGCTTTGTTGTGATGAGTTGGCAGGGCACGAGACGAGCAGTTCAAATGCGTGCATTCCAATGGAGTAGATCTATTGCAGTACCAAGTGTTATGTGCAAACACACGCACGTGAGAAATTCAGAAAAAAGTCCGGCCGGAACTTGGAGTGGATTGTGTATTATTTTGCTCCGTCAGGTGGCTGTCTGCAATCTGGCGTCCATCGCGCTCAACCGTTTCGTCAAAGATCTCAAGTTCGACTTCAAGCAGCTGCGATACGTCACGAAGGTGATCGTGAGAAACCTCAACAAAATCATCGACGTCAACTTCTACCCCATCCCGGAGGTAAGGCTCGCGAGTCACACAGTGAAGTGACATTTATCACAAATGCGTCGAGCGAACTGAAGAACAAGCTGTTCATTCTGACACAGCAGTGTCCACCTGGACCGTTTGGCCTCACTCTTGTCCGTTGCTGCAGGCGCAGCGGTCAAACATGCGGCACCGTCCGATCGGGATCGGAGTGCAGGGTCTGGCGGACGCCTTCCTTCTCATGCGCTTCCCGTTCGAATCGCCCGAGGCGCAGGAGCTCAACAAGCGCATCTTCGAGAACATCTACTACGCAGCGCTTGAGGCGAGCTGCGAATTGGCGGAGAAATTCGGACCGTACGAAACGTATGAAGGCAGTCCCGTCAGCAAAGGGGTGAGAGACTTGTCAACACTGGAAACATGAAACGATCGCCTTTCTTTGTTGCGATGTCCCTTCACGGCAGAGAGAAAAACAAACTTGTGATCACCAAACCGTTTCCTCCACAGATTTTGCAGCACGATATGTGGGGAGTGCCGGACACCGACCACTGTGACTGGAAGTCTCTGAGAGAAAAGATCAAAAAGTAAGTGTTCCAAAGCGCGTGGGACGAAATTCTTCGCGTTTGCATGAAAATTGGCCCAAACCGGCCTGGCTCGAGTCGTGCAACTGTCGACTCGTCCTCGGTTCGCTGTCCGTCACGGTTTTCAAGGAAATGAGAATCAAATCGTTGTTTTGCAGACACGGCGTTCGGAACAGTTTGCTGCTCGCTCCGATGCCGACGGCGTCAACGGCGCAAATTCTGGGCAACAACGAGTCGATCGAGGCGTACACCAGTAACATCTACACGCGGCGGGTGCTGTCGGGGGAGTTTCAGGTCAGTCGCGTCGTATCTCAGCCCTGAGAATGTTTTGTTGTGCAAGACTCGTCCGGGTCCGTGTGTTCAACATCGGTTGTGTTGCGAGGTGTGTGATGAATTGGCGAAGGACACCGAAACGAAGACGCATCGCGAACTTCTCTCCGGTGCTTGTGCAACGTGTAGATCTACTCGCACTGGAGAGTTTCTCATCATTTTGAAGCTCCAAAAGTTCTCAATTGCGGCAAGATACAAATGATGAAGATGAAAAATGACTCCACGAGTTGGACATTCACGTGGGCTTCTAGACAAGGAACATATTTCACCCTCAGTGTCGTGGTGATGCATTCAACGCCCCGCATTCACCGATTTGCGTTCTTTTTTCGACGTCCCAAATCAAGTCACCAAGGAGAAATGAGCGGACACGATTCACAGACGGAGGAATTTGCAGGTGGTGCGGCACAACGAACAATATCTTTGACCTTCATACCCAACTTTTGTAGATCGTGAACCACCATTTGCTGAAGGATCTGACTGAGATGGGGATTTGGGACGACGACATGAAGAACCTGCTCATCGCAAACAACGGTTCCATCCAGGTCAGCCCTTGGGGCAGGGAAAACGGGATATGACACGGCAGCAAATTTGATTACGGCACACACACTCACTCAGCGGTCTTGAGGTTTCGGATGCCGTTGCAAGGTTGCAACCCGACGGACGCGAGGCTGGAACACGGCACTCTCTCACATTGAGTCGATGTACAAGAAACTCGAAAAAAAAGTGTAGATTCCAACACCTCAAGGGGTTCGAGGAAGAGTTGCATTCCATGAAAGCCATTGGCCAAGTGATGAACACACCAGTTTCACAAGTCTGGTGTTCAGAGCTTTCAGCTGAAAACCGAGCACTAAAACTATTTCTTCTGTATCAGAACATAGACGAGATTCCGGCGGACTTAAAGGCGCTTTACAAGACGGTTTGGGAGATCTCGCAGAAGACCGTGATCAAGATGGCAGCGGACCGCGGTGCCTACATAGACCAGTCTCAGTCGCTCAACATCCACATCGCAGAGCCGAACTACGGCAAGCTAACCAGCATGCACTTCTACGCGTGGAAGATGGTGAGCAGTGTGCTTTGCGGGCGTGCCCACCCCTCCCCAAGGCGGCTCTTGCCCAACAAAAGTTGTGATCAAACAAACGGGTCATCTTGTGTTGCCCACAGACTGCGAAGATCTCTTCCACATAGTTTTTTTCGCTGTGTTCCGACCATTCCTTGCTGGCTTGGAAGTGAAACAACTTTTTCAATGTTTTCTTCGTGCGTGGTTTTTGTCTGGGCATCCTTGCCCTTTATCTCTGACAATCTTCTTGCTTGGGTGTTCTGTGTGACACCAAGTTGTTTTGGTTCAAACTGTTTTTCGATTCAGTCGTGGCGGGCAAACGGACATAAACTTTTTGCTTTGTTTTCGCAGTCAAGATTGATCTGTTTTGCATGATTTCAAGACTGGAGTTTGATCAGAGTCACGTTTTGGAGTGTCCTCGTCAGATGCACATCCTTGTGTACAGTCACAGACTTTGACAGAAACTGTCCTCAACATCCTAGATTCGAGAATTTTCAGATAATTCACAGATAAGGCAGTCGGCAAAAAACGGCCAATTTGCTGCTTGCGACAGCTACTTTACAGGGCAAAGTTTAAGTGTTTTTCACTGAATACTCTCGCGCATTGAGCGTCTCTTCACGAAGACAAAGTGCTTGAAACACTCCAATATCTGGATTCTACTGGAAAATGCCCACGCCTTGGGACCTTCCTGTCCTCACATAAATTTTTCAGCCAAGGTTTGGCTTTGGTCTGGACCTAAAATTACGACCATCCCCCGTTGAAAATTGTCCCCGAATTTGGTCCAGCATCAAAATCTGCATAAATTTTCCTGAGATCCTGACCCCCTTTGCTGTGGAGAATTGTCAAGACTCTGGAGTACGAAGTGCATTCCAGCTTCTTGTGACGAGTCCGCTTGTTGCACGTTGACATGTGATTGCTGCAAATAATTGTCCCAACGAGCGCAATCATTTGCGAACTGTTCACTGTGTTCTCCGTGCCATCAGTGTGCAGACTGTGCTGGATTGTTCCCCCCCCCCCTGCCCCCAAAGTTTTCTTTATTGTCGGGAAATTTGCGAAATGGCGGCAACGAAGTGCGCACTGCTTTCACAGACCTGTTGTCGCGGTTTTTGAATGAAAATCGATCAACAGAGAACTTTCCCTTTCAATGCTCGTTTTCTAACGCAAAACAAAATAGGTTGATCAGGAGAAAAAATCCTGACGGCGCCTTCGTCGATTTCCGTCAGACTTGCAGTCCGAACCGTTTCCTTTGCCGTCTCTTCACACCTGCGTCTAATTCCATGGCTCTTGGGCGTTGTGTGCAAAAGTGGATTGATCCGTGAGTTGTGACATTGCAGGGTCTGAAGACGGGTATGTATTACCTGCGCACGAAGCCTGCGGCCAACGCCATTCAGTTCACAGTGGACAAGAAGAAGCTGAAGCAGCGCGCAGGCGCCTCGCCCTCGTCGGCGGCGTCGCCCTCCGCCCCGTCCCAAACAACGCCCAAGGTCAAGAAGGAAGAGAAGGTGGAAGAAAACATGGCGGCCATGGTGTGCTCGCTCGCCAACAAAGATGATTGCCTCATGTGCGGTAGTTAGAACACAGATCCTGGAGAGGTGCGAGGAAGGGGGAGATCTCATTTCGAACTCGGTATCGTGTGAAGCTGAAAAGAAGCGAACAAATTTGGTAAGAAAAATCTCAAAATGATTGTTTTGAATTGTTCAACTTTAGATTCCAATCGAATTAAGTTGAAAGCGCAAAATTGCCCTCCTTGTGGTGTGTGCCATTTCGTTTTCATTCAGTGTGTGAAGTTGTGTTAAGTTATTGTACCACAAGCGTGAATTTTGTCTGAGACATTGAAGTGTTTCCAGCCTTTCTAAGCCCACTGCCTCACCCGACATCTTGGATTTGCCATGTTTGTTCCAGATCTGTCTGAACGCAAGTGTAACAAACACTGCAGTTTAGTCCAAATGCAACCGTAACCGTGAAACAAGTCAAAGAAACTGAAACCACTTGAACAGCAAACCTTGTCAAATAGCAAGTGTACATATTCACTAACCCTAGCAAATTGTTGTGGCTGTGTTGCTGTCTTTGTCGAAGTGGCCGGGCACAGAAGCTGACAGAGGAAGTTCTGAACTGCCTCAGTTTGTGCAGTGTAGGCCCTGTTCGGGTGATTGTAGGTCTGTTCGAGATGCCCCGCTTTGTGTTCAGCTTGTACAGTTGATTTTTTTTTTTCCTTGGAAGTGTGTGTGACGAACTTTTATTTATTTATTTTTTTTTTTTTTTTTTGAGAAGTCAAGCTTGATACCAAAGCTGTGTGACTGGGTTTTATGCGTTACAATTGTTTTCCGTTGTCGGTGTCAACAAGACGGCGTTGTTTCATCACACACACCAGTGCATCATACTTGCCTCACAAACGTGAACAGCTGTCAAGAGTGACTCAAATCCCATAACCTGAGAAACAGACAAAATGTGCCTTCCACAATCACACACTGCTCTGAGTGCTGTTGAACCTCGTGCATTTGAAACACTTGAAACTGACAAGGGACCAAGAGTTGTTTGCATTGAATAATAAATGCCCTGAAAAATCACTCCACAAGGTTGTTGTGCATCACCTCTGAACCCCAGGGCAAAACATGAAAATCTCTTCTGAACGATATGGATTCAGGAACATTGTCGCCCGTTCGGACAAAGAATTCTGTTGCGCCTCGCGCAACGAAATGCGTTTCACATGTCAAGCTGGTGGCCTTGCGGCAAAGCGTCTGTTTTGTTGGCAATGCTCGCGGTGTCAAACCAGTGCATCAAGATGCTGTGGGCTGCACTACCATCTTCGTCAGAAATGCAAGGTAACTGGCTGGGTCCTTCGGTGGCCGATGTTACCTGCGCAAGCTCTGAAGAAACTCGTCAGTTTCCCGTTTGCGACTTTCCCGTGTGCACAGAGACCTTCCTGTTGTAAGCTATGAGCGCAAGTGAAAAAACTCATTCGACGCAGTGCGCAACTGTCTGAACCGTGAATTTCTCGCTTTCATCAATGAAGCAGTGGTACTTGCGCACGCGTTTTGGCTGCACTGGTGCACGAAGAATTGCGTGATTGATTCATTTGCACCTCACGACCATCCAGTGCAGAGTAGAGAAGCAACCCATCTGGCCTTCCGCAAATCGTGCTAACCGCGTGTACTGGATGCGAATCATGCCTCGCAGCCGAGATGCCATCTGTCTGCAATAAAGGTGGATCAAATTACAAAGCAAATGGGTGCAAATTAGTGCTGAACCCTGCTCAGCGGGGACAATAGGTGCGAAAGCCAGGGTAAACAAAAATACGTGTCATAACAGAGCTGCATAAACCCCGGGAGCTCAGTGCAAGATCGCGAGGAATGGAATTTCTCGCAATTACCCTATCAAACTACCCTGCACAAAACAAATCGAACAAGACCGCGGATGAAATGTCCATTTCCCGTTGTGTTTCCAGCACCCATTTTCCGATTCCCTGTTGTTGCGTGTGCACGGAGAAAAAAGCCTCAAGGTTTTGCGCAGTATGCAGATGTGCGTTTCCTTTTTTTCAGTTTGAACCGTGTTTTGCTTTTTTGTTCTGTTTCATTGCCTGTGTGACCTTGTCCAGCACGAAGGGACCGTGTCTAATGAGATCCACCTCACGTACGCCGCACGTCGTATACGAGGCCTGCACGGGTTGCCACACGTGAAGCGTTGCTTGCTGGGCTTGGCAACTGAAGAAGAAAAGATCTCAGTTCCCAGTGTAGGGTGGTACTTCTGCCGTGGGTCATCAAGTCTGCTTTGCTTTCGTTCGGATAGACGATGCTGCAATGATTCACTCACACGCAATTTCTGATAGGTTTGACAGTGGAATATTGTCCACACTGACAAACATAATATCTGTGTTCTTGATTTGGAGCAATGAATGATTATGTTAGAGGTAAGCAAGCTAAAGCTTGGAGGTGATCATCTCCTCGCTCCCATTGTTTACCATACATAAGGCCCCTGCTGTACTATTGTCTGAGTTCTTGATCTAATAGTAGATTATTAAGTAATCTACTATTTTACATTCACTGTATTGAACTTGACTACTTTATATCAAGTGTATTGATGTCAAAGTCTTTTGTGTTGAATGCTTTGATATGGGTGCACTGGGCTAACAGTAGAATTACTGAAAAGGAATCTAACGTAAAAAACAAAGAGAATGGCACAGACGGGGCCTTATTGCAGAATTATAGAGGCATGTGTCCAGAAGTCGCGCACTCGCTCAAAACATCGTGCGTGGGATGTTTGTGGCGGTAAAATGTAAATTCACAGCTTCGGAGGTGCGGCATAAACGAAACACCTCCGTGCAATTTGTCAGAGATGGATGGAAAATCGTGCATAGATCTGCATGTGTTCAGGCCCACGTGAAAATTTTACTTTCACGAATCTCTTTTGCAGATTGAAACACGTATACGTGTTTTCGACTTGTACGCGTGTGCATGCCCGCCTATGCAAGTGCGCATGGCCGCACGCTCCGATCAGTCAAAATCAGACAACAATCCATGCAGAGAACATTTTACCGTGTCAAAGCCGAAGAACGAAGGTCTAAGTTCTGCCGAAATGATTGTGCAAAATCAATCAGTGACAAAATTGTTTCCCAAATGTGCTATTTTCTTCGCTCAGCTGAGATCAAGGAAAATCCCGCCGTGTCGAAATTTCCGATGTGAAGAAACAAAAACTTATCAAAATATGTTTCTAGTTGTAAAAACAAGATAAAAGGCAAGCTGGCAGCATCCTGCTTGTTTCCTCACCAAGCAGGTAGTTTCTGACACTGGATTTCTTGGCACCAGCTCCAGAACCGAAAATCCCGGGAAAACTCCTGGTACCATCAGAAGCGAGCAACATGTGACCCTGGCTGATGAAATAGTTTCCAGTTGTCTGTTTTCGAAACGAGTGGAATTGTAATTGTTGGATGCTGGTCGTGATGTTGCACCTGATGTTCTAGACACCACCAACTCATGACGCAAGTGCAGGTGTGTTCCTGTTGATGTGTCAGCAGAACAGGAGATTCAGTCTTGTCAGCACTGCTTTGCTGCAAATGGCTCGTAGTTTTCCAACCCAGTAATTTACGACATCATCTAATTTTCGAGTCACATTCCCGTTCGCGAGCAAAAAACAAACTGGAATCACCTGAACTTGTTGCGTCGCGCGACTTTAGAAAGCCGCTCTCAATGACCTTCTCATGAAGCTGCAGGTGGCTGCACGATCAGCATTTTGTGGGACGAAATGTTTTCTCGAAATTTGACTTCACAACACACTTCTTTCTGAGAACTTCCCGTATCCTCTGGTGTAGTTTCTGGGTGGGTCACCTGGACTCATGAGCACTTGTTCTCAGACTCAAATATTTACCTCCAGGTGATGGGTCTGACCATCTGTATATGATTGTGAGATCTTTCAAATGTGCTGTCTGTGTGTGCTTTCTTTTTGCAGCACATTTGTTTGCGTCCGGAGAAAACAGCCTGGAAGTGATTGATCGTTTTCCACGAAGATGCAGACAGAGCTTCGTCAAACTCCTTGTACGGCTTGCCTCTGTCAATTTACGAGAAACTGCTTTTGTTGCTGCAGGTAGATCAACACCTTCGTCATTATTTCCATCGCTTTCGACGTGGACCATTTGAAAGTGAAGAAACGTGCATTACGAGTGCGTAAAATTAAGTCCGGGTTGCGTTTGCACCATACCGCTTCACAAACAACGTTCGTTTTTGTGCGTGTACGTGCTCGAGTTCAAAAAAATAAAATAAAATCCGTTGTGTGTCGAGTATGACATTTTTTCTTTTCTTCTTTTCGTGCGTGCTTATTTTGCTTGCACGGTTGATCAGTTTTGTCGAACCTTGCAATACATGTTGAAATTGTTTTTGGTCTTGCGAACATGAATTGGTGACCGAAGTTGGCGCTGCTGATCCAAAAACGAAAGAAGTCAACAAATGTACTTCTCTTCTGTTGGAATTTTTTGGGTGCCTGGTTCCCACTCTGATCAATTGCTGATTCCCTCGATTCCTCAGCAATTAAGCTTGAGCTTCCGAACCAGGGTCGACTGCAAATCTGCTGTATTTTCTTTTGTCCAGCTGTGTTGCCTTGCAGCTTTGCACAGGCGGATGCATCATGTGCGCGCACACTGCTTCCAGGGGTGCGGGCCGCCGTCGCTGGGACAAGCAGGATTCCAGGAACAGCTTTGTTTCGCCCAGCTTTTCTTGCAAAAGATACGGCGGCCTAGAATCCAGGGAAACTGAAAATTGCGCGATTTTGTCTTGTTGTGAAAACTAATCAGCTTTTAGAACTGGCCTCGACTACCTCGAAATTTCACCAGGGAAACGGATAATTGCGCGATTTTGTCTTGTTGTGAAAATTAATCTGCTCTAAGAACTGGCCTCGACTACCTCGAAATAGCGCAACTCCGCGTTCGAGTGTTTTGTGGTTGGCGCTGTTTTTGCCAAACCACAGTCAGTGCGTGTGTATTTTTCTGGTTTTTGGGCTTTCTTTGAACAGATCGCCAACTGTAAAATGCACACAGAGGGAAGTTTCGATGAGTGGGAAAGAAGCAGTGTGGACTTGTTGCTCACGAGGTGATCATGTGAACGCGTGCCTTGGCTTTATCTGCCTTTATAAAGATTCATAAATTTCAACAATTCAATTGTTGCACATATCTCGCCTGCGGGCATGCGTGTATCTCACATTTTGTGGCATTCACAAAATTTTTCGGTTGTTCGTGCGAAGAGAGTCACAGGTGGCGGTTGATCTCTGTTTAATTAGCTGGTTGATGAAGTTTTGTAATTGACACTGGTGAACAGTTGCTACGAGACAAACCCAAGAGTCAATCTCGACTTTTGAGCTTTCTTCAGAAAGCAACATTGTCTTTGTACAATTTCCGGTGGCTGGGCGTGTCTCTTCGCAACCTCCACAAAATCCAACTGCCAAAATCGATGCGACGCAGCACCGGAAGAAAGATGAATGCGCAAGCACAAGTGCATGGCATCGTTTCAATGTTCCGCAAAGAAAGACCACGACGAACACTGCCAGGAGAGCTGAGAAACGCCTTTGAGAAGTATATGAATTCCATGGCGTTGCATGCTCCCTGAACGCATATATATACAGAAAGAATGTTTTGTCTCAGCGAAATGTTCTTGCAAGCTCGAATATGTGTACACTTCGTTTTGCAACGAAAAACGATCACGCCCATGAAACTTTCACACACGAGAGAGCATTTAATTCAGTCACTTCACGTTCCAGTGATTCAACAGCTCTTGATGCCAATCTTGCCCATTCTCCTCTCGAACTTTTCGAAGAAACGTCAGAGCAGATCTGCTCACAGAGATTTTCTTTGTCAACATCGGACACTTTTGTCATCAAAGAGAAGTGCTGAATCAAGACAACGAAACATGGAACCCACACAGATTTCACCGGATACAATTTTGAACAGAAGAGGATCACCCGTCAATCTGTTTTTCAGCACCTGATGCTTGACAATTTTCCTTCTTTTGTTGAATTTCTCTCTTCCACACAGCAAGTTGTTTGCAACAGATACACACGCAGATCAGATTTCATCCAACTGACATCGAACCAGTTCTGCTGGACCGGGAAAACAAGAACAATATTAACGTTTTTGTTGTGTATTTTTTATTGAACCATTCAGTGCGAGTCCTGCCAAATAAGATACTGACAAAAGAACAGGGTGGCGGCGCACATGTGTGTGGGGTCAACAAACTTCATAATTTTTACAGCAGAATCCAGGCATGCATCGTAAGACGATGAAGTGAAGGAATCGTGCAAATGCTACAGTGTGGACATTGTGTGTACTTTGTTTTGTTGGATGTTTCAATTCAAGTATAGTCTGGAGTTGTTTGACCATGAACGCTTTATCAGCTTTATGATACTTTTTGTTATCAAACGTCATTTGAAAAGCAATCATGTGAACGAGTTGTGATGGGGAAACTGTTCGAGGTCAGCCGTCTGGACGAGTGGTTCGAGAACGACCTGTCAAGGACTTCATAACAATTTGCCTTACTTCGCTCATTTGACAAAAATTGTGTATGTGAGTTCGTCACAATGTGGATTCAAATGCGCATCACTGTTGATGCGTCAGGTGATCAAACATGCACCATGCTGAACCAAGATCCACACTGAGCATTTTTTGACTCATGAATGTGAAATTGCACATTTTTGCTCATTTCCCGGCAAGACCCAGAGCTTTTTTTTACAACTTTCAGACACCTACAGAAACTCCTTCGTCCCAAAGCATGCACAGCAAAGGGACAAACATGTCACGGGCAAACAACACAATCCTTTTGGCACTTTTATCCTGCCGTTCATGCACGCATCAAATTTTTACGTAGGTCTATACCCGGAAAAATCAGTGAGATCGGGTCAATACTTCTGCATGAGAGGCGCGTTTTCACACTTGCATGTCCGGCAGCCATAAGCTGTCTGGGATCGCAGGAACGTTGCGAGATCCTAGGTTCTGAACCTGTGCTGTTCAGGACCAGATTTACTTTGACCATCCTTTCCATTGTTGTCAAGGACAAATGCCCAAATGAGTTGTGAGAAAACTTTCTGTGAGTCCTCACCTTCTGGTGAATGAGTTTTTCTTTGAGATCAAGACTCTCACGCACTTTCACTGACGTCTGTTACAGTGCGAGCTTGACTAGAGGTTTACACTGTTCCTTCAGCACGAACACGATTTGACTTTCTGTTTCTTTGTGGATCTGACTGAGTGCACTGTTCGATGACTCCCACATTGCAAGTCTTCAATCCACCTGACAAACACTGTCTTTCAGTTCCGCCACTTGGTGGGTGGCCACGAGGCTCTTTCCTCTTTTTTGCTCCTGCAAGTTCACTCTTCTTCGAGTGCGGGTAAAAGTGTGGGTTGTAGTTTCGTGTTCGGACACCGCTTCCTGGGCTTCAGCACTTCCTGTTTGGGCGAGAGTGCCGACCTGAACGGAGATTCTCCTTGCGGTTTCCCCATGTTGAGCGCCTGCAGCCAGTCTTTGAGCTCCTGAGATGACGGTACGTGAAAAGTGAGCGGATTCCCGTCGCACCCGCGCGGATGTATTTGAAACGTGTTGTCTCCCACTTCCCTCACAGTGCAGTTTCTCAGGTTGACGTAGCCGCAGTCCTTCATGAGGACCTTGTCGTGGGACACGACAGCGAATCGCTCGAAGTGGTTGTAGTGAACGCTGAGACGAACGCGGACGCGGCGCCCACATCCCTGACACAGGTGCACGGTGCCCGACTTGCGCGGCGTGCTGCTGCAGGTCAGAGTCTGACTCCCGCGCAGCATCGGCGGCAGATTCTCCGAATTCTCTGGGTCTGTAACAGACAATCGAAAAAAGACACAATAAATTGACTTGTGGTTGTTGATGCAACTGGGTGATCGAAAAATTACTTTCCGAAGAGAAAGAACAGTTTGTTGTTTCTTTATTTTTTTGACAAAATTTCTGTCTCTTTTGAAGCAACTGAACGACAAACTTGCTTTCTTGCACGAAACTTTCTTGCACTCTCTTCTGCGCACACATGCAGCGAAGCCACGTAACACCAGCACTTACCAAACGTTTGATGCATGATCGCAGCTAGCTCAAGGTGAAAGGAGTAAACGGCTACTTGCACGAAGAAATAGCAGGCATAAATTTCTTCTGCTCGTTGATTTGCGTCAAAAACTCAAATTCACGTGGTGCACTTTGAATTTATGGCTTTCTCCTTGTAATAAAAGCACAAAGTTCAGCCACAACTATCTTTCACACTGTCTTGTTGGGAGCTGATTGTTGAATGTGAGCCCGTGAACTGATTGCCTCACACTGCCGAAAGTTGCTGGCAACGAAGCTTTTATGTGCGCAGGCTGCCGCCACCTATCTCGCCGCGGAGTTGTTGTGCTGGCTGGCTTCACGATAACTCTGCACTTCACGATCTCCTGCGTCATGATTCTTGTGAAGACCAACACAATTAACAGTCACATCCGTCAGAGGCTTTTTAACAACAGCACAGCAAAAGAGTGGTTGGGCTATAAATAGGTTCAGGTAACACAGAAAATTTAATAAAGACCCACGAGATTGAGACAAAATCTACACACAATTCAGAGTATCTGCGCAGAGTTCGCACTCCAGCAGTCAAGTGCATTCGCAGAAAGAAGAAATGGGGGAGAAATTTGAGGTTTCCTTGGTCTGCCGAAGAGAGTTTTGCACAAGAACCAAAAATGTGAACGTGCAGTCAAAAATGTGAAATTCAATGGACACATGCGCGTCTTCACACACGCACGCACACACGCACGCACGCGTGCGCACTCACACACATACACACACATGTACGGGTTTTGGTTTCTGGTTTACTTTTTTCCCCAACCACGAGACGTCATCGGTGTTCACATTTCAGACTCACGCATCTGATGAAAATAATGTGTGCTTGTGAGTCGCCAGACCATGTTTGTGCTTGTTGACTGCAGCATGACAGTGTCATCCCAAAGAATACCACGCAAAAATACGTCTGTTTACATCACGCCACAACATCTCACTTTTTTGCACAAGCAATCGTCTAAATTTGGTGTTTGAACGCACAATTCCGCTGTTGTTACGATGCACTCTTTGCTGGTGCACAAGACATTCCTTTTCGTGTTCCTTCGTTTGTCACCCAGTTTCCATTTTCTCTCCTGCAATGCCTTGGGGATTGCTTCACGCTTTGAGCCTGCAGCAAATGTACATGCACGCTCATAACTTTCGAAAGATGCTCTGCTTGTTTTGTTCAAATCGTAAAGGGTATTTTCTTTGAAGAAAAAGAACAACAACAGAAATTGCAAACTGTGAGACAAACAACAAAAGCCAGGGAAAAAAGGGCCTGAAGTGTTCTTGTTGCTTGCAGTCTTGCGCTCTTCATCAGATCCGGGATCGTGGTCAGGGAAGTGCACAGACCCTGCGAGAGCGAAATCCAACGTTTCTTCGTGGGAATGGGTTCCGCACCCCCTGGTGGGTCCGCAACATTGCACGCTTCAGCCTGTTTGAACAATTTGTATCGCAGCACTGCTCCGGAGCAAAAAAATAGCTCCATGGAGCTCACGGTGATTTGAGGAAATTCTGATTTCGCTCACTCTGATTCGCTCACTCTGATTTCACTCACTTTGTTTTGTCAAAAATTCTTACTTTTTCACTCAACATTCACAATTTGGGAACTCATTTAGCACACATGCAAATGGAACAAATTTA
>JAAUXT010129602.1_pt1 | contig 31282 bp, 27 predicted proteins | sample 7278171 | NCBI WGS metagenome assembly JAAUXT01 (sample SAMN14350112, study PRJNA611818) | marine sediment metagenome | isolation source: surface marine sediment (1.8m) | place: French Polynesia: Moorea | collected 2018-08
AAATTCCTTCCTTGCGCATTATCCCCAACCCAAAATGAACCAAAAGAGCCCAAATGATCCCAAATCAATCCTCATCTTGACCATGAAACTGCTGCTGACATACTTTTGGATGAGGCTGCCTATAGGTGATTTGATTTCGCTCACTCCACTTTCGCTCGCTTTTTCCAAAAGCTCACAAATCGGACCAAGCTCCTCAAATCACCTAAAAATTAAACAAAAATATCTTGACTTTCTGCCAAAATTTTTTTTGCTTGGTTGTCGCAGCAAAAAAATGTTCACTGAATTTGTACACAGAGAAAACCATTGACATGGCAACAAATGCTTGCTCTGAGTGTCGCTCAGACTGTCGGATCGTTTTGATATATCCCAGTTCCGGGGTCACGCCGTATCGTAACGCGAACCGAGCAAAAGCTGCGTTTTTTACGACCCGAGAAGCGCTGCCAAAGCTGCGTCGCGTTTTTTATGTGCGGGTTGTGATGGTAATAGGCCGTAAAATGTTGCGGAATCATATCCAGGGTAGACAGGTCGCGATTTTTATGGGTCTCCCCGCCCACAAATAGACGTAATCTCTCGCGGGTCATGTCAACAGCGCTCTAATGGACGGAGCGTGGTTTATTTTACGCACACAGTTGTAGTTGTAGTTGCTCGGGAGCGTTTTTGTGCGCAATGAATGAACGTGCAAAAACAAGCGCAATTCTGACACGCAGAAATGGATCTGGTTGAGCGTTGTGTTCATTTCTAGACTGGATGGAAATCATCATTTCCCCTTCATTCTTTTTTCACTCAAAGAAGTTTCTTTGCAACAAAGAAAGTTTTTGCAACAAAGTTTGAATTCGTGAGATTGAACAATGTCAACATGCACAAGACTTGATGGTGGTTGGCTGAAGCAAGATTTGACGGCCTCAGCACGCCAAGCGCGGGTCGCGACTCACGCGCATGTCCCCGGCGCGAGCGGCTGGTTTGCGGCGGCACAAGGTGCGTCTCCTCCCGCGTGCACTGCGCGCCGGCGGCCGCTGCCCACAGCACTCCGCAGTCCCTCAGTCCCGCAAAACATTTTGAAGGAAAAGACAAAATTTTGAATGCGCTTGCTTTCAACTATTTCCTGTTTCTACACAGGGATTTTGCTTTTGAACTTGAATGAAACTTGAGAGAAAATTTATGCATTGAGCACTGTTTGAAACAGAGCCGTTCCCTTTTCCTTTTCTCTGTCCCATTCAAGATTCAAAAAGTTGCTCCGCAACAAGCACCGTTTGAAATCTCAACGCCCCTGAGGACACATTTGTGCACCACGAGCATACAAAGCGTTTTCAGCTTGACATCCCCCACCAGAGACGGAGGATAAGATTTACGATCAGCGTTGCTCACGGTTACGTCACCCTCCGCCTTTTGAAGACGCGGAAAGACGCTATCGGAAGCCGCCTCTGGCCATTACCACACACCAACTGACCAGACTGACTGACCGCCGAGGTGCTGAATGACCCCGTCCACCGTCAAGTTTTCCTCAGGCGAAAGATTCCGCTGAGATTCTGACAGATTTCAAATGCAAAGATCCAATTTTCACTCGTCACAACGAAAATTTCCAGGCACCCAATAAAAAATTCCCCATTATTTTTGAAGTCTCCGAAACTTAGTTGAGTATAAATATTCAACGCGTCCGAAATTTATGCAAAACCACAAGAACAAACAGGCGACACAGATGGAGACTGAAACACAGTAAATATGCGTGAGAGTATTGGTAAAACAAAAGCGAGCGGGGTGAGTAAATGCCCGCTCTGTTTGCTGTTGCAGTGAATCAACAAAAAACACTTTGGCGTCCGCATGGGTTGCCATGGAGATCTGAAGTAACAGTTTGAAGAGATCGCAAATGTAACTTTGTTTGCGGAGTTTCACTTATCAACGTCGCAACAATTGATCCAGATACTTTTCAATGTTTTGGTCTTAGGAAACGCATCGGGTGACAACACCAACAACCACGAAAAGAAAAAGAAATGTTTCACTTACAAATTGACATCAAGAAATGTCCATGAAGTGCAGTTCTTTCTGCTCTTGCTTCTCCAGCTCTAGAAACGAAAAAGCAGACTCGTTTGAAAATTTGTTTGTGCCACAAAAGGACGCTTCAAGAAAATTTATTTTTCTCCACTGGATAGAAACAAACCTGATTCAAAGCAAAGTCCCTGGAACTGTCTGTGTTCCGTCCCTCAATTCACCAGCATGAGAGATCTTCGGATTCAGTGTCACCCCTTTTGGCCGTTGGGCTACATTCGTTGAGATACTTGTGGGGGAAAGGAAACCCTGACGAGACTTTTGCGACCCAGTTTGGGCTGTTTGTCAGCCTATCATTCCTGTTGCCCCCTCATTATTCAAGCCAGCTGTCATGATAGCGAAACATGCTCCTCACAAAGACCCATGTCAACTAAACATGGTAAGAGCCTCACATGCACAGACACACAGGACTGGAGGAAGAGAGCATGGGACACAACTTGTTGAAAAAGAAATAGATTGGGATGAAAAGTGAACATTTGTGGTGGGATGCCAATTTTGAAGTGAACTGCGTGGGACCAGAAATTCTTCGCATCAGTTTCTTCAGTTTCTCACCAAATCCAAACGAAATTTCTGCACAAAACAACCAAGGGAAGTTCAAACTGTTTCCCACAGCGAGACTCACACTTAGCAGATCAAACAAGGCGACCCCAAGTCAAGTTTTCCCGCTGGCTTGAAAAAAAAAAACACCCGCCTCAACAAAGAGGTCTTCTCCCACAAATTCGATAGTGTATCAGTTTTTATTGCCCAGATTGATCCTGAGCAATTGAAATCGGCCGCCAGATGACAGGAGAGATAAAATGCGGGGTTGACAAGTATGACACAAACCCATTTTAATTACCTGTAATAATGGGCAGCACTTTACAGCTATCAATGGTTGCGAGGTGATCAAAGCGGCCGGGACAACCGCGCTCTTATCAAACGTGTACAACGTGCGCTGTCGTCTTGGAAACCAGGAGCCGTGGTTTCTGTTGTCGGGAGTCTGACTTTGTTCATTTGAAACATTCTGTGAATTTCTCTGGAGAAAAAGTGGTTTCTGAAGTGTTTCACAAAATTTGTATCAAAATTTTGATTTGATTTGAATTTTAAACGCAATTAGGCTCATTTTCTGTGAAAAATGTTGGTGCAAATGAGTAGCGACAAGTTACAATATCAACATTCAGTTTTCATCAGAACTCGGGGGGCTCAGGAAGCTTTAATTTGTTCATTTTCATCCATGTGTCTCGGTGTGAATGACTGACATAATGACGGTTTATGAATCTAACAATCCGCACCGCTGCCGCAGGAATTAAACATAATTTGCTTCACTCATTCAAGCAAAAAAAAAATGCAGGAAATTCTCCAGTGACACGAGCTCCCATTTTCAACACACACTGAGACGTTTCAATCTGAAGGCATTGTTACTGGCCACGCGTTGTTGTTGTAGTGATTTGCAGACCACGTTATGTTATGAGTTACAACATTATAAAAGAGAATAGAGAAAGGCGATCGTGTCTGCGACATGTAACGTAACCCCGCACCACATCCACCCAATAGCAAAACATCTGTCGGAAAATGAACCCGTCAATCAGGGGAATTCTGCAGAGAAAGAGAACGTCGTCGCTTGGCGCTCGGTTTATCATGATGATTTCTGCCTCTGCCCACAGGCGCTTGGGGAACATGCGGAGAAATCTATATGAAACATGTCTCAGTGTTGGTTTCGTTCGTTCTCTCGCCATGCAGCTCGCTACATTGATCTGTTGAGGTGCAGGAGGAAATACAGCTGTTTCTTTCACTGAGCTGATTTGCTGAACGCTTTCGGAGATTTCCTGCTGGAATGGCTCAGCTTTGTTGTTTGGATTTGGGAAAGACGCTTGAATTGATTTTGAAAATTTTGTCGTCCACGTCCAAAGTGTTTGGACTTGTTTTGTGTGGCAAGCACTTTGGTGGCAAGGAGCAACTGACTGGAAATAGTCTGAGGGTGTTTTGAATTTTGCAACCACAAGCGACACAACATCAAAAACACAGGGCCAACCGCAAAAAATGTTCTTTCGGTTTCACTTCTCTTATGTTTCAAAAATTCTGTTTGAACATCCTTTGGCGCACACGTGCAAAAAGCTGTGCGGGGAATCTGCACGATGTTGTGAGAGGCTTTCAACGCGGGGAGAGCAGATTTCGTGAGGAGCCCAACTGTTTTCAATTCCTCGACTACTTTGGGGAACACAACACCGGGGCCTTCCCAAAACACCAGCCAAACAGTCAAATTATTCAACTAATTAACAGAAGCTCGTGAATGCAAAAGCTCATTTGCATACGGGAATTGAAAAGAGACTTGCAAAGTTTTGTCGAGTCTCAGAAGCCCCTGATCCCCCCCTGCCCTAAACTGAAGGCTCTAAGAGCCCCTGAAATGCCCCAGTCCTCTCCAGAGTGTCGAGAGACGCAGCGCACGCAACTTCTGTTGCGCTATTTCCAGGTTCGGCCCTTCTGCGGTTGAACTTCATTGCGAAGTCAAGAGCCTCCAATGCAACATTCAAAAGAAACGCTTTGTGGGAGGCGGAGGTTTTTCTGCACACGGCATGGCCAGTTGACTGCATAACATGCGAGACTCATGTCGCGAGGGGAGATACGCCTGCAGACAGTAAGTTCTTCACATCTACAATTCTGGAAGTTGTTCGTTGCAATGCATGGTGTGTCAAAATGTAAACTTTTCATTGTGTGAGAGTGTATACTTTGTGAGCGCTCGTGTGTCTTTTGGCATGATTTCTCCATTGGAACATTGCTTGGTATTTGTTGTCAAGATATGATATGGGACCCAGAGTACCACCAAAGGTGCAAGGCGAATAGACCGTACCCTGACATCAGCATACGTCCGATGCACATGATTTGTTTACGTGGTGAGTATTTATGAAGGTTGTGTCTATGCCTCGTCTAGAACCATTGATTTGTGCCGGGGTAAAGTCACCTTTGAGTGCGAACCTCATGAGTCGGTTCGCCGTGAGTTTATCAATGGCTGTTTCACACTGGGAGCGCCACGCCCTGCAGCCCTGCACCAATCAATGGATGAGCGACGACGCAGTGACGTGTGCAGGGTCGCAACGCGTGGCGCACCCGATGTGAACCCGGCCCAGGGGCCCCTCGGCTCGTTACTGCAGGAGGAGCGGGATCCACCTGCTGCCTACCTGCAGGATCGCCTGCAGAACTCCCCCGACGAGCCTGCCGCCTGCAGCCGCGGAGGCAGAGGTAGATACCGGCCCCGGGACGCTGTCAGAAATCAGGGGTGTGTGCGCAGACTCAAAGGGGAGGTTCAGCACGGGCTGAATTTGCAAACGTGCGGCACCCCTATTGCCAGATCAGTGGCACAGATAGCCAAACTTGCCCTGAATTTGCACTGAGAGCCAATGACAAGTGACCAAATGGTTTCTGTGTCACCAATATGGCTATTGGGGCACGTCAAACAGAGGACCAGACGTGTTTGCTAAACCTCGCCAAAGGTCTGGACCCGTGGAGGCTTTGTGCAAAAGCGGAAGTCACAGCAAAGACGAAGTAGCGGGTCATGCAAATGCAACAGATGCCAAATGCAAAAACTCGCTCATTGGTTACATAGTGAGGACCTCCAAATGCACAGTGAGGACCTTTGACTGACCAGAACAAGATGCGGTCTCTTCTGGCGGGGGGGGCGGGAGGCCGGGACGTCAACGTTGAAAGATCAGGATTGTCCAACTTGACACCATTTCCTGGCGCTGCGTCTCGTTGCCTTGAGCGTGATTCAGAACGACGCGAGAATCAGCTTCCGCCGCAGCGGTCACGCTCACAGTGCAGCCGTGTGTATCTGTAATAGCTTGTCAGTTCGTCTGTAGTTTGCCATTTGTTGCTGTACAAGGATTAGACGGGCAATCCATTTGTCTTCTCACATCCTGAGAAGTTCGGAGGAATTCCTATGGGACTTAATAACACGGCCACGGATCATGACTCCACGGGACAGGTGAGTGAGATGTGACGCTGTCCACCGGAGAGTTGGACGGTTGTGCCGAAGCGTTGTCGGGATAGAACCTGGGGACCTCGGGCCGAGGTAAGGGTGCCAAATACCAGTGATTGTGTCTTCTTTCACAGGCTTGTTTTGGGCGAGTTAGAGTCTGTTCATGTGGAAAATGCACGCACAGAAGGGAAGCAGTTTTTGTTCCACCTGGCCTGGGAGTTCTGAAATGACGTGGCGTTAAAAAAGCCAAGTGCAGAACTGAAAAAAGTTAGTTTGCATAAAATTTCTTGAGTTGCTGGTCTGATTCGAATGGTGGCCACCGTGATGCACACACAACAAGCGTCAAAAATTCAGTCGGTGTGAGGTCAATGATCAACTGGTGTCCCATCCTTGCTTCAATGCTATAGTGACCCTTGAGTCAGCAACAAGTGGACCAGGAATCAGAGAAAAATAAATTCACTGCGTCCAGAGTTTGACCGCTGTCCACTTCTTGCAGCGTGGACAGATCCCGCTTGACCGGATCCAGGATCGGGGCTTGATCTGTGTTTGACATGCGGATGCTCAGACATTCGGGGAGGGGAGAGTTTGTTCCTGGATTGGGCACCCAACTTTCAACCACAAAATATCAGTGCAAAATCAGGAGAGGGGAATTCCGGGAATGAAGGGGATTGGAACACTGTGGTCCCTGGATCCGCCCCTGCCCAGCCCCGTCACTGCCGGGTCGGGTCCTTGTCCACGGAATAGTTAGTTAAACTAATGGATCCAGGTATCGATCAGCCGATCTGTGCTGTTCCGGACACAAAGGTCACCGTGGCTCGGCACAATTAGATAAGTAACTGCGTGATGGGTTCCAGGGGTGGAGCGAGCCAAGGACCAAGGGAGGAGCCAGGGATCAAGGGAAGAGCCAGGGGCCCAGGGAAGAGCCAGGGACATAGGGAGGAGCCAGGGATCAAGGGAGGATCCTGGGGCCCAGGGAGAAGCCAGGGATCAAGGGAAGAGCCAAGGGCCCAGTGAAGAGCCAGGGACATAGGGAGGAACCAGGGACCCAGGGACCCAGGGAGCAGCCAGGGATCAAGGGAAGAGCCAAGGGCCCAGTGAAGAGCCAGGGACCCAGGGAGGAGTCAGGGATCAAGGGAGGATCCAGGGGCCCAGGGTGGACCCAGGGGCACAGGGAAGAGCCAGGGAGCCAGGGTGGAGTCAGGCACCCAAGAAGGAGACTGGCGACTGGAACCCGGGCCTCTTGACCCGTTCAAGTAATGGACCGTGTCATCCAAGTACAAGACACACCCTTGTGTGCGCGGTTTATCCCGCAAATTTTGACCGCAAAGTCAAGATCCCACATTTGATGACACACAGCTACCTGGCGGACAGCACTCCAAAACTGCTAAACGACATCGGGACCCCTCTGTGGGGTTCGGGCCGGTGGCTCATCCACCATATCTGAATCAACCTGTGCAGTAGCGGGACGGGTTGAGTAGTTCATCAATATTGCACCAGCATCATTGTCTCCAGGTCTCCTCTCTGTGGAGCCACACGGGCATTGTGCACCTTTGTGTTGGAGGAAATCACAGGTGTGAATCTGCAGTGCTGTCTATTGTTCGCCGTGTTAGTTGTCATGGGGAACACGGCTCAGAATGGTGCAAACAACCTGCACATAACAAGCGCTTGGTTTCACCATTTGCTACAATGTGGATCAACCAGAACAAAGCACAGACAACGAAGGTTGTTACGAAGGTTGTTCAATGGTTCGTTCCACCTGAAACTGAGTGCATGAAGTTCCATGTCCAACGTTCGTAACAAGTGTGGAGTTGCAAATGGGAGTCTGCACAAGATTGGGGAGACAGACAGACCCTCTGGTCTCGGATGGGAACAATCAAGGACTTTTCACGTTGGGACGTAAACACACTCCATGTCCTTGTTGCACCCTGTTCTCTCACCACCCGCTGAACGTTTATTGCACAGGACATCTGGACACATACACAACCACACCACGTGGTATTTTTGGACGTACCTCTGTCCACGTTTTGTGTCCACGTCCCCAATGTAACAAAGCTCCAGTAGCTATTGGTGGTCAAGGCTCCTGAGTCCCACCAACCCTGGGACAGTAGATCCCTCAGCGTCAACTTCTGTCAATCTGTAGTGCAAAATATACCAAGGCCACACTCACTTGAAAAACACCAAATGCATTGCATTCCGCACATACTGAAGAAATGCAGGAATGTCCACCTCTGTTTGGGTTATTCTGGGGAGCGTGCGCACAGTGGCACCTCACTCAGATCAAGGGGTGCCCACAATACGTGCGGTCACCGCAAACACTCCACAGCAACACCAATCGCCGGTGTGTCTCTTACAAAAATATTTTCCTTTGCTCAAGTGTCTGTGTGATTGGGTATGATAAGGAGAAATAGTCTTTTTTGTGGTTGCGCCGCTTTCTGTGGTGGCGGGATCGCGAGACCCTCGACTGAGTCAAGTTTCTTTGTGTGGGGATGGAAGATTTGTTGCAATGTACGTGGCCATGCAACACTTTGATGAAATTGGCCTTGCTTAATCTGAATACCAAGTCCAACCTGACCAAACCGTGGATCTGCATCTGGCGTTTGGTCAGGCCAACAACTGTTGGAACCAAACTTCCAGAGGCAGGTACGAGTGAATTGGGCGGATTTGAATTTGGAAGCGCGTTGAATTTAATGATCCTCAGCACAGTGAAATGGTCAGGCCGTTTCCATGGTCACTGTGTGTTAATTGGGAGTGTGAGCCTCGAGCCCACCTTCTGACTGAACCTGACAATCAACAGGGTCAGGTAGCATGAGAACATTCTCGTCTCCCTTCGACACAGAACCCGTAATTTCCACATACGAGTCCGTTCCTGTGCCCTCACTTTTGTACTCTACTTGGAAAACACACACAATTTTCCTATCTCCTTACTCCCCTATTTTCCACGCAAGTGCGTTTCGCACTTTATAAATACACACTCGTTGCAAATGCTGCCAAAATTTTATGGCCTCTCCATGCATTGAAAAGACGGTGTGAGAAAAGGCCATAAAGTTTTGAATCGCCGTCGCAGGTCCCTTTCACAGAGAGGAATAAACAGCGAGAGAGAGCCGTCTCCGCGCTGACAGCAGAATTTACGGCGCGGCTTCAAAAGGGAGTCGCTCGAGGGTCGACTGTAGCCGGAGTCACGGTGAGTTGGGGCCTTATGCAACACCACACCGTAAAACTCCTTTTGCGTCTCTGACTTTACTTCGTTTGATCTCGCCTGCCTTTTCTGTTCTTTCTGTTGCAAGAGGATTCAGAAAAACACGTACATACACACGTACGAATTGGAGTTCAATAGGGAGTTTTAGCTGCCCCTGACCGTGTGCCTCTACCGTGGTGAAGTTGACCTTGGCATTTGACACGCGATGGAAAGTTTGCTAAAACTCACTGCTGATAGTTGCAGCCCTGAGTGCCTTTCGTAGCGCAAGTTTTCTACCTTCACAACCACCCTGAATTCGATCCCAGGGTCCTCCTCACTGAATCAGTCAAAGCAAACAGAACCCAAGTTTCAAACCCATTCCGCGAGCATTGTGAGCCGAACAGATTCCACTGTTCAAAGAATTTTTTTCAAAGGCAAAAGAGTTTTCCATTCACTGTGCGTTTGGTATGCAGCTTTGAAAGTTTGACGAGAGGCAGACGGAGATAGAGATCAGAAGATAAGAAGGATTCCCGAGCTGTCAAAAATGGCAAATATTCTGCAGATGATCAAACCACGCGCAGCTGTGTTTCCCCGTCGCCCATCCGAACCGCCGACAGATACACGCATGTATTGCGCGTATGAATTCAAAACAACAGTCAATGTGCGCGTAGTACAAGGATGTGAGTAAAAAGTTGCTGGATTTTGACATCCTCGTTCAAAACAAAAGTGACCTTCTGCATCCGGGAGGAACAGTTGGTTGTTGGTCTCAAAACTCTTTGTGAGGTGCAAGTGCAAAGCAATGTGCACGCAAGAGGACGCACAAACGCACAAGCGCACACACACGTTCACGCACACACACACACACACAAACACACACACACACACACACACACACGTGGAGGCTAAATGGTCAGGTTTTTCTTGGTGACACTCCGTTCACTTTCAGAACTGTCCGACTGACTGTTTTGGTTCTCTCTCTATGTGTGTGTGTGTGTGTGTGTGTGTGTGTGTGTGCTTGTAAGCTGTGTGTGTGTGTGTGTACACTTTTGTCAACATGAGCCCCAGGGCTGAGACAGACTCTGAAGGCTGCGGCCGAGGGATCTTGGAGACGTTTGTTTACACAACCCACGTGAACCCTGAAAGTCTCGCATTCTGCACACCGCGCATGTGCGGCTCCGAATCTGGGTCACACTCCTGATCCCGTAGACAACTGTTTCGGCAGATGAATTCACAGCACAGCGACGAAACATCACAACAAACCGCCCTGCAACACCAAGAGCATCTCACTTTTTGTCAAACACTTTTCAGAAGGCACACAATCTTGGAGCTGGGTTCAGGGGTGTCAGATCGCAAGGTTTGAAGGCTTCAAAACTTGCCAGGTATGCCGCCACAATAGCAGCTGGATTGCGAGGAGTCTTCACATTTTCATTAACAGACGAGCTGTCTACTTGGGATGCACCACAAGTTCGCGCTGAATCTGCTTGGCTCGTTTCTCGGGGAGGGCTTGTTTTGTTTCTCTCTATTCACTCGCCCCAGGCTCAGAAATGAGGCCTGACAGGACTAACTGTACATTTTCCATTTCAATTTCTTATCCGGAGCTGCTGATATACAAACTATCAAGAGGACTTACGGAAATTTCAGATATTTCATCCCCTTTGCCTATCTAACCCTCATTCCCCTTATCTGTTTTAGTCCTCCATTATGCCGGGTATTTGTGGTTTTATCCCCAAGGGGGCTGTATCCTATTGCCATGGTCACTGTGAAAAATCCGCCTCAACCTCGTGCCCGAGTTGACTTGCACTGAGAGGAGAGGGAAATTCCTGAAAAACTAGCTTCGAAGTCCAGAGTCAGATTGGGGAACCCAAGGACCCTGGTCCCTCAGTCTGACAACCGCAACCTGGAATTCGGCCTGTGAATGCATTTTTGACTTCGGTTCCAGCTCTGCCCAACAGGTATCTGGACATGGGTGTGGTCCGTTGCTGCAATGCCTCGTGCGTCTCGCCTTGACTGGACACGGGGACGCACGCAGCGCGTATCTCAGAGTGTCGGGCAGATGGGCAGGGAAATGGGTGGATGGGATCAGAACCCGCGCATCTTGCAGCTCATTGACTCTGAGACAAAACCTCTTCCACCATTCACCGGTGATCATAATCACGCCCATGCATTTTTAATACTTCTGTTTCTCTTCTCTCCCTGTGTTTCCCCCTCGACTCAGGCGGTGCCTCTGTGGTTTTCCTATTGTTTTCCTCAGTCCATATATTCATTGCGAGACTTGGAGAGTCTATGAAGCATTTGATGAAAGTTGTCCGAGCAAAGTGAGGCAGGATACAGAAGGGACGGCCGCCAGCGATCAAACTTTCATGAAACCAGAATAAATTGTGAAGTATTTTCCTGCCAGATTGGCCCAATGTGGTCGTAGACATGGGGCTCCGGATTCTCCCTGGATGCTGCAAGGTAAGGCCTTTGTTCTGTTTGAGAGGCTGGTACAGGCGCATTGCGTTACGCTCTGTACCTGCAGTTGTACTTCAGCGGATTTTGAACTGGTGCTGGAAGACTTACTTTAACGCATTCTGACTATCCTGAGAACCCCACCCAGGGTTTGGGGGATTTTGACTCGTGCAGACGGATCCGCAGGGACCCCAGGACCCTGGACGCGACGACAGACGTGGTTGGGGTGAGGGTGCACGGGGTCACGCACAGCACTCCGGACCCTGCACTTCCTGCAGGGTGTGGCAGGGGGGACGCAAGGGGCGGGGTGGGGGTAGGGTGCGGCGGGCAGGGGAAGGCGGCGGTAGCGGCAGCCTCAGCTGCGGGGACGGTGACCATCACTTGATCCCGATGCGGTGTCTTGATAGAGTCATCGGCCGCACTGATTGTTCCTTGAGATACGGACGCGGCCAGGCCCGATCGAAATGGGCTCAATTAGAGATGCAGGGGTGGAGGACGCTCTGAGAAATCGAACGCGTCCAGGCACCAGGCTCTGACGCTGCAGCTCCGGGCACTGAGGCACATTGACGTCTGCAGGTCGGGTTGGATGGTAAGGATAGTGCACAGCGCAGGTTTTGCCCACCAAGGTTTTAAGTTGGATCTGCCTATCAAAGGCTGAGTAAGCCTCGTGTAATGGCTTGTAAAATGTGTCTTCACCCCCACTTTAATGGGACCTTCTCTGTCAAGATTTACTTTGCTGTTTATCCAAGGAATAGTGCGTAGATTTGTTCGGGGCGCAGAGGTTTTTGCTCTGAGGTACACGCAATACAGAAGACACAGGATCATCCCATTGAACTTTCCACACTGCTCAAGCTCAACCATTGGACCATACGTGAACGAATCCGACAAATCAATCCAGGAAATCCACATCCTCACAACCCAATCAAAAACCGCAATTTTGAACCTTGAATTTCCATCAAAATGAGCATTTTCAAACTGCACCCCCCAAACAACACACAAAAAGCGAATTTCACTTTGTTCAACAAAAAAATATGCGAGAGTCTGAATAAACAGGCGGAGATACAACGGTAAATATTGGTTCATATGCAACATACGATCTGAGGAGCATAATGAAAACCAAATAGAGGAACCTGATCGGAGACTCGCTATGGGGCTTTGTCTGCTGCTGGGAGGGAGCAGTGCGCCTCGCTGCTGTCAGACCCACCTGCCTTTGAACCGTCTGCGGCAGAAACACACGCCGAGTATGCGGAACAAATTGCAGCGCGGCCGGTGCTGGGCAGTGAAAGGCTGACCCTTCATTAACCAATTGTGACTTGCAGAGATGACAGTTGGTTTGCACAAACGAGGCCGAAGTGCGGTCTTTGTTTGGTTCTGTCAGCGTGTCAAGCAAAGGTGACACTGGTCAACGAATTCTGAATTTGTGAGCCTTGGATTTGACTTTCAACAAAGGCATTTTCAGGAAGATCCATGTTCCTTTGAAACTGCTGGCCTCTGGTACTTGACCACCAATAGTAGATTCTGTATCTCAGAACAAAAAGCTCCCTGCCCTAGAACAAAGTGAGCGCGTACTGCGAGGCAGTGACCATGTGCTCAGATATGTTCACAAGTGACCGACAGGAAAGGTAAATTCGTTACATGTCAAAGGTCGGGTGTTCCCATGTCGAACAACACGCGCACCGCCCGGCCCGAGGACTTTGTTTTCAAACTGCCAACTTTTCTAGGACACCGATGATTTGTGGGCGGCCATTAGGCCTCGTGACACCCGAGTGAAAAATAACGATATTATTGACTCTAATTGCAGTCATGTAGTGATAACAGAGTACGTTTGGGAGCTTCTTCCCCAGGCTACTCAGTACACGAACCTCACGTGTACTGACTGTCCACAAAAAAGTCACTTTTTGATGAATTCGTATTTTGCGTTGAAAAGCGGAGTTTTTCAAATTTTACCGCAGAAGAAAGGCGGCTTTGTGAGAAAAGGACATAAATTACTCCGATGAAAGTTCTCTTTTGCATTTCTTTGCAGGTCAGGGGTGTTTTTGGCGAAAAGAAGATTTCTTCAGGGAGTGATTTCACCACGCTTGAGAAGAGAGAAAAGCAGACGAGAAATTGAGAAGAGTGAATTTGCGCTTAAAAGCTGCGCTCGCATTGGCTGAGAGCTGACACGTGACCCACATAGAGATGGAGTCCGTCTGTTGTGTTATCGAGGCAAAGCAGTGCAATGAGTGAGAGATAGACTTTTTAATGCCGATGTCAGGCCTGACAGTTTACGCAAACTGCATAGATGAGCGGCTAAAACTACAGAGGATGCGCTGTTTTTAGCAGAATTTTGCAGTTAGAAATGTTGAAGATGATGGAGAGTGTGGTGGGAGCGAGGGAGCGTGGTTTCGGGCTCGCTGCTGCCGGGGAGGTGGCCCCGTGCATCCCGGAGTTTATGACAGGGATCCCGCACATCAATGAGTCCTTCCCGTCAACACCATCAATCACGGGGCGACAGTTGAGCGGCGGCCCGCAGCAGCAGGCGCTGCGCCGGCCGGGGCCCGAGGCGAGCGGCGGCGGCAGCGGCCCCGCGGCCGGGGAGCCCGGAGCCGAGGAGCGGGGCCTCCAGCCGCTCGTGGACCTCGAGCAGCAGACGGCGAGGCTGGGGCCCGGGCCGGGGCCGGGGCAGGGTGCGCCCGCGCCGCCGCAGCACCCGCCACCGCCGCGAGGGGAGCTGAGCCCCTTCCCGGCCGTGCTCCACCACCCTCCCGAGGACATGTCTCCGGTGAACGGTACCGCGCTGCCCGGCGAGGTCCTCGGCACCAAGCCCGCCACATTGAGCCCGCCGGGGCACGGAGGAGGAGGAGCCAAGCACCCGTCGGGAGTGGAGTACGCGTGGATGAAGGAGAAGAAACCATCTCGGAAACAGCAGCAACAACAGCAGCAGCAGCACCTCGGGGGCCCGGGCCCGGGCCCGCACCCCTCCGCCGGCGGCCCCACCCTGCAGCACCCGGCGATGCCCTCACTCCAGCAACATTCTCCGCACCAAACCGTACTCAACGGTCTCGGTAAGTCTGATACTCTTCCTTCTCTCTTCTGTGTGTGTGTGTGTGCGTGTGTATGCGTGTGTGCGTGTGTGTGCGCATGTTTTGCCTTCCAGCGCACCCTCACCCTTGTGTTCCCTCTTCGCACCTCCAGACACACTCTCCCGAGCTCAGCACTTCTCGCTCTCCTATTTATACTCGCGTCTGCCTCCCGACTCTCTTTACTCAATGTCATTTTTCATAGTCGCATTACCGTCATTGTTCTGCCGACTAACCCATTAATCATACACATAATCGTCCTAATTTGTCATACTAGCAGCCTAAGCCTCCTACCGGATCGCATAACACCCTTTTTAGACACATGTAGGATCCTGACAAGAACCCTTCAGTCAGAGCGGGGGCAAACACACACGCACAGCAAGCCCCCTTCCCCTACCTTTTCATGAACCAAATGTTGGTTGTTTGCCGTTTGACTTAGGTTATGTCTTAATCGGGTGATGCATCATGTAAAACCTGCTCGTACTGTTATCCTGCTATCCATCATGCGAGGCTGGGCTGGGAAACGGAACCCCTGGAAACCCCGGGGTCTCGTGTAGCGGAGAAACACGGACAGTGGGAAGGAAAATCAGCCGGGTGAAGCCGACCAGAGTCTGACAACCCGCAGACAGAAATTCAAACGCGGAAGGTTGAGAGGTTGGGGGGAGAGGTTGAGTCCAACACTGGCTGGGAAGACGTCACATGGAGTAGCTGTCTGGACGGAGAGACGGAACCCTCCAGTCAGACCTCTTCCTATTGACAAACCTGTTCACTGCCTGAGTATCTTGAATAACAATGTACAACTGCGGTACTCGTGCCCAGTTTACTTTTACATTGAGAATCAACAAGCCGAGGTGCCAGCGCGACTACGTTTTTGTATCTAGTTCTCCAACTGGGTCAGACTGGCAAACAACACACGACACGAGGGTCACTGATCAACCGCGAGCAAAAAACACACAACAGGTACACACAGGAATGAACGCAGCGCAAGTCAAAATGCCCCAGTGGAACCCTCGCTGAATAGACATTCAAAGTTGGCTTTCAGAAGGCACAAATGATTCATGCATAAATGAAGTGAATTGTCACTGGCTGCATTATTAAGTGACCACGTTTCGATCTCCATCCTGATAATATCATCACTGAATGGAGCGAAAAAACTGAGTTTTCACGACATACAAAAGAAGAGCACAAAAGCTCTGATCAGTCTGTGTGTACGAGGCATCCAGAGCCCAAGCAGATCCGAACAATTCACGGTTCCATGATTTCTGAACACGCCCCAAACACCACAAAACAACACGTTACAATTTGGAAATTTGGAACTCACGTACCTGAACAATTGGCCCTTTATCCAGCGTCGTTCCCACTGGGAGGTCGATCCGAACCTTATCTCAACTCAACTCAGTTCCTTCCAACTCAAAAAAGCCTCCAGATCTACGGTATTTTCAGTACAGCGGCACAAGTTCCCTTTGTACTTCAGTCTGTGTCCCTCCACAAGCCATTTGCACGCTAACTGCTCAAGACTAAGGTAACTTTTGAATCCCACTCGCAGTTATACTTCACTTTTTGTGGTCTTAAACTGAGGCCATTTATCATAATCATTCAGGGGGCTCATTAAGTAATGATGTATTACATGTATTGGCATTGGCATTAATACCAATGATGCAGAGGACTGGCTACGTTTGTGCTGTGTCAAACCAGAACATATTTTGTAATAGATTTGGCTTGCACACTGTTTGCTATCTTCGCTATTATCGTTTGATATTTAACCCCTTGAGCTACGTACACGTTTCTAACGAAGTGTCAGCGAAGGTTGACATACAATCTGCACTCTTTCTTCAGTGGAAAGGTCGTTTGTGTTCAGCAAGTGAATTTGCCTTTTTGTTGAAAACCTCAGATGAAGCTCCACACAGGTTTTCTCCAAAATGATTTCAAGTCAATTCTTCACGCTCGTACTTGTGGATGTGACCCACTGAGGCCTCTGTGCATTGGCAGGTCGAAACGTACGAGGTGGCGAACGGAATGGACACAAAACGTTCATCTGCGAACATGTGTCAAACACGTGTCTTTCAAAGCTCCTTCAAAACAGGTTTTGCTCTGTTTTCCTGGCATTTTTTGGAAACTTTGCTGGAATTGTGTGTCCATCCCATGTCAGTCTTCTTCCCAGTCAAGCTCAGTGTAAAATTTTGTTGTTGTTTTTTCGGTAGGGGGCGGGAACACCCGCTGCACCCCTGGATCGAAAGAGTTAAGGTGTGAGGGTATTGTTACTCGCGATCTCGATGTATCACTGCGCGAAGCATTCATCATCAGACCTCTCACCGCCATCAGAAATACTCGCCTAGAACATGATCAATTGACCCCGCTACTCGTGTTCAACTCAAACACAAAATTTGTTTCTTTCTCCTGCTCTTTGCTCGCACCCGTGGAACAGACAGTTGAGCACAGTAATGATACACAATATCTTTGTTTAAATACTTTTCATGGCTGTTTTCACTGCCTCTTGTTCGCAGTTTGATGTATCGGTTGAAACGTGAAAACCGATTCATTTTAAAGTGTGAAAGGTTGAACTGGAGAACACCTCTCTGAGAAAGATTTATTTCTTACATTATGGTGTTGAATGTAATGCGTTCTGTCGCAGTACCAAACACCAATATTTGTGTACCGAGCTTTTTCAGTCGGGATGCCTAACAGTTCAAATGAACAGTTACAAATTGCTTCAATGTCTAAATTCAACATTGGGGAAAATATATTGCTACCGGTTGGAGCCCTGAATGTAAACAATCTTGATCAAAGGCTCAAAGCGCAATAAAATTTGCCCTTCTTTCGCACAGCACTTTGCGCAGGTCCAGGTAAAAATCTCGCGTGAAAGCACATTGACGTTTCTACCCATTGAAAATGGTTTTTTGAAAGCAACCAGAGCCCTGAGTCGGAGCTCTCAAAGCCTGACTTGAAGACGGCATTAAGATAACGTTCTGCTCCACAGACCTCATTGACACTCGTCGAGTTGGACTCTGGCTTCTCATTCAGGTTTGTTTGGGAAGGAAGCATCGAGCTCCTCACAGTCAAAATGTCTTTTTGAAGCAACGTGAAGGATTTAGGGATTACCAGCATAATCCGCTCAACATTATCCTCCAGGTTCTGTGACACAAACCCGGTGAAACCAAACTTCAAATCTCAGAAAAAAGGAAATGAGAAAGACTGGGAAGAAAACGCTCTCACCTTCAGTGGTGTGTTCCAGTCGTCATTCCACGCTGCATTCAGTGAAAACTATGAGAAAACACTGGTAAAACAGAAGCCCCGGGTTTGTAATATATTGTTTGTGCCTAATCTGGAGCTATTAGGGGTGAGTGGCTCTGGGTGGCAAAGGGAAACAATTTAGCGGTGCTTAAGTGGTCTAGCTTTCATCTGAAATGACAACAAACCATTTATCTTGTACCCCAGATCGGTAGCATGACATGGAGCAAGTGCACCGCTGGCTTCTTTATTTCGGACAAAACCAAGGCCCTGACTGCCAGAAAACACCACTTGCTTCATCATGTCAACAGTTTGGACCAGAGTATGTCAGTGCCAGATTTTTGCATCAGAATCAAGCACTATAGGTTGAGCTCAGATACTCAAGAATTCTATGCAGTTCACTGGATTTCACTTCACCTTTCTCAACAAAGAAATTCAAACCGCTGCCGCTGCAGCGCCCGTTTACTGGCGGCACCTTTGCTTGGGGTCTGTGTTGATGAGCTGCCCTGGGACAGGCGCCGCTACCAACGCGTTACGCAACGAAATTTATGGCCCCCGGTTGTGATGTCATAGAACCTGGTGGGGGGGGGGGGCTCGAGCGGATCCAGGGGCCAAAGGGAGGGGACGCTGGGAGGCCCAAATTTCAACTGCGAAAGATGTCGCACCAAAACTGCAAACGTTGGAAAGGGCAAGTTCGGGGTGTGTGGTGTTGGAGGAGAGTGTCATGGACATCGTGCAACAACACACAATGTGTAGTGAGGCCTGATATCTCTGAGCAATGACTTACGCGGAGGCTTGAGGCGTGTCTATACCAGGGTCCTGCCCGTGATGGAGAGACCCCAGGCCTCGCCATACCCGCGTCTCGCCACAACGCGACACCGGTCCCCTCGACACCCCCGCACACACACTCACATACACACACGCACACACAAACGTACACACACGCGCACACACACACACGCACACGGCCCTGGATCCGCTGCAGGGTGCAGGGGTTCATCAAACCCCCGGTGCTAATGAGGCGGGGCTGTGTTTGGGGGTTGGTCGCTGGGGTTGAGTCACTGTGGAGCGGGTTGAAGTGTGCGCCTGGAGGTCTGTGGGTAGAAGTGAATCCAGAATCGTGAATCCTGGATCAACGAGAGGAGTTAAGTGAACAAGGCATTGATTCGATGTGGCTTGTGAATTGTTCGATTTTCTGAAAAATTTTCGCTGGTTATGGTGCCTGTGCTGTTGGGTAGACACAGGTGAAAATGATCTGCAACCGATATTTTCAAGGCCCAATCTGCAAGTTTCAGTGAAAGATACGAAGGGACGCCTTTCTTTGGTTTTCAGTAGAACTATCCTTCACTTCAAAGCCTTGCAGAAAAAAGAAAAACTTTTTTCAGGAATTCTGGTGAGAGTCTGCCATGAAAATATTTTGTGGTGAACACAAAAAGGTTGATGCCTCCTCTTTGAAGTTGAAGTTTGAGGAGGAACGAGGGGCAGCATCTTGAGAACCTCTCTGTGTGTGTCATCTGAATGCGGAGAGCTACATGCACCTCAAGGCCGAGTTTGGGCGAATACCAGCGCTATTTGTTGAAATTCAATAAGATACACTCGCACTGACACACGATATCGTACAAACATAACTTTTGTAAGAGTAAAATATACAGTTTGTGTGTGTAAACTATGCGAGCAGTCAGGGGACTGTGGACATCTCTGAGTTTGAATGAACCACACAGACCTCTGGTCTCCAATGCAGGCCTCAGGCCTCAAACGGGACTTTTTCTGATGCGCACGTTTTCCTCGTGTGTTTCTGACATTTCCACACCACGTGTTTCACGAGTTTTTTGACGCAACACAAAAAGCATCAGAAACTTTGGTCACTGGTGCCTCTCTCGTCGCTGTCGCCTCTTGATGATTTCATCGCGACAGTCAGCGACGCGTCATTTCATGACCCACAGAATCCCGCTTTTCAACCGTTTATTGAAGCAAAATACAATTTTACAAAGCCTCGCTTTTTCCATTGAAAAGCCCCATTAAATTGAAACGTGGCTGAGGAGAGGCAGAGCCTCAGAGCGAGGCCCATTTAACTGGTGTATGAATTATAGAAGATGTCCCATCTCAGGGACGGGGCTCAGAGAGGATCCAGAGATCCACTGGGTCCGCGAGTGGGTCAGCAAGGGAGGGTTCGTGTGTGTGTGTGTGTGTGTGTGTCTGTGTGTGTGTGTGTGCGTGTGTCTGTGTGTGCGTGTGCGTGTATGTGCACGTGTTGGTGCGTTTGCGTGAGTGCGTACATGTATGTGTGTGTGTGTGTGTGTGTGTGTGTGTGTGTGTGTGTGTGGCTGGTTGTGTGTGTGTGTTTTCTGTCTGTCTGTCTATGTGTCTTGTCTGCGTGAGACTCTTGTGTCTGTGTGTTCCAGTCCAAATCACCGTCACAGCCTTGCACCGTCGTGGCATGGCCGGGTGCATTTTTGTTCGTGGAATTTTGAAAGTGCTGATTCCACTCATGCTGAATCCACTCCATCCAATCCCCAGTCAACCCAGCCCCACACAGCAGCGCCCAATACTCCCATGTCTGTATTATCACGACTGTCATTTCGAGAGGGGGGAAATCTTTGCATGGCTCTCTTCAGCACTTGGGCAATGAGTTTATCAGTTGAATAGAATTGGCCGGCTGGCTCAGGGGACAAGAGGCTTGTCCGTTTGCGTTTGCGGAGGCCCGCTTCCCTATTCGTGTAGCTGTCAGTTGTGGACACCTCGCACCGCGGAGAGGTTACACGCCCCCTGAGCCCCCCACAACACTGCCATGGCGGATTCAAATGCATCTGGAAAAGGGAATATCTTCGGCTTTGAAAAGGTTCTGGGGGGCGGGGGGTAGTGAAGGCTGCTGCATCAGGTTATGTGAGCGGGGGGAGTGTATTCTGTCCAAAGATCTTGCAGTGCCATGAGACGGATTCCAATGGTTGTTGTTCAGTCTCCAACACACACGCACACGCACTCGCACGAACACACATACAAACACACACACACACACACACACACACACACACACACACAAGATTCCAACGCAACACAACCAAAATTGCGAATGGACGAAATGGACGAAAACGATTCCGTCTCTGTTGATGTAGTTTCCTGCGCCAGCTCTGGCTCCGCCCCGCCCTGCTCATCCCATGTCGCTGTACACGGCTGACAATTGTCATCATAGAACGGGAAGACAGTGGAAACGCCGCGTCACTGGGCGACGCTGCTCTGATCTGGGACGTCATCCACACTGCAACACACCCGCCTCATTCAGAACTGCCAAATCACGTCAAATTTGGGCAGCTGACCCAAAGTGACGTCATTATGAGCGGTGATGTCAAGCTGTGACGTCACAGTGACGTTTTCCCTGACGACCCTGTGTTCGCGCTGTCGGGTCGGATTGTTCTTCATCGCTTTGATCTCAGTAGGTGCTGTACAATGGCCGGACGGATTCAAATGGAGGAACAGGTGTAGAGACTGGTGGGACCAGCGTTTAGACACACTTTCTCTCTCGCGGATCCAGGGACCTGGATCCCCTTGTCCCCCAAAGAAAAAATTAACTTTTCCACATCTCTCTCCGCTCATCCTTTCCAAAATTCGGACCTGCCCCACCAGGGATCAGGGTGGGTGGGAGATGGTCGGGCCTTCATACCCGAATTCTCTATCCACCAGACAGTTGTGTTTGGGCGGTGCAAGGTCACTGGCTCTTCTTAAGTCGTAGAGGGTCTGAGAATCAGACGACAGGGACCTGTTGAACAGAAGAACACCTCCAGAGTCGTGGTCCACTGTTTGATGGAGAAACCTCAATCTGAACACCAGCCACCACACCGAAAGAATTCCCTGGTGGATCCAGGGGACCATGGGCCTCCAGAGAGCCCTCAAGAATCAATTTTTTTTCCGCAAAATTTGCGACACAATTGCGTCATGTTTCGCATTTTGGAATGGAAGCCACCGCCCCTCCACGGTGGGGTCAGACCAGATGCCTTCCCAGCCTGATCCAGAATCTGTTCGAGAAACCAGGAAAACGAACGTCCTCAAGGTTTCATCTCTGTGTTGCAGACTACGGAGACCCTCTGGGGAAGGACTCGCACGGGAGCAACCCGCGCCGCCTGCGCACAGCCTACACCAACACCCAGCTGCTCGAGCTCGAGAAGGAGTTCCACTTCAACAAGTACCTGTGTCGTCCTCGTCGCATCGAAATCGCAGCGTCGCTCGACCTCACCGAGAGACAGGTGCGTGTGTGTGTGTGTGCGTGTGTGAGATGGTGTGGAAAGGTGTGCGTGCGTGGTGCCCGCCCGAGACGAATTGAAATCGCTGTGTCGTTGGATCTCATGGAGAGACGTGTGTATGTGTGTGTGTGTGTGTGTGTGTGTGTGTGTGTGTGTATGCGTATGAGTGGTGTGGCAGAGCGTGTGACTTAGTGTGCGTGCGTGGTGCCAATCAAGGCGCGCGCGTGGAGATTGCTGCGTTCCTCTGTGTGTGTGTGTGTGTATGTGTGTGTGTGTCCGTGTGTCTCCGTGTGTCTTCGTGTGTGCGTGTGTGTGACAGAGGGCACGACAGGGTGTGCGTGGGCGTGTGTGAGTCTGGGTATCCAGCATCTGCACAAGAGACATCAAGCTTTTGTTCCTTTCTTCACATTTCACAATGGCCAAAAAAAACAAATACAGTAGACACACGAAACTCACTACCATCGGGTGTTTCAGGTGAAGGTCTGGTTCCAGAATAGGCGCATGAAGCACAAAAGGCAGTCAACAGGCAAAGTCGGTGAGTACTGCTCCCTCCTCTCTGAGTAACTCAATTCTCCCACGAGTACTTTCGCGTGGCACATCCCCTGCCAAACTAATAGGAGAATCAAGTGGTAAATTTGTCCTATTCCCGATGAATTTGTCGGGTAATGCGGCAGACGGTCCCTGGAGTGCAGTGGTGCCCCGTGCAGCTCTCAGGATCACGCCCCCAGGGAGGGTTCGGTTTCTTGTAGCACGAGTGAGAAACAGAACCCGTCGCCAATGATTCACAAAACTTTGTGATAATTTCCGGTACACAATGGGCCAAGTTTGGTTCCAGAATTGGGTGTGAGATTCAATATCAAAATCAAAAAAAGAGTTATTTTGCACTTTTGGTGACCTCGACCTCTGCGACCATTCTTGGATTGGCCCAGTTTGAGAATTTGAGGAAAAGTATGAAGGTTTGTACTCGCACGCGTACTTGATTATGACGTGATTTTCAGACGGGTTCGGGGACGGGCGGGAGGACGTGAGCTCCAGCTCCCCGAGCGTCGACAGCACGACGCCGGGCGACCTCGACACAAGCCTCACGCTGCCCACGCCCCCTGGTGACATCAAGGCCAAGTTCGACGTGCTGCCCTCGAGCGGCGGGGACGCGGGGTACGTGATGCTGGACGCGGTCACCAGTGGCAACAGCACGAGCTCCAAGGGCAGCGACGAGGGTGTGGACTCGGACGAGGACATGAAGCCAGCCTCCTCCAGGATGGGTGGAGTCCAGGAGCTCGAGGTCACAGGGACGCCTCCGGTGAACGGGGTGAAACTGGATCAGGATCTACCGGATCATGGCGCCGGGTACGGAACCCCCGCGGGCTCACCCCCAGACCTCCTCATACCCTCCTCTACAACCGCAAACCCCGCTCCACTCAAAGGGGGAAACCCAGGTTCAGGGGGTCGAGGGCCAAAGAGCGGGGGTTCCCAACAGGGTGCCGCCAACGCTGAACTGGATGTCAATGAAAATAAGGAGAACAATAAGGTCATAGTCATTGCACCCAACGACGAAGATGGAACAATGGTGGGTGGGGAGGAAAAGAAGTTTCTGAATGGGGTGATGAAGCAGGGGCCTCAGAATGTCACCATCACTACCCCTGCACGCATGGGCTCTCATTGTTTTGGTGGGGGCGCCCCTTATCCCCAGGGTCCCCCTCCACCACAGCAGCAGCAGCAACAACAACAGCCTCACCCCAGGAACATGCACCCCGCAGCCATGGCGGGCATGCCACCGGGCGCCACAATGACGATGTCAGCCAACATCACGTTTGGTCCCATGTCGCAACAGAACGGCATGTCTCCGGCGCAGGGCGTGGCTGGGCCCCCATCGCTCCCGCTGCGTCACCCGGGATACGGCGCCCCGCCGCAGCCGCAGAGCGGGACCGCACCGTTCCCCCAGCACCCGGGCCCACCTGCGCCCTTCAACCCCCACATGGGTCATCAGGGCGGGGCCGGCAATGGACAGGGCTTCGGCAACGTCCGAGGCCCCATGACCCAAAACAATGGACAATGGTTCGGTCAGATGGGCAGTGGCCCCGAGAGACGGTCCTATGCCCAGAGACAGCGTGGGATGCGGAATCCACAGGGCATGCCGCCCTACCCTCAGAACTGCTACAGCCCCCAGGGGTACCCCAACCCCGGGCAACCCCCCAGCACACAAGGGTACGTCAATCAGTACAACCCAGCGCAAAAACACGTGGGCTATGGTCCATTCCACGGACAGACAATGCAGAACTACAATTCAGGGCAAATGGGAATGGGAGTGCCTGGGCCTGGGCCGAACCAGATGGACCCATCCCAAGGGAACTACAACGGAGGCCCAGCAGGCATGGGCTCCCCTGGACCTGGACCTGGACCCGGACCTGCGGGAGGTCCAATGAACCACATGCAGTCAGGTGCTGGACCCGCCACGTCCACACAAGGAGGCCCTGGATTCCCAGGTTTCCAAGGCAACAACCAATTGGGACACTTTCTGCCCACGTCGTCTCCCGAGGGACCCAGTCCTGCCAACGGTCCTGTGAACTCCAGTCAACAACAGCAACAGCAGCAGCAACACACCACAAACTTCAGCAACAACTTTGGACCTCCAAATGGCAACCAACCCAGCACACCCCAGCAGCAGCAGCAGTTGTATGGGGGTCCAATGGACACGGTCAACATGAACCAGTGCACCCTCACCAGCACCCCTCCCTTCAACACGCAGTACAACAATCCCCTCTACACCGATGACCAGCTGTCTGGCAACCACGGTAGCCATGACAACAGCAACAGCGTCCCGTCCAACGGGAATGACGTCACAGTGGACATCCCTGAGTTCAGTATGTTTGGGGACTACGCCCCTCAGCCGGACTACTTCTGATCAGCCTCAGTTCAGTCAGGGTCGTATCTCTGGGTCAGGGGTAAACGCGTTTGCTTTGCTTTGGTGTGGCATGTGGTAATGTACAAAACCGAATCTCTACTTACAAAACGGGTTTACGTGTCAACTGTGGTAAGTGAAGCACAGATGTAATCCACAAAGGTGTACAAATTGAAGGAGGAAGGCTGAAACGATCTTGTTGAAAATTTTTAACTTATTCTGTAGAGTGCTAGAACATGTGTATTGTATGGAGTGTGATTGACTTGATCGTTGTTTTGAATGGTGCATGCGGAGGAACAGTGTTCGCCTTGCATTGCGATCTTGGCCCCAGTTGGAGAAACCGTGTCCTCGTTCATGTTTTTGTGCCTCTGAATGGCGATAATTTTGTGTCACAATCTCCATATTGGGAACACAGCCAATTGCTGCGGCCCGAAATCACACCTTGTAGCTGGTGGAAAAGCAGGAGAGGACCCAGGGGGCCAAGGACCCACCATTCCCTCTCCTTGGTTGCGTTGTCTGCTGGGGTTTTAGGGGGGGGGGGGTACAAATTTTTGGAACAGCTGCTTGTTGATGGACGTCCATTTCCCCTTAAGCTGGAGTCCCAAGCCCCACCTACCCAACCCTACCCTACCCAACACCACCCAACCCAACTCCACCCCACACCACCCAACACCACACCACACCACACCACCCAACCAAACTCCACCCAACACCACCCAACCCCACACCACCCAACCCAACTCCACCCCACACCACCCAACCCCACACCACCCAACCCTACTCCACCCCACACCACCCAATCCCGCAAAATTCTGGATCCGCGCTGGCAGGGAGAAAAGAAGAATCTGCGCAGGATGCGTTGCCCAAACGACGTATCGATTTTACAGTCGCCCTGCCGTGTTTGGCAAGAACCCAGAGTTTTCGTGTCTGTTGCACCTTTCACATACGAGTTTTCTGCATTGAGGTGTCAAGAATTGGGAACCACGGGTTGTTCAGAATGAAACCAACAACTCAAGGATTTGTCGTGAAAATTTCCTGACGAAATTCGTTGGTGGGGAAAATTGGTAGAAGTTTGTGTTTTTGTGCTTCTGTTTTTGGGTTCCAAACAGAACGACGATGCTCTTGATTTTGCACAAGTAGAAAACAGAAGTTTCTGCCAGGGCAGAAAGGAGTCTGTTGTTGTGAAAGTCAGCTGTTTTGAGCCAAGTGTGAGCATTATGGATCAAACTAAAGATTTAAATTTGGGGTCAAATCAGATTCGTATCTCTCCCAATTTCCGTGCTGCGCGGTGGCGGCCGCGCAAAGGTCAACCTGACACGGTGGCGACAGTCCAGGTGTTGAAAATCGTTGGAATGTGACGCGGGACCCAGATACAGACGCCACAGTGTGAGAGACAATGGGAAGACACGCAGGCCTGTGTGTCAGGGGTGGAGCCAGGACTCCGTCAGGGGGCCACGCCCAGGGCGGGGGGGGGCGGTTCTGAGGGACATGTTTGTTCAAGCTGAAGCTGGCGGTGTCAGTTGTGTGTGTGTGTGTGTGTGTGTGTGTGTGTGTATTTTGGGGGGAGATGGGGCAAATGGGCGGCAAGGGTGTCAAGGGGGTGCCTGCCGCCCCTACTCGTCCCCTGGATCCGCCCCCCGTGACCCTTGTTCGTGGCGTGACATTCTCCATCTGAACCACTCAGTGTGTTCACCAAATTCCCAACAAACACTGTTGCTGCTGAAAGTGCTTGTGGCTTGTCGTAAATTTGCTTCACACATTTCTTTGCCCTTTTCTTGGTGTTGCACAATGGGGTGACCTGGTATTTTTTCCGTTTTCTTGTGCCAAAGCAAATTTTGACGGCAACCCAATGTTGGGGACTTCATGTCAAAGTTTCATCACACCGAAAATTCTGTGGATACCTGAACTTAAAAATTGAGCAGGAAACGAAAAAGGGTCACTGAATCTGTCTCAGTGAATGTGTATGAAAACCCAACGAAATTTTGCTTCGCACGCAAAATTTTTGTTGCTGAAATAGTTCACTTCGCGTGAAGGGCCTCTGTGTGTGGCTTGTCTTCCTCATCATACAGAGTACTGAATGGCTTGACCTACTTAATTTTGTTCAATGTTTCTGTATTTTTCACACAAACTGGTGGAGTTTTCTGAACTGTGTGTGAATGCGCGAAGAAAAGTATTTTTGTGAAGAAAATTCGCGTTTTGATGGAAAACTTCTCTGTGTGGACTCGACGCATAATAACTGTACATAAAAACTGAACTTTGTTTGGTGAATATTGTAATTTAATTTATTGAAAAAATAAATGTGACTATTTTCAAAAATTCAGCTTTGTCAAACAATCCACTTATTCGGCGCAAGTTTGCACACAAAAATGCTTCTTCTTGGGAGTCTTGTTTTCCTGTGTCAAATATTACCGAAGTGAACTTGCGTGCAAACACATTGTTTTTGTTTCTGAACTTTTCTTCGCACTCAGTTTTTCCAGACGTAGTTCCGAGTTTTGCCACCAGAGGCCGCGGCGCCCAAGTCACTGAGTGCAGCCGCTCGAATGTAAACAAATCGCCTTTGGAGCGTTTGGGTTCGTTCGTTCTCCTTTGTTTTCAGCGCCTTGTCCGGTTTCTTTAACACTGCAGAATAATGTCCAATCAAAAGATTTGTTTTGTTTTCAAATGATCAGCAACACGGGGACGTTTGTCTGCTTTTTCGTGATTTTATTTGAAAAAAAAAACTTGAAAAATTCACTGGTGCTGCAAAATGCACCTCACAATGTGTGTTTTGTGACATCAACAATTTTTCACTGTTTCAATACTTCAACAAGGAAAAATAATATCAACAATATCACAGGCTCAAATTTTTGAAAAATTACGATATCCTTTGACAAAGGAAATGCTTCGCGCAAAACAACGCCCGTTCTCTCTCCGCATTGGCGACAAAACCCTGTAACACTGGCGATTGCGCTGCTCGAGTAGGAATGGATCTGGCTGACATGCTGTAATTGCTGTGTTCATGGGGAGCAGTGTCGATGTATGGCGCGGATCGCACCGTGAATGACAATGAGGAGAGATCCTCCACACAATGTCCCCGCCATACAGGGAGGGATCTTTCAATTACTACTGCCAGAGCGTCCTGGGACAGGTACTGCTCAACGGTCAGGCAAAAACACAGAACACAGAAAGGTAGTGAGTTGCATTCGGAGACATGTCCACAATTAAAGTTGGAAAGTTTCGAGGGAACAGTCGCAACTGTCATGTGACAGGCGGTGGGAATAATAAGCGGACAGCACCTGCGAGTCCAATATGATAATAATTGGGTCGTCCTGTTCCTGGTCTTCCTCCCCCCCCCCCAGAAATTCGTTTTCACTTTCATTTGAGATGAATGTGAAGAATATTTTTCTCAAAAATTCAAGCGCCACTAAAAATTGCCATTTTGCTTGAAAAATTCCCCACAACGCACGGAAAAAGCTGGATCTGGCGTGTTCTGCACGCCCCACCTCACATTGCACGGCGGACGCAACAGAAGGGAGTTGCGCTAATCGTCACACACATTAAACATAACCTTTAGTAGCGAGACTCATACATAATAAACGGCCCCCGCTGCTGCCGAGAGCCGGCAAGGTGGAGACGCTCGTCCCCGTGTTTGGTTAGGCTGCCTGTGGAAGTTGACATAGCTCCAGTTTTGCTGTGAATTGGCGCCAGGCGCCCCTCGAATGGAATTAAGCGAAATCGGATGCAGATCCAGGGTTCTGGGGCCTGAAGTGTCTCTGTCGTTTGACTGCTGAGTTGAAGAATAACCAAGACAATATCTCATTGTCAAAATCTGTCTTTTCTGGCATTTTTTGTCTGGTTTTCCCTTTGACCCCGTCTTCTTTCTTTGCCCAAGGTTTTGCCAGAATTTACGTCAGTTTCGTCCGTGTCCCTTCCTCTGCGTGTACGTGTGATCTGAAAAGAGACAAGGCGAGAGAGCTGCGTGAGTCCCAGTGTGGGCAGTACGAGCGTGAGCAATGGTCTTCATCTCTTGTGATGGAATCGATGACTGCGATCGGACAGTGGTCATCATATGGTCAGTGACCCCTGACTGGACATGGAGTGGACACGCGAGGCGGCACTGCGGGGGAAGATGAGCATGCGATGGCAAAATGCACCCGCTTCCTCTACCCAACTCAACCCTGAAGGGACGGTTCATCAAGTCTCTCAAGAGTTGAAAACTTGAAACAGCAAAACAAAGTGATTTTGTATGAAGTTTCAGAGTGAGCTGGCGTTAAAAAAGATTTGACGAGCATGTGACTTATCGTCGATTTGTGAAGCGAAGTTTTGTAGACGCGAGTCCTGACAAGAAGAAGAGCGCCTGAGTTTTGAGTTTTGAACTTCTCGATTTCAGCGATCTATGTGCAAGCCACAACATAAGCTCGAAAAGGGCTTTGTCAAATCTCAATTTCACACTTTTCATTTGTCGAACTCTATGTTGGAGTCAACATCTTTTCATCCGTAAGGATCCGAGAACAACCAAAGCGAACAACATTTTCCACACAGGTCTGAGCTGAGCTTTGAAAGCCCCGCAAAAAACGTCTGCTGCTACAGGTCTGCGACCAGAAAACCTGAAGAGATTTCCCTCCGTTTTCTCCCAACCGACCCACCAACCCCCCCCCCCCCCCCCCCCCCCCCCCCCCCGCCCCGCCCCCCCCCCCCCCCCCCCCCCCCCGGGGGGGGGCCCCCCGACCGGCCTCTCACCACGCTGTGCTGGTGCAGAAGTTCTGTGCTTCAACATTGACTCCTGGCATCACAATGAACGTTGCGTGTTTTTTGCACAACTTGGAGCTGCTCCCTCCCTACGCCGCGCGTTGTTTTACTCTCCCGCTGATGGAACTGCAATCTCTCGCGACGTAATTCAATTTCCCCCGCGATTCGGCGGAGCCGCTCCCGGTCTGATTACGGTTAATTGCAGCCGACACCGCGGTTGTGCGGCCCCGTGTGATTGCGGAGTCGTCCCTCCTCACCGCGCTGTGTGTGCGAGTGCGGCGCTGGGTGCAGTCCTGGGCTGGGTACAAGGATGGACTCAGGGCTGCAGGGTGCAGGGCAGGGCTGGGTGTACCAGGTTCCCCAAGTGCTCATTGTCCCTCAGTGTGTGTGTGTGTGTGTGTGTGTGTGTGTGTGTGTGTGTGTGTGTGTGTATGTGTGCATGTATGTGTGTGCATGAGAGCTGCCCGCTGCTTTTGCAAGTGCCGTGGATCCCAGCTTGCCCCGATCCTCTCCGCCTCCGTCACCTCGCCCTGTGCGGGTCTGTTTGAGGTACTGTACCCTCGGATCCGCTTCGTTCCCACGCACTGCGCGACGCTGCCGGCTGCAATTTCGAACCGAAATGAAGTCATTTGCGATTGTGGAGAACGACGCTGGGTGAGAGAGACCTCCGTCCAACAAACGAAGCGCAATTCTGATCCCGCAGTCTATCTCCCGCGCCTCAGCGCGACCCCCTCGCGCCTCTCCTGCCGGCCCCGGGCCGCGCTTCGTGTGAGACGTCAACTCTATTGTTTTTTCATCCATCACGCGGCGATGCTCGCGGGATGGGCCTGTGATTCGGGACGGGCTCTGTGATCCGACTCGCCTCTCGCACGCACCGCACAAACCGCCGTCCCGTCACACAATCCCATCCCATCACTGACAGCTTCAGATTCGGGTACCGGAGCAAGAGGTCGAAATCGTGCCTCTCATCCACCTGCCACCCACCCGCTGAAAGCCACCCACCCTCTTTCCCATATTTTTACCTCAATACCTTCCCAACTACCTCGCCCTTCTCTCCCTGTCCTTCCCCTCTCCTCCACCCGTCTCCTCCCTCCCTTCCCGCCCCTCCCCACCCAGCTCTCCCCTCCCGCCCGGTCCGGGACACAGTGGGCGGCAGGCTGCGCGAGTTCCTGACGGCGTGGAAGGTTGATGGTCCGCAGGGCCCGGCCCTGTCAGCCGCGTCCCGGGACGTGTGTTACAGGGCTACAGTGCGCAGCGTCCCCGGGATGCGTGTTACAGGGCTTCAGTGCGCAGTGTCCCCGGGACGTGTGTTATAGGGCTACAGTGCGCAGCATCCCCAGGACATGTGTTACATGGCTACAGTGCGCAGTGTCCCCAGGAAGTGTGTTACAGGGCTACAGTGCGCAGCATCCCCAGGACACGTGTTACAGGGATACAGTGTGCAGCGTCCCTGGGAAGTGTGTTACAGGGCTACAGTGCGCAGCATCCCCAGGACACGTGTTACAGGGATACAGT
>JAAUXT010027335.1_pt1 | contig 31256 bp, 31 predicted proteins | sample 7278171 | NCBI WGS metagenome assembly JAAUXT01 (sample SAMN14350112, study PRJNA611818) | marine sediment metagenome | isolation source: surface marine sediment (1.8m) | place: French Polynesia: Moorea | collected 2018-08
CATGTAAATAAGGAGCACAAGTTTCTCAACTGCTGTGCGCAAAACTTCTCCCACCGAAAAATAAACCCCGCCCCAGAGGAATCCACGCCAAATGCGCTCAGCTCCCATCAGAGCTGGTGATACCAAAGCACGGAAAGCTCTGATGCTCCGTATGGAGCCGGTGCCACCAAGTCATACCCAGTCCAAATTGCTCCGATAGGAGTCAGTGACGGTCCCCTTACAATCGCCGTCTGAGTGCCGGAGCTCCTCTAGTGTTAATATTGCTACAGTGCACCCATGCCAGAGAGACACTGGAGTAGACTTAGTTTGATACGCATTGGCGTTGTGAGATGATAAAAACTCATCTTCGGGTACAACACAGGTGTGCTGCTGCTGGCGTACCCCATTATACCCCGCCATACCCCGCCATACCCCAGCCGCGGGATGCGCTCTGATTGGCGCAGGGATCGCGCGATGCTAGGGACCAATCAGAACAGCCCACGAGTGTTTCAAGTGTTGGGTGTGTGTGGTATGGTACTGCCATACCCGGTCAGGTCGCCCCGGTCTGATTGGAGCACGAATCGTGAGATCGCGCCCCGTTGAAATTGGAACGGGATGCAAAGGAGAGAGGTACGGGTGCAAATGTGAACAGTTCAGCACAGCATTCTGAGGCAAGCAGGACAAGTGTTGATGGCTCAACCTTTGTTTCTTTCCACACGACAAAATAAGATGCAGACGAACAAGTAATCACCAATTCCAATTGTGACACTGGTTCGTCTCGCTGCACTGCATGCAAACCACTACATACAGAAGACTGGACGCAGAACCCTGAACTGGACACTTGTCACCATGAGACTAACAATGTCCTTTGTGCTTGCAGTCACAGTCTTCATTTTGTTGGGTGAGTATGGCGCAGAGTGTACAAAAGCACGCACCAGGCCGGGTCTGACCCTTCCAGGTGGGGCAAACACAAACCTCAAGACGAGGCGACCTATTTCCTCGCATGGATTGGCCAACAATGAGTAAGGTTTCATGCACCACTGATTTTTTCGCAACAAATGGGAGACAACCTACCAGACCCCAAATTTGCAGTGTGATTTGGTGTTTTGAGTGAAGTTGTCATCTAGCTTGGTGCTGCCACAAACGCTGGCTCTTGAACTATTTCTGTGTCTTTCACATTGACTTTTGTGTTCAGGTGTCCAGCTTGAGGCTGAGGAGGTGGTGGTTTGTCCGGGAAGTTCCCCTGTTCCGGCAGACTGCGGACCTGGCGCCGTTATAGATGTCACCACTGCGAGGGCGGGACGAGACGGACTGCGAGAGTGCAAGAAGCGCCGCTTCAATAGAATTTATGTCTGGTGCAGGGAGGACATTCAGTATCTGAGGTAAAATTCTAAAAAAAAGTCTGAAACTGTCTTTGACTGCTGCTAATCATCTCAACTGGCCGTCACCCAGAACACTTGTATCGCTACTTGTTTCTATATTTCCAGTTGTCACGGACAGCAGAACTGCACTGTGGCCTGGCCTGACTCTGGATATGGTGGATGCACCACACTTTTGGGGAATTACTTGCAAAGGAATTTTCTATACCTTGAGTACACCTGCCACCAATGTAACTGACCGCTTTTTCTTCTGAAACAGTATTTGTGTTGCAACTCAGATGAACTATTTGTTTTTCTGGGACTGGTACACCTTTCTGGAATTGTCAATTCTTTCAGCATGAAGGGTACAGGGTTTGGCCATAAGGCCATAAGGCCTCTCTCAGAATCTGCTGGAGTAGGAACAACTGTTCTGCTTCCACCATCTGGATGCAGTATTTTATGCACACATGGTCATTTCAGATGTTGTGGGCAGTGCTGTTCAGGAGGTGTTGTGTGACAGAAGAAGTTCAGTCACTATCCACTGTGGTCCTGGGGCCGTCATTGACATCAGTGAAGCATACGCTGCCCGTCTAGATGAACTTGACCAGTGTGATGTCAGCAGCATCAACCTGCACTCAGCCTGGTGCAGACTGAATATTTTCCTTTTGCGGTAAGAAAAGAGGGGAGTCAAATCCCAATTGTTCAACCAGAACTTTATGTAATTCAATAGAAGAGATAAGATGCCTGGTGTCAAGTACATTGGTGAGGGTCAGCGCAGATTTATTTTGCACGTGCGGTGTCCCAATTGACAGATCGGTGGCACAAATGCCAAAATTTTGCATCACATGAGCAGTTGAGATCCAATGATAAATAACCAAATGGTATCTGTCTCACCGATCTGGCAATTGGACCTCATTGGAAAAGGACAGGATGTATTTGCCGAACCTCCATATTGACTCCATTTTCTTGAAGCCACAACAGTTCTTGGTAAAAGGAGCAACAACAGGTTGTTTTCTTTATTCTTGTTTGTTTCAGATGTCATGGGTATCCATACTGCACCTTATTTTGGGGCAACAATGGGTATGGATTTTGCAGAACTGGAGGGTTTCGATATTTCAGGAATTTCATCTTCGTCAACTACACTTGTCACAAATGTAAGGACTGTTATCTTGTGCAATCCCAATTCTAAACTAATTGTTGCTTGGCTGTAAATTGACATTCACTTCCAGTTCAGAGAGAAAACACTTTGCTGCTGAACCGAGGCACGCGTGTTTCTGGGCAGTACGTGGTGGATGTACTGAGTCCGTTGTATCCCTGTTCCTCTCCGGCTGAAGTGTTCACCACAGACTGCACATTCAGGCCAGTCCTTGTTTGTTGGCAATGTGTGTCCAAGCCAAACATACTCGCTATTTGCAGGTTAGAGTCTATTTGTTTGTTTCACAAGATATTTTCGAACCTTTCTTACGGTTATTTTTGACAGGTCTGACAACATGGAGGTTGTGAAGGTGGAGGTTTTCAACAAGCTTGCACATTTGAGGAAGACGGAATCAGACTGTGACAACGCTATTCATCTCTTGTGGGGCCTGTCGAGTGTTGAGTGGTGCAACCCCCACTTCAACCACAGTGTCAGTTCTACTCTAACAGCTGCTGAATTTCACCTCACTTCACTAAAAATGTCAAAAATGATGGGGACAGATTCTGGATACAGGTCAGAGGTGAGTTCACTCAGCTCAGGGAAAACCCAAAAAAATCTGTGGAGTTTCGTTTTGAGACATGTTGAGACATGCCCATCAAGCAAGGACAGTTTGTTATAAACATTTGCGAACCCAACTGCAATAACACTTCAGAAATGTCCCCACTCAGATGTGTTATTTTTGCAAAGCACAACACCCTTGGCCAGGTCTTCACACCATGCGCAAAAGGGATATCTTGTGTTTTCAGGCTCCTCTCCACTGTCTGTGAAATGTGAACTTCAGGAGGTTTTACCTTTCAAAATCCCAGCCAAGGTGACGACACGTTTGCAACTAATGTTCACAGAGCAGAATTTCAAACCACATATTTTCTATATTTTTTCCTGAGTAATTTCCCAATCGGTATTGGGGATGTATTTAAAATCATGTCGTGATATTGAATTGACGAGGGGGAATATCTCTGTACAACTTTAGTGCAAAATCAGGCACATGATATCATCTCTTCTGGGTCAAAGGTTCTTGATCCCATAACAAACCTGGCTTGATTTTTGTTTTTCTGAAACAGTGCAACTTTCTCCCCAACCTGACACCTCTGGTTTTTGCAACAACTGAAGAACCTTCTGTGACAACCGAAGCAGGAACAACAAATGCAGCTGCTTCTGACGATGAAGGTGAAGATGTTTCCTCTCTGAAAAATACAGCCTGTCGGTTCAGACGATGCTCGTTTGAAAAACACTCAACAGTTTGGTTTGTTTCCTTTGGTCCACTCCAAAAGGAATGGTTTTCTGCTTCTTGTGTCAGCAGGTTCATACTCAGCCCCTATTCTTACTGGAGTTCTTGTTCCTCTTGCTCTGCTGATTCTTGGTGCCATCATCATACTCCTGCTGCTCAGGTACAAACAAATAAGAGTGGTCGAGTTCCCTATTCCATGTGTCGGCTGGCTGAGTGAGGCCAAGTGCTGACTTTGCCCACTTCGCCCCATCTCCCAAGCCAGGGGCGAAGTGGCGCCGTTTCACCTCCAGCCAGCCGGTCGTGTAAAGGGAACTCTGCCACTGTGTCGCAAACTAAAAAGTCAACACGAACAAATTTTATTGCAAAGAATTGCCACACATATTAGAATTGTTGTAGGAGATACAAAAACAAAGGCAGGACAGCAACACCACAAAACGTTCAGTCCAGTACAAACAACAACTCGTCTGAAGACAATATCTATTCAGTGGCAGCCACAGTTGAGGAAGGCTCGGTAGTTTATGCAGATATCAGGCCTCCCTCCAACATAGTCCTGCCTGAGTATGCCCAGATTGACAGAGCCAAGAAGAAGCCGGGAATTGTGAGGAACAACAGGTCAAATTCAGATCTAATTGTGCATGAGAACAGTCTTTACAGATCTGCACCAATCAACAAGAAGAGAAAAGAATCTGGGTCTGACTCAGATGAGATTTTTGAAGAAAATGAGGTTTATGCCTCTTCTACAAATCAGTGATGCGTGCTCTTTTTCTTTGTATATAAAGAATAGTTTCTGTCTAATACTTCTGTTCTTCCTTTGTTATTCACTGAAATCGGCTCAATTTGTTTGCTGAAATACAAGAAGAATAAAGGGGCAAAGGGAAAACGAACAAAACCAAGACCAGTTGTTGTTGCTCACTGGGTGCTTTGCGCGAAAAGTCTTCGGTCAAGAAGATAGAAAAAGAAATTCCTCTGAGGTGGAAAGCAAATGGACTGTGCGAAAGTGATGCTGAGATCGCGGGCACGCTAAGCATGACGAACTGTGGATTCCTTATTTGGTATGAGTCATGCTGGTACTGCCAGGACTGTCTCGTCTAAGTTGGGACAGCAAAACGATCTGAAGGATGCAAAAATCGTGCGCTTGTATGGACACTCAGCATGACGCAGATGAAATTCTGTGAGGGTTGTAGTACCACCGTACCCGGCCAGGGAGACACTGTCTGATTGGTGCGTGAATGGTGCGATCGTGCCCCTCTGCCAGCACCATACCGAACCCGGCCGCCACGGTCTGGTTGGCGCCAAAGTCGTGCGATCCTGAGGGTACCGCACATGAAAAAAAAACTCAGTTCTATATTTGGTATGCATCGTGCTGGTACTGCCAGTACACAGTACGGCCGTACCCAGTCGCCACGGCTTGGTTGGCGCCAAAGTCGTGCGATCCTGGTGATGGTGTGCACGACAAACTCCTCCTCTGTTCCATATTTGGCTTGAATCGTGCTTGTAAAACCAATGCTGCCGTACCCGTTGAGGAAGATATGGTCCAATTGGTACGTGAATCGTGCGATCGTGAGGAGGATGTGCACGACAAACTTTCCCTCAGCTCTTTTTTGGCACTGAATCGTGCTGGCATTGTCATTGCTGCCGTACCCATTGACGGAGACAGTCTGAAAAGAGCAGCAGTATATAAATTTCTCTTAAAACGCCAACGAGACGTCTGGCTCTGAGAAAGTGTCTTCGTGGCAGCGTTCGATTCGGGTGATCTGCGTGTGCAGATCGCCACAGGTTGGTGAAAGGAAAAAGCTTGAGCCGCTTTCTCTCGATCCTCTGGACTGCCCAACTGTTTGGCTGTCGATTGATCCGGACAAGCATATTCAACAAAGTCTTTGTTTCCTTTCCTTCACTTCTTTTGAGGAGAGGAGATCAGCCCCTCTGGACCAAGGACGCCGAACAGTGACGTGAAGACTGGGGGCACTGGTCAGGATGGGCGGGGCGTTGTGCGCTTGGAGAGCAGCGTGTCTGGTCTTGATAGTAACGGGTGAGTGGTCGCACGGTTTGTGCAGATATGAGAAATGCCACAATGGTTCTTTTTGAAAAGCCTTTCATTCCTTCAAATTCGCAAAGTTCTGCATGACCTTCAGTATTGCAGAGTTTCAAGTACTTCGATCAACAAATTGTATGTATGCCCAGATGATTTGGCTGTTTTGGCTGAATCGGGCACCTGGCCTGACGTTTGGTTGCAAATCTCCCCCGCCATGCTTGTTTGCTGGCAACTCCTCATGTTTCTGCCATCTTTTATCAAGGAACACCACAAACAAGTTTTCTTCTGCCTATTTCCAGGGATGTTGTTTCCGGTTGAGGCTGAGGAGTTGACCTTGTGTCCCGGAAGTTCCCCGGTCCCGCTCCACTGCGGACCCAGCGCCGTTATAGATGTGGGGTCCGCCTTGACCGGGCACCTGTTTAACCTTACAGAAACTGAATGTTCTGCAGGAATCAACCCTCTCTCTATCAATTGCGCAAGAAACGTTTCCAGAGAAGTGTAAGATGTGTTGATTTTTGGGCTGGATTTTGTGTTGCTGCCAAAGTTTGCGTTTTTGTGTGCTTCAATGCTAAAAATGTCAAACTCTTGTGGAGTTCTTCAGTGTGTGGCTGCCAGAGCAATGTCATAAGGATAGCAAGTATCTGTTTTCAGTTGTCATGGACAAGAGAGGTGTCTCCTTTCCTGGCCTGTCTCCGGACATGGCAAATGTGGCATTCAGGGGACAAAATATGTCACCAATTTCCTCCATATCAGCTTCATGTGCCACAAATGTGAGAATCTTCAATATCAGTACATCTACAAGGGCTTTCCACTGTTTGCAAGAAATAGACTTACACTGGAAAATTTGTGGACAGCCCTTGTACAAATATGCCTGTTCCCAATGTGCTTTGTGTAAATGTGTTGTATTTGTCTGTTTCTTCATTTGTTTCCAGTTGATCCAGCCAGCACAATGATCATGAATCAAATGGCTCATCTGTCTGGACAGAATGCGGTGGACTTACTCAGTCCAAACTTCCCATGTGAGGTGCATCCACAAGCAATGGAAGCAAATTGTACTTTCAAGTGAGTTTTCCAACTGTGGGAATTATTCCCTTGGGTTTCCTGCTGAATGTTTTGATAGAAAGTCATTTGCTTCTTCTCAGCCACAGCTCAGGTTGTTTCAAATTGTTTTTGACAAACACAAACTTTCTGGAATTGGTTAAATTTTTATTTTAGCTCCCATGCATTGATGGAAAATGGGGAACAATGAAATGGTCAAGCACTTGTATTTTCAAGAAATTAGCTGAACAAAGACATTTCTTGCACGCTTGCCTCCGACTTTGTGCCGTCATGTTCAATCACAGCCCAGTAACCATGAAGGAACATGTTTGATCTTCAGTGCCTCACCTCACCTCATGCAGTATGGCAGCCTGCCCCACCGAAAACCCCAAAACCATGGCCATGTTGTCTCAAATGAAGTGAAATCACAAATTCCCAAAGCTGTCCTTGTCTGTGATGCATTTCTGTGTCCAATCTGTTTGAACCGACAACAAAGCAAGCAGGAGTGCACGATTTATTCTCCTCATTTTCTTTACAGGTCAGAGGATAGTGTACCCATGCACGTGACAGTGGTATGGAAGGCAGTGTACCTCAGAGGAACTGGAGCAAAGTGTGAAAACAGCATCAAGATCACGAGCAACGCCAGGAATGTCAGACCTAGATCTACGAGTATGTGTGGTGGTGTTTCTCTCAGAAACACAAAGCCATTTAGATTGGCAGCTGTCACTGTCCATGTAACCTTCACCAAAACAGTCAGCAATGACAGAGACAGATTCTGGTTGCAAATGTTGGGTGAGTGATGGATTATCGATGCTTACTGGCCACATATTGGGTCTGACATTGTGTTTATTTTTCTGTTGGTTTTGTATTCACCGTTTACAGTACATATGTATATATCGTCTGAGCTCTGCCATTGGTTAAGTTTGGTGTAAACAAGAGAGCCTCGTGCAGAGGACCAGTCTCTCGTTTTCCTGTTTCAGCCACCAGTAAAATGGATGTGGAGTGTACTACCCAAGGAACTTCATTGCTTCAGGTCCCTTCAGAGGTGAGGAATGATTGCAAAAGCAAACCATTCAAACGAAGTAAAAATTTGACGTCTTAAAATGTCTTCTTTTGGTCCAATTTTATACACGTTCGTAGAGACTGACATGCGACCCACAGAAACTCCACTCAAATATTGAACACAATGCTGGGTTTCAGTGCTCTCTGTTCGCATCCACCCCTGTGACAGGCGGTACCACTGAAGAAGACTCCACCTCAAACAGTGAGCAACTTGGACTGAATCCTCTTTCTTTCACTGTTGTTTTTTTATGTTTCAACCAGAGAGCTGAAGAAACATTTGTGGGTGACCTTTGCTTCATTGATTGACCAGTTCTGACCAATTTGACTTGCTGGGTACAAGATGCCTCCAGCAGGCAGATAGCCAGACCCAAATCAAGTCATGTACGCAATAGTCTGGGTTTGATTGCAGTTGACAAATAAACCATGTTCCAGGCACTCGTACACTAACTCCTGGCATCGTTGGTGGTGTTGTTGGGTTCATCGTCCTGGTGGCAGTCATCATCATCATCGCATGTCTTGTCCAGTAAGTGGTTGTCTGCTGGGCAGTCTGTCTGTCGGCGCCAAAGAAACAGTGACTGTAATGAATTTTCTGCAACATCGTTGTGTGTGCCAAGGAAGGTACAACATTTATTTTGATTCCTTGTTTGTGCTTCTGCTTCTTGTGACATAAGACAGTAATCTTTGCAGGAGAGAGAGAAAGAAAACTGCAAATTCAACAGCCATGATGGTATCCAATGGTGATCCAGAACCAAATACACCCAGAGTTGACTCAGAGTCAATAGATGTGGTCCAGGGCTTCTACCTGACCCACCCACCTCCTGTGATCCCAGATTACCAGACCCCCAGAAGCAGAGAAATCTCAGACTACCTTGAGCCTGTCAACTCAGGACCATATGAAGAAATTGGTGAACATTTTACCCACTCCACACAAGAAGGATCTGTGCAAGCCACCTATGAAAACTCTCCTACTGAACCTGGACATGATGATTATGAGCCAATGCCAGATATTCAACATGTTCATGGAAATGCCAGATATGAGAATATTACTGACAGAAATGTTGAGTATGAAAATGCTGGATTCAACCCTAATACCACACCAGGAATCTATGAGCTCACCCCAGGAGGATATGAAGAGCTGAAGAGAATTGAAAACAAAGCTAAGGAAAGCTTTCTAGACAATGAAGATTCCCTGAATGAAGGCAACTCAACCATTTATGACACTGGATATGAACCAGCTTCTTCCCACAGCACCGCCCCTGGTACCTCTGTCCTGTCCAAAAGACAATATGAGGAACTGAAGAGAGTTGAGTATGAAAACACCAAGAAAAGCAAGTAGAGTCAAGTTCATGACTGAGCTCAGAACTTCGAAAATGAGGAGAGACAAAGAAGGAAAATCCTGTTCTGTGAAACCAGCTGTTTCTCATGTGGGAATCACAAATCACAAATGGAATGAGGGTCAATACCAAGATTGAACATTCACATGAAGGTGACAAGAACATCTTGAAATGTGCAGAAACACTTTGGACCCCCAGCATGATTTGGCCTTTACAGTGGCAGAAAGATATTGCATAACTTTATTAATTTTTGTTGTGTATGTTTGTACAGTTTGCAAATCAGACATTTCGAGGCGATGGGGAATTTCAAGGATGTCTCCCATACTGAACTTAAGATGAGCACAAGTACAGAAGAGACGCACGGCTTTTTGATGATTTGCGCCGAGTACCGGTCAAGCCCGAATCACAACAGGCATCTGGAAATGTTCCCATGTACAGCACTTTCTCCATGAAAATAATGTTTAACTTTGTTCATATTTGGTCTGTAGATTTGTTCCATGTGCAAGATAATTCAGCAAAAATGACTTTTGTCAAAAGCAAGTGATTTAAAGTTGGCAGTGTTCCAAGTGCCTGGACTACTGCCCGCAAATCATGCGAGCCCGGTTGGCCTGTTGTTTAACGCAAGATGATTCAAGAGAATACTTGTTTTTCTGTGCATTGTGACGATGTAAATATCATGGATTATCGACTGTGCTTTGTGTATGTATGTACAAATTATGTCATGTTTCTTTCGTGAAATCTTGCAGTTTGCACATCCACCAACAAAACATTGGCACCTTTTGCTCAAAAGCAAAAAAAACAGAAAAACCCAACATTATTGACCATAGCTCTGTCATACCACAACCAATTGCCAAGATGTCCAAATTGTCCTCTTCAAACACACTTTGTGCTGATCCAGAATATGTCACAAAGATTACAAACAAATGTGAAAAAAGTCAAATTGAAACCATATTTTTCATCAAATGTTAACATTTGACTTTTACACCCCCCAACCAGGAAGTGCATTGTTTGTTGCCAACACATCACACAGTTTGAAGCAAAGAAAAGAAAATATCAAGTTCAACAAATATCCACTTTACTTTGAAGCCCCTCCAATATCATGAACATTATGTACAGAAAAATTTGATCAAAAAGCTGCTCCCATTCAACGTACAGCCCAAAATAGAAGTACTCCATGTCAATAAATTTTTGTTGTGTTTTTGACCGTTATGAGATAAAAATTTAAAAGTGATCCTGTTTGTTGAGAGATTGAGCATTTCTTGGGACCTCACACACAGCAATATTTGCACCAAGAACTTGACCACCAGAGCGTGTGCCTGCATTTTGAACTTGATGCCTCCAGGTTATATTCGGCTTTCAAGATAAAACCAATTCTGAGCCAATTTTGAGTCTACCCTGAAACAGGTGGGGAGTGGGCACCGCCACAGGGTCGCGGTTGGCGCTGAGGTGCGATCGTGCGGGCGGTGTGCATGAAAAACCCTCAGTACTTATTGTGCGAAGTCCATTTTGGGGCGAAGCACCATGAGGCAGTGCAGTATATGGCAAGGTGGATTGAATGTCCCCTGCCCCCTCCCATGTACCCCCCACCCCTGAACCCCCCTCCCCCCGGACCCCCCCAGGAAGACAAGGAGGACAAGGAGGAATCGGCGACATTACCGGCAAGGGACTTTGCACTGCAGTTGCCTTGAGCACTGCTTCTTGTTTGTATTTTTGGTGGTGGTACTGCGACACTGGTACTGCCATACCCAGTCAGGTCGCCACGGTGCCTGAATCGTGCGATCGTGAACCTCTACCAGCACCATACCGTACCGTACCCGTACCCAGTCTCCACGGCCTGGTTGGTACAGAGATCGCACGATGCTGCGGACCAATTGGAGAACCCCACCTGTGTGGTATGGCACCACCATACCCGGTCAGGTCGCCACGGTCTGATTGGTGGAGGACCTGTTGCATGACAAAGCATGTCTTACAATTGGAAAGGGTCTCTTTTCCTCTGGTGTATGGTACTGCGATACACAAATGGCTGATGTCACGGTCTGATTGGTGCCTGAATCGTGACATCGCACCGTTGAAACTCAAACAGGATGTAAAGGAGAGGGGTTCAGGGAAATCCCATAGTTTCACACAGCGTCTGGAAAACACAACACTGGTTCTCTCTGACTCAGGTACGGGACGTCAAGGCTGAAATAGGGAAGACGTGTGATCAGGTGAACTCAACGACATTTGTTTGGGGTGTGTGGGTGCGTGTTTCATGTATGGAGGAAAGCCGTCAGAATTCGCCTCAGGTTGGGAGACAGGGAAGTCAGCCATTGTGGGTGAAATCGAGTGGCTAGATCCCTGAATGGAACTCACCCAGTGACACGAGGTGTGGGGGGTTCAAACTACAGAGAAACTGGCTTTCCTGCTGAGCCAAGGGAAGTTTGTTAGCGTGTTCGATGTGTTTGTTGACTTCTCATCTGGGTGGGTGCAACGCCGTCCCTGTTGAGACACAGGGCAGAGTCAAACAGTAGAGACTTTATGCAACAACACTTCACTGAACGCCGGGTGAATGCCAACGTCGAAAGGTGTTTCGTGATTGGCCAATGCCATGGAAACAGTGCTCTTTGTGACGTTGGCGTTGACGCGGCGTTCAGTGAAACGTCGTTGCATGAAGTCCCCAGTGTGTTGTCCCTCCATTGCCCGCCCCGCTTGAATCAAACGCCAAATTTGCGTGCATGGCTAGGGGATCCGTTTGTCTTTGATCGAGAAGAAGAAGGGTTTGGAGAATGGCATCAGGGGATAGCTTCTTCGCTTCTCCTCTTGCTCAGGTTCTAAAATTTCCCAGTTTGCATCAGTGTGAGTTCATCTGCTTGTTTGACCTTGTTATAGGTTGGCTGACTCTGGACACTGGTCATCAGGATGAGTTGGACATCCTCCACTGCGCTTCGGGTCTGCCTTCTCTGCCTCCTCCTGGGTGAGTGTGGTTCAAGCCCTCTTGTCATCTGTGTGTGAGTGTGCTTTTCCTGACACACACCAAGCACCAGAGAGATGAACTGGAATCCCCAAATGAACACATGTTGAAGTCACCTGAGACAGGTTCACCCTCCATGACGGAAGGCAAGTTTTGGTTGTTACTGCTCGTGTCCCTGAGATTGCTATTTCCTGGACTCTTGTCATGAAAATCATTGTTTCCTGTTTCCTGTTCCAGGTGTTCACATTGAGGCTGAGGAGTTGACCTTGTGTCCCGGAAGTTCCCCGGTCCCGCTGGACTGCGGACCTGGCGCTGTCATAGACATGCAGTCTGCCTTTACTGGGCATGTGTTCAACTTGACAGAGACAGAGTGTTCTGCAGAACTTAACCCTCTCTCTGCCAATTGCACCAGAAACGTTTCCAAAGATGTGTAAGATCTGTTGATTTTTGTGCTGGGTTTTGTGTTGCTGACAAAGTTTGCTTCTTTGTATGATTCAATGCTGAAAATGTCAAACTCTTGTGGAGTTGTTCAGTGTGTGGCTGCCAGACAAATGTCATGAGGACACCAAGCGTCTGTTTTCAGTTGTCATGGACAAGAGAGGTGTCTCCTTTCCTGGCCTGACTCGGGACACGGCAAATGTGGCATCCCAGGAGGAAAATATGTCACAAATTTCCTCCATATCAGCTACATGTGCCACACATGTGAGAATCTTAAAAAATCAGTGCAGTACAAATATGCCTGTTCCCAATGGTGGCAGATCTGGAGTGTTTTGTCTGTTTCCTCTTCTATTTCCAGTTGATCCAGTCAGCACAGTGATCATGAATCAAACGGCTGAACTGTCTGCACAGAAGGTGGTGGATTTACTCAGTCCAAACTTTCCATGTGAGGTGCCTCCACAAGCAATGCAAGCAAATTGTACTTTCAAGTGAGTTTTCTAAGTGTCATTGATACACAAACCAGACACAAGCTAATTGGAAGCTGTTCCAAATTTGTTGTTTGTTTTTGTGCTCCAAAGCTCAGTCAGTGGGTTCAGATTGTTTGCTCAAGTCTCTCAGATGAACTGAATCACAAATTTCCCACAAGCTTCCTTAGTTTCTGTCTCCAATTTGTTTGAATATCAAACTGAATAAGCTGAGCACAATTCCGCCGAGCTGGGGATGTGGGAATGGTTTTCTTCTCCTGAACATGTTCACAGGTCTGAGAGTGGTGGACCCGTGCACATGACAGTGGTACGGAAGGCAGTCTACCTGAGAGGAACTGGAGCAAAGTGTGAAAACAGCCTCAACATCACATTCAACAGCCATGTTAGAGGGATATGCAGTGGCGCTTCGGTCCGGAACCGTGTTGTTACCCTTGAAGAAAATCATTTCCATTTGACCTTCACCAAAAACATCAACAATGAAGGAGACAGATTTTGGTTGCAAATTTTGGGTAAGTTTGTTCCTGATTTTGTTCACAAGTGTAGTGACAATATGAAAAAGAAAAGGTGAAAAAATGCTTTGGCACAGTTTGTGTATTTTTCATTTTGGCACTGGATTTTTGTCTGTTTTTTGTCAATGGGGTTTCTGCTTTGTGTGGGACTCTTCCCTTTTCATGCCAGTCATGACACCCTTGTATCAAACTGGGCTGTTTCCGAACAGGACAGGCAGTGTGATTCTTTGGTCTTTGTTGCTGTTTTAGCAGGCACCTTCATGTCTGTGGACTGCCATCTTCAGACAATTCCTGCCGCACAGGTTCTTCCGGTGGTGAGAAAAACCAAATACTCCTCCTGGCATTGATGTTCCGCCATGAATTGAAAATCAATGAATATATTGCATAAATGCTTTTTCTTATGAACATTTCCCATTCCAGTGCAACCTCTTCTCATTCATGACAACTGAAACTCCAACCACGAAAGCCACAAAAGCCAATGGGAAGAAAGGTGATGAACCAAGATAGATTGTTGTCTTTGGTCTTGCACCCATAGGGGTGTCTTTATAATATTGTGGATTTCAAAGATCACTTTTGCTGATTGTTTGTTCATGTTCTCCAACACACACTGGCACCTAATTTGCTTTTGATCTTTGGCATATTTTATGACAGTTTTTCTTGCTGTTGCAGCTGCTTCCAAATTAACATGGATTCTGATTGGATTTATTGTCCCTCTGGTTCTTATGGTTTTGGCTGCAGTCATCATTGTTCTTGTTGTCAGGTACAATTCTATTCTTTCAACAAAATCAGTGCAAAATTCAAGATACATTATTTCTCCACCTTCCTCAAAGAAAAGTGGGGGCTTTGTGGGTCACCAAAACAACACAAGCTACACTTTATTTTCTTTATTTGTAGATGGTTCAAAAAGAACAAGAGAGGGGGAGAAACAGAGGAAGCTCTTCCAGCAAATGGCAATATCCCCCTTGAAGACATCTATTCTCTGGCAACTGCTCTTGATAGACGAGGAGTTGCAGACCGCAGGCCTTCCTCCAATGTGTACCACAGCATAGTACTGCCTGAATATGCCCAAATTGACAAAACCAAGAAGAGGCCAGAGAACAAAGTCACTGGTGATGTGATGACCAGGCCTGACTCAGATCTGATTGTGCATGAGAATAGTCTCTACAGAGCTGGACCAATCAACAAGGAGAGAAAAGAATCTGGATCTGACTCAGATGAGATTTTTGAAGAAAATGAGGTTTATGCCTCTTCTGTTAGTGATGCAGCTTGTGTTGCATCAAGCAAAGATCCTGCCACACCAAACCAGAAGGAAAATGGTGAAAATGAAATGGGCAAGACAAATGAGCACGGGTATTATAATTTACCTCCCAAGTGAAAACAAAGAAGATTGAAAGATATGCCTTTCAAGTACAAGATTGGTGATGCATTCAGCAGAGATCAGTGAATGTCTCGAATTTATTTACCTGTAAACGAAAGCCCGTATGGTCATTTCTATGCTGATGTATCCAGGTTGACGGTGCTCAGTTGGTAGTGGTTAACTGTGCACTGTGGCAAAAAATTGATGAAAAATTCTGAAGAATCCACAGAAATAACCACTCACATGTTTCTTGAGGACAATATGAGAAGGTTCACACAGATTCCTGTTTCCAGGATGAATGCTACATTTGTTGATCTGTTTTCATACAAAGCATGATAATTGTGAATTGAGAAACACTGTGGAATACAAGCCCAAATTTCCTTACCATTAATGCATTTTACTGATTTACAATATGCTATTCAAGTTTTTCTTTGTCTCCCTCATTGAAAAGTCACTCAAGAAGGACAAGGCTGTGTGCAATGTGAAGATTTGACAATGGCCTAGAAGAAACCTTTTGATGGAACAATGTACAGTAAATTAGGATCTGTAACACAGCATTGTCTATTTTGGTCATTTGTAATATTTTTGACGAATGTTCTCATTTTATTTCAATTGTAACTTGTGAATTGTTTCCAGAATATGATGTCCATACTTATCAAATCTGAATGTGCATTTGTCAATAAATATATTCAAGATTAACTTCTGTGCAATGCAGATCTCAATCAAATGACTTAATATCTGAATGCTGTGTTGCTGGTCGAAACCAGAGCACATGGTATATATGGTTTATATCTGTCCAGAGCAGCTGACCCTGTGTCAATCTTATAGGAAACAAATGGAGTGTACATGCGATGCTGCAACCAGTACACAATTACATAATACACAGTCATACACAAACTTCAGAGCTGCAATACACAAGCACACAAATACGAAGGTGAGAAAACACACACACAGTTGGTGATGAGAGTGGGCTGAGAAAGGCAGAAACAGCGAGAATGAGAGAGAGGCTGAAGAGAGAAAGAAACGGAAATGGAGGTTGACAAGAGAACAAAGAGTAGGTAAGAGGTGAGACAGAAACCGGAAAAGGAGACGGCGAAAGCTTCGCATGATCGTTTCCCACTCGAACAAAGCCTGACCCATCTCACATCTCAGGTGCCAGGGTGTGCGTTTGTGTGAAGGGGTGTGCGTGCAAACACACTTCATGATTGACAAAATTGTCGGCGCTGAAAGGTGTGCACGCGTCAACAGGTAACTTGTTTTCACCAGAATCAGTGGTGTGTGAAACTGTGCTGTGTCATCCGATGTCTTTCTCTGTGTGTAGTAGGCATATTTATATGTGTAAGAAACCGTGCCGCGACAGGTCAAAAAGAGGAGAAAGCTTGTAGAGGGATGTTTAAGTTGAGTGCACACGTGTAAACATACGTGTATGCGGGCGTGTGTGTGCATGGGTGTGCGTGGGTGTGCATGTTGCTGTGTGTATGTATGTACGTGTGTGTACGTGCTCATTTGTGGCAGAACTGTATTGGGTCTGTTTCACACGGCACACTAAGCACAACGCACACACACTCACACACTCACACACACTCAAACACACACAAACACACACAAACACACACAAACACACACAAACACACACAAACACACACAAACACACACACACTCACACACACACACGCATCACACGTGTTTGCGTAATGAACAAAATTCAGCTTTGCGGGAAACCAAACTTGCGACTACAGTCGCGCACTAGATTTTGCTGTGTCATTGCACGAGTTGTACAGTTGTAGCCAAATAAGGAAATCGTGCGGCAACAGAGCACGACACATCTCCAAATAGGGGTGGCAAAATATCGAACACGAAGTGAGAGAGCACGCAGGCACGAACTCTTGGGGTAGCAACAGAGCACGACACATCGCCAAATAGGGGAGGGGAATATGGAACACGAACCAATATGGCACATCTTCTTCCTGCCAGTGTGCAAATTCCAGCATGTTTGTGAATGAAGTGGGTTTTTGGTGGAATGGCCACTCAGCCGCGAGGACCAAAACCATCCACACGTGTTTGCGTGACAACGAGAAAAAAAGAACAAAACTTAGTGGTTTGTTTGGGTTGATTAACATTTCCCACTTTGTATTCAGGCAGTTTTGGTTCCCTCACCCTGAAGGTGGTAAAAATGTATCTTTTTGACGATGCTACAAAACATACCAGAGACGCCGGTGTAACAGGACCAGGCAATGACCAGGACCAGACAACGACCACGCTATTTGGTCGTTCTCTGGTCCTGAAATTTTAGGACCACACAACGACCACCTTGGACCAGACAACAACCACACTAATTGGTCATTGTCTGGTCCTGAAATTTTAGGACCACACAACGACGTCAAAAAAATAGTACGGTCATTGTCTGGTCCTGACACACCGGGTAAGTGATGCATTGAGTATGAACGTGAACGGGTAAGTGAGGAATTAAGTGTGAACTGAAATCGAAATCCCCACCCGTGTGAAACAAGAGCTGTCCATTAATGTTTCGCCACATCACGATTGGTCCAAGTCACAGACACTCGTGGGCCTTCTGGGGACACCCCTTGGTACGCATTGGCGTCACGTGACAGCGCTATGGAGCTTGGCGCATGCGCTGTGCACGACGCAGCTCGAGTGCAATAATTGTACTGCGATTATATTCGTGAGAAAGTCTCTATTTGAACTACAAATGTTTGTGCAAGGTGTGTGGTATAGTGGTACCCGAGACGGGTCATCTGGGTTTGATTGACTCTGTGCAGTTTGCAGACGCTTGGTACGCCCCACGATGTCATACCCACTGTGTTGCAAGCGTATCTTTCATGGCAGGTGAAAACGCTGTGTCAGAATCGTGCGGTCGTGGGTATGTTGTGCATGACGAAGCTACCATACCAATTGTTTGGAGTGGTATGCGGTCGTGGCACTGTCATACCCTACCAGGAAGAAACGACCTCCATGATTGGTGTTTTGTGTGCTGGCAAACTAGCTGTGTCATGGCCTGCCTGGAACACAAAATCGTGCGATCATGGAAATTGTGTGTACATGACAAAGCTTTTGTGTACCAGTTGTTCTGCGTGGTATGCGGTCGTGCTGCCGTACCCTACTAGGAAGTAGCGGGTTGATTTGTGCTTCAATCGTGCGTTGAAACACGAACAGAGGAGAAGCACACGCAGAGAACTGCGACTGCCATGCAAAACACTCGTACTGAACACGCACCAAACAGACACGTTCTCAACGTCTACATTCAACAAATTTCTGCCTTCGTACATGCGCAGGTATACTCGTACATTTGTAGTGGAAGAGTTTTGTTGGAAAGACACGAAGAAAGTCATGCTGTTGTAGAAATGAATATGGACACAGAGAATCTTGAGAATTTTGACACGATGAACAAGTTGTGTGAGCTTGCGCGTCTTCACGGTCGTGTTGTTCTTGTTTTTACGACTCTTTCCTTTTGACAAGCCAGACGTATGAACCTTTTCCTTTGATCCAAGCTCACTGCAATGCATTTTCTTTTCACATATTTTTCAGATATTATCTGCAGGTTCCTTGAGGACGCTCGTCAGAATGACCTGGGTCCTGTCCACCACGGCGGTTGCAGTCTGCATTATCTTGATTTTATGCGGTGAGTTTGAGCTCCAAGGGTGATCCATGAGATGCAGGCTATTGGGGCACAGGTGGAATCTGACAACGAAGAGACATGAAAAGTCAAACGGCACCACAAAAGTATCTCAACAGTTGAAAACATTGTGCGCTCTAGTACATGAAACGTAAGTGAAACGTTAGACAACGTTTTCTTTCATTTTGTTATCGCACTGTTTCATTTATTTTTTTGCAAAATACTGATTGACAACGCGTGTTTTCGCAAAACCCATTCTTTTCTGAGCAGCAAATTTGAAAAAAAAACTTTCTAATCCACGCTTTTTTAAAAATAAAAACACAAAATTTCAGATGTACGAGCAGAGGGCAGTCCTCGGGAAGCGGTGGTGTGTCCCGGAAGTGACGTCACTGCTGACTGTGGAGATGGCGCTGTCATCAGCGCGGTGACGGCGACGGCGGCTCGGGATGACGTCACGGACAGACCGTGTAGTCAGCGCACGCTCCTCAGACCGTCAGTCCGGTGCGAGCTGAACCTGCAACACAACAGGTATGGCGCGAGGAGTGTCGGACGGTGTTTGTGTGAATACACTGTGGTTTTGTGTCAACAACTGTTCTTTCTTTCCTTCCCTCTTTTTGATGTTTTTTCTTCTGTCTGATTTGATTGAAATACTATTTCTAGTTGTCATGGGAACCAGAAGTGCAGGCTTTACTGGCCTGGGTCCGGACCTGGTGGGTGCACGGACCACCAAGGGATGTTCTTGCACAGGAATTTCATCTTTTTTCAGTACATCTGCCACAAATGTAAGTGCAAATATTGTGATTTCTATCAACATGTTCCTCTATTTATCAACATGTTCCTCTATTTTCTACTTTTGGCAATGGTCACAAACGGAAAATTGTTTTTCAGTTGACCCTGAGAGAACTTTGCTGCTGAATCAAGGCACAAGTTTGACTGGACTGAACCACGCGGAAGTGCTGAGTCCACTTTTTCCTTGTTTCGCTCCGCAGAAAGTGTTCAATGCAAGTTGCGCATTCAGGTGAGGACATGACTTGCGTTGATTTCTGCGCACACATGTGCAGCACTTCCATGCCAAATGTAGAATATTGTCTGAATGTTTTTGTCCGTTTTGTCCCTTCGGGCAACCTCTTGTGCTTGTCTTGCGTTGTCCAGAGTTTGTGCAACGGGGTTTGCTTGTAAAAGTTGAGTGAACATTTTCAGAAGAGTGTTTTGCACAAAATACTTGACATTTTGTGTCAACACATTTCAGGTCACTCAATGGAAACAATATGAAGATTGACATCACAGAAAAACTCATACACCTGAGAAGAACCAGAAATACATGTGATAACAACATCAAAATCAAATTACCCCCGGACATTTCCACAGAATACTGCAACCCAAAAAATCGACTTGATTTTCATGGCAGTTTTCGAGCTACTGAATTTCACCTCATCTTCACCAAAACGGTCGACAATGATGGGGACAAGTTCTGGTTTCAAATAACAGGTAAACCATTTTCTTCCTGTTTCTGACACCAGAGTGAGTTTCCTGTGTGGTCCACCTGGTTCACCCTCTATACCCTTCTCCTCAATGGGGCAGATTACACTTCCAATTGTCTGTGCAAAATGTGATCACGTGATTTATCTGATGCACCAATGTCTGTGCAGTGCCATCTTCAGGGGTTCTCATCCTTCCCCGTGCAGCCTCGAGTGAGTGGAACCTCTTTTCTCTTGCCCGCATACCCACGAGCAAATATTGGTCTCAATTGGGATGTTTAGTGAGGGTAGCAATGTGGGTATTAGATTTGACAAGCCTGACCAGATGAGAGTGTAAGAGTACAAGCTTCAAAGAAGCAACATGAGAAAATGGACATGTCAACTGAAATTCAGATATTTATGGTCAACGTAAAGCCGTGTGTTCGGGATGCTACGTTAATAACTATTTCTTCTGCAGTGTGCTTTGTTTCCTGTTCCAACACCTGTGCCTCCAACAACAACTGAACAGGCAACAACTCGCATCACCACTTTTGTCACAAGTGAACTCACAACAGCTCCCGTCAGCTCCCCTCCCGTGAGGCCTCTTGTCACTCAGGCATCGCGAACAGCTGCCATGACGACTGTTGTTGTCACAACGGAAACACCTACGTCATCCACAACAACTGCAGAACCAACCAACCGCACTGTGGTGGGCGAAAACGTTGAAGGTGAGCAAATGTGGTGTGTGCGCATGGAACATGCACCTCTGGCTCAACCTTACATACTGACCCAAAGCAATACGTTCTTTTCTGTTGTTGTGTGTTTTGGTAAACAGATGTTTTTGGGTGTACAGCAGCGTCAGCCTTTGTTGCTGTAAATGAGATAATTACAGGATCAATCAGCACAAAAACAGGATTTTTTTTTTTCAAACCTCATAATGTACGGACAACAGTTGAGCCTGTTTTGTGACATTTCAGCAAGTTCCAGCTTGACTGTTGTCCTGGTTGGAGTCCTGGTTCCTCTAATTATCCTGATCATTTTGGGAATTGTCCTCTTTTTTGTTGTCAGGTAAATTTTGTTTTCAATTGTTGATTGTTTGCACAGAGCAGAAGGGGTATCTAAAGTTAAACCACAAACTTGTGCACCATAAGAATGAAGAGCACATTGTGTCAACAACTGTTTGCAACACACCACATGAACATTGGGTTGTTGTTTTGCAGGAGATGCAAGACAAAGAAAAGGAAAAACAGAAACGGGTTCCAATCCAGTTTGAACACAAACAACTCAGCTGAAGACAACATCTACTCTGTGGCAGCTGCAATAGATGAAGGTTCAGTCATTTATGCAGATGCCAGGCCTCCTTCCAACCAAAGCCAGAGTCTGATGCTTCGTGAATATTCCCAGCTCAACAAATTCAACAAGATTTTGCACAACAAAGGTGATGGTAAAGCTGGAATTGCAAGGACTGATTCAGATTTGATTGTGCATGAGAACAGTCTGTACAAATCTACTCCCATCAGAAAAGAGAAGTGTGAGTACAGGTCTGAACTCAGATGAAGTGTTTGAAGAAAATGAGGTTTATGCCCCTTCTGTGGATCTAAAATCCACCAAGAAATGATTTCTGACAAATTCACAAAGAAGTTGAGAGAATAGACAAAGAAAAGTGCCACCCATGAAAATGTATTGAAATCTACTCTTGTGATTGGTCATGATTCATTCACGTACAAATATCATGAAACATAAAGCACAATCTCCCACAATATGAACACCATTGATCCGAAGGACAAATTCCTCAATGCTCAATTACTAAAGGCTGTTGTTTCTGTGACATTCCTATCGTTTCGCGCATCAAACTTTTGTCAAACTCTGGCAGACTTGATTTTGCAAACACACGAACAAACGTTTGGAAGAAGGAGGAGCTGACATGACATTCAGGCGTACATTTTCCGCTTCCCTGCAGAAGCAAAGTGAAGAACTTTGAGCATCACCGAAATTCTGGATGGAGGTTTTCAGCAGGGGAGGAAAGGCAACATTTTTGGGGACTTGGTCTTTGAACGTTGAAAACAAAGAAAAGTCAACACAGATGGAAATGTGCCATGTCGTGCTGACTATACTTGGTGTTTGTGATTTGATGAACGATTTATAAATTACCCAAGAAAAAATGTCACAGCTGGATGTCGGACAATAAAAAAAAACAACAGCAACATTTGCAAGGAGCATTTTGAGTTGTGTCAGAGACATAAGTTTAGGCAGAACACATGCAAATATAGTTTTTGGTGATTTGCACCGTGTTGGAATGAGTTACCCATTACAACAGGGGTGCAAAGCACATAAGGCATTCTGGAGAAGATTCTGTGGACAGCCCTTTTTCAATGAACATGGGGCTCAATTTTGTTCATATTTGGTCAAAAGATTTTGGCTTGGCATAGCATTGTGCAGCAGGAAGGATTTTGTTCAAAGTGCATAACTTTGGAATGTTGGTTTGTGATGGGCGATAATGTACAGGGTGCAAATCATGTGACCTCCCTTTAGGTATTTTTGTTGAACCCATTTTCTAATTGTACTAGTGTAACAATCTATAAGACCAAGGACACAAGTTGACACATGGTTTCTTTTTTTCTTTGATTTCCCCAATTTCAAGCAGTGAGTTGTTTCCAAATTCAATGAGTACTCCAGGAAAGTTCTTTGTTTGCATCAGTCAGGTTGGCCTGTACATTTGACCATTTTTCTCAGTGCAGTCACCATGAAAACTACAGGATTCAGTACAGAATTGATGGGTACAACAACAGCCATTGTCCACATCATCATCTCAACAGGATATTCTGGCAAAAACATTGAAGTGATGAAAATTGTTCCAGTGGGAATCCAGCACATAATATTGGAGCCACTGAGCATGATCAATTGTGCTGCAACTGAGCTATTTGATTTCTTTTGTGATATTGCACTCTCAATATTTTGCTGAGAATTCTGTAAAGATTTAACAAGACAAACATGACAAACAGCAATGAAAATTGTGGCAAAAGCAAGAAGTGTCATGGTGATCCATGTCCATATTTTCATCATCCAAGTTGAATTAGTTGGGTCCAGATAAGGAGAACAGATGTGTGATGGCAATTCGTGATATATAGCCCACATCGTTGTGGTGATAGAAATGGAGATCACTATGCTGACACAAAAGAACAAAGCTTGGTATTTCAGGACAGTTTTTGTTCTCTTAAATTGGGAATCAAAAGGGTGCAGCACAATCATCAATCTGGCAAGAGCCAACAAAGAGAGCAAAAATGGTGACAAAATATTTAAGTTTAAAGCTAAAGCAAATGCTGAAAAGCACCAGGAACCACTTCTCCATAAATCAGACTGCAAGATAAAACTTCCCTTGTAATGTATATCAGCAACAAATAGTACAAGCAATTGTATTCCACATGTTATATCCACAACATTTACTGAAATGACAATGGTCCCATACACTTTTGTTTTTTCCATTTTTCTTTTCAAAGATATTATTTGGCAGATAAGGGACACGACATTGGCAACCACAATTTTCAATGCCATGAGATTGAACAAAACTCTTGTTGCAATATTTGGGAGCAAATTGCCACAAGAAATATACCAAGGCTTCTTTGTGGTACAATTGGTTGACAAACTTACAAAGCAGCAAATCTGGTATCTATTGGACTCCACAATTTTCAACGTGTGTCCTTCAAATACTTGTTCATTCAAACAACTTAGATTGTTCTCTTTGATGGACAAAAGATGTAAAAGAGGAAAGGCTTTCAGAAGGGTATTTGGCAAACTGCCAAGCATATTTGATGAAAGATTGAGGAGTAAAAGGGAACTTAGGTTCACAAATCCATTTGAGTGGATCATGAGCAATTTGTTGTTGTTTAGTTTCAACAATTTCAGATGGAATAAATTTTGTATGCAACTTTTTCTAACTTCACTTATTGCATTGAATTCAACATTGACATATGTAAGGTTTTTCTTTTCTTTCAACAATGGGCAGCAATCTACAACGTGTGAATGAGTGATGTGAAGTATCCAAACTTGTTTGTGTTGAACATTAAACAAACCAAGATTAATTCTGGTCATTTTGTAAACCACAGTGAAATATGGAAGCATTTTCAGCTTACTAACAACAAAAGTCCCCACTTTGAAACAATACAAATTATAAAGCAAGCAAGTGCAGTGTTGTGGGCATTTCTGGTGTGAAAGGTCCCACAAAGAGCACATCAACTCATCATCTCTCTTGGGACAGTTCACCTCATTGTCACAAATATCACCCAAATGAATACATTTGTGGGATCCCCAACATCTGAACAAATTTGTACAAGGCTTCTTCTCTCCACAAAAATACACATTGTGTTCATCATGCCCCCCTGGGCAATCCCATTTTCCATCACACACATATCCCCATGGAATACAGTAATAAAGAGGGCATTTGAACATCATATTACAATCAAATTCTCTACAGTTGTAAATATGACCTCCAGCTTGACATGGTGTTATTTTGCCATTTTTGCTCAATTTGTAGGTGCAGATGTCTGACACATTGTAGCAATGGTCTTGACCCACAATGCAGGATACTTTGCCTCTCTTTGAGCAAGCATCAACAGTTCTAAACTGGTTGAAATTTGACTCATCAACATTTCTAAACTGGTTGAAATTTGTCAGATTTTTGTAGTGACATGAACAGTTATCACAAGACTGAAAAGCACACACAGATGAGTTATCGAAATGTACATTATGATGGACATTCTGCACCTGTTCACTTTTAAACTCATCCAAAACAAAATACAAGTGACATGTTCCCACATGTGATTTGTAATGGGTCAATGGGCATTCATGTGATGTGTTATATTTTGCTGAGGCTCTGCTCTCTTTTGTGTCACAATAATTCAAGGACATGTAGGACATGTATGTTCCTCCACAAGAAAAAATGTTTCCACCAATCACATTCCTTGGTACATCCTTTCTTTCAATAACAAATGCTTCAGATGTTTCACAAACAGCCCTGTGGGTGTAGTTGTAAATGTTTGAATATCTGTGGTACAGCAATGTATATCTCAAGTCCTGTGAAAATATTGGTGGGAACATTGCAGAAATTGAATTAAAAAGGTATTGAAATCGACTTGAATCATTGAACATTTCCGTTGTGTTTCTCCACTGCAATAGGTTTCTTACTCCAATCCAGTGGAATGAGTAGCATGTAGCAAACTTTTTGAAGCTGTTTTTAAGACAAAACTTGTCTTTGTGGGCAGTATTTGTGTGAAAATTATTGTCCTTGTGAGTGAGGACTTTACTAATAGAACAAATAATATCTCCAACATATGACTTGTCACATGCAACACTTTCCCAGTAAGGCTGGACCAGATTTGTCAGCAGCATCACTGTGCATACTGGACATGGATCATGAGCAGTGCAACAATTGTTCTGCCCTGTGAGACTGTTTGTGATCGTGTTTGTATCTTGCTCATACAAAGGCCCACACACGAACTCTCTCGCGCCAACTAGCTTACCGACAAAACACAGACGAAAAGAGAAGTTGCCTTGAACTGGATTCTGTCTCCAAAGATGAAGAGACACGGGATTCTCATTTGTCCACCTCCCGGAAATCTGAAGAAAAATGCAGCCGATCACATTGGATGTTTGTTTTCAGGTGATTTTAGGACGTTGCACCATCATCAAATGTGTCTCATTTTTTGATGCACTGAACTATGGGTAACCAAACCAAATCACTTTTATCCTGTCTGGAAGGAAACACCTGTACCTGCTTCTTGGTGAAGATGAATTTCAAATTTGGATTCTTTTGGGTCTTTTGAACTGACTTGGGCCAAGGATGTGAGTGAGGAATTTCGTCAATTTGTCAAGTTCAATTTATTGGGTTTGCAAGGGAAAAAGGCTCGTACATAGTTTTGGGTCCGAAAATATTGCAGCTCACTGCACAAAGTGGGCAATGACTGACAGGGTGCACAAAAAGGTATTTATATTGATCAAATGTAAATTTTTGGTTGGGTGACTACACAGATGCATTCTATAAAGGAACAAATTCTAAATTATTTGAATTTGTTCCTCCACAAATATATTCCAATACCTATTTGTTTCGGTTGCTGTGTGCTTCAGTCACAAATGTGTTTGGGTTACCTGTGTGGTTTGGTTGCTTCTCAAATTGCCTCAAGCTCCATTGAGCTATTCTTCAGGAAATATGGTTGAAGGCCAATTGTCACTGAGGAACTCACCTGACGCACGGATCTGTATTTCAAACCGACAAACACAGCTTCAATTGGAGGAACATAAGGTGACAACTTTATCAATGCAATAAATTCATCCAGTTCTTCTTCGCTGTTAAAGTGAGGCAAATGCCCCCCTGCAGACTGGCACAAATTGTTTCCTTCATTCCATGACCTCAGTGAGCGAGATATATTCAACGGTTTCTTATATCTATCGCCACCGGTAGGCTCCTCCAGTTTTAGTTTGGACTCATAAAGCAGGTAGAATTCAAAAATTTTACCAACACCAAGATTTTCTCTGAGGAACAGAGTAAATTTTGGATCTTTGCCTGTCATACTGTAGTTCAAGCAGTACACGTACTGTTTTTGTGTTGATAGAGGTGTACATGGAGCAGTGCTGACATCATTGACATTTTCATAGTTGTCATCCAACCAGTAAAGTTTCAGCACAGCTTGAGTGGAAAATGTGTCAACCTTTTTGTCACTTCTTTCCTGTGATCTTTTCAGCAGGTTATCAACAATATGAATCTGAACACTCATCAGCGCTCCTTGAAATGATAGCAACTGGCTGGAGCTGGTAGTAAACATATAATACACTTTGATGTGATTTAATGTTGTGGTATACTTCACAGCCTTGCTGGTTAAAGCCTGTTCATATTTGTTGTATTGATCATAAAGAAGTATTGAGTACAAATCAATATTGAAAGCTAAGTTTTGGTTGGTGTCATTGTTCTTCAGCATCTCAATGAGTATGAGCACTTCCGTTTGTTCAGTGGGCACCACAACTCCCAAGTTGTTCCTTGAAATAGTCTGATAGGGATATTTGGACTCAAACCAAGACAACCTTGACATGAGGTTTCTGGCAGCAGTTTTGCTGAGCATCACATTGATCCAACTCCCATGCTCATGCAATACAAGTTTTACCATGGCCTCTGGATTCAAGGGAGAGGTATTTGAAACCTTTTTCCAGTGCGAAGTAGTTGGGAAAGATGTTGCATTGAGGCCGAAATATTTCTGTGCATATCTACCTTCAGTGCAGTATGATGTTGAAGGAGGCCTCCGCAGGGCTGTTTGGTACCCACACGACTGAGTCCATGTTTTGTTACAGTCTCCATAGGAGCCAAAGAGAGAATATTCTTTGAAACAAAAATGCTTCAGCACTCCTTGAATTTCAAAGTTGTCATAGTCCTCAAAAGCTGAAAGCAAAACCTACAAAATGCGAAACAGCCTCACACACATGGGCCTGGTTCACTTTTTCTTGGTCAAACCAGGTAAACAGCAAAAACAAAAACAGGTTGATTTGCCTTTGGTTCATTCATTTGCTGGTGTAGTGGTGAATTATTTTCTCACTGTATTTCAGGACTGGAATATGTTTGAGAGGGGTGGTCAGAGAAAGTGCCAATCAATGATAGTGAGGACAGTTGGCAGTCAGGTGCTTTACTGGAGGCTTGGGATAACCATCCCCATGTAGTTTGTACCAGTGTCCAGTTGCTTTAGGATAGAATGTGAACATTTCTGTTCAAAGTGAAATGAAAGTTTAAGCTCAATAGAAAGTTGTGAACCCAAACAATCACAAGGAAAATACTTTGTCCTGATGTGTCAAGGGAATCAAATTCCCTGTCAAATGTAGAAAATAAAATCCCCAACACAATAAAAAGAATCAAGAATTTCACCTTTCTGTCATTTATCAAAAAAAGAACATTGTTTCACCATACCTCGTATCATTGGAAGATCAAAATAGTCTTTGTGGTAGAATGACCTGAAGAATCCTGTCACATTCAACTGGACTGATGTTCCTTCTTGTGGTATGACGGGCACGATCCTTGTGAAGCAGTACCGGATGGGCTCTTCAGTCTCCGCAAACAGCTGAAGCACTTTACAGTTGTCACCCAGAATGCTCACAAGAAGAAAGTGATTGTTGCTCTCCACAGATATCCTGAATTTATGGGGAGGTCCAAAAATTACAACAATTGTACCCAAATCATCGGTGCCATCTAGGACATCGTAATCACAAACATTCACCACGACTCCCTCACATTCCGTTGATAAGACGCTGAAGTTGAACGACAACGCTTTCATGTAGGCTTGATAAGAATAATAGACAATTATCACTGAGTTGGAAGAGGAGAAAATTTGTTTGTGCTGAAATGTCTCGTCTTGAGTTCTGCACAGAGAAGACAATTCAGTCCAAGTGTAGTTTGTCCAATGATAAAGTGTGGCACCACCAAATGTGCATTTTGTGCTGATGTCTCCTTCAAAAACAAAGTCCAATACAATCAACTTCAGATAGAGTGCAGAGTGTGTTTCTAGTCTGCAAGTCTCAATGTGAATGTCCCTCTTGGCTTGCTCCTTGTGAGAGAAATATACTGGACTGGTTGAATTTACAAATGAAGTTGAAAATTTGTTGTGGCTATGTTCCAAAAAGTGCAGGTAAATTGGATGTCTTTTGAAAACAAGGGCATGTATCAAGCATTGGAATGTGGATGTTGTGTATTGGTGAAAACCTTGAACATATTGAGGATTTATTGCTGTAGATAGAACCCCAGGTCCATCAAATACCTCAAATTTGGCATCATCTTCTCCCTTGAGTTTCAAGGAAATTGTATCCATTTTCTTAATCACTATCTCATAAATAAACAGATGCCATGAGTGTAAAAAACAGATGAGGGTGTTCTTTGCAAAGATCCATGGTGGTTGTTGCCTAGTTGTTGCATTCAGTGATTTGGCTGTTTCTACCCTATTGCTGTCAATAACACTGTAGCCAATGTGGACATCAATAGTCACAAAAATTAGAGCAAAAAGCTCCACATCAACATTGCTGGTTGCAGAATAAAAAATTAATTTGGAATGTGTTCCACAATATTTGTACACATCATCACTATTTTTGATGAGAAGTACAAATATTCAGTACTGACATTTAAGCTCAACCCATTACTCAAGGTGAAATTCCAAATGAAAATTTGTTGCCAAATCTTCATGTGTCCTGTTGCAAGAAGGTTGCCCAGTGGTGCGCCAGCTCTGACAGCTCGACGTTTGTGATAAAGTATCACGTACAAGAAATCATCGGGCTTCTCTTCAAATGAGGAAGGAACTGGATAAAATCTGTAACTAAATCGCGCATTGCGCAGAACCAGCAGACTATTTTCATGGTGGGACATCAACATGTGTTTCATGGTTCTTGCAGTTTTTCCAAACTGATTTAAAACAACTGAGAAGGATTTGACATATTTGAACCAAATTTTGGGCAAATGATCAAAGACATACTGGTCCTTGGTAGCCTTTGATAATGGCATGCATTCTCCACACATCAGATTCAAAACTAAAAAGGTCAAAGTTGGACCAAAATACATCATGAGGTCCTCTTATTTCATTCTTTTTCTCTTGTTTTTCACAAGAGAAAAATATTCATTGAACACAGATCCATTTTGACCTGCTTTTGGCAAGGTCAGATCAAGGTAATAATCACCTCCATTCCAGAGGATCTGTGTACACACCAAGTTTGACCAAAGAAAAAAAAGAAGTACAATTCTGCGTGAATTTCAGCACATATTTTCCAAAGTATTCTCTCAAGTCTTTCAACACATTCGCTTTCTTCAGATTGTTGAAAAGAAATTGCTACTTCCCCTGGCAGTTTTGTCATCTCAGTGTCAGCAGCCAGAAAATGCTTGAACTGAGCTTTCTCTTGTTACTATTCTGAGAAGTTACCAGCACCAAAACTTTGTCCAAACTGTCAGCAAACACCACATCATGTGATGAGTATTTGGTATATGTTTGAAGTTAATTTTCAAAATTTAAATGGATGCTGTATCATTTCTGAACCTGAGTGAATGATTGTGCACTGAGGAAGCAAAGAAAATACTTGAAATAATGTTTGTTTATTCCTATAGAAATATATAAATCCCCGATCTGAGTTGAGCAAAACAAGAACACTAGCTCAGGAGCCAGACAAATCAGGTGTGACACAAAGTGGGTGATGTGGAGAAATGTTCTGGTTCTGTTGGGCTGTTGCTGGCTCAGTTTCCCTTCATCTTCAAAACTTCCAAAATTAACAAAAGAGACGCAACCAGGGTGCAATGCGCATTAGACAAACAGAGAAAGTTGCCAAATCTCACACGTACCAACTTTTCTCCAGTGGCATTGCCCGTACCCAAACTGGGTATGCATGGTCTGATTATTGAACATATCGTGTCATAATGGGATCCCGCGCGTGCGCACGCTGATCATGCTCTAGTTTTCAATGCCATGCCACGTGCTGTGGTACCTATACCGAGTGGACGCGGTCTGATTGGTGCTCCATATTTGTGTGTGTTGAGGTGCACGTCCTATTTAATAGCACAGTTTGCTGTGGTACAGGTGTATATATGGACTGGGTGTTACGGCCTGATAAACACACCCATCGTACGATATGCGGCCTACTTAACCAGGCCATGACAGACTAAGACACACAGGTAAAAGCACGAATCCTTGTATCTTCAGCAGATTTTTTTGGGATATTTTTCGCTCGGTAACATAAACAAGGACTGAACCGTGGGCATAAAATTATACCAAGGCCAGCATGAAACGCTGTCGCTTACATCAAGAAAAGTAAACGCTGCAAAGCGCAACATGATTTTGCAACAAAACTCCAGGTGAGATAGAAGTATTAGAGAGTTTAAACACGACGTTGGCGGCAAACGTCGCCTTTGATGTTTGATTTGTTTGGATTTCAAACTTCAAACCTCAAACCCCAAACTTGGCTCACAGTCCAAAAACAGCACAGGTTCACAAGCATTTTGAACAAGTAAATAGTCCTTCCTTATATTACATTTTGCAATAAATGTGTAGAAAAACATCTGAATTTTACTTGGTGAAGACCTCAAATAATAATGTTTCAAAATGTTATGGTAATACATAACCATAAATCCAAACGTGAGAAAGTGATTTTTGACGTTTGAAATGACGTTTGAAGTTTGAAAGTGAAACGTCGCTGTTTA
>JAAUXT010061041.1_pt1 | contig 31256 bp, 25 predicted proteins | sample 7278171 | NCBI WGS metagenome assembly JAAUXT01 (sample SAMN14350112, study PRJNA611818) | marine sediment metagenome | isolation source: surface marine sediment (1.8m) | place: French Polynesia: Moorea | collected 2018-08
AATAGTTGACTTATACAACAAGTCAAAACTGCAAGAGATGATTCGTGGCCAGAGAATGAACGGTTGTGCTCTTAGATTTCATGTTTGAAGATATCGCACGAGTTGTATAATCGCGTTTCCGTCTTGAGGACGAGTTGGCGGGAAATGTCCCCGAGACATGCACAGAGGCAGACAATTGTGATGCCGCATCAGAAACACAGCTTCCGATGTCGGTTTCTCTCTCTCGCCCTGTCCCTTCGGGGTGAAAAGTATCAACGGTCTGTGTCATTTGGAACCAAAAAGCATCAAGAATGGTTTGAGGCCATCGCTACCCATACCTGCAGTTGAAATCCTACATGCCGCCTGGCGCACATGTCAGTGTCGCATTCTTCCGGTTGCCACCAGACTCGAAAACACATAACAGCCATGCAGACCAGCGGTCCTTTTATTCGTTGGCTCAACAAGCCACAAAACCACACTGAGAACAACCTTTTTCTTTCTTGAGTTGGCTGACCAGTCTTACTTGTTCGTTTCGTGAGATGTCAGCATGCGAAACGATCATGGTTTGTTTTGCAACAGGCTTCGAGGCATCGGGTTGAGTGAAGACATTCCACCCAAGCGAAGACATCTTCTTGAGTTTCCACACACATTTCACGAGAAAACCACTGGTTTATGATAAAATTGCAAGTCACGAACAGTGCACACACACACACACACACACACGCACGTGCGCGCTGGATTTCACTTGTCACCAGAAGAAACATCACGCAACGCATTTGGGTTCCGGCGCTCAACCGCCGCAATGAACATCGAACGGGCCCATTTGTCAGTGCGGAACTCCGGGAAAGACAGTGGGCGGACAGCTCCCGACAGACAGCGGAGACAGACCTTCTGTTGGGCACAGCGCCTCCCACAGTTAAATCCGACCGTCGAGAAACGTGAAGAACTGCAGACAGCAGCTCCACAGATGTAAGTTTGGGATGTGAACCTCGGTTCGAACTGCACCATCATGACACGTCAGAGATTCCTCGTATCACTGCCCTGCATAAGGACGCACTCGTGTAAAAGTTCTTTGGTTGATGATTCCAATGTCCACGCAAAGTCCGGCCAGGGTTGTACCGTTTGTTCTGCTGCCGACATTGCGACCGCGAACATCACCGACACACCTGACGCGTACGCTCGGAGCGTTGTCATGACGACGAGAGGCGGAAGTCGATTTCGTCCTCGTCGTCCGTAATGGCGACGGCATCGCCGGCGGCGTCGAAGTCAACGGAGCGCTCGAAGGCGGTGAGCTCGTCCTCGGTGAGGTGGGAGTCGCCCTCCACCCACGACGCGAACCTGCGAAGAGGTGAAACACACGTTGGAGAGCGTCACGGCTGGGAACGTGTGCCCGCGCAGCTCCAACGGACACTGGAGCGAGGTCAGAGCTGGTGTGGTGGATCAAGCCCCACTTGGTGTGTGGTGGATCTGAGCCGAAATGTATTGGGGGCAGAGAGGGCCGGCGGCTCAAGCTCTCCAGCCGTGAAATAATTTGTTGGGTTCATTGCACCTTCAGGACCTTGCAAAACTCTGGGGATAAGTCCATCTTTTCCCGTGGCATCAACCGCCCCCTCCCTTTTCGGCTGGAACTCCGACAAAATACGTGTCTGACAAAGATCGAAAATCTAACACTTCACCGATGTTTGGAGGAACAGAGAAGCCGGACAAATTTGTCGACGAAAGCAGCACTTGGAGCAATTTTCCCGCGCCGCGCCCCGCGTTTGCGATGGTGCTCTGGATTTTCATCGCTCCAGATCAAATCTAGGTCGACATGCAACTGTGACATACGAGTAAGGAGCGAACTTCAGCACAGTTCAATCGTCGCCACGTTGACGGCACAAATAAGCAAAATGTTTACCGTGAGGCAACATTTACACGCTTACAGGTCGCCATTCCCAGATCGCGTGTGTTCTTGGACTTTTGGATGAAAATTCGATCTTCAATCAGGTGAGACAAGGGTGGGTTCGATTTGTCAACCCGGGCCGCAGCGATCGATCGATCAGTGCCGAACATGACGGACAAATCAACCTTATCTTGGGTGTTGCAGAATTTCGAATATTCTCCAGAGCAAATCGAACAGTACCGTGCGTCCCGTTTTGAGCCAACATGATCCAAATCGAACGGCACCGAAACTCCAAGATTCTACCAGGGGTTTTGCAAGTCTTGGCGACATTTTCGCAGAGGACAAAGTCTCGCCAGACTTGTATGAATTCCCCCCTCCCCCAACTCGTGTGATCAATCTAAACTCCTGCACACGCGTCTTGTTCTCTGCATGGTCAGCCGTCACATTTCCAGAATTTTTGTTTTCGCACCTGCAGACGCTGTTTGGGGGGACGCCGGAGGTCGGTCGCTACCGACGCTCCGATGGCGTCCTCTCCGCAGGAGTCGCGATGCACCATCAACAGGCGCTTCCTGCCCCTCAAACTCACCTACTTCTCCCTCGCTGCAGGTGATTCAACGCGCCTCGCGCATTTTTCCACACATTTCAAAGTCACGTTACGTTGGTGCACCAACAAAGGAAAATCACGAACCAAAAGAGTTGTGTTCAACTGCAGGTGGGGCGGCCCTGTGGAACTTCTCGTCGCTGCATATGAAGTCGAAAGGCCTGACGCCCAAAGAGATCGGGTTCCTCGCCGGAGTGCCGCCCTTCCTGGGCATCATCTCCACCGTGTTGACAGGTACGGGTGTGTGTGTGTGTGTGTGCGTGTGTGCGTGTGTGTGCGTGCGGGTCAACACGGCTCGGGACAGTTTCTGACCGTTTCAAAATGTCAATGAAAACTGTGTGTTTGGTATGACAGGTACGTGTGTGCGTGTGTGTGTGAATACAGACAGTGGTTCTGCTTGCGCCAACATGGTCGTTCTAAGTTGCCACTCTGGTTTCACGCCCTGTTTCGCATTCGAATAAATCAACCACGCACGCACAGACAGCAACAAAACCAACTGTCACTCGACAGCCGTTAAATGTAATACGTTTAATTCCTGAACAGTGAGGAATGATTTGCTGTTGAATATTTGTGATTGAAAATTGAGATTGGACGCGTACTCTGCTGGCGCACATCTGTTGCACAGCGAATGACCCGTAAACACAATACGATGCGTTAGGAGGAATGAAATTTGATTGTGTGCATGATGTGCAAATGAAAACCCAACAAACACCTTGAGTTCAGGTGCATCGAGAATAGCAGCCGTCAACCGACAAGGGGGGGGGCAAGAATTGTACCTCGATTTTGTGAAGTTCAGTTCCTGTGACATTTTGGTTTTGGTGGTGGGGGTCACAACTGCCATTCAGACCCAGCTGAAGGCTGACTGAAGACATTTGTCATTCAGACTCGGGCTGACTGAGACTGTCCCACCGATTCGCCCCAACTGGACAGACCCACTCAAAAGCATTGTGGGAAGTGAAGGGGGGGGGGGGCAGCAGGCAGGCCTTGTATCTACACCCTGATGGACAGAACGAATTGTCAAGATTTTGGTGCTTCTGTACTCCTGTGAACGACATCGACCAATTCGACTCCTCGAATGATTCCTCCTCACGCCTGCATTGAAGTCCTTCGGAAGTCATTGCTTGTTGCCGTTTCGCTTGCAGGGTTGGCGGCAGATCGCTTTAGGATTCACAGTCAGCTAGCGGCGTGTCAGATGCTGATCGCGGTCAACATCATAATGCTGCTGTTCTTCGTACCTGTCAACCACCACGGGCCCAAGCCGTGCGCTCTCACCGAAGACGTCCGCTTCAATCTGACCAACGCCACACCTCGACCTGTCACAGTTTTCACGCACGAACACGAAGGACACGCGGATGCTGGATGGACTCAAAATTTCTCCTGCTGTGATGGGTCTCTCCGCAAGAAGTTTGACCTCGGCTGCAATGTCACCGGGTCAGGTGGTCAGCATTGGAACTGCTCTTTCTCCAAGAAGGACACTCCGGCCATCCCGACGTGGATACGAACTCACTGCTCCGACTTCAAACTGTTGCAGCCACCGAACAATGTGTCAGTCCTGCAGTTCGTTCCAACCAAACTCTGCAACATCACAGAGACAACCCCGGTGACTTGCATGAACCGGACGAACATCAGTGACTCAGACATGGGGCTGTTTGGCCCGACATTCTGGATGTACTTCACCGTCAATTGCTTGTCCAGCTTCATTGCACACCCGGTGTGGTCGCAAGTGAACGCGATCGCCTACACCATGCTGGGAGACGAGAGAAACACCTGGGGCAGACACAGACTCTGGGGTACGTTCTTCGTGTTTACTTGAACCAGAAAATAGCCAACACCGAGTGTGACAGATTACACATTGCGTCAGTCATGCAGTTGTCTAATCCTTGAGCTGCACACGTCGGGTACACCAGTATGTGTGCGCGGCTTTCGTACACGGTCCGACGGACCACTTGAGCCTTTGCCCCACTGTTTCTTTGACAGCCACCATCGGAGACGGCGTGGTCGTGTTTCCCGTATCTCTCGCTATGCATTACTACGGTGACGATGATCAGCCCAACTTTATTCCGGCCTTCGTCGCCTACTACATCCTCAGCATGGTGGGCGTGGTCTTTATCTGGCGCCTGCGCGGAAAGGTCAGGGTCCCAAGCAATTATACGCATGCGCGCCATTCCTCCCGAGCAACAGGCTGAGACTGTATTCCTGATCACTTGTTGAGGGGGGGAGGGAGGGGGTGACTGACCATCACTGAGAGCAGTGACCAGATTGTGAGAATTTTTTCGCAGCTACCGAGGAGGTCAGTGACACTGCCAAGATTTTCTTGACAGTGATCACCAAGCCTTTGCCCTCATCACCCCCCCCCCCATCATCATCATGTCGCGGCACAGTTGTGATCAGGGGTGACCGCTTCCGACTTTTGGTGGCGATCTGATCTTTGCGCTCGGTGATGCGCCTGTGAAGCTCTGGCACTTGTTGTGTTTTGCAGGGCAATGCCAACAAAGGCCGTGCCCGATTTACGAACCAGAAGGAACCAGAACCGGAAAATTCTCTCCTGCGATTGGTTGGCACAATGCCGCAACCAATTGATCAAGAGGCAGGATTTTCTGGTTCTGGTTCCTTATGGTTCGTAAATCGAACCTCAACAACAGTTCGCTGTCTTTCCAGGCTGAGGTGCACGTCAAAAAGAGTATCTGGAATGATCTCAGGCAAATCTTCAAAATTCGAGACATCTATGCTGTTCTAGTGCTGGGTTTCTCGTTCGGGTTCTACCTGTCTGGTAAGTCCATTCATGGAACACACAACCAGTGAATCCGTCTTGTCAGAAACAGGTGTTCCTCCAACACCCAACAGCCCAGAAACAAACTGTGACTTTTGCCTGTTGCAGCTATGTGGACCATCCTGGCTCTGTTCACGGTCAGCCTGCCGGACGGGAACGAGATTGTGTTCGCTCTGGGCATCATCATGACACTCACCGGGGAAACGCCGCTGCTTTTCCTCGCTAAAAATCTGATCGACAAACTGGGCTACGTCAAGTGTATCTACATCACCTGTCTCGGGTTCGCACTCAGGTAGGACGCGCAGTCTCACAACTGGACCGCCAACAGTGGACAGTCCAGCTGATGGACGATCCTGTGTTTTCCAAACGTCATCTCACGGCTCTATTTGTCCCTGCAACAAGTGCACACCTGTGACAACAAGACTTGTTCCCTCCAGGTTCTTTCTGTACACAATCGCGTTCAACGCTTGGATGGTCCTGCCCATCAACCTGCTGCACGGAGTCACGTTCGGCGTCATGCAGTCGACGGTGACGTCATACGCGAGCAGCCTGACGCCGCCAGCGCTGCACGGCACCATGCAGGGCCTCCTGAGCACAGTTTCGTGGAGCATTGGTACGTTGACTTCAAAAGCGCATGCGCGTAATGCAACGGCGTTAGATTGGCAGTGTTCCATTTACGCGTGTGGCTCCGGCGAAGTGGCGCCACTTCGCCCCTGGCTTCGAGATGGGGCGAAGTGGGCGAAGTCGGCCATTTGGGCTCACTCGGCCAGCCGGCACACGCAAATGGAACACGCCTATTCAAAGTGAATACCGGCTCAAATTTGGTTGCTTGGTGTAAAAACTTCCTGGCTTCAGAAGGGGAAGCAGGACATACCATTCCACCCAAAAGCGTCAGAATCACAAGGACCCAGCACCAGTTGACAGAATATCTGATCCACCCAATCATTTCAGGCGGCGGATTTGGCGGCATCATCGCTGGCGAACTGATGGACCTCATCGGAGCCCGAAGGGCCTTCGCTCTCTTCAGCCTCTGTTCTCTCGGGACCCTCGTTCTCTACTTCGTCTACGTGAATCTGGTGTACATCTGCTCCCGGCTTCGCTCGAGCAGCTCCAACCGCGCGGTGCCGCTTCAGAGTCCAGTCGGAGACGCTGAGGACGAACGTCCTTTGGTCAACAATGACGCGGACGAAGACAGCTTTGGTTCAGAGGACGAAATTTTCCACAGACACGTTTCTACAAACGTGAACGCTGAGTCGTGATGACAGCAACAAACCGTCCGTCTCTCCCTCTCATGATCATCTGTTGTGATGTCTGAATAAAGACTCTCTTGACCTGTTGAATTGTTTCCCTGTGATTTCTTCGTGCTCTTTCTTTGGTGGTGGTGGTGGTGAGGCGGGGCGGGATGGGAACGGCAGAACTGCAGGTTGCTTCGCCCACTTCGCTTCATCTCCAACCCAGAAGCGAGGTCGCGCGACTAAATGGAACACGCCCACTGACTGGGGCAGAAAGAAGAATCGCTGCTCATTGGAAGAGTGACGAAGAGATTCTCAAACGGCTTTCTTTGATCCTACCCCTCTGTGAAAGAGCTTTTGCAATTGTCAGTTCACTTTCTCAGAACTTTCCCACAAGCTCATCTTCCCACACATTCAACACAAGCAAAAGTCACGCCATCACAAAACGATATCAGTAGCGTCACAGAAAGTGACCGACATCTTTTCCAAATCGCCACGCCACGCTTTTCCATTTTTGCTTGACGACACAAGCGAAATTTTGAACAAGCTGAGATCCACGCACTGTGCTCAGTAACAGCTGCAGCGGCCACGTCAATCAAAATGTTGAAAATTAACTCCCTCAGGTGGGAAATTTCAACACTTTGGACTCCATTAAGTCGGAAAAGTTGTTCATTGATCAGTGACATGCCAGGTCAACAGCTATCAGCTCTGAACGGACAAAGTGGACGAGACCTGTTCTGCCAAAAGAAATTCACATCTGAAGAATATGTGACTGATAGAGTCTTATTAAAGACCAAACTCATCGATTCATCGCCAAAACAGGTTCCAGGGTGTTCTGTTCCCCAGGCACAGGTCTATTTGGCGATTCACTGAAACCCCAAAGTTCTGGTCCACGTGCGGAGACCGTGACATCTGTGCAAATCTATTGGATCTGTGTGTTGTGCTTCAACAAACAATGTGTTCTTATCGAGGCATCATGCAAACACTACCGGTGGAAAGGACGATATCAGCGCCGCAGCTGCTGCAACACGTGCACGTTCCATCGACGTGAATTGAAACTGAGAACTCGGCAGGAAGCAGTCCTCAGCTCGACTCGATCTGATCTCTCAAACATGGAAGGTGACACAAAATCCACGTGCACTGTCAACAGGACCTACCTGCCCATCAAAGTTGCCTACTTCACCCTGTTCGCAGGTGAGATTAAACCACAAACTAGTGCGCCGACGCATTGGCTACGCGTGTTTCGTCCAGCAACCAGAGCTCTCGGAACGCTGGACAGACCTGCTGTGTTGGGGCACAAAACCGACCTGTCTTTCCAGCCCGAGTGAACATGATGAGGCTCAGCGTTCCTGTGGTGACTTTTTCGGGAAAATCATTGCAGGGATGGCGTGTGTGTGGAACTTCATCTCCCTGCACATGAAATCTCTCGGCCTGACGCCTTCAGAGATCGGCATCATCGGGGGCCTTCCTTCCTTCCTCGGAGCGCTCTCTCCTATCATTGCAGGTACCCAGTACACAAAGACAGTATAACATGACATGGGCGCGTTCGATTCACACGTGTGCCGGCTGGCCGAGTGAGCCCAAATGGCTGACTTCGCCCCATCTCCAACCCAGGGGCCAAGTGACGCCACTTCGCCGGCGGCTAGCCGCACACCCAAATCGAACACTGCCGCTGTAACTTTGATAGGACTGTGAGCATTTTAACCGCACTTTGCAGGAAGCATCGCAGACCGGTACAGGATCCACAATCATCTGTGCGGGACGCTGGCGATCCTGACGTCATGGATCATGGCGACGCTGCTGCTCACTCCGAGCGCCGTGCCTCCTCCCGTCTCCATGACAACCAGCGTCACGTGCCTCAACGGGACAACCAATCACACAGCAGCTCTCCTAGATTTCAGCAGCACTGCTTTATTTCAAAACGAAACTTCGTTCCGTTCAGGAGATCTCAGAGACAGGTTGACCTGTGATCTCGACTGCTGCGCTGTGCCAACTGTGTTTTGCCGCGGATTCCACACCACTTCGCTGCTGACTGACACCCCTCCCTCCGCAACCCCTCACAAGGGACCTGACAACTGTTTCCTTCAAACTGACGCTGCGTTCCTGCAGACGTTCTGCGCCAATGCCAAAACAGACAACGCCACAAACTGCCTCGTGTTGTCTGTGCCATATTCCAACGGAACCATTTATCTTTCTGACGACTGCGTCGACAGAAGCCGACCATACCCAGTCACACCGTCCTGCAACAACACGTTGCGCGTTCCACCGAACCACAAGTTCGGCTTGACGTTCCGGGTGTACCTGAGCATCGCCTTGCTGGGGTCGGGGCCGATGCTCAGCTGCATCTGGCCACTCCTCAACGCCATCGCGTACTCCCGACTCGGAGCCCACAGGAACAGCTGGGGCAGGCAACGCGCCTGGGGTCAGTCGCTTCTTTCACGTGCCGTTCGTTTTCACTCGTTCGTTTTCACTCACCGGGGTCCACTTCCCGTTGGGCTCAATGCAAATCTGAGCAGGCAGGCAGGCAGTTTTCACATTGGGTGACGCGCGGTCGTTTTCTTGACGTCGGCGTCAAAAACAAACATCGCATCCGTTGCTAAATTTTTTGACGTCAGCGCATAAAACGACCGCGCGTCACCGCGTTTGCACCTTTGGTTGACGACTTCTCCCGGCCTTGCCCGAACACCGGACAAAAACGCACACGATTCCTTCTTTTGCAGGGACGATAGGGGGCGGCCTGATCACGCTGCCGACGGCGCTCGCTATGCACTTCCTGGGTTCGGACCAGCACCCGAGCTTCCTGCCCAACTTCACTCTGCACGTGCTGTTTGTCACCACGGCCGGAGTCATCATCATCTGCTGCTTACAGGAAAAGGTGCTGTGTTCCCAATGGTGATGTATTCTGCTCAAGTGAAGCCAACCAGAAAATCGCAGCAATGGGAGTCACAAGCAGAAGCGGCGGCCGATCTACTCCAGAGGGCGCCACCCCCTTTGGTCTCTTTCAACCGTAAACGTTTGAAAAATGTTTGCGAGCGCAAAATGAGTGACGGTTTTATCCTGTTTTTGCAGTGGTCAATTGGTCACAAGATAGAACGGGGAAGGGGGGGGGGGCTTGAGTGCTTGAGTCCCTTCAACCACACCCCTGACTAGAACGTTCAACCAACAAAGCAATTCAAATATTCCCCAACAGGTGGAGCCCACGACAGGCCGCTCTATGTGGAGGGACTTCAAAAGCATCATGAAGATCCGGGAAACCTACGTCCTGCTCGTTCTGGCCTTCCTCTTCGGGAGTTACCAAGGAGGTCAGAGGACACCCTCACCACCGGAGGGCGCTACGTTTGTTGTACACTGGAGGTGTACTGAGGGACGATTCAATTCCATCTCAGCTGCATCCACTGGTTGCTTGGCAGCAGCCTGCAGAGTCAATCATTTTGCTATGCTCATTACATAACGTTGACCACTGCGTTCAACAAGCCTCCAGTGTACACAGCACCTGCCACACAGCACCTTCTCGTTGCAACATTCCTGCTGACGGATCTTGTTTTCAGCTTTCGGCACACTGGTGCCTCTCTACATCGTCGACTTCCCGGACGGGAACGAGAGGGTCGTCGCTCTCAGCGCGATATTCGAGATTTTGGGAGAAGTGCCGATGCTGCTGCTGTCTCGTCGCGTGATCGACCGGCTGGGCTACGTGCGCTGTCTCTACCTCGCCTGCTTCGCCTTCATCGCCAGGTCACTATTCATATTCAGCAGCAGCGCGACAAAGCGTGACAAGCTCGCGTCAAATACAGGCCGTGGTTTCGAGGTTCTGTTTCAACGCACAGTCCCCAATGCTGCAAGCGATGAAGTGGTTGCCCGTGGAAAATCAAGTCGCACCCAAGTTTCGGCTGTTCCCGAAAATTTCCTCTGTGCTGATGTCCCATTGAAACTCATCAACCCATGGTCATGTTCTTGATGCTCCCTTGCCTTTGATACTCCATTTCGGGACAAGAAGGTGCCTATTGCACAGGGTTAACACGGCACCCGATTTTTCGCGTTGCAGGTTCTTCCTCTACTCCCTGGCTCCCGGTGCGTGGTGGGTCCTCCCCGTCAACCTGCTCAACGGACTCACGTACGGCATCATGTACACGTCGCTGACGGCGTACGTGAGCAGCCTGACGCCGCCGGCGCTGCACGGCACGATGCAGGCGCTCATCAGCGCCATCACGTGGAACGTGGGTGAGTCAGACGCGCTCTGCTACGTGAGAGACCCACGCCGACCCAGTATCGTTCAGTATGCTGGATCAGCCTCAGCTGTACGAAGCGAGGCCACGAATTGCCTTCCGTATCCCCCCGTGTACAAGATGCACCTTTCTGCCCCAAATAGAGTATCAAAAGTAGGGGTGCATCTTTGGTATGAGATGCAACCTAACACAAGAAGATCAAGGCAAAAGTTGGGGTGTGTCTTGTGCTTGGGTGCGACTTATGCACGGGTGAATACGGTACTTTTCTCGCACTTGTACTCAACACAATCATTGCTCAAAGACGAAGCAAAAAAAGTTCACTGCTGGTTGCACCACACCAACTGGTGAGGACATATCCCCACCAATTGATGGCATGTTTTTCTCGACGCAGGTCACGGTTCCGGCTCCGCCCTGTCCGGGGAGATGATGGACCGTATCGGAGCGCGCGCCACCTTCGTCACGTTCAGCGCCGCCGCCGGCGCCACTCTCGTGCTTTACTTCGCCTACGTCAACGTTCTCTCGCACGCCCTCTCGTGGAGGAAAGCCAGACAGCAGAACGGCGCTGTGGAACTCGTGGCGACACCCAGTGAGGAGCGGGATGAGCTGCTGGCGCCCTCCGGTGAGAGCGAGGATAGCGCGCCGTCTGGTGAGGACGACTCGGATTCACCCGAAGATGAGACGGAAGTGACCGAACCTGATCGAACGGAGTCGTTTGGAGGCCCAAAACTGTGATATCTCATGCCAAACACTTGATTGTCTGAGGTCAACAATAAAACAATGCTGAACGAGCATGTCTTGGCCTGTTCAATGGCAGTCAAGCTGGGTTGGGTGAGCAGAGTCTGATGAAGGAAACGAGAAACGACTGTGGTAGCAAAATTGCCTTGGTACGAACGTCACACTTCGTGCCTTCGCACAATAATTTCAATGTTCAGATTGACAAGATTTGTTTCATGATCGCACAGGTTTTGTTTGTACAGTCGGAGAATAAGAACATTCTTCCACGGGCAAACAGTTCCCTTTTGTCAGGATTCGGTTTCCACAGTCAACAGCGCGCAACATCAAAACCTTTCCGGGAAGTGTGCAGCTCCCCCGGTTTCTGCAGGAAACTACTACATTAAACGCTGCCTTTAATTGCACAAGGTTCGCCTGCAAAATAACGTGTGTTCCCGCCTGCGAGCGACAAATACGCTTTCCGTAGTGTCAGTGAACTCTCCCCGATCTTACGCTGAGCCATGACAAGAACTTCGAGAATCAGACCCGTGACCACTCTCAGCTTTTATTGGCAGCAATCTTGCAAGAAAAGAAAAAAGCTTGACTTCCCGTTAAATTTTGCAAACCAAAAAGTTGTCTGTTTTGACATGAATTTGTTTTCTCTTCCCCGACATTCTTCGCCCCGAGACACACGCACGCAAGCGTCTTTATGCAATAGTCGCGCTGCCCGCGAGGGAGCGCGCGTCAACACAGCCAACGCCCCGGAGTACGAGACTATTTGCTCTCAAATCAATGTGACGTGATGTCTGTGCATTCTGGATGCGAAACAAAACATCACTGTGTTTTGGAGGCCACCACACCGAACATGGCTCTGACAAAGCACCTGCTGCGTTTCGGTGCGACTTCGTCGATGAAAGGTCTGCCCAGAGCAGTGAAAGCGGACACCAAGCACTTCAGGCTGCTGTGGACGGTGGCGTTCGTCGGGTTCCTCGGTGTGTGCTTCATGCAGATCAGTCTCCTCATCCAGAACTACTTCAGCTACCCAACCGCGACCAACGTCCACAATCGGAGGGTCGATCTGTTCCAGGTAGTCTGCTTTACTTTGACACGTGCAACGTTCATAAGAGATGTTCTTTCGCGTCAAGTCAACCGAAGTCGACAAAATGTTCTCGCTCGACGTTTTTCTTGCACCTTTTCCATTTCAGAACAACATCCTACCCGCTCACACGGTGTGCCTCTTGCGCCCGTTGACGACGGTCATGACGCTCGAAGACAACAACACCTTCACGCGCACGATCCACGCGCTTCGACACTGCCCGAACTGCTCCAGGGAGCAGAACGAACACCAGCGCTCTCTGCTCAACGACGTTTTCACTCCTCAGGGGCTCTACCAATACATCGGTAAGAACCAGTTTCAACAGATTTGCGGATTCTGGTTGGTGACAAACAAGAACAGTCGTCCGTTCAGACACGCGCCTTGGTCACCAAAAAGATTACGTCGATGCTGTGACAGAGCGTGCAAAAGCGTCACGTGCATAAAACTGCAAGAAGTCCAGGTTGACGATCCTCCTTGCTGTATGAACGAGAATTGTTGCACTTGCCACGCATTCTCTTTGTGTTTTTGCTCCACAACCAGTTAACTGCAACACATCAAACCAAATCACGAACCCGCACAGATCACAAGTCACACAAAACATCAGTTTCGCCACACCTATTGCCACACGCCGGACCTGTATGTACCTGTTGCTTCGCAGGACAAGAAGCAGCTTCGAAACGGGGCATCCTCCTGGAGGACTTTCTCGTCTTCTGCGGCCTCCGGGTTCTCGTCGGTAGCAACACGAGGAGCGTACGCTGTGAGAAGGGCATCAACATCACCCGACTCGTGCATCCGGCCTTTTTCAACTGTTACCAGATCACTCTGCCCGACCCTGTAGCCCCGACCACTCCAATCGGCCTCTTGCTCATTCTCTTCATCGAAAACACAGACATCGATCCCACGACGTTCGTGACGACAGAGGAGTACACGCAGTCGTCAGGGGTGTATCTGGACCTACGCGAAAAACACACGCTCCCCTTCACGAAATCGACCGACAACATGGCGGGAGTGGGGCACCACACGGATGTCAGTTTTCGCGCCAAAATGATTCAACGCCTGGGGCCCCCTCACGGGACATGCACTGAACAAGTCCGGATGCAGGCCCCTTTCGCCGACTCGTTCGTCGGGCGACACAAACACTCGAGCTCGGGCTGCATGCTCGTCTGCGAAACAAAACGAATCAGACAGATATGTGGCTGCACCGATGTGGACGTGTCGGCGGGCCTGTTTGAAGCGACGACCGAGTTCCCGTACTGCCTGAACGCATCTCTACCTTTACGTCAGCTGATAGGAAACCACAAGTGCATAAGACAGGCTCGGTACGACGCTAAAATACACTGCGTGGAGACCTGCCTGCCCTCCTGCAATGAACTCGAATTTGACGAGAAGATATCCAGCGCGCCTTGGCCCATGGAAATTTTCCACGAAAACATCTATGAAAAATATATCGCCAAGGGGCGTCTGGCGCGAAAGTTCAAACCAATACTGGAGTCCTCAGGCAAAGACGACAGAAACAGCACCGAATGCCACTGCGAGAACAAAAACGAACGAAAGCGACAACGATCCGAACTGATCCGGTCCAATTTTCTCAAGATCACGACTCGCCTGAACAGCTTCATTCTGACGGTGTACGAGGACAAGGCCGCCTACACGACTGCGTCCTTCGTCTCGCAGCTCGGTGGACTCCTCAACCTGTGGTCCGGGATCACCGTCTATCTCGCTGTGGAGATCGTGGAGCTCATCATTCGAGTGTGCACGCACCAACTCGAGTCGAAGAACAAGGGAAAGGTGGAAGCTGATCAGGGTGCAAAATGGGCGCAAGACGTCAAGAAGAAAGGCAGCAAAGAAAAGGCCTCAACTTTGCCTTTTCACTGACTTGTCCACACACACAAATCAGAGGCGACAACCACGTGCAGAACCGGCGTTTTGGCGACACTATCAACCAGCAAAAACCGGCGTCTTGGAGATACTGTCAATCAGCTTCACAAACAGCTCTCGTTTCAGCAGCTTCTCTCGCTGCACAGAGAACGTTAGGCTTTTGCTTCTTCTGTGTTGTCAAACACATTAAAATTTGTCGCTTTTCCCTGCCAAACACGACTCATCACTGTGGTGACACACAAACATAAAAGCACACCGAAACCGAGTCATCAAACTGAAACATCAGAATACAATTTCTTTCCGCAGAAAGATAGCCAAACTTCGCGCAGCGAGCAATCCTGTCTACATACGCAAGACACAAATGGCCATGTTCGATTTACGAGCCCAGCTGGCCGCTGGCGAAGTCGCGCGACTTCGCCCTTTCTCCGAGACAGGGCGAAGTCAGCCATTTTGGCTCACTCGACAAGCCGCTCGCATCAAATCGAACAGGCCCAATGAAACTGTGCAACGCATGCGCAAAGACGCACCTGCGCGGGGAGCCGAGGCGGGAGATGGTCTTCCAGGCGTTGCAGTCGGGGCTGCGCACGTGTTTGCGCAGCTCCTCGAGCGCCCTGCGCGTCTCCTCCTCCCCCTGGCGGTGATACTCGTCTTCACTCAGGAACACGTGCTTCTTCGGGAAGCGGCGCCGCCTGCCGAGACAAAAGGCGAGTTTTAGCAGAACGTTGCGTCGTGAAATCACGTGGGCGTAACACGTAGCAACTTGGGATTCGGACTACCAGGTACGTGTTACGTGTTTCGTTCACGGCGTGCAATGCTGAAAACTCCAAAGAGTTGCAGTACCAGTGAAATTTGAGATTGTATCACAACACAGACCTTCCGTTTTCCCCCAATTTGGCACCAAAACAAGGGTCAGTCTTGCAGTGAATCAGAAAATACAGGCAAATATTGGGTGCGTTGCGCACTTGCATGCGGCCATTACAGAATGGTGGTTTGGGTTGTGAAATGCAACGTGATGGTCTGCTGAGATAACACCGCACCAGACGAAACAGCGTAAAACTAACTGAGTTGGATCTGAATCAATTCAACACTGTGAACAGAGAACATAAATGGAAAACCCCAGACCCGAAACTCATCAGGTTTCGGTCAACACAACGGCAGAACAAGTTTTCAACTGACCACTCGTCCGTGAATCCCCGACGAAACCCGCTCTTCTGAATTATCATCCTTTTCACAGGTGAACGAGAAAGCAGAAACTTTGAACACAGGCGCATCGCAAGCGCACCACCTGCCGGCCCGGCGCGTACCGCATGTAGATTCTGCTGCTCCTTGAGACAGCATCAAATCCTACCCAAAGCGCAATGCGCTCAACTGTTGCTTTGCACAAAATCCCAAGGGACACGCCCGTATGAACATCAAGGAACCACATTCCACGCCAATATGTCACAGTTCTTCACTCAAGGACAATTCTCGTCCCGTAGCCAAAATATTGCTCGACAAGTCTGCCGTTTGCAAACATTTTTATTTCGCATCAAGCCTGAACGAGAATCACCCACGTGCATCACAAGAACCAAACCAAAGAAGAAATCAAAACGCTTCAACCACGTTTGGAAAACAGCAGGTGCTTGATCTACAATCTGCAACAGCAAACAAAACAACACTCACAACAGCGTGAAGCAAACTGGGGACTTTGTGCACCACATTCGAGACGCACGTCGCCCCAACGCCGACAAGAGCACCGTTTCCATGACACACCCCCATCACAAAACACCATCCGAGTTTGACTATGGCGTTAACGTTTGCCAAAACATCGCACAGTCCCTTATCTCTGCAGGCTGTTGCCCGACAGCAAAAAAAAAACATTCTTGATGCCCCCATGAGAGGGAGCATGCGCGGATCAGGGGGCGCCATCTTGGATTCGTACCCTCCACCAGCACGCCCCCTCCCGGACCCTGAGGAGACTCACCAGGCCCTCCTGACGCTGCGGGGGACGGAGCAGGGCAGGCCGAGCGCGGACAGCTGGTACGAGCAGACGACGAGCACGATGATAGCGACCGACACCTCCGGGATCTGCGTGCTCATGAACATCAGCACCGACGCGAACCTGCGAAGTGAAGCGACGGGAAGTTACGGCGTGAACAACGCCTCTCAACGGTTGCTCAGCGACGGAAAAAAAAAACTCGATGAATTGGCAAAAACGGCGGACAACAAGAAAAGCGATGACTGAGGGAAGAAAGTGAAGAACAGCAGCTGCTTGTCTGGTTTGGATTCACATCTCACACGACAAACCGCGATTCTTGTTTGTGTTCAAATGAATGTTCCTGCAGAGCTGGTCGGACTGGGTTTCAGAGCGGCAAAATTCAAGGTTGAAACGCCCAGAATAGCTGCACCGCCAATTGGTGTGTTGAAACTCAAAGAACATCTCTCTGGCCCCCACTAGTTCGAGTGGCGAAACGGACACACCACACGTGAAAATTAATTTTCGCGCGAAAGACCTCTCTCAAGATATCTCTTGTTCGCGCAAAAATGGCTTGACAGCTGGTGAGGCCAGCTGCTCTTGTACCTGAAAACGATGCCCAAATCGTGTTCCGACTTCAACCTGTGTTCGCGGGTGAGTTTCCGGCAAAAAGAAACAACTCACAACTGGATTGTCCATTTGATGAGATCAAGACTGCGAGGATTTTCCACAGGCCCAAACCAGTAGCAAACCGCGAAGCTGAGCAGGCCGGCCACGAGCACGTAACCTACAAATTGGTCCACAGCACAAGAGTAAAACGTTTGTTTTCGTCTGCAATTCAAGTTCAGGATCTGCGAACTGAACAACAAGAAAGCTTCTCTTAGAAAGCCCGCGGTTTCTCGGTGCGCGCCCACTGTTGGCCACTACCATCACACTCGAAGGGGGGGGGGGCGAATGACAGCACCAAGCCAGGCCCCAGGTGAGACCTGGCTTGATGCTATCATCCTGTGCGCCCCGCCCCTTTGCAGACAAACAAACAATCGTGACCACCGCCTTGCAACCGGCTTTGAGAGCCTGTTGTCAGCGTGGCTGCCTCACCTAACACGTACTCCCAGTAGTCAGTGAGCAGTTTTTGGCAGTTTTCCCACACATACTGCAGGAACCACAGAGATATGGATCCTCCTCCCAAGAGGACCAAGTAAGACCCTTTCTGAAACAGGAATGGCAACTCCGTGAACTTTCTCCATTTCTTTGTCTAATTTCAGGCTCTTTGCTTTCATCACTTGCGGTTTTCTTGTGACTTCAGTCAGTACGATTCCTGAAATGGCACCAACCTTCCATGGCACGAATCTGCTGAGGATGAAGACGACGATCAGCACGGAGGCGAACACACCCACACTGACACCGGTTCCGTAGTAGAACAGGATGTTTCTGAAATTGCGTCAATGTGTGGGTACGACAAACCAAACAAACTTTCGGGCACTTTGAAAATTGTGTGTGTGTGTGTGTGTGTGTGTGTGTGTGTGTGTGGTGTGTGCACGCGTGTGTGCGTGCGTATTCGATACAGCCAGCTGAGTTCCCAGGGGGGGGGGCACTGCTGACTCACCTACTCAAAGCACCAGCGACAATGAAGAGGAACAATCCCAAAAGCAGCAGCCCGACCAGTGTGAAGTCCACCTCTGAAACACGGGTGAGACGAAACAGTTTTCAGCAGCCGAGCAAGATATCAATATCATTTGCTATCTGCGCAACGCAAATGAAAGTATTGGTCAACGTGCAGCCTGCCCACAGCAATGTGGTTTGTGAGTTATCCAAATCCACAGAATTGTAATGGCAGGTGTTTTCTTTGTGAAACAGACCAGTGAAATGCAATGATGTTTGCCACGTCAAAAAAAGGTGTTTCTCAACGTTCCCACGAGCAGCTGCTCACCTTTGATTTTGAAGCTGACTGAGTACGGACTGTGGGTCTTGATTCCAACGCACGTTTTGTTGAAAATGTTCAACGAAACCGATTTTTGCTGCCACGGAACCAAATTGATCCATCTGTGCAGACTGCAAGAGAAGATCAAAATCCAATGGCATGCTGGAATCTTTGATGAGGAAACTTGTAGAAAATGACAGTTCGAGAGGATTTTTTTTCACGTACTTCTCCACATACTGCTGATACACGACGGACTCATTGTCACCCCTGTACGTCTCGTACGCTTCAGTTCTGATGTTCAAGTAAAGCTGAAACACAAGAACGCCAGCGCAATGAATAGCCCGCCTCCGCACAAATGCACCACAGCGAACGCCTGACCACCAGTTGCTGTGATTGGTCCCCCTAACTGGTCGGGTGTGGTGAAGTGTGCTCAGAATCAAGTCAAGTCAAATCAAGAAGTTCTGTCCCAACCAGTTAGTTGGTGGGTTCTTCCTGAAAATTGGTCTCCGTGCACAAGGATGCAAGGGTGAGCAGTTTTTCCTGCTACTCACCGTTGCAGAACGAAAGAGCCTCGGGAGTTTCTTCCAGATGTTTCCCGGTTTCCCGCTGTAGCAATAAATGTCCAGCACGTTTTCCTTCTTGGGCTCCGCCTGCAGCGGTGCTTCTCTCGACTGAGCCAGCGGCACAATGCTCACTGTGGAAAACAGAACCACGACACACGTTGACACAATGGGGAGGTTCAGCAACTTAACACTACACCCGCCAGTCTGCAGCCTGCCTCATTGCTGTCACAGCGGACATATTTTCCGTGGGACAAAAGGTTTTGATGCTGAATGCCCGGTGTGACGTCCTGTGCACGTTTGCACAAAATACAGCTGCAGCTGAATATCCTGCTCAAAACACGCCGCATCTTGTTCCACTTTGCAATTTTCACAAAGAACAGGTAGGTGGACCACAAGGCTAAATTTTTGTGGAATGACAGACAGGAACATTGCCCACCAAGTTCTCAAATCGGTCTTCAGAAACAAAGAGAAGGCAACTGAAATTGCTCCGTCGCAAGGTGGGTTGCCAGGCAAACAAGAGGTCAAAGATCAACGAGCCCGCGGGTCCTGACAGCAGGCATTGTGCTCACAACACATATTTGTTCCATCTCGGGCCCCAGCTGCCTGCCTCAGAGTGACAACCAACCACCAGTTTTGTTTCCTGGGGAAGTGGTGGTGAACCAAGTGTTAGTTTTGTTTGTCAGCAACAAAGAATGTGGTTGGTTTACCCAACAACTGTCCACATTTACAAACTTCTGCAAAACAAGACAATCGCCATTGCACGAAGCCCGCGGGCTGAAAAATGGCAATTTCGCAGCGAGCATGGGGCTGGGCATGTTGCACAGTTTACTCTCGCTCAAAGCACTGTCTGTGAAAAACGTCCAATGGAAGGAGGTGCAGGGAGAGGTGTGTCTGAAGGTTCGCGAATCAGATGATCACAAGCGTGTGGCTGTGTTGACACAACAACCTCTGAATGCACAGTCCACCCAACGCTGACGTGTCAATCAGCGAAAGTAGAAATGAGCGTACCGAACGGATTTGCTGAACTCAATTGATTCAGCCCAACTGTCGGCACTGGCCCCACCAACCCCGACAGACACGTACGAGGAGAAAGTCTGTTCTGGGGAGCCGAAACAAGTCATGACCCCGTTCAGTTTCAATGGTGCGTATGATGACCATAACGAGATCTACGAGATCCAGAGTTTACGTTTGCTTGACAGGAAAGAACACGCCGCTCGCACACACACACACACACACATTCGAAAGGCGATTCTCTGGTCTCTACGGATATCACGTGTCACCACGCGAATCTGGCGACACCCCTTGCAATCTTCACCTGTCAGAGAAAGACATCGGAGAAAAGTTCCATTCATGAACAGACGACAATGTCTATTATCGCCCGTCAAACACCCTCTCTTGACCCACGCAGCACCACCACAAGCGTCCAAACGCAGCATGAACATTACCTAAGCCCTTGGTTTGTGCTTCCATGACATCTGTGGGTTGAATAGCTGATACTACAGCCAATATCCAGAAAATTGTGAACGCCGCAAACCCCGCCATATCCTTATGAGGTGCCGAATCAATTTGAACTTCTCGGCGCGAGCAAGTCCAAAGTTCCCGTCGGTGAAGAATTCTCTATTTCTTTGTTGTCAGACCGATCAGAAGAAGAATGGTGAGTGTTTTGATGAACAAACATGTGTGTTATTTGATATGGTTCTTTAATAGTTTGACAGAACAAGAGGAACGTTCGTGCTTTAAAACTTTTTGCTGAGCGATAATTGATCTTATGATGACGTCGTCTGCAACAATTACCAGTTGCTGTCAAAAATGACATTAATCTGTTTCACACAGGCGTCCGCAGCAGCAATGAAATACGCCAAAGATTTTGTCACCTTCATCAACAAATCGCCATCGCCATTCCACGGTGAAGATCTTCATTGACACATTGACATCCGAGTCCCAGGATAATGTTGGGAACAGTTTGGACGAGCTGTTCAATGGATCCCGTTATGTTTTCTATTTCAGCGGTGGATGAGTGCAGAAAGCAGCTGCTCGAGGCGGGTTTCAAGGAACTGCGCGAAACTGAACATTGGACGATCCAGCCCAATGACAAGGTACTCGTAAATCGCTGCTGATGCCTTCGTGGACAAATTGTTTCGTGACTTGAAAATATCACTTCCAGGGATGATTCTGAAGTGCAACCTCAAGACACTCTGGTGTCACTACGATAGATCTGAATCATTCCTGTCACAAGAGAATTCTTTCTCATGCAGTGCTTCGTGACACGAAACCAGTCGACGCTTGTGGGGTTTGCCGTTGGCGGAAAGTTCAAGCCGGGCAATGGTTTCACGATGATCGGGGCGCACACTGACAGCCCCTGTCTGAAGGCAAGTGCGATGAAAAAGTTTGTGTTTTGAAATTTGAGAAATTTCAAGGTGTTTTGCGGCTGTTGGCATACTTTGCGTTCCTGAATGCATTTGGGTTTGGTTTGACAGGTGAAGCCGATCTCGGTCCGCAGCAAGCAGGGCTACCTCCAAGTTGGAGTCGAGACGTACGGAGGAGGCACGTGGCACACGTGGTTTGACAGGGACCTCAAAGTGGCGGGAAGAGTGATTGTGAAGGTACAGAAAATGTCTTGCAGTCGTTTCCCAGTTGCGATTGTTGTGGTGAGGCTGGTTCCCATTCTATTTTCTTTGGGTTTTTGTTCAGAATGGAGACGCGCTGGAACACCGACTGCTGCACGTGAACCGACCGATCATGCGACTTCCCAACGTCGCAATTCATCTTGCGAGGGAGATGGGCCAAGAATTCAAGTTCAACAAAGAAACTCATTTGTGAGTTGCTTCTGTTGTTGAGTCTCTATTTTGAGCGAGACACAGCAGTCCAGTTGTGGTTTACTTGTGCTCCAGATCGGGAGTGAGAATGGAAGAATGGACTCGACTTCACTGTTACGGCACTGGACGTGCCCCTTTCCAACAAGCCGTGGTTTTTGTTTTTCCGAAAGGGAATGTGTTGAAGTTTGGAATGTTCTTTTGTTCGCTTTGGGTTTATTCCAGCTCTCCGGTTTTGGCCACCGCGTATGCAGAAGAGAAATTGTGTGGCAAGAAGCCTTCTGCAGAGGGTGAAAAGGACGCCAAATGTCAGGTACCACCAGAAACCTTTGCTGTGTGTGTATGTGTGCTGCTTTCCTGTGAGAGCAAGATGAGCGTGTGCAGTTGAGATTTTAGCTTCACATTATTGCAAAAAATTGCTTTGCGGTATTTGATTGCAAGCATCGTTTCTGTTTCAGGCGGACAGGCACCACTCCATTTTGATCGATCTGATCGGCAAGGAGCTGGGAGTGGAACGGGAGAACATCATCGACTTCGAGCTTTGTCTGGCAGACTGCAACGATGCCGTGAGCGAAGCCGCTGTCTTGCACAAAGCAAATGGTATTGGGCAACAACCTTGAAAGGGTGATTTACTTTGTGCGTGTTTACCTTGTGTTTCAGACCATCGGCGGACTTCTTGAAGAATTTATTTTTGCTCCACGATGTGACAACCTGATCAGCAGCTACAGCTGCGTTCAGGTAACAACGACCACGTGACACACAGTTTCACACCAGTCAGACAAAGAGGACCTATTGTTATTGATCAATGAGAGTTTGTTTTCCACAGCTGCCTGAGAATTTGAAGTGACTTCGTCCTGCTTTTCATTCGTTACTTGGTGAATTTATAACACCAAATGCTGTTTGCATTTCAGGCCCTGATCGAATCGTGCGCTGATGGGAGTCTGGCGAACGACCCCAACATCAGGACGATCACGCTCTACGATAACGAAGAGGTGCGTGCAAAGCACATTGGGTGAATGCTCCTTTGAAATGAGGAGAACGATCTTCTCAAATTCGTTTTCGCGCATGCGCAGGTGGGGTCGCAGAGCGCGCAGGGCGCGGCGTCCACCTTCACGGAGCTGATCATGCGCCGTCTGAGCGCCAGCGCCGCCAACCCGACGGCGTTCGAGGAGTCGATCCCGCGTTCCATCATGCTGAGCTGCGACGTGAGCCACGCCGTCCACCCCAACTACGCGTGAGCTGCTCCTCCAACCTTCCCTCCTGGTGTAGCGAAATGGCCAGACACCCCAAATGAGGAGGCACGGGTGTCTGGTCATTTTAGTTCAAGGGTGAAATGGCCAGTCACCCCAATGAAAAGGCCAGTCACCCCTGTGAAATGGCCAGCTACGTGCCTTCTCATTTCAGGTCTGACTGACTTGGCCAAACACTGGTGAATAATCTCTGATTGGCAGGGTCAAAAATTTGGGGTGTCTCCATTTTCGTTCTACCGGATTCTGAAGTGGTTTTGAACTGTGGTGTCAAAAATTGGTGCACAGCGGTGTAGTTAGTCAGGCGGCTTGGTGTGCAACGCTCACCGGTCCTTCGGCTGTGCAAGAATATCACACAATGTGTTGCAAATTCAATTGTGCACCAAGCCACGGACACTCGTGCTGACGCGGGAAGAATTGATGTTGTACCTTTGCTTCGCTTCAGTGAAAAGCACGAGGACAACCATCGCCCCGCCCTGCACAAAGGCCTCGTCATCAAGTACAACGCGAACCAGCGCTACGCAACGACGGCCATCACCGCGTCCATCCTCCGGGAGGTGGCCAGGAAGGCGGACATGCCTCTGCAGGTCAGTGCGCTGATCAAGGCTGCGGGCAAAGCATCAGCAGGGTGTGCCAAGACACAGCGCGGAAAGCGTCGGCAGGGTGCGCGAAGGCAGTGCGCGAAGCGTCGATCGGCAGGCTGTGCGAACGCACGGAGTGGAACGGAAGATTATGAACATGCGTGATGGTTCCCGGTCCAAGATGTCCTTTTGCATTGTCTTGGGTTTTACCGAGCGGAGAGATTTGTTTTTCTGTCATGCCGTGCGTGACGATAAGCATTAACGTATTTTTCAGGACTTCGTGATTCGGCAGGACATGGCCTGTGGCAGCACCATCGGTCCGATTTCTTCCGCGAAGCTGGGCATCCCGACCCTGGACGTGGGGCAGCCTCTGCTCAGCATGCACAGCATCAGGGAGATGGTGGATACGTCCAGCGTGCACCAGTCCGTCGTCATCTTCACGGTACGCGAGGCTGTCTGCCGTGACATGGGGGGAGGGCGCTTCTCAAACCTGGGTCCAGCTCACAGGAATCTTTCAAGTGAAGGAAGTTTTGGGGAATTGAAGATTTCGTTTCGCATCGCTGTGTGGCGTTTTGCGTCGTGCGGCGTTGCGCGTCGTGTCCTTTTGTTTGCGGACTTTGTTTAATGTGGTGATCCACCAGCCGGTGACCGTCCCAACCACTCCCTTCAGACCCGTTGCACTTCTTCCCGTCTCAAAGAACTGACCACGCCCCAGACTGGTCGCGCGACACATCACGAGCTGTTCTTGTTTCTTTTTCAGGAGTTTCTGCGCCAATACCCCTCCATCTTCGCTTCGTTCAAGATGTAAAGGCACCGACGCAGTGCCTGGCCAAATCGAAGCTGTAAAGAGAAGGAGATGCTGTGTGAAATGTGATAAATCTTGCCACTGTTCGACTGTTACGATTTCTAGATGCGTCAGTGGCTTCCTGTAGATGTAAGTGTTCTTCACACACAGAAACTAATCGTGTTGATATTTTGGTGAATTGTCGAATGAAAGGACGATAAGTTTCCACTCAAAAGAAAATTCTCACTTGATTCGTCTGCGATATCTCTTCTGTCACGCTGTTATCACAGAGTGAGAACCTTGCGACCCAAATCGAATCATGTGATACATCAAGAGCAAAGTACCGCAGGAATATTCAGCGCGTGACCGATCTTTGTCCAAATTTGCGTCCTCGGTGCAACAGTACACGTCGAACATCTCCGTGATTTAGTTACTTTCTTACAATGGAGCGGTCGATTCTGTATGTTTGCGCTCTGGCGTTGCTGCTACTGTATGTGGGCGGGGCGCAAGGTTTCTCCACTGGGCGACACGACGAACCGAAGCAGAAATGGGCGTATGCAACTGTGCGGCCAGAAGCACACATGTTCTGGTGGCTATATTACACAACAGCGTCCGAAGGATATCAGAAAGCACCTTTGGTGATTTGGCTGCAGGTGAGATAGTTTCAGTACATTCACGCAATGACTTCGCTCTGATTCAAGACCAGGTTGGGAGAACTGGTTTTGCGGTTGTCTTCGCAGGGCGGTCCGGGAGGGTCGTCGACGGGTTTCGGGAACTTCCAGGAGATCGGTCCCCTGGACGTGACGCTGAAACCCCGCAACACGACGTGGCTGAGCCAAGTCAGCCTCCTCTTCATCGACAACCCTGTCGGCACAGGTCAGTCCGTCCGCCTGCACGTCGCTTGAAAGATTTGTCGTTTGCATACGTGTATAAGTCGGACCAAAGTGTAATACGCATCCCAACATTAACATTCTGGCACTGAGGTACCGTTGAAAAATGTTCTGGGCAAAAACGCGGGTGAAAACGGCAGGACGCTGCAGAAGATTCGTACTCGCCGGTTGTTTTTCATGCCACTCGAGTCCATCGCAGTGCTCACGCACACGTCATCACAGAACCTATGAGATCGTGTTTTAATTCGTTGGACTTTGGCCCAGGGTTCTAAAGGCCAACGTCATTTTGACTGGACATTGAATGTTTGCTTTGGTTTCAGGCTTCAGTTACGTAGATAACAACAGTGCCTACGCCACGAACAACTCTCAAATCGCCGCTGACCTCGTCACCCTGATGAAGGCCTTCTACAAAACACTGCCGGATTTCCGAGAGGTTCCCCTCTACATCTTCTCTGAGTCTTACGGCGGGAAAATGACGGCTGGCTTCGCCCAAGCGCTGTACAAAGCGATCCAAGACAAAGAACTGCAGTGTAATTTCAAAGGGTTTGCGATGGGGGACTCGTGGATCTCTCCCATGGACTCCGTTCTGACCTGGGGCCCCTACCTGTACTCGACTTCCCTGGTGGACGAGGCGGGTCTGGCAGCGATCAACAAGTACGCGAACAAGACGAACGCAGCGGCCGAGGCCGGAAACTGGACCGAGTCGACGGACTTGTGGAGCGCCACTGAAAACGTCGTGGAGCAGAGCACTTTCTACGCCAACTTTTACAACATTATGAAATGGGGTGGTGACGAAAGTGTCAAAGAGAACATCCTCGGGGCAAAAACGCCTTTTGAAAAGTTGTACGCACGCCATGTCCGGGTTTACGCATTTGACCCTTTGAGCAAACTCATGAATGGACCAATCAGGAAGAAGCTGGGGATCATCCCGACTTACGTCACGTGGGGCGGACAATCCTCCCAGGTGTTCTTGGCGCTTCGGGAAGACTTCAACAAACCCGTCATCCACGTTGTGGACGACCTGCTCAAAAACACCGATCTCAACATTGTCGTCTATAACGGCCAACTGGATCTGATCGTGGACACCCTGGGCACGGAGCGCTGGGTGCAGAAACTCAAGTGGGGCGGCATGTCCGAGTTTTACGCTGCGGAACGCAAGCCCCTCCTCGACGCGGCGCAACTTCCGGTCGCATTCGTCAAGACGTGCAAACAGAACTCTCAGTTCTCGTTCTACTGGATTCTCGACGCGGGTCACATGGTACCACAGGACGCCGGGGACGCCGCCCTGCAGATGCTGAAGAAAATCACTCAACAAGACTGAACAATCGGTCCGTTGACACTGGAATGACGAACATTTTATTATCCTGGATGAAATTTTTGAATTTGCTTTTTACAGTTTGGAAGTCTGTCATTTCACAACATGTCACAGAGCTTTTATCGCAGGTCATTGCAGTGATATTTTCACAATATTTTGCACAAAAACTTTGAAGAAAATAGATCTGCTAAATTGACGTGTGTGTCTGTACCCTTTCGTTTCTCTGGAGCGCTTGTGTGGTGCGACGAACGTTTGGTTTTCCACAGTTTCCTTGTATCGTTCGTGCGTCTGTGCGAGCAACTTGTATCCGGAAGGAGATTTTCAGCTCTTGCACTGCGTTTATCATCAACATTTGGTGCAACATCGCTTCTTGGAACATTTCAATGTATCTCACAAGTCGAACATTCAAAGTGTCACCGGTGAGCACGAGTTAACAAGTGCGCAAAGTGCGAACAGGATCCGGTTGAAGGCAACAAGCGTGCGGTTTCTGACAAATCTTGAGAAAACAACGGTTGAATATCACAGCAACGAGGCTAATACTGCAGCGGTTTCATCGTCCAATCAGATTTTATCTCTCACAAATCATTCGTCAATTGAAAAAGAAACATCACTTTTAGGGATGCGATTCGGCAAACCATGAGCAGCCACATTGTCATGAAAACAAACTCCTCTGGAGAATTGTCGTGTCTGTCAATGTCAAAAACACAATTCGCGGAGTATTTCTCGCTTGTGGAAGTTTTCTGTTTCTTCCCCCACCCCTCCCTCACTCTTCGAACAAATACTCGCGTACGAACGGAGGCAGCATAAGGTGAGATGCTTTGCAGAAATTATGCAACAAACCAGCATTTCTAATTTTTCTGTGTCCGTGCTGGCAAGACACGTTCACAACTGGCAAAAGGCAGAAGCGTCAGTTTTGCTTCACAACGAACAAGGACACATGACTCAAAGAAATCACAGGACATTGCTCTGCGTCGCAAAAATAGCGTCGCAAAAATAGCGTCGCAACAAAAAGCGTCGCAGTTCGTGGACGGATCACATGATCTTTTTTGCGCGCGTCGAGATCTCAGGTGCGGACGGACCTCAACACTTGATTCAGGGTCGGTTCTTCCTGCGTCGCGAACGGAATGGCCATCTTGTAGTTCTGCAAACAGAATTAAATGCAACAATGACTTTCATTCTTCTGGCCAAATGTCAGGCACAAAGGTCCTGCACACTCATGGCAATGGCGGACTGATCAGCACGTTTGCGACAACAGCCACTGACCTGAAATTGGCAGAACTATTTTCAAAGAAAAGCTGACACCTGGCACAGGTGTGACAACTCACGCTGGCAAAAGTGCGGAGCCTCTGCTGGGCGGACGGGGTCGTTTCAAACATTTTCCTGTGACTCGCTTTCCTACCAAAAAACTCCGGCTCCGGTCTGCTGCTGCGAAAGGGCTCCAGCGAAAAAGCATCAACCTGGAAGAAACGCGTGCGTGACGTGAGAGCGACATCGAGACACTGCGGTGAGGTTGGAAAGTGAGAAGCTTCAAGTATTTGTGAACACGATCCAGTCCACGGGCGCACGTAACCACCTTTACGTGGTTCCATCTTTCCTGTTTTGGGACAAACCACTCATTGACCGAAATCACAGAAGAGACACAAGCGCCGTGCCACGGTGACCAAATCAGTGCGAGAAACACAGCAACGTGCTGGGTGCCTCACATGCAGTGCACAACACTGTCCTTGGGGATCACGCCAAAACAACTGTCTGGTACCGAGAAGAAAAGACACAGCTTTCACCCCAAACAGCGCGTCAAAAGAAGGGGTGTCTTACACGCGGCCAGGAGTTTGCATCTGCTTCAATGGGACCTAAATGCTTTGTTTCTGCGGCAAAACTGGGGGTGCGTCCAATGCACGGTGGTCTTACACATGAAACTGTACGGTAAGCATGCCAGACAAAACCATGCCAGACTGTTGCAACGAAAGAACAGAAACAGACACATTGCGACGAAACACACAACACCGTTGACACCACCCACGTCGAGGAAACAACTCAACCACTGCCAACATCAATCTCAGATCGACTTACAGGTCAGAATGTCTTGGATCGGAATGGCTACAATCGAAGGGAAGCAAAGCACCGAATTGAACCCTACAAAGCTGAAACATGCTCCGCGGAAGATCATGCATCAGTTGTGGAAGGAAGTGGATCTACCTGCAAAGAACCAATGAGAACTGGAGCCGAGAAGCTGAAAGCAGGATTGACCTCAAAGACAACTCCATGATTCCTCTTCCGCCATTCATCCATTTTGCACAAGCAAAATTGAAGGGAACGGTTCAGAACGCACGCCACAGGACACACAGAAAAATCCACTCACACTGTTGCGGAGTTGAAAGTCTCTTCTCGGAGAATAGGTCAGGTTCTCGAAGTTGGACCTCGAGGCTCCAGGTCCGATGGACGCTCCGAGTCCGGGTCTCTCGAACCGTGACGTGTCCAGGGTCTCGAACCGCTGTCGGCAAAGCAATCGTGACGTGAACAACTGACGAAGACTCAAAAGTCCAGCTGTCGAATTGACACGCTCAGTACTGAAAGGCATTTCAGAGCCATTGCCTCTGCGTGTTTCTCCTTCAGCCATTGACTTTTGAGTGTCACGGTTCGGTACCTGGTCGCGGCGGTCCGCCTCCCGGAGCCTCTGGATCCGGCTGCGTCGCTCTGCCTCCCGCTCCAGGTCGGTGCGGTAGACGGGCTTCGGTTCCTCCCCAGCGTCCTGACCCACAACGGGCTGCAGAGGAAGGCAATGCGACATTTTGTCCAGTCCATCCGAACCAATGGGGACATATTCCAAGTTGAGAAAATAATTCAGTGTCCGTTTGCACCGGAAGTCTGACTGAAACCGGAAGTTGCAGCATTGGCGCATCTCTGAGCGCTTCAGTGCCCTGTGCGCATGCTCCAAACCTGATAAGCCTCAGGCCACCCTGATAGAGACATGTCAGGCCTTTCCTCACGAACAGGAATTTATCTCGACTCGAGCTCACCAGGGCGGGAGGGGCGCTGCTGGTGTGGACGCCGATCCCGGGGCGGCTGACGGGGTGACGCGCGACGTTGCCGTGACTGTCTCTGCGCGGGACCCCGACGCCCTTCCCCCACGGGTCGTACGTCTCTTCCTTGCTCTTCAACAACCTTTTGATCTGAAAGCAAACCGTTAATTTTGGACCAAACTGACACTGGTTGCTGACGATGCGCCTGGACAGAGTGAACACACTGTGGGCCACTTGGTTGCCATGGCAACTCTTGAGCTGGAAACCGTCTCACAGCAACGCACACAGTCACTGGTCACAGGACTTCTTCAAACGAGTTTCATGAACAAACTTCAGACACCAGGGAAAATTTAGGGCTTTCAAACAACCACAAAGATGCCCATCGAATGAACGCATTACGAAGGAGCTCGCACTGAGTCAGCTTCTGACCCAGTAAAACGAGTACGCTGATGGTTCCTGACCTTCTCAGCGTTCGCGTCTTTCAGTGTCGGATTTTGATCGGAGTCAAGCTCGAATCCTGCAAAAAAAGCAAGGCTGAATCGTGACCGAATCTTCCTGAGCAGAAATGGACTCTTACCTCTTTGACGACAGATGAACACAAAGCACAGCAAAGCAGTTGGACATTCGTCAGCGAGTACGATTCACACAAAGCTTGATCGAAGAAATGTGATTCATGTGTGATTTCCACGCGTTGTTATTTTCATGCTCAAGGGTAGATCCACTGTCTACCTTGAGCCATGTGCACCCTGGAGCTCCCCAATTCACAGGGCCGAACGGCCCAGGAATAGATCCAGGATTTGGTTTTGGATGTGAGGCGACCTCCATGGGCAACCCAACTTCGAAAACAAAACCGAGGGCCTGGACCCCCAGGCCACTGGATTCGCCCGCGCGGTTGAGCTCAGAGTGCAGCGATTGGAGCAGCTTACCCCACTGTCGCTTCTTTTCCTGCCGCTTCAGCTCCTCAGTACTGTGTGTGAGAGTCTGCGGGAGGGATGTCACTACCTTCGACCCTGGACAACCCGAAAAGAGAACAATGTAGACCAGCGCAGGAGGAAGGAAGGAAGCGGAGACGAACAACTCATTTGTTGCTGCAGAGGATCTTCAAAACCGTGCAGGGTGAACCCATTTGACACACGAGTAACAGCCAGAACCCAGTCTCACTGCAGTGCAGATTGACAGATTATCCGCAAACTTCCCCCAGAAAAGAGACTCAGTGGTGTTTTAGAATCGGATTTGGTTGCCCAGTTTCAACCTGCACGGTCTCGTTGTGCGTTTTCCATGCAAGAATCAGACTATGAAAGCTTTACTTTTGGAGCTGTGCAGAATCAATGTTATTCGTGCAGAAATCACACTGAGGAGCATCGACAACTAAGCGTGCTTTAGTACCGCCTCCAAACAGGGTCCTGAAACCCAGAATCAAACATGGACGCACGCACGCGTTTTCCAGTGCACGTGACGTTTCGTTACCTGATTTGCTCCTGTTGGGAGCGCCACCTCCCGGCTTCCCAAACGGATCGTATTTGAGCTGCAAGAGAAGAACGCCCACAGCCTCAACCACAGCCACAAGGCAACAGATGTGTTTTTACTAATTCTGAAGCATGCACGGAAATCTTTGGAGATGCAACATCCAGAAACTGCAAATTTCAAATGGAAGTCGAGACTCAAGGGAAGTCCCATCTTCTCCCATCTGTTATATATATTTACCATGACCACCCCCTAAGTACTGCCATGGCCTTCCATAGCCACAGCAACAGCCACAGCCAATCATATCATTCCCTAGATGGAGCCACTATCCT
>JAAUXT010011814.1_pt1 | contig 31244 bp, 34 predicted proteins | sample 7278171 | NCBI WGS metagenome assembly JAAUXT01 (sample SAMN14350112, study PRJNA611818) | marine sediment metagenome | isolation source: surface marine sediment (1.8m) | place: French Polynesia: Moorea | collected 2018-08
ACAGTTTCCGCTTCCGCGACCATCAGGGGTCCCGCCTCGGAACTTCTTGTTCCACAGTTGTCGGTTGGGTTCCGCTCACACACTGCTCAAATCGCAAAGTTCCCAGGAATACGCTGTATCACCCTGGAAAAACTTAACGTTGCAGAGCAAATGCCCGTCACACAGGCATCTCCAAGTACAGATGTTTTCACCAACTCTGTCTGAAACCAGACCACACTTTGTGACAACTGGGCAGGATACAGTGGTGTCAGAAACATGCAGAACATCTGTGTCAGAGCAGGATGTAACATTGGCAAGAAGCATCTCAATGTCTACAAACTTATTCTGCACATCTCCCCTGATCAGCTGCACTGAACCCACTTCCCTGTGAACTTCCAGTGGAGTGGCAGCTGGACTCATTGTGTGACAGGTGGCAGGGTCTCCATCTTGAAGAATAGAACTGTAATCTGCAAAGATAAGAACAATATTTTCAGAGTGTTAGAAATTCATTGATTTCTGTTTCATGCAAAATTACAAAAAAACTGTTCTGGTACCTTCAGTGTAAGAAGAGAACAGTTGCTGCACCTCATCACTGCTCATACATTCATCTGAGTAGATCATTTCATCAATATAAAACTGACCAAAGAAGTTATTTCTGTCATTGTTGGGGACACCAACTGTGAAATCATCATTTCCATCACTCCAAGGGCCTCTTGGGTCAGCATTTGCTGTTTCTGAGAGCGATCCATTGATATAGAGACTCAGAACAGTTGAATCCCAAGTGACGGCAATGTGGTACCAGGCAGAGTGACAACAAGCTATTCCTGGTGTGTTCCACGTCTGAGTCTCAGTCTGGAAAGCAGCGGAAAGACCTGTCGGCCAAACTCCAACTGATGCTCCTCCTTTGCTTCCACCTGTGTGACCTCCACTGGCTAAAATATACCCTGAAACAGGAAAGAAAAATGGACCAAGGCGCTCCTTCCATTTTGTCTTGAAATTGTCAGTGATTCAACATTCCCATCCAAGTCCTTTGTTGTTCTTGTGGCACTGAGCAAATGTTCTGCTTGGAAGCATTGACTGTTTTCAAAAAGTTGTCTCGTACCGGCGCCAGATGTGATGGCAAGCATGTTGGGTCCAGGTTGCATCCACCATGCTTGTGTGCGTTTTGAACAGACATTTAGATCTCCGAAGCATTGGTCTCTGCAAAGTTCACAAGCGGTGTGAAAAGACACATTCAAATTGGTATCACACAGCAAAGTTGGTAACACACAGCACAACATTCCTTTGAAAAACTGCACTCAGCTTCTGCGAACCTGAAGCAAGCAAGAAAGAACCAACCTGAAATTTCCAAAGTCAACATATTGCGTCCCATCCAGGTAAATAGCCTGGTCTTTTATCCCAGGTACAGAACTGACGGATCCAACGAGCGAACCATTGAGCTGAGGTCCCAGAACCTTCCCGTCTCTGATCTGATCGAAGGGGAAGTACATGAACTCTGCTCCTCCCAAACGGAGCAAAAAGGCCAGAACACAGCACAGGTGTAAACGACGCATTCTTGGAGCCTTCACCTTTGCCCATTAAACTGTCCCAATCTGCAAACAACAACAAATGCAATTTCACAATCCTGGTTGGCAGAAGCATCGGACCTTCCCATCGCAGCCCAACCACAAAACAAACCTCTTCATGTCAAACGGTGTATATAGATCAAGCATACCAGTCAACCTGAATGTACCACGCCATCTCCTTCAGCCAGTCACGACGCTTCCCTTCTCTCTCTGCACACTGCAGTCCTGGCTTTTTACTCGTACACGACGTACATTCTGAAACACGCACAGACTTCTGAAACGTCGGGTGCCTGACGACTCAAAATGTTTTTGATGCCACTTTGAACACCAAACAAAAGATCTGTCTCCATTTCGTCCAATCAATTGCCCATTCGTATGAGCAAGTGCATCAGCTGCAGGGTGGGGAATGAAATTTTTATGGAGACAGTACCTGAACAATTGAATGGTTGGGGATCGATTGACATCGAGATCAATGTCTTCTCACAGCACAAACGAATAATTAATATTCGGTGGTGCGTGATCCCTCAACCTGAGTTCCAACATTCACTCTATCGTGTTCACACTGTCCCATTCGAACACTTTTTTGGCAGTGATGCCCATGCTGGACCCTCAGAGAGGGAAAGTCCCAGGGTAAGACCCACGCTGTCTGCAGAGGAGGGCAACAACCAACTAGTCACGCGCGTGTGCCAATTTTGGGTGGAACCGCGCGCTTTCAGGCTTTGTCTCCTTGTTCACGTCACGGTTGTCCAACACTCTTCCACAAACCCACCGATGTGGTGGATCATTTCACCGCACAGGACACCCTGCCGGAGCCGCCGGAGCCGCCCAAGGGTCAGCGCACCCTCGGACGTGCTTTAAGCAAATGAAGGAATGAAAAGATCAGATTTATTTGTAGACTAAATTTCGTGTCACTGTTTCATTCGTAATTTTGTTGTTGCCCTGTGCTGAAACTTCGGTGCGTCAATTTGGAATGATAGATCTAAAAGACAAAACTCGTTTGAAGTGCCCCACTGACGCTGTGTGATGCAATGCGACGCTTGTTTTGTCCTTTCTACTTCCCTTGGCTACTTTGCCCTGGTCTTCCACTTCGTCTTCTTTTCGCAGCAACGAAACTACCAGTGACGATCTCAGTTCTTCAGCATTTATTGCTATTTTTGCGCAAAATATGGTGCACAGGCTAAGTTTCTGTTCACGAAACGATTCATAGCGGCTGCTGGGGAGAACTAAAAAAGGTCAGACAAGACAGTTGACCCAACAGCATGGAGGAAGGTTCAATCAATTTTTGAACACAACTGCAAGAAGTTGAAGCCAAATATTAAACTCCTCGTTTTTCCCGCAGTATTTGAAGAGTCGATTTTACATCCTGAATCCAGTGAAGGCCGAGTGGTACAACAGGTTCCCCAGGGTCAGGCTGAATATCGGAGTGGAGTCTGTGCCGTAGATGTACACCACTTTGACTTCGTCCTCTGCGAAGGAAACGAACATTTCAGGTGGTGACGGACAACAGAACGCAGAAGCTGCAAAAACTTTGTAACAAAACGAGATTGTGATGGTCGGCCCAGAACGATTGTGTGTGTGTGTGTGTGTGTGTGTGTGTGTGTGTGTGTGTGTGTGTGTGTGACAGAGACGAACCGTACCTTCCTCGAGCTGCGCCACGGCGCTGCAGCCCGTATTGGACTGGTCTCCTCCCGGTCCGGGGTTCGACACGTCGTTGTCTGCAAACGCCCCGCACAGCTGCCGACCGTTGACGTTGATTTCGAACGAGGCGAAGTGGTTGACTTCCACCACGACGTAGACGGAGAGGAAGTAATCCCCATCCCCACCGGCGGGGACTCTGAAGATGCCGGTTGCGGGGTCGTATCTGCAAGCCATGGCCATGGAAGAAATGGTTTCGTGATTCAGGCGTACTTTCAGCAAAATTGTTCGAGCAGCAATGGAAAAGTCAGTGGCTGCGTTCGTTTGTCGTGGTGCCCTGCGTATCCCACATCTGCGTGAGTGCGTGGGCCCTGTGTGCGCATCCCATCTTTCCGGGACACAAGTCCTAGGACCCAGAACACAAGCAAACAAACAAAACAAAAACAACGAACACGACACGGCATGTCCTTGTCACTCAGACCACAAGGAGCACCAGCAACTCAGCTTTCAATGCTTTCAATGATTTCTACTTCTCATTGCTGCAAAAATGAGCAAATTTGTCCCTGCTTCGCTGAAGAATGTCTTCAGACAACTGAATGCCAATCGATGAGTTTCTTCTGAGTTGCGACAGGAGTCATGTTCACTTGAATGGCCGTGCTTTCAATCAGTCAAAGGAAACCTCCTGGCTGAACTTGCTTCATTTCACTCGACTCACCCAAGTCCCTCGTTGACCAGAACTTCTGTGAACCGCACAGGCGTCATGTAGAGCGTCGGAAGAACAACGCTGTCATCTTTCAGCACGGCGTGGAAGGCAATGACATCTGTGGAAACAACCACGCGTGTCGCGTATGTGAATTATTCTCAAGGTGAATCAAAGCCATTCGACTTCGGCGTCACCAGACCCTTCCGTCTAGCCCCCGAAATCACGCTGGTCAAGTTTTGCTGAACCTGAGTCTGCGCCACCCAACCCACCGCATCCCAAGGAACCAAAAGACCAAAGATAAACTGGAGTGAAAAGTGAATTTCTGGGACCAAAAAAAATCATTGGAAATTTTCACTTCAGACATCTTCGCCAACAACGGTGAAGGAAGTTTTGCGTCTGCTCAGAGGAAAACTGTTTTTGCACTCACCCTTGGTCTGGCTCAAGGCCTGCATCGTCTGGTCCAGCCTGGCGCTCAGAGTCTGAGCCGTGTCATTGAGAGCCTGGACGGTTCTCTCCTTCTCTGCAATCACTGCATCGTGATCTGCAATCATCTGAGCCTGCACCTCATGGACTCTCACAAACTCCTGCAGGTTCACCGTGAAGCTTATTTTGAGCTCGTCATTGTCAGCAAACGCAAGCACCAGAAATGTGAGCAGAAATAGTGTCGGTCCTTGCATCATGAGGTCTCACATCAGTGTTCTGCAAACACAAAAGTCAAAATTTGGCAACAATGAATTACTTTGCTTTTCATCTGACCACCTGACAATCTCAGAATGCAACTGATGACACAAACCGAATTCAAGTCAGCTGTAATGATGAGACCGTTGAATTCGATTCAGCGCGCGCGTTCACGTCTCGAACCGGATGCTGGCCTGGTGCACCGAGACGCACACGTGACAAATTACGTCTCTCTGAGTAACGCGTTGGATACTACATTGATCACTATTCAACAATACGTGCATCCCAGTGTGGCCCATCAAATTTTCACACACCGTCTATTGACTGTTGAGAAGAGTGAAACACCACACACAAGCTCCCCAGCACTTGATCAAATTTTGAAATATGATGTTGCCCTTTGTGGAGATCACTCACTGTTTGTTGAAAAATTGATGTTGATCAATTGTTTCTGTTCTGAAAGAAGGGCCACTTTTGTTCACACCATGTTTCCTAAATTCTTTTTCACCTCCTGTGTCAGCGGCATCACCTGACTGGGTTTCAACTTCTTCCTTCAAGTTGTAGTCAAGGTTCAAACTTGTCTCAACAAATCACGACCCACAACGAAGGCTGTTGTTTAATTTCTTGATGACAGCCGTGCTCAAAAGAGACGCAACGTTCTTTCTGAACCCAGTTTCTTTTCTGTTTTTATCGTTTTGCTCGCAAGGAGCACAGAACATTGCCCCACAACCTCACTCAACCGACCACCCAGCCTCGGCTGTCCACGGATCTGGATTTGTTACACACGAGTTGAAAACGTAACCCGAACAACGATGGAAAGTGCGACATCAGAATTTTATTCTGACGAAAGATGCAATAAAGTAGAGGTTTCAGCTTTTTACATTGATTGTCTCCTTTCTGGTTCACATGCTTTGTTTTGTCTTGAACTGTCGTTCTGTGCCCTGTCAAACACTGCACAACGAAAACAAAAATGAACACAGAACATCTGACTGATTTGAGACGTTCCCAATCTGCATCCTGGCCACTTTCTGTTTTTTTATGTTCTTCAGCAAATCGTCTGGGCATGCCTGAGACACGGAGTTTTTCGCAAGGCGTGGCCAGCATATTTCGCAAGTCAAATGAAGTCACGTCAGTCATCACACTGCAGAGAATCAACGAGCAAAGGTTCTTCTCTTTGCAGGTCTTTGTTGTGTCTACTGAATCACTGTTGCAAATCTGAGTCCCGTGAATCCGGAGTGAAAGACGGGAGGCATGTCCAGGTGATAAAACAGAGGAGTGGAGTCTCCGCCCCACATGTACTCCCCTTTCACCCTGTCTCCTGCGTAGAAAACAAAAACTGTTCGTATCAACTGTGCTGTTGTGTTGAGATAATTTTGGAGGTTCGACCAGAACAATAAGAAAACTGCATGTCATGACCAAGGAACTGATTTTGGAATGCTCAGAACAGCAGGTGTATTGGGCTGTATTTCCTGCTCACCTTCGTCCAGCAGAGCGACTCCGTTGCAGGCCGTGTGCGCGGCATCGCCGGCGCCGTTCGCGTCGTTGTCCCCCCAGGTTCCACACAGCTTCCTCGAACCAGCCGGTGAAGTGATGACGACGTCGAACCGCGCGTACTCTCCCTCTGCCATGGTCAGGTAGGTGGAGAAGTAGTACCACCCGGCTCCACCAGGGGGAACACTGAAAATCCCCTGCGACGCGATGTACCTGTAAGTTCCAATGAACTGTGGATGTAATTCTGGTCTGAACGAACGAAACCCATCTGGGCGTGTCACTCATCCCAGAAGTCATTTGTGTGCTCGGTGCTCTACCATCCGGGTCTGTGTGGGACTTCAGCGACCTGAGTGCACTCACCCACCGCCTTCGTTGATCAGAATTCGATTGAAAGGAAGTGCTTCTCCGTTGCCTCTGGCGATGTTGACAGACGTATCTGAGGTCAACACGACGTGGAAGCAAACATCTGTGCGAGAAAACCACAACATGTGTGGGTGACATTTTTTTTCTTGGCTTGTTCCCTTTTCTGACACTCTTCTCGCCCTGTGCGTGCGTATGTAAAATCCACCCTTTGGACGAGTGCGTCCCGTGGTGAAGGTTTGACTCCTGAGAGCTGAGTTGAGACTCACGGTTGTTCTGGTTCAGAGCTGCGATGGCCTGGTCGAGCCTGGAGCTGAGCGTCTCCACGGTGCTGTTGAGCTCCTGTATGGTGGTCCCGTACCCGTCTATCTGTGCGCGCTGCTGGGTGATGGTGACAGCCTGGGCCTCGTTCGCCTCGGCGAGGCCCTCCACCCGGGCCAACAGGGCCAACATGTCGTTGTTCTCGCCAGGCAGAACGCGCAGTGCCACCACAAAAATTGTGAGCGCCCACCGTGACATTGTTTTATGATTTCAGTTTCCTTTGTTCTGTGAAAGAAAAATGGCGAAGAGTTGGTGTCTTTTTGACTGAGGGGAAGATCACTGGTTATTTTCTGAATTAGGACAAAAGTGATCAGAAAAAGCTTACTTGTTCTTGTTGACAGTGTGTGCAGAACATAACCTTGACAGAGCAGGCACAATGTCGTTGACACCTCTATGAATGGAATACAGAATCTTCCAGCTGTATCCAGTCATGGAAGGGTGGCTTACGTGCGTGTTCAATACCTGGCGTGAACCGCGCAAAAAGCCCGTCAATACTTGATCAAATATTGAGGTCTCAGCCGAAGCACAACAAAACCCCGCGCAAGGCCGATGAATTTTTGAAGCCAATGAACTCTTAGTTACGTGAGAGAAATTTTTTTGAAAGAGTAACTCCTCTTACCAAAGTTTCAGTACAATTTCTCTCACCAGTTCATCTCTTTGGTGTTCTGTGTTCAGGGTGCTGAAGGTTTGACGATCAGCCACTGGGTACCTGGGACCACACCCGAGACCCCGAACCCCTGGGTTCACTTGCATAGATCTCCTTACGTTGTGTCACTGAAGCACGAAAACTTGTCCTGGTGGCAGACAACATGGCTCAAAGACCAACCTATCTCAGTCTCTGGACTCACTTGACCTTTTGAAACTCGGCTATTTGCGTCACTTTTTTCCCCAAAATTCTCACGCACCCTTGCTGTCCAGCTCAGTACGAGGAAGTTTTGCAGTTTCAGACAAAGCACAGAGTCAAACAATCACACTGCGTCTCACTTTTATTTGAAAGTCCAAATGGTAAATGCTCGAACAAGTATCAGATTCGGTGAATGCAATTTTCTTTCTAACCAGTGGACGTGTTTCTGTGCTTTGACGATGACAGAAAACAGGATGAAAATTCACGCAATTCGCTTCTTGACATTTCTGCTCAGTATTTCAAGTCCTTGTGTTGCTCTCCAGATGGATACGTGGTCAGTTTCTGTCCAACTGCTTTGCGCCACAAGGCCCCTGATCACCTGTCTTCCAAATTCAAAGTCGCCTTTTTCTCACAAAACAATGATTCCTTAGAATGCCACACTCCGATACTGTTTCACCACAAGGTCACATTTTATTGTTGATTTTTGGTTCAGTTCTGACAACTGCACACCATTAGATTCACCACAAACAAGACCAAAGCGTCGACACATTTGTGAAACGCGCAAAGTGTTGATTTATCCAGTTTTCAAAGTTTGTTTTGTTTTGGGTGCCTTTCTTTGTTTTGCCCGGACTGATTCGGATTGATCGCGTTGACATTGGCTTCAATGGGAAATGGAGTGAACCAATTACTCCAGAGCGAATCAAAGAACGAGGCCTTGTTTGTAGATTCAGAATCTGAATGCAGTGAGTCCGTAGTTGTAGATGGGTCTCAATCCTGGGCTGTAGTTGCGTATCGGATTCGAACTTGTGCCAGCGACGTAAACCACTTTGACCTCATCACCTGTGCGGAAAACAGACACTATAATGGTGGCGGTGGTGGGGGGCTGGAAAGGTGCTGTAGTCGGAGCGGTGGCAGGCAGGCAGAGGCAACAATGTTTCTCAAAATTTTACTTGCAGCAAAACGTGGGTGCCTGTAACCACTGGCAGAATGTTTCTGTGAGTGAATGGACGCGGACCTTCCTGGAGCTGCGCCACTGCGTTGCACGACGTGTGGGCTGAGTCCCCGAGATCGTCGTTGTCGTTGTCTCCCCAGGCCCCGCAGACCTGCATCCCGTTGACTTGAATTTCAAACAGCCCAAAATACTGGGGATACAAGACCAGGTAGAGGGTGAGGAAGTACGTCCCAGCCCCACCGGAGGGAACCACGAAAATCCCTGTTTCGTTGTTGTATCTGAAAGCGACAAGAGTCGGAAAGACAGCTGATTAATGTGTAAAACATGTGCACCTTGCGCAAATCTGACACACTCAGTCCGGTCCTTGTTCACGACGTATAAACTGACAACTGGAAGCCTTTCCACTTTCGACAACTCGCTTCCATCTCAGAACTGTGTGTGTGTGTGTGTGTGTGTGTGTGTGTGTGTGTTTGTGTGTTGTGCTGTGTGTGTGTGTGTGTGTGTGTGTGTGTGCGTCTCCAAATCGCACATCGTCGCACGCCCCGCCACTCTCAACCAACTCACCCGTTGTTCTTGTTCATCAGAACGATGGGGAATTTCACAGTTCCGCCCACGATGACGTCAGCCCTCTCGTCCGAACTCCCGACAGCGTGGAAGGAGATTCGTTCTGAAAAGACGAATCCGTTGTGATGTTTTCAACCAGTGTCTTATTTCTTCAACCTCAGGGAAAGAGGAATTGAAATTTGAGTGATGCTTGGAAAGTCATTTCCAAGTTCAGGAGATATTTTTTGCAATTTTTCCTTTCTGCAGTTTCTGTACACACACACACGCATGAACACACACACACACACACACACACACACACACACACACACACACACACACACAGGAATGAGTCTGTACTCACCCTCTCTTTGATTCTTCGCCTCAATGGCTTGATCCAACTGGCCGTTGAAAGTTTCCAGTGTTCTGTTGAAGGTGTCTGTGGATGTTTTGTGGGCAGCCAGCACGGCTCTCTGTTCCTCCACGCGTTGACTATATTCACCGTTGGCTTGGACACGTTCTCTCGCTTTTCTTATCAAAGCGGGTGTGAGATGATCACTGCTGTGAGCCACTGACAGTGCGAGAGTCAGAAGAACTGCAGCGGCGGCCGATGGTGACATCACTTCAGTCAGTTCAGTTCTGTGAACACAGATTGAATACAACGTTCAGCTGAAGAAAGAGTTGAGGTTTGTCCTTCCACAAACGCTGTCGTTCAACCCTGTGTCAGCGACATACATGAGAAATATCCCATCATGTTGAGCAAACCACCTCCTTGTTGGTGTGTACCAAGCAAAGGTCAGCAGAACAAGCCCCTGTATAAGTCACAGGAAGCAACAAGAAATAATGAATGATGAACATGTTGACACCAGCAGTGAACACCGAACATGGTGTGAATTTTTGACAACAGTAATAAAATATTGAAGCCCTGCTGCTGAACGCAACCAAGGACTGTTCGAGACCAGTCAATAGCTCGTCAAGCATTCCCCTCTGTTGAATCCGTGAAGACCTCCTCTGCTCAGGCCCAGTTGCCAACTCAACGATGGTGTCCTGTCCCCACCCGTGGGTAGCACAGAAGGGACACAGATCTGGTCTGAAGTCTCTTGTTTCCCTTGTGTCTGTCTTTTCGCAAGAGAACTGTTGAACCTGAAAGGAACCATTCCACGCGGTGAACTCACGAGTCACCTGAAAGAAAAAGTCACATCACCGGACGCCAGAATTTGACCAGCCGGTTGTTCTTCGTCAGTTGAACTACAAGTTTGTGAACAAATGTTCATCATTGTGCGCCCAGTCCATTTGGCTACGAAATGTGAAGCAGATGTACAAGTGCTGAGGTCAAGTCAAAACTCAGAAGCTTTCATTTCTTTTGGCCTCTGTAGGTCTTCTTGCAAAATCAGATCAAAGTGGGAGGTCATGTTTTCGAGTTGCCTTGCCAATGGTTCTGTCTGGTGATTTGAAAAAGAGCTGCCGAACTCAACCATCAGTGACCACTGTTCGGGTCAATGTGTGTTTAAACACTGAGGGCCACAGCAAATCTTAGACCCATAATTGGTCTCAGAAAGGCCTGCCGTCTTCTCACAAGTGGCACCTCAAAGTTTGTTCCCAGTTTCAGCCCACGAGCACAGCAGAGCCGGTGATTAGGTGCTGTTCCTACTCCTGAGCCTCTCGAGGAACGGTGGGCGTGACCTCGAGTCCAATACATCGGATTCGATTCCAGAGCTGAGGTGCTCAAATCCAAAATGGAACGTTCCACTCGCTGAAAAAGCGAGGCCAGGTGGCAGACGCAACACACGGAGCAGCACAAACCGAAACTTTCACAACCCCACCCCAACCCAAATATATTTTGCTGTGCTCTTTCTGCAGCAGTCGTCGGAGACGAATTTTTCCCAATCAACTAAGAGTGGAGGACAGGTGGGAAGCGGATAATACTGATCCCAAGTTCATGTGCGCGTTCAGCACCCTGATTCGAGTTGCCTTGTTCAGAATCTTCCAAAACCAAATTTGATCAGCAATTCCAGTGTGGAACTGATTGCCTTCAATCACTCACTAATCGGTTGGATGAGGAGGGAACGGACAAGTGTGCAGTAACTTTACATGGTTTTGTTTTTGATCTGTTGTTGATTGATGAACAGACTCCACTTCATAAATTTATCAGTTGTGACTGGTCACTTATCAGTCCCAGGTGGTAGATTTGTTCACATTGCGGTGTTGAATTTGGATCAAACGGAGGACTGACGACTGGTAAGTCAAACAACTTTACGGTTGAAACATTGCTTGTATGGGGTGTGTTTCTTCAAGACAAGAGCGGCCAATGTCCCGCATGACTTGTTTGCAGAAAAGAATTTATAAAGTCACCACTGTCACCATCGAATGACACAACAACGGTCGGCTGAAGTTGGGCTCATCCTTCCACAAACGCTGTCGTTCAAACTTGGTACAATGATAAAAATAAGAAACATCTTTTCAGTTTGAGCAAAACACCTGCCTTACAATTATTGTTTTGTTCCAAACAACCCTCTTTATGAGTTGCAGTTTGCAACCTCAAATATGAATGATGAACCAGCAGTGAACACCGAACATTGTGTGAATTTGTGACAACAGTGATAACATTGTTGAAGTCCTGCTGCTGAACACAAGACAAAAATGCTCACCATCTATAGCTCTGTAAGCTGTTCGCTTTGGGACACGTTCCTTTGCTTGTGCGTCCCTCGCTTTCTGGGCAGTGGAGTTTTGTTTTGCCTGTATCTGGCTGGTTGTACGTTAGATATCCGTTGACAGTGGCATCATATTTACTTGTGCAACACAAAACAAACGAAGATAAGACTCACTGAAAACGTTCAAATTCTGAGCTCAAGTTCCGGTCTTTGATCTCAAAGTTGTCACCTGTGGTTGAGTTCGCTGGTCCTTTTTCTCCAAACCGTTTGCAAGGCTCGAAAACTTGACACCCAATTCCACAGAGGCCAGTTGCCTGTCGGCTTCGATAAGTGACAAGGATTTGTTCCAAGTCTCAGCCCAAGAGTACGGTTGACCGGGGACTGGTTGCTGCGCTTGCAGTGTGGCTTGAATGGGACTTCGAGTCAGAGGCACTCCTGATAAAGCTTCAGTTCGTGTCCTTGTCCCGTTTGTGACGCGCCTGGAGTGTTGTCCAGAGTGGTGTGTCGCTTCGGCTCGTGAGACTCACCCACCAGAAATTACATTCACAGGGCTTCGGGTCTGATTCTTGGATTTGACTGTGAATAGACGGTGCGCAGTGAAAGCACAGTGGGAAGAACTTCGGTTGAATGCATCGGATCGCAAAACTGATGCTCAAGTTCAAAATGGTTCGTTGCGCAAAAATCCCGGTCACACAGTGATGTGACTGAGGAATACGCAGAGGGACATTGAACCGAAAGGCGAACAACTTGAAATTCCTCTCTTTGTGCAACGATCGTCCAAGAGGATGACGTGGGGGGGTCGGATTATTTTAGTCTCAAGTTCTTTTGTGCACACCCAGCACCCTGACTCGAACTCGCTTTGTTTGAAATCCTCCGAAACGAATCTAGTCCTTTGGGTGAACAACGCGTGCAAACAATGGGAAATGCGAAAAAATGTCACCAGTTATTCGAATCTCGAACTGATTTTCTTTTGGGAATAGGTGTTTAAAGAAGGCCGGGTGGACAAGTGTCCGATCATAAAACATGGTTTTGTTTCTGACGGTTGTTCACTGAAGAAGCTTCAGGTTCTCAAGTGCAGCATGCCACGCAATAAAAAAATGAATCACTTTCTCTTATCACAATGGTTGACGTTGGTGTTGCGGTGTCGAGTGCAGATTTTGATCAGCGTCAGTTGAGTAAAGACAAACAAGGATCAACAGGGTGTCGAACTTTTGGTGAAAATTGTTATGTATCCATATTTGGGGAGGCTGTGGCAACGGGAATTCGTTTGTGGCTCCTTCCAAGCACTGCAGCACCAGGTCCTTGATCAGCCTGGCGTCTAGTGTTTTGAAGTTGGAGCCAAAAGGCTGCAGTCATCGGTTCAACTTTGTTATGTCCCACATCGTCACCACCGCACCCTTTTACAGACTCCCTGGTGTTGGATTTCAGGAAAGCAAACAGGTTGCTGCGTTCTCTGCAACTTCATTCTCTGCATCTTGGGTCTCTTTGGATACCAACTCTCCAGCATGGCCGCACGATGCTGGCTATCCTTCGGTAAGAAAAGCCATACTTGCGCGTTTGTGGAGTATCTGAAAGGTGAAAAGGCATACGTGTGTGACTGCACGTGCGGCACAAAGCTGTGCAAAGACTGACGAAACAAAAGGAAGAAGCGCCACTGTCTTTCTCGCCAAACGACTGCACCGGAATCCACCGCCAACTTGAGATGGTCACGCTCCGAAATGTTGTGTTTCAGGACTTGCCACGTTGAGCATTTTGCATCTTTGTTGCGGAGACCGGAACATGCAAGTACAGGAGCAGCCCAACATCAATCAAATCCTGAAGGATCTTCCTCGAGCGACGACTCCAGTTGACCTGAGTTCGAAAAACATCACAAAAATAAAGCCTGGTCAGTTCTCGTTTGCAGCAAAGCGCCGCCAAATAGACCTGAGCGGAAATCTGCTCACATATTTCGAGAAAGACACTTGGAAGGGTTTGGAACATTTGCCGGAACTCGATTTGTCGTACAACAGAATCACGACACTGACCATGGAGATGTGGGAAGGTTTGTTCAAATTGAAATGGTTGAATCTTGGACACAATCAGATTCGGACAATCGGCAATGGAACTTTTGCGAAACAAACAAACTGCAACGTACTATATTTGAACAACAATCAGTTGGACACAATGAGGAAAGGGATGTTTGTAGGACTGGGAACCTTAGACAAATTGAACTTGAACGGAAACAGGATCCAGCACATTGAGAAATTGGCGTTTTCTGAGCTGAAAGCCTGCAAAACGTTGGAACTGAATGCGAACAGACTGACAGCGGTGACACCCGGAATGTTTGACGGACTACATAATCTGTACACCCTGCGCCTTAAAGACAACTTCATCACATCTGTCGAGCCCGGAAGTTTCTCCAATCTCCCTTGGTGCGCTTATCTCTATCTGGACGGCAACAGGATCACGGCAGTCAGAGCTGGAATGTTCAACCACATGACGGCTCTGAGAAATCTGGGTCTGAGTGTCAACTTCATAGCATCAGTTGAAGCAAACAGCTTTGTGGTGTCTTCCCTTATTTGGCTAACGATGAATGACAACAACTTGCAGACGCTCTCTGTTGACATATTCAGCTCTGAGTTGCTTGAAAACAACAAAATACGTCTTGCCTTGGGAGGCAACCCGTTTCACTGTGACAAGGAACTTTGTTGGATGCGTCAAGCAGCACGCGAGGGGAAAGTGGTCCTGTCACCTCCTCCGCAATGCGCAACACCCACAGCCGACATGCTGAATGATGTCCATCTGCACTGCGGTAATTCCATTAAACTGTGCGCAAATTTACCTGTTTGCCAGCTTCGCTGAGATTTATGAATGGGTTGTGGTTTTGTTTCTGTTTTGCTTGTGTGCTTGTGATCGTGCAATTCCTCTGTTCGCGACTCAACTGACAACACACTCATTCAGGTTTTGCAATTGCAGCAACCTCATTCTGGAGAGAACTGGGGACAGGCGTGTTGGCAGGAGTGGGCTGTTTGGTACTCGCCGTCACTATCGTCGGTCTCTGCTGCTGGAGACGCTGCAAGTGCATCAGGCTTTCATGGCGCTGGAAGAGGTGCACGTGCCTGCCTCGTAAATGGTGTGTATTGACCTCCTTCTGGGGTCGCATGCAGTCAGGCCCTTGCGTCTGAGAGAGAGTACCAGACTCGCTTGAAACTCACAGTGTTCTGCCAGTTCAGGCACAAGTCTCTCGCAGATCCAGAGCGCTCTTGGATTCTCAATGACTGAACTCCCTCGCAGACGCAGAGGGACCTGACTGCACGCATACAACTGAGTATGTGAGGTTGATGCTGCGGACAGCAGAACCTCCACTTTCCTGACAACGCCATTTTTCTCTGAACCATGTTTTAGTAGGTCCGTCAGAGAGAACCCAGACATGTCATCGCTGGGGAAACCTGAGGTAGCGAGCACATCGACCGAGACCATTTACGAGGTCGAGTCCGATTCTTCATCCACTACCGGTGCTCACTCCAGCTACGCTTCGCGGCACGTCCCAGAGGAGTCTGATCAGAGTCCGTCAGACACGGTCTCTTCCACAGGTGACAACGTTCCGAACTCGCACGAGGCAGCTTCCTTGATAGAACACTCTGACGACAAGAACAAAACCAAACGTGTGAGCTTTCTGAATGCTTCCGGCGATCAATTGGCGGGGTTTGTCGCAAGTACCAGTTACTATAGCAACCAGGATGCTTTGAGGTCAGGTGCCCCCGGAGACGCTGGCGTGATCCCGTCCACTCACTACTATGAACTCCCGGGTCCTGGTCAGGCGTCTTCCATCGGGCAAGTAGAGCAGCACGAGTACAGTTAATCGGGGTCAGTGACTGGGCTTTCCTGCAAAGAGGACAGAGATGTCAGAAGAATTGTATTTTCGCGCATTTTGTGCAAATTGTTTGTCAGATTAAACAGTGTTCTTGAGTGTATTATTCTGTCGTTCCTTCTGGTGCTTGTGATCTATCTTCGCAAACAAAAGATCTGTGAACAAGAGATACTCGGCGAACCTCCAAAAATTCTGAAGTTTCCACCCAAGCTAGTTTGATGTGCCGTGGCCATGTGTTTACGAGCAGACAGTTTGCTGCGCTCAGACGTCTTGTGTTCAGCTTGCCGCTCAGAAAGCTGAACGTTGCGAGCGACCAGCACGCCTGAAGCGCCCAACGTCGTGCGGTTGGGTTCTGCAGGTGTCGACTCCACTGAATACGTGACAACAGGCCATGTTTCCTCAAAATCGAACCTCACCCCGGGGTCTGTTGGTCTCAAGGTCTGAACCGCTGATCTATCTACCCCAGCCACGTGATTTGAAGGCGAACGAGAGGATCCTAGATCTGTCTGTCACTGACCGCTGGATCTCAACCACACCAAAGACTTCATGAAATTTGATCAATTTATTGCAGAAAAAATACACGAGTGTATAAAGGCTAAAAGGCGCGCGATTATCTTTTATCCAATAATTGTCATTTTCTCACGATTTGAAAGCACGAAAAGGTCCACGTTCGAAAACTCGAGTGTTGGGAAATTGAATGAGAGCGATTCTCAAATTTGATCAGCGTTTCCCACAACCACGAGCGGAATGTCGTCGTCATCGTTGAGCGGTTCATCAGGCTCTTCCTCAGGGTCGGTCTCCGCTGCGTCACCTTCGCGCTCCTCCTCCGTCACGACGTCGGGGAAGCCCTGCGTCGTGTCCCCCTGCGCCGCGTGCACCTCGACCATCGGGATGACGTCACGATCGTCCGCCGCGGCTGCGTGATGTTGCGCGTCCCGGAAGTACTCCTCCATCCCGTCGACTGGTTCCGGTCTGGAAAAGATAAAAGATGTGCACAGGACTTCAAACCAATCATCAAAATCCTCCATTCACATTTTGCAAAAAGGCATCAATTTTTGTTGTCGCAAACCACCGGCTTTGAAACAGCCCTTTGTGTTATGTTGCCTTCGGATCGTTACGCTTTTCCGCTTTGCTGAGGCCGAAGGAATGAGGGATGCGATGGACAGCCGGATAAATCTGAGTGCTTCATTGCTCGGGTTTGTGCAAGTTGGATTCGTCGTCAGTTCCCCAGTCGTTCCCCAGTTCCCTTCTGGGCGCCAGGGTGGCGGATTTACTGGGAGCCACCCCAGTGGATGCAGACTGGAGTCGTCAGGGATACCAGTGGGTCTGTTTCCCACGGGAAGAAATTTTCAGGTTGTTACGCCCATAATGGTCAAGAGGGTGCTTGAAATCCTAACCCACCCACAAGTGTCGCATGGAACAGATTTCCAGAGACCTTGGCGGGTTTCGGTGGATCTCAGGGTTCACCTTGATTTCTGAAAGAAGACGGGCCGCTATTTTCAGACGCTGGATCGAAACTACCTGTCTGTTTCATCGGTGAACTCTTCATCAAAACTCGGCATCATATCGTCTCCTTCGAGCTCGTCCAGGTCGAACAGGCGCTCTTCGTCCGGGTCGCGCCGAACCACTTCCGGTCCAGGCACGACCACTTCCGGTTCCTCCTCAAACGCTTCCGGTTTCAGTTTCTTCAGCGGCGTCTTGGGAAGAGCGAACCTGTGACAACAGTGACCTTGACTGACGCCGGCTTCACGTCGGACATGTTGTGCCCAACACGACGGTGCAATTTCTTGGTGAAACCTGAACTATCAAGGGCAGAAAAATGATGAAACAATTTCCCCCCACGTGCTTGTATCAAATACCATCTCTGAGTAATTTTCATTCGAATGAGCCCATTTCTGGAAAATGGTCCCGGTTTGGCGAGCACGGGCAAGCTGAGATTCCAAGACCAGTGCGAATTGGGCTGAACGAGTGAACACAGTTTTCATGAGCATAGGTTCTCCAGCCTGTGTCTTTACCTGACCCTCTTCACGACCTGGTGAATGTTCTTCGTCGCATCGACGTAGGTGCGAGTCTGCAGGTGGAGCTTCACTTCCTTGTTCAGACCTTCCATGTCCAGCTGCTCCTTGAGAACGATGACGACGAAGTTCTTCCTCTTCTTCTCCACCGCCTGGTGGTGCGCTATTAAAAACTCCTCCATGCCCCACTTGGACTGAAGGAAAGCTCTGAGAGGAAAATATCAATACAAACATCATGTTTCGCATCACATAATCAAAGACAATTCAACAGCGATCGAATGGAGTTGGTTCAGCCCAAAAGACTTGATTGGTGTTCGTGCAAACAAACCTTGAGAGGATAAAAATGACTCGTCTACTTTTTTCTATTCCATCCATAATGTTTGCAGCGATCGTTCTGCCGGCGATAAAGTCTCTTTCGTGAATCATAAATTTGAAGTCATAGTCATCTTCAATATCAAAATTTGCACTTCCGTTGCCCTTTCTCTTCCAAAATATATCCTTGACCCACTCTTTGTCATGCATACTGGACAAAAACAAACACAAGAACAAAAAGTATGAGAACTAGTAATCTCAAGGAACAAAATTTATACCCTGAACATGTGTGTTGAAAAGAACCTCAAGAGCTCGCATCTTACCAGTAACAGAAGAACGCATCATACTCCACTCCTTGCAACTTTTCATTTTTATCATCCTTGGGAACTGTGTCCCATTTCAAAGAGTAGAACATGAAGAATTTTACTTCATGTGATCTGTTCATGGCGATAGCACCAAATATCATAATGAGAAGTATAACAATTACACCTGCACCAATGAGTCCTTTCTGCCACGGCTTCAGTTGATAAACGTAAACCTTGGGGTAACAGCCCAAATTAACATCAGAGAGTACGTAAATTGGAAGTCCATCAAATCGTCCATTGCCACATTTCACATCCTTAAAATCATCAACAATATTTGTTTCATTGTCGTCAGGAACACGGTGCAACCATGGGATCATCCAAGTCATGTCACAGTCACAGTGTATGGGATTGCCACTCAAACTTATCTTGTCCACATTTGTCAAATTTTGAATTTTGTGGTGAATCCTCTGTATTTGGTTGTTTTGTAAGTTCATCATTTTCAAGTGGCTCACTTTCATCACATTTTCAATAAATTCCTCTGTAATCTCAGTTACCTTGGTGCCAACTAATTGCAAAATATCTGTGAATTTTGGAATATTTCTCAGTGAGTAAAATTCAGGAACTGAGCAATTGAAAATGTTCACATTTTGCTCCAGATCGAAGTGGCACAAGCAACCAAAACAACCAACAGGTACAACTGAAAAGAAAACAATATGATCCTATTGAAGATTGAAACACAAGAAGAAACTGTACAATCTAGCTTTTGATGTTTGTTGTTGAAAAAGTAAATACCTGATGCAAATGATGTAACATTCAATGAAACAACTTCCCCTGTATCTGAGTTTGTTTCCCTTTTCGTTTGAAAAAAATGGCTGATATTTTGATCAGATTCAGTTGAACAAGAATTGGCTGCTGAGGTGTACAGGTGGGGTATGGCATGTGAATTCCATTCCAAGTCGACATCTGTGTCTATGGTTATGGTAGCTTGAGGCTTTTCCAGTTTTGGAGTGAATAAATTGCAGCCAACAACCTGAGCAATTCTGAGCGCATAAATTCCTTTGAGATAAACAAAGGTCTTATTTCTACCATAGATGTTGTTTTCCACAGTCAAGTCCTGCATGACAACATTGGTCTTCACTGGTCCTTTCATATCACACCAAAGAAAAATGCCCCTGGTGTTGGTAATTGTGCAATTGTTCAAAAGAAAGTGCAAATAGTGAAAGGCGTAGATATCCACAGCGCCTAAAACCACTGACATTGACACAAATGGGTCAGCATCAATGAGTGAGAATTCACTGTCCATGATTGACATATTAGCTGCCATGATCTGAATCATTGAGTTGATATTGTTGATAAGCTGGGAAACATGTTTGATTGCTGATAACCTGGTGATGTTGTGGAAAAAACATTTCTTTACATCCACAGTTGATTGGCGAGCTGTTAACAATGTGTAGGGAACCTCTAAATGTATGTTTTGGAATGTGCAACCTTGAAATGAGGCTTGAGCAGAGGATGTTGTCAAAACGGGGCCTGTTAAATTAACAAAAACAAGCCCCACCGTGACAAGGGAACTTTGATGCACACTGAGCAAAGATGACCAATAGCTGGCACCAGAAAATGTGGAATTGGAAACAACAGCATAACTGAATGTGGTAACATATAAGAACACACTGTGTGAAGAGAAGTTCAAATCGCTGAGAGTTATCTTGCTATAACCTGAGAGAAGAATAACTGGATTTGCTCCAGTGGAATGTGCCACAGAAAACTCACAGTTAGCCACTGCAACTGAACTCTTCTCAAGCACATGGATGTGGTGTCCAGTTAAAAATATCATTGTGGAGAGATTGTCCACAAACTGACTCTGTTCCACTTGAAAAAAACATGTCTGGCAGTAAACAGCTCCTCCCTTTTTGGCTCTGTTCCCAATGAATGAACTGGTTGCAACAGAAATAGAAGAATTCCAAAAAATCTTGTTTTTCACAAAATTTTGTAGGAGTGACCTCTCAAGATCATCCCCGTCATAACCAAAACTCATTGAAATTGCACCTCCATGTTGTGCAGTGTTGTTTTCAAACAAGCAGCTCTCAATGCTCAAGGCTATTCCAGTGAGACAAACAGCAGAATTTTGATTTCCTATGAAGTGTGTGTTTATGACCTTGTTTGCAGAAGGCACATCTGCGCCTGCAAGAATTGCGTCAGCATTTAGGAACAAAACACTGAACACTTCATTGCCTGTAAAAATGGAGTCTTGAAGAATCACTGTTGAAAAAAGTCCAAAAATAGAGTGTGTTGAAAAAAGAACAACTCCTCCAATTTGCTTATTCATGAGAAAATTTTTGGAAAATGTGCACTCAAACACAGAAAGATTCTTTCCTCTGAGTAAAGTCACTGCAGCATTGGAACCAGCTGAATTTTCCACAAAAGAACTGCTGTTCAGTTCTGACACACCAAACATTCCATTGTGTAAAACACCACCTTCCTTCTGTGCTGTATTGAAACAAAAATGGCTGTTGATCAAAACAACTTGCCCAAGAAATTGAAAAATAGCTCCACCATTTCTTGCTGCTGAGTTGTTCTTAAATTGACTCTGAATGATATGTGCTGAGCTGTCATTGACGCAGATAGCTCCTCCATTTCCTCCAGTTGTAGGACCAGACAAAGGGCTGGAGATGGTTTTGTTGATGAAGTTATCATTGAAGTCTTTCCAATCATCTACAGAGCCATTTATCAACAGGTTTGCAAGATTACCCAAGTCTGGCAGCTGAGAGCGTGAACCTTCCATTGGAACAAAGTTCTTGGTAAAGACTGAGCTGGTAACATTTAGAATGGAATGTTCACCAGAGTAAATGGCTCCACCATTTCTTCCTGTGAAATCACTGGACTCTACGCCAAGATATTGCGCCGTATTTTCGCAAAACGTTGACAAAAATACCATCACTGAAGTTTGTTTGTGAACGCAAATGGCACCCCCTGAGAATGCTGTGTTTGAAGTAAATTGAGAATCAGTGACAACGATACTGCTTTCTTCTTTGCCCTGTACTGTTCCACCACACAACCCACGATTGCCAGTGAAGCTGCAGTTGGTTATGGATGCTTGGGAAGATTGTGAAACAAGGAAGAAACTTCCATGTTGAACACTGTTGTTGTTGACTTCCACTTCCAGCATACTTATTGAACTATTTCTTGACACACACACGAAAGATGTTCCTTTCTCAACAAGATTTCGAGTCGCCTGTATTGCACTGAGAGACACCGTACTTCCATCTGTCGCTTCAACAAAGGGTTCTTGCCCATGATTGTTTGTGAAGAAGACGTTGTTGATTGTAACATTGCTTCCAGATGCATAAATGATGCATCCTGAACTGTACATGATTGAGCAGTTTGAAACAATAACATTTGAGCTTTCTGCCTTCACATAAATGCGGCCTTCTGCCAAACCCTGCAAGTGGGCACTGGATACCTGAACACGGAGTCCGTTGAGGACGTGGAGACCGCCGAAGGTACTTTGAAATGTTGATACAAATCCTTTGCTCTTGGAATCAAAATCTGCAGTAAACTTTACACCTAATAGCTGGCACTGTTCCATGATCAGATCTATATTGTTGAAATTCCAGATTGAGATTATGTCGCTTCGTGATTGGTTGTTAGCCACGGGAAACTGCAATCCGACCAGATGCATCGTTGGTCTCCCATACTCAGCGGAAATATTCAGATGTGCGTGAGACATTTTCCGAATTTCAGCCTGAAAACAAGTGAAATTTCTTGCCGCACTCTTTTCAGCATCACAGCGTCCAACATGGCGAACACGGCGATGTTTCGTTGGTCACCCGAAAAAAAATACCAAACAACCCCAGCCATTATTTTGTGTGGAAGAGCACATTGGAGCCCACAGCATGCTGATACCCGGCCGTTTGCATAAACTGCAAGGCTCGCTGACTTGGATCTTTCAAAGCGACAACCTTTGGCTTACTTCACGCTGGGAGCATCGCGCGTCGCGTGGTGCTCGACGTCATGAACGCAAGCTGAAGAGAATGACCTCTTTCTCGCACCAAAGACGCCCAGGAATTGTGTGAAAAGCACATTTGACATTTGAGGAGACGCCATGCGTGGCAAGCAGGAAGAAACACTTGATAAAAAGCCTGTGTCGCATTCGTTGAAGTGTTCTTCAGCAACGAAAAAAATTGTACGAGTGCTTCCCTCCACACATTCCTGTCTATTTTGCTTTGTTGGAATCAGCTCTCCCTTGGCAGTGGGCTCCGTGGACCGGACAACAGAGCTGCGTGCAAGTTCGAGTACAAATGTGCGTGCGTGATGTTTCAGCTCTTCTGGTTTGGACATGTGTGGTTCCAGTCGACAGCTGACACCACGAATGTTCTTCACATAGTGTTTGAATTGTGCCGACATTGAAAGTGTATGTGGGGCAATTGTCTCAAAAATGATATGCGCGAATAACCAGTCGTGGCTGAGTGCGATGTGCTGCAGAATTTACTCACGTTCACGGTGGCATCCAGGGTCAGATTGGTATCCGTCACCAAGGAGACAGGTTCCGTCGTCCCGGGGGCGTAGAGGTTCTTCAGCGTCCGGTGTAATGTCCTGCAGGCCGTGGATCTGGACGCCCCGCAGGAAGCAGAGTCGGACCCAGAGCCGGAGACGTACCACGGCTCTGCGAGAGAAACAACCAAGCCGTGACTGAGTTGCACATGCTGTGTGTCTGCGGACAGAACCAGGATATGGTTGGGGGGGACATGAAATCATTATTCGCCTGCAGTGGAAAATGTGTGTGTGTGTGTGTGTATGTGTGAGGGGTTGAAGAGGGCAACTACCCCTCGAGAGCCACCCCTGATGTCAATTGTCTCGGTTATTTCAACAGCTTCCCCAGTTTTTGTGTTTGTGTTTGTATTGAAATTGAACACACTGTGATCCACCTGTTTCTGTATACCGCACCTGCGTGCGAATAAATGTGATGTAACAAAAACCATCGGTGCACGGACTATTCGACGCAAAAGAAGCATGTACTCGGAATCACATAATCCGGAGGGAATGTCACCTGACCTGCGCAGCTCGGTGCCGCCAGTCCGCTCAGCGCCAGCGCCACGACCGTCGCCGTCACAGCCGCCAACATCGGACGTCAGGTCGGAGTTTCCCCTCTGGTTCGCAACGTTGCACGTTCAAAACGAAGAAACAAACTGACACTTCTGAGCAAAAATCTTCTTTCCGAGTCCGTGGGCACAGTGTGACCCAAGCACTGGAACAGGGACGCTGCCCAGGCAGGACACATCCGGTGTGAATCAATCCTTTCGCGTCGTGTTCAGTTCGGCGTCGTTTAAGTGAAAATCTGACAGTAAAACGTGCTCACATCCATTCGAGGAAGTTTCGAACTGTTTTGTGGGACAGCGTCTTGGTTCAGTGTCCTCGCAACAAAAGGAGGTTGACGCAGACAGAGAGTTATGACCATTGCATTTCTTTTTTGATTCAAGGTTGCACATTCCATCTCTCAGCCTGGGAAATCCCACGACTGTTCAGATTTTTATTTTGATCTGCAAACTTTCTTTGTTGACTCGTGTCCATAAAAAGCGAGCTGAGCATTGACGCGGTCCCCCCAGTTCTGGATGTCCCCTGTGTTTTGACTCAAATTCTGTTGATACAAAAAAGACAAAGGCGTTTCTTCTTCAGCACACCTCGCTGTTGGACAGAAGCTTGGTTTCTGTCGGAAAAAACGCTGACAATCGTGAAGAGGTTTTGCTCATTTTCGGCTCGCCCGTTCGGCCGCTCAAGGAACCCCAAATGGGCAAATCAAAAGTTCTCTTGTGTGGCACGCAGGTCTCCCGAGGCGCTTTCAGCGCGAATGATCTGCTCTGCCCTCATACGGAGCCAGTTGCCTTGACACGCACAGTATGGGTTGTTCTCGACTCACTTGCAGCGAATACAGGGGGCGATGGCGACCCATCACCGCCCGACGTTTGTGCCACGAGTGCAAAACTGCACCTGCGTTTCACACCAAAAATAATTGAAGTTGAATTGAAGGCGGAGGATGAACTCACGCTGATTTTGAGCCTTTGAAGGTTCGTGTGGAGATCCCACACAGCCAATTCACGCAACGACAGTTTTTGACAATGGAGTTGCCATCAAATCTTGCCGTCACGGGCCGAGTCCAACACCAATTACTACACACACCTGTTGCTTCATCCCAAAGTGAACAGGGCACGTTACGCATAGTGAATCCTGTACGAGACTTGCCTGAGAATCATTTGGTTGTTCAGACAGAAAAGGGGCGACATGGCACAGCAAAAGCGAATCTGGCTCTGGAGTGTGACCAGGTGCCTGTCGACTGCCTTCTGCAGGGCGATGGTCAGCAGGAAGAGCTGCAGGGTGAGTGCGTGAAGTGTGTGTGTGTGTGTGTACGTCAGACGACAGCCTGAAGCACGTGGTGCGTGTGTGTGTGTTTTTTTTAACAGAGACAATCGCTGGTCAGCAGGGAATTGCAGGGCAAGCTCTCTCTCTCTCTCTCTCTCTCCCTCTCTCTCTCTCTCTCTCTCTCTCTCTCTCTCTCTCGATGCTCTCTCTCTCTCTCTCTCTCTCTCTGTGTATGTGCGTGTGCGTGTATGCGTGTGATTTCAACAGAGACTAACACGTCCACTGGAGCAGAGTGGCAAGCAGCGATTTGCAGTATGTGTGTGTGTGTGTGTGTGTGTGTGTGTGTGTGTGTGTGTGTGTGTGCGTTTGCGTCTGGACATCTCGATCAGTGCAATCAATGAAACCATTTGCGTCTGAGGCTCAGTTCTGTTTGGTGGGACTTTCCGACCGACTTCTGCGCGGTCTTTTTTGCACCCGCATCCTTCTGGTCACTTGCTCCTTCCGAACCTCTTCAGGTTTTCTGGGGCAAAACAGAGTTCTCTATTTGTGCAGCGTTTGCTTCACCTAGGGGGTGGGGTTGGATGTTCCCGTGGTTATTCGTCCCTTCTTGTGCTACAGGTTCTGGTCGACCCCTCGGTTGTGCCCTTCTACTTCGGCCCGGAGCGCGCGATGACCCTGGAGTATAAAGACGGGATTCCCCCTCCGGGATTTCCCAGGCCTGAGGAGCTTCCCCTCCCGGGTAGCACCTGGAAGGATTTCAGTGACATGGTCAACCAGCCGTTCGAAGGTCAGTTGAAGGCTGCTGTCAGTTTGGGTGTGTCACCGAGCAAAAACGTCTTGAAGCTTGTTCTTGGTGCCCTTCAGCCTACTTTACCCAAATCAAGTACATGGTGACAAATTTGGTTCCTTTCAGAATATGATGAGGTGTTTGTCAAGGAGCAGGCGTACCGCTTCAAGACGCACCTGGACGAAGGTACCCTGGATGACGTCATCCCACGTGACTGCCTGCACACGTTTATCATCCGGAACCCAGAGCGCGCCACGCCCTCCTTCTACAAGATGACCCTCGATATGGGCATTGACCACCTGGCTCTGGCCAGGGCAGGTAAACACAACGAAATCCTAGTCCCCAATCAGGTCAAATGTCGGTCCTGCCAAATTCCTTGGCGTGCACTCATGACGGGTGGTTTGGCACCACTGAAAAGAAAACCAGAAAAATCAGGTGCATCTGTTGCCGAACACGTTTGTTTGTTGCTTCGTCGTTCAACCTTCCTCGAATCACTCATCTCAATTTCTTTTCAATCCGTACAGGGAAAATTAAGAATCGTCCCCCAGCCAATGACATCCCGGAGACATCGTGGGTCGAATTGAAGCAGATCTATGATTGGGTGGTGCAAGAACGAGGCTACAAACCTGTCGTCATCGACGCTGATGAGCTTCAGAAGAACCCAGGTCAGCACAATACAACAGGGCGGGGCACTACAGTGCTTGAGATCAGCAGGACGTTACAGAACCAAGCTTCATTCATGTTGAAAGGAATGTCGGAGAAATAACATGAAAAAGTGTGGACAATGAGACAGAGAGCACACAAGTGCGTCTCAATTTCAGATTTTGCTCAATCAATTTTTACCGAAGAAAAAATGACGAGAAAGGGAAGATCCATGGAAACGGTATGAGAGGATGAAATAATGTGAGATGATATGCAACAAACTGAGAAGAACTCTATGACCTGTTTGTTTCCTTTACAGAAAAGACCCTGCGTCGCTACTGCCACCCGTTTTGGCCTCGAGTTCCAGGAATCCATGGTCACATGGCCTCCGATCCCGGCCAACCAGCTTGAGGAGTTCACTGCAATGGGTGATGCCTACAAGCTGGCTCAGGAGTCAACAGCATTCCTCCCGTCAACACTACAGGCTGCTGTCATAAGGGAGGAGTTCTCTGATGCCATCAACGCCAGTATAGACAAAGAGATGCCTCTGTATGAGGAGTTCAGGGAGCTTGCGCGCACCTTCGTGGCCTGAGACCAAGGCAGATGTGGTGACCACGGAGCTGTTGATATTCAGCACATTTCACAGGAAACAGAGCAAGGACGTCTGAAATTGGAAATTGTTTCGGGAACGGTTGAGGACTTCCTGCACTTGGTTTATCAGACACTCTTGTCGAAGAATTTTCCTTTTTCACAAAGTTGAGTTGTTTGTTGTTTATGCAAAACATCCCAGCTCAGACTCACAGAACCAACCCCAATATCGTTCTTGTCACCAAACGAACACAGCAACGCGTTGAAGAGCGGAAGGTGGTCAAAACATGGGAAGGTTGACCAACCCGAAGATAATCCCCGCTCTTCATTGCAAAAATTTTGCTGAACTGATCTCTCTCTGTATCCTCCCAGCCACATTCTGAAGTACGAGAAAAACTACGCACTCAACTTCAAGATCTTTACCCTTGCACGCTGGTGTCACACTGCACACGGCAAGTGCCGCCGCGCTTCATCCTGCGCACCCAATCGGTGCGGGAGTCTACGAGTACCAAACATACTCGCCTCACAGAGCGCACCAGGACAGCTCCTTTCTCCTGAGTTTTTGAATGCAAACCCTTTTGTTTCACTTGGGATCCATCAGAATTGTTCTGTCCTCCGAGTTTTGTTGGTTGTGATCGGTTCTAAATCTCTTGTGTTTGAAAGTCGTTTCGACTCTTTTGTCTCCCAAATTCAACACGGAAATCTGCACGTCATGAAATGGCGATAATGCATCGGTTGAGGGAGGGAACCGACATTACACTGGGATCTGTCCCTCTGGCTTCAGAACTGTTTGAATAAAAATTAACAGCTGTTCCCTTTGCGATCGAAAAGACCATTGTGTCACACCGTTGAGGTGCACTGTATTTATTATGCATTTATCATGCGTGTGAAATGTGGCACAATGAGATGATGACCCAAATGTACAAGGAGAAAAATAGCTCCATGGAGCTCACGGTGATTTGAGGAAATTCTGATTTCGCTCACTCTGATTTCACTCACTCTGATTTCACTCCCTCTGATTTCACTCCCTCTGATTTCGTTCCCTCTGATTTTGCTCCCTCTGATTTTGCTCACTCTGATTTTGCTCACTCTGATTTCGCTCACTCTGATTTTGCTTACTTTGTTTTGTCAAAAATTCTTACTTTTTTACTCAACATTCACAATTTGGGGACTCATTTAGCACACATGTAAATGGAACAAATTTAACCAAACGGAACTTTTACACATTGTTTCAGAACAATATCCACATATAACCAAAATAATTGCCCAAGATCCATTTCAAATTTGATATCAAAAAAATGACTTTTCAACCCTAACTTTAGGCCCACCGAAAAACCATTTAAAAATTTACAAAAATCAAAAATTGAATGCTACCACTCAAACACCCATACAATATACTACATTACATCAATATACTACTTTCACCAAATATTTGTACCTTCTGAGATAGAGAGACATTTATACATCCACACCCCATTTTTTCTGCACTTCCAAATTTGACCTTTTTGACCTCTGAAACCCAAAAATTTAAATTTGACAAATTCCTTCCTCGCGCATTATCCCCAGCCCAAAATGAACCAAAAGAGCCCAAAAGATCTCAAATCAATCCTTGTCTTGACTATGAAACTGCTGTACACATACTTTTGGAAGACACTGCCTATAGGTGCTTTGATTTGTCTCGCACGGATTTGGTTCATTTGAGCCCATATCATGCAACCCACCTCAAATCACCTAAAAATCACACTGTTTTCAAAACCTAACTAGTTGGGTTTGTGAGCCCTTTCAAACTTTAACCTTGGGAAAGTTCAGAAAACTTCCTCAGGTTTCTGTGTCAAAAATTCTTTCAAAATTGATTATGGACCCTTCCAGAACAGGGGAGTTGCGTCAAAGAGCCACGTGCCGCATGTACCTGTTATGCCTTGGGAGCAGTTTGCTGAAACTCAAGTGTAACAATACACATGCTAATGTGCCACCTTGCAGAACCACGTGAAGCGACACAGATCACCATCTCCATGAACGTGAACCAGTCCGTATCTGCCAGGGTGGGAGTCACACATGTGGTTTTTAGGTGACTTGAACAGAGAAATACCACTTGCTCTTTATTATTTTTCTTGTTGCAGAAACAACATGTTGACAATTTCAAATGTTTGTGCAAAATGACTTGCACCTTTGTTTCAAAAACTACATGCACCAGCAGAAACTCACCAAACTCACAGTTTTGTCCGTAATACTCCACTGTGCATTCACACTGGATTGCATTCTCCATTTCCTTGCAAGTTTCATGATTTTTGCAAGCGTCATCATGACAAGCTTCTGCAAAATGAGTGTTTCAGAACACATAGAACACAAAATATATTGTATTTTATCTTTATCATCAGAAAAAAAAGTTATGGCATGTTCACCAGAACCCACCTTGTCCACAAGTTTCTCCTCTGAATTTAGGTGGGCATTTACATACAAAACTGTTTTTCCTCTCATAGCAGACACCTCCATTTTGACACAAATATTTCCGCTCAAAGCAAAACACCTCTGAGGCAAAAGAATCAAGGTTGTAAAGATCAGACCTGCAATGATGCTGAATAAAACTGTGTTTGTAATGTTCCAGAAATATTGGGGCAGCAAACATTTGTAGAGGACTCACCAGAATTTTTTTTGTACAATTTAACATTTTGGTTGTTATCATGAAAATTCTGAGTCCCACTTGGAGAGTTTTGTATAGTTTCACAAGCTTGTGTCTTTGTATGCAATTTTATGGCAAAGCAGGACATATCAGAATCACATCTGTTGTTGAAAGAAAAAGCACATGAATAAAGAATGAGGCTTAGTTGCTGTTTTTGTGAGTTCAAATACACAGAGAGAAAGCTATAGTTTCCTTGCCTTTCCATGCACTGCTCAAAATTGGCTCCATTCCAATAAGAGTTTCCCTCAACACCAAACTCATGCAATCTTTTGAACAGAACTTGATTACATGTTTGGCCATTGACAGACCAAGTTAGAAACAACAAAGAGGCTATGAGCAGACAAAGCTTTGTGATCCTGATCTTTATTGTCTCAGAAACTCACTTCCACAGAGATGTAATCAGTGCGAAAATGCTGCTGGAAATGAACAAAAATGAAATTTTTTCAGTTGCCAGTGGTGCATTTTTCTTTCTGAAAATTGTTGCGTGCCACCATTTCCACACAAGTTCAGTCACACATACACTGTCACACACTTTCATTCACGTTACAACCAACCACAGGATTTCCTTGTTTTTCTTATCACACATACACACACACAAACACACACACACAAACACACACACACAAACACACACACACAAACACACACACACAAACACACACACACAAACACACACACAAACACACACACAAACACACACACACACACACACACACACACAAACACACACACACAAACACACACACAAACACACACACACACACACACACTTGAGCAACACTGTGCACTCTCCTGTCGATTACTTGATGAAAACTGTTGTTCAACTGTCTTCTCTTCCCAACAACTTCTCTTCGAATGAGGGACAGAACACGAGTTCTATGCATTTGCGACAAACCGGTGTCACAGCACAGAACGGTACACCCGGAAAAGCTGCACGATTCCCATCAGCGCCTCTTACATATCACAGCTGCGAATGTTCCTCTGATACACGTACATCCCTTGCATATGAGGTCAATCATAGCTTTGTGGGTTTTGATTGATGTATTTTACAGAGACCCTGTTTTGATATATTGCAGAGGACCACACACATGACTAATGTGAATGCCAACTGTAGCTTTTTGTGTATTTGTTCGAGGGTCAATTGTCCAGGTGAAGGGAAGCAATTTTTATCCCTCTGGCATGCCTCCAGGCTTCAGAACTTATCCGTTCCATTTTTGGTCTGCTGCCCCCACACGGAGAGCAGCCCACTCCCTCATCACCAAAGTCTTGATATGCCCACTTGCTCAAAGCCTGGACACTCACCATACACTCACCACAGACCAGAGACCAGGGACTCACCAGATTCGTCTGGAGAGCTACCACTCTTTACGTGATTTGCAGCGGTACCAGTCAAGCGCAAAGCACTACAGGCAGCCTCTTCCAAAAGTCTGTGTACAGCACTTTCTCTATAAAAATGGTGCTCAATTATGTTCATATTTGGTCTGAAGATTTGTTTTTGGTTGAGGGTAAGGCACTAGAAAGAGTTCTTGTAAGAATGAAGTAATAAAAAGTTGGTACCATGCCAACTGGTCTTGTCTGGAGCTGTTGACCTCAGGTGCAAATCACGTGAGGCCGGTGGGCCTATTTTTGGTGGTTTTCTGGTCCCAACACACCGGTCATAAAAGTGTTCCTCTTCTATAGAAATACATCAACAACTGTTGAGGCGGATCTTGGTCTGTCCCAGCAGCTCCCCTTGAAAACTGCCTGCCATGAAGACATACCCTGTTTTACCTGTTTCTCGTTGGATTTACAAGGTGATTACCAGTTAGCTATAATTTTTTTATTGGACTTTTTCGTATCTGTGCCTCATTGCGTTGAACTAGCTCGTTGTTTCAGATGTGCGTTGAAACTCAACTGAAGTGTGTGATGTGTCAGAAAAGTCTACAAACAAAGATTTACAAGTGCTGCAGTGTGTGGTCAATATGTACAATGACAGAGAAGTTCACCCGCTGG
>JAAUXT010097279.1_pt1 | contig 31231 bp, 36 predicted proteins | sample 7278171 | NCBI WGS metagenome assembly JAAUXT01 (sample SAMN14350112, study PRJNA611818) | marine sediment metagenome | isolation source: surface marine sediment (1.8m) | place: French Polynesia: Moorea | collected 2018-08
AAATAGACACATAACAGCACAATATCACTATTTTGCTGGCTTTGGCCTGCATTCCTCCCCCCCACAGGGGTATCACATGATCATGTGACCCTGGAGGTTTTCCTTTTCAAAATGGATCTGGTGGAGCACAAGTCTTGGTGTTTCTTAAAACAACAAATTGTGTATTTGATTCATTTCTTCTCTCATCAATTCCAAGTCCAACCTCTCAGTAGACAAGTAATTGATGCAGTGATCCAATATTTGAGTGTTGGAGTACCGGTGTGGAATGCCAATTTGAGGATTTTGATCATCTGACTAGCACTTTCCATCCACTTGGCTGGACATCACTAGGTGAGTGGTTTTCTGGTTCATGTCACCCCACAGTTGTTTCAATTGAGTAAATCTGTTTTGATTGGATGCATTTCATTGTTGCTTCCCCTCTGAAACGTACCTTTGATGGAAATTGGATCTATCGTGGACGGGGCCGGAGCGAGCCTGAGGTGAAGGGGTAGGGCCTGTTACAAGTGGGGTTGGTTCGCCCACACACACACACACACACACACAACCACCACCACCAAAGGTGGGTCTCGGGGGGATAGGGCCTGCCCAAATCTTGAGTAGGCCACCACCCCACTCTTCGGTCAAGGTTTTCAAGATAGGTCCCACCCTGGCACCTGCCTTGAGAATGTCAAAAGCTTTGGGATGCGCCTGTGTGCAAAACTCTGCTTTCTTGTTGGGTTTTTAGTCGTGTAGGCGCATTCTTTGGAGCGAGGCCGTGTCATGTTTTGGCAAAAAAATACGGAAGTGATCATTTCTGATTCGTGTGGAGCAGGGTGGGATGATGCCCACACGGTAGTGATCCGGGTGCGATTACGGATCTTGAGGAGTGACCAGGGGCCAGTTTGTGGCGATTGTACTCTTGGCGCGTGCCAGGGTGCAAAGCTCTGCTTTCTTGTTTTGTTACGAGTATTTCGACAGCTTGTTTTTGAAGAGGTCTGACTCGTAGAATGTTGCTCGTATGACAGATTGCCATTTGCCTTTCGTAGATTTGGATTCCGACAACGCATGCAAAGGATACGGATACGTCACTTTCTCCCTCGTGTAAGTTTTTGACTTGGAAGAGCGCCGTGGTTCTGGCGAGTTCGTCGTTCATGACTTGAATCGATTCTACCAAAAACTCGCACGCACGAGATATTGACTGGCGGTCGCTGTGAATGGCTTGGTTGTGCGTGACGAAGTGAGGTCTGTCCTGAGGAAACTTGTATTTTGTAAACGGCTCAAGCTGGAATTTCCTCATGTGTTACAATTCGAAACAGATTGGGGTCCGAAATCAGCAGTATCAGTTGTGTTCTCGTTTCTCTGCCTCGCCCCACACTCTTGGGTAAATGGCAATGATGTCCCCTTGTTCCAATATCCACACCTCGATGAGCCAATCAGAGAAACAGTAAGAACCCCCTTCCCCACGCGACAAGGTTTCAAAACAAATGAAAAGCAACAGAACCAAAGTTGTCATCGTAAGAATCTAGCGTAACGGGAATTCACGAAGGAGAAAGGAGTGGAGACGATCCAGTTTGCTTGTCTTTCAGGGAGGATGCAAAAACCGCGAAGGAAAAGATAAAGCTGGTCGATGGCAGAAATGTACACATTCACTTCTCACAGCCAAGAGTTGGAAAGAAGAGCAAAAAGGGCAAGAATGAGTCTGATGACACCAAAGAAGAGGCAAACCCAGAGGCAGATAAAACAGGCAAAACAGCGTGCGACATGAAAGGTGAAAACATTCTTTGCGTAAAAATGCGGGACTTCTTCGTCTTTCAAAGAAAAACATGGAAGGGGGGGGGAGGAGACAATTTTGGCGCACCGGTGCAACGAAGTGGGGAGACACGTTTTTTTCAAGACGCGGCGTCAGTCAGTTTCAAGAGGCAAAGCTAAAATGGGCAGGTTCGCATCTTCAGGTCCGACTGAAATGGCAAGGCACCCCGTGTACAAGTGATAAATCACCTGTGCACTAATTTTAATTCTCACACGGAAATTATTTCTCCTGATTTCTATTCTCGCATTGATGTCGGTCATGTGTGACTGTTTGCTTGTTTTGGTTCAGGGTGTCTTCCTCTTTCGTAACACTGGATAATGATCAGTGTCAAATTCGAACCAAAAATTGTTTGGCGACTCCCGCCCCCCCCCCCCCCACAACCCGTTGTAAGTCACCCAGGCCAAGTTGGCCACGTCACGTGAAAAATACAGAGGCTGAAGTCCGCATGTTTCCAGTCGACCATTTTCGGCCGTGTGTCGCCGCCTCCCATCTCTTGTTCACTGGTACGCTCGTCGGTGCGAGCCTGTGTTTTGTGCTAACAACAGTTGTACAGTGGTGATCACCCCTGGTGAAAGCAGCATCACCCGCCTCTGGAGTGACCACTCAGAATTTGTCATTTGTTGCCCCTCTCGCCGTAGATGGCCATTTGACACGGAGTGGTAATCACCCGGTGCTGATTGCACTGTTGTTCAAATGTCTGCTTTCCTGTGTGAGAGTGGAAGGGCTGCTCCAGAAAAAGCGGGTTCCACAGGGCCTCGCTTCAGAATCTGAAGGTTGTGTTTTCAGGTCCAAATTATGCTCGCGAAAAACAGCGCAGTGTCGCAAAGCAGAAATACACTGCTGCATGTACTGTTGTTTTGTCGAAACTGCCACAGAACGTGACAACAACGGACATCGAAAATCTGGCGACGTAAGTTGAGTTTCAGATTCGTGTTCCTCAACACCTGGGACTTGGGTGAAGTTTGTGTCATTCGAGTGAAACGTGACGCATTTGGAAATGGATATCTCCTGAAACTTTGAAAGTTCAAGAAGAGACTTTATATTTTTTCAGGAAAACTAAGGGAGTTGAAACAGTCGTCTATTCCGATGGAAAAGCGTTCGTCAGGTATTCTTCAAAGACCGAAGCAGTTGAGGCGGTGAAGAAACTGGGCAAGACAAAAGTGAAAGGTGAGGATGGACAAAAGTTGAGGAGTCTGTTCTGCATCTCGTTCCCGGCACAAGTTGCACTGAACGGATTTCACTCACACTTTGCAGGGCAGCCTGTTGCAGTGATGAGGCAGTCACAAGAAATGATCCTGATGTCACCGAAATATCTGCAGCGCTGCAAACTGATTGTGCGCAATTTGGCTTTCCAGGTGAGAGATCTGGCGTACTCGTACCACACGGGTCATGATTTCAAATGTGACGAACATGAATTTGTCGCGCGGAAGTGCGTTACCTGAAACTTTGGTTTGACTCCTTGCAGTGTTCAGAGGAAGAGCTGAAAGAAACGTTTGGCAAATTTGGAGAAGTTGTTGACGTGGCTATTCCCAAAACATCGAGTACGTAGTCAGAAGAGTTTCAAAAACAGGGTCTGATTCTGTTGGATTGAACGTAGCGTGCAGAGAGATTCACACACCCTTCGCTTTCAGGTGGCAAGAAAAGAGGATTTGGATTTGTACAGTTTTCACGACTGGAAGACGCGTCAACAGCCTTGAAAGAGATGAACACAAAAGCGATCAAAGGTATCATCTGTTTCCTGTTCGTTTTTGAAGACGCCCACGTGTCCTAGCGCACCCACACAAGAGGCGTGTTGAGCGTTTGCATGCACCAGATTGATGCAGCGTGCAAATCAAACCAAAAGAAAGAACTTCCACCTTTTCACACCACAACGTTGCCTGCCCCTGATAAAAATATGGCGAGAAATTTATGATCGCCGCCTCGAAGACTACACCCTGAGGCGCTCGTGAACACTGATTGGTGTTCCTATTTGTGCTGTCTTCTCAGGACGACCAGTTGCCATTGATTGGAGCGTGCCGAAAGCAAAGTATCAGAAGCTGACTGAGTCAAACACAACATCGTCGAACACTCCAGAAAAAGGTGCGTTTCTTTTTTTGTGCATTGATTGGTCACCTTTTTCGCCAAAGTGAGGCGAAAGTTGCTCCTTTTCGTTGTGCTGTGACAGAAGGTCCATTTTCAGATCAAGGTGAGGAGGGAGACGAAGGGTCCTCTAATGAAGAAAAGGAGCAAGACGACGTTGATACAGAGGAGAGTGGCGATGAAGAGATTGCAGACAGAGATGAGAGTGAAGCCGAGGACAGTGACGAACAGTCAGAAGAGGAGGAAAGCGAAGATGAGAGCGATAGCGACAAAGCGTCAGAAGGTATTTTCCACGCCGAACATTCGTTGAGTTGAGAATGCGTTTGGCACGTTGTGAGGTGGACGTTCCCCGTCGTTGCTTACTCAACGGCCTGCGGACAGACCTCGCTCATGTTGCACGAAAAGCAGAGTGCAGTGTCATTTCTTCCACAGGTGAAGACAGTGGGAGTGAAGGGGCGGGGTCATCGGACGAAGGTTTCAGTGAAGAAAGATCTCCTCAAAGTACGGGCACTTTTCCTTGTACGTACTACAGCCGTCTGCGTTCATCATGCTTGCTGATGACCAAAACCGTATGACGTCTCTTTCAGAAAAAAACACAAAACCTCGAAGGGAAGATGTGGAAGAAGGCAAAACGTTGTTTATCAGGTCAGTGTGTTCTGTAATTGAAAAAGGTGAGAGCAGACGAGGATTTTGAGAGTTACCAGAAGTGTATTGTGGCGCAGGAACCTGCCGTTTGACGCGGAGGAGGAGGACGTCGAGGAGCAGCTGGAGCAGTTCGGAGAGCTTGTCTACAGCAAAGTCGTCGTCGACCCCAACACAGAGGCGTCCCGAGGTGCTTCTTCTGAACAATGTTGTGGAGAAATTAGTGACGTCTGCTCTGTGATTGCAGAGTCCGTGAATCATGAACTTGTCGGACACGAAAACTACTGTTTTCAGGTTCGGCGTTTGTCAAATTCAAAAACAAGGACGACGCTGAGAAGTGTTTGGCAGCCGCGAATGAAGACGGAGCGGTAAATTTCTGCTGCGTTTGTGTGTCAACTACAAGGCGTTCACAAGTCGAAACCACATCCAGATGACTTTGTGAGTTGTGTTTCAGCGTGGAATTGTTATGGATGGGAGGAAGCTGAACGTGGTCGTGGCGGTGCCTCGCCAGAAAGCTTCCGAACTCAAGCAGAAGAAGGATGTCAAAGACACTAAGGACAAGAGGAACCTGTGGCTGATCCGAGAAGGAAGTGAGCAGCGCACTGCGTCAGTTGTTCAGACCAGGGAGGCTGGCAAGACCGATTCTACTCACTCGAGTTGTTGTGTGGGACATTTAGATTGTAATTATTGTTGCAGTGATACGACCAGGAACTCGTGCTGCCCAGGGGTTATCTGAGGCTGACATTGCCAAACGGGCGAAGGTGAGCACAGTTCCTTCTTTGGGGTAAATTCATCGCCAGAAGCCTCGGGCAAGCTTCTCTGAAAGCAACTTTCTGTGAATATAGCTACGGTGGTGTGCCGTCTGGTCTTGCCACAAGTCTGGTCCTTTTGTGCATAAAGGCCAAACAGTGAACCTGTCATGTTGTCATGTTGACTTCTAGGTGGAGGAGATAAAAAGACAAAAGTTGAAAAACGCCAATATCTTCGTGTCCACAACACGACTGTGTGTGAGAAATCTTCCCACGAACGTGGACGACAAGAAATTGAAACGAGTTTTCTTGAAAGCTGCCGGCGACAAATCCGCTGTGGTGACGGAGGTATGAAGATCATCTTGAGCAGGTCGATCTCTGAATCGAAAAATTGCCGCTGTCCGGAATGTGAAGACATTGCCCTTCGAAAGCAACATGCCAACACTATCTCGCTCTGCAAGTACTAATTTAATTTGAAAGTCCCTCTTTGACCGAGTCCACGACAACCACAGGATGCAAACGTAAAATTCGTGTCAAAATTTGTGTCTGAGGACAGTCATTAGCTGGCTCCTTCAGAGTCCAGGGTCAGGCCAAAGCAGGAGCATCCCCAGGCGGGTTTCTGTACTCACAAGTGTTCTTGTTTTGTGATTTCATTTGCGGATTGCTGCAGAGTCGGATCATGCGGGACATGGGGAGAGTGAACAGCCAGGGCGTCGGCAAGTCGCGCGGCTACGGTTTTGTGAACTTCCGTGAACACGAGCACGCTCTGCAGGCGCTGCGCGCCGCGAACAACAACCCCGATATCTTTGGTGACAACAAGGTGCGGCGACTGTTTTCATTATCTTTTCTGGACCACAGAAAAACAAACAAAAACATCTGGTTTGTGATGTGACGGTAGTGCAATTTTTGAGGTGTTTGTGCCGTTGCAGAGATTGATCGTGGAGTTTTCTCTCGAAAATAAATCAGCGTTGTTGGCACAGGAAAAAAGACTTGAAAGGAACAAGGTGAGTCGAGTCCTGATGTGCGCGTTGACACGAACAAGATAAGAACCTGTTGTTTTTTGCTTGTTTCATGTCTGACCAGGAAAAATCTCAGAACCTTGAAGTTTCAAAGATCTGTTTTGGAAAGCGTTCTGCCTTCAAGGGGAAACATGACAGAATGACGCAGTCCAAAGTGAAATCAAAACCAGCACGGGAACAAGAACTTTGAGTTTTTGATCACAAGATGTGGTTGTCTTGATAACTGTGAACTTTCGCAGGCGAGAAAAGAGATGTTCAGCCGAGCGGATTCAAATAAGAGAGGCACAACCAGTGAGGAGACAGGCAGAAACGAGAAAGGTAGTGGTTGGCGAGGGAAGAAGCGAATGAAAGGCGTAAAGCCGACGGACATCGTGAAGCCGGTGCCGGTGCAGGACGAGGCCGAGGCGCAGCAGAGGCGCAAGATCCCCAGAAAACTTCCCTCACACTGGGGCGTCAAAGTAAGTTGAAGCACGAGCCGTTTTCGGCATTGAAGTCGCATTTTGTCAGTTCATCGCTGTTTGTGATCCTTGCTTTTCGCGATGTACCCTGTCCCTGTCCCGACCGCCTGCGTCGAATCTTTGAACTCATTCCTTGTGCAGAGTGTGCTGTGTCACTCAGTGAACCGGATTATTCCTGACGAGCTGTTTAATTCTCAGGTGAGACACAAGGACCGAAAAGCGCCGCAGTCGGCGAAAGGCAGGGACGGGAAACAGCAAGACGCGCAGCGCGGGAACGAGAAGAAGCGCAAAGCTGAACACGACTTGAGCATGGTGAGTTCGACACATTCCTTCTCAGTTAGAGTTGTTTTCTGGAACCGTGCCATCGGGTTGGACCTCGAGACGTTCTTCCTCAAGCAGGCGGAAGTACCCAGAATCAGCAATGGTCGCCTGGTTCAGCCGTCTTGGTTTTGTGGTTGGTGGTAGTCACACGTCTGTAGACGTGCAGTGATTGGCCAGAGACGTGGAATTTGATACGTTCTTGCTGTGCGTGGTTCCTGAATTAATGGCGATGATATGCCCAGAGGTGCGATACACGGACAAGTACCGAAAAACGAGATTGAGTTGAAGAGAGACTGAAACACAGCATGCATGCGTCAGACTCAGCTGTGCAGGAAGTAACAATGGCTTCGTGGCAAATTCTATCAAATGCCGTATACTTTGGCATGAGAAACCTGCAGCAAGGCTGATAACGAACAAAGACTGCGAAAGAAGCTGAGTTGTTATGCAATGTTAGTCAAGCTGTCCAGGTGTTACGCGTTACTCAGATATGTGTGTTGTGGGTGCGGAGTTGGTGGCGCGCCTTTTGGCGATAGATCAGGTGAATGTAATTCCTCAGCGAAAATTTCTCTGCTCGGTGCTATCTTTCAACACAGCTATCCTCCATCGATGATCAATCTTTCCAGAAAATAGCTGTAACCTCCCAGTACATGTAGACTGCAGCTGCAATCACTTAAGGAGAAAGTATTGTACTTGCTGATAAATGCGCAGATACAAGGTTTGTCCCTTAATTTTCCTTCTTTTTGCGATGGTGGGCGACACATGCGATGCAGGAATGAACAGCCAAGACAAATGCCTTTCTCAAGAACCAAATTTAATAAATGCACCTCAAAAAAAGAAACACACAATTGGAACATGCAAAAAAACGAAGAGTAAAACAGGGTGTGCGTCGGCATGCGGCGATCAACAGTGTCACTTCTTTCAACTTGAGGATTCTAAACAAAATTGGCAGCATTGTCTGCAGGAGTGTTCAGTGGATGGGTCCCAGTCCGCGAGAGCCTTGCCCCTCGAAATATTGGCCTCCAGCTTCGATGCACCTTCTGTACCTCAGCAACAGTTTGTCAAAGCAGTCCTGGTAATCCACAACAGGCAAATCGCGCAAGGTGCGCCGCACACTTGTCTGGACATCTTGAATGTTCTGGAAGCGATGCCCTCTGATCTTGGCCTTCAAAAGAGGGAACACCCAGTAGTCACACGGAGAGAGATCCAGACTGTACTGTGGGTGAGGCCACAACCACTCTGCTAGATCCACGGTGAAGAAATAAGCCAGTGTGTCGACGGAAGTGTGGGGCGACGCGTTGTCTTGAAGCAAATAAAAGTTTTTGTCTGCCCACAGTTGTGGCCTCTTGCAGCGAAGCTGCTCTCGCATCTGGCGCACAGATTCGATGTAAATGTCATTGTCAACAGTGCCCTCGTCATTGAAGAAACAGTGGATGGGCCCATGGGAATCAAAGAACAAGATGAGCATTGTTCTCCGCTGAGATCTGCTGCGCAACGCCTTGCTTGGGCGTGGCTCACCTGGGCGGGTCCATTCCATGTCGGCGTGTTTTGTGCGCGGGTCATAGGTAAAAATCCAAGACTCATCAGTTGCAATGATGCGAGACAAGATGCCTGGATCAGCCTCCAAGGTCCTCACATTATCTCGGCACAGCTGCAACCTTGTCTGCATCTGGGCAGGTGTCAACACCTTCGGAACAAACTTCAGAGCCAGTTTCCGCATCTTCAAATCACTCCGGACGATCCTGTGAACAGTTGTTTTACTCATTTGACATGTCTCTGCAACTTGCCTCAGTGTCGACCGCTTCTCAGCTTGCAGCTGCTCTTCAACCAAATCCTTGTTCTGATCATTTCTCTTGGATTTGGGTTGCCCTGGATGCTTGCAGTCCTTGGTGTTGCGGTCGGGGTCTTCCAGGAAACGTTTGTACCAAAATCGGATCTGTGGAATACTCAGGGCGTGGTCGGTCCAAGCTGCTTGAAGCCTCTCAATGGTCTTGCACACACTGTCTCCAGACCGTGCTGAGGCTTTGATGGCTGCCCTCTGCTCCATTCTGGATTCCATTGAGATGAACACCAACATGAAGAAATACATTGCCGGTCCCATCGCGGCCTGTTGATCTCGCCAGACACAAGTCAACCTATTTAGAGATCGACAAGATCATGCCAGACTTCAATTTGGAGCGCAACACCAAGGGGAGGTCAACAGGTGTGCACTGACAGCAATTGCGACCATTCATCTTCACCGGTCTTCATCATCACCAACAAAGAAGGAAAATTAAGGGACAAACCTCGTACCATCAGCTTCGTTATTATTCAGAAACACAGGTGAATGTACTCGCCTCTCTTTTTTCCATGACCCAAGAGTGTTGAGGGTTTTTCTGCCAGAAGATGAACCAGTGATGCAACATTTTCATTTATCATCTCCAAGGAACTCTGGGCATTTTTTGCAAGTTCTTCGGATTTATAAAAGCAAACTGGCAGCTGTCAAAATGAACATCTGTTGGGGTTTCACTGAGGGAGTGGGATGCGATTCAGTTGGCAATGGAACGAGAATAATTTCTTCACAGACTGTGCCCAAACCTGTCGTTGAATTGAGGTTTTGATGTGGTCTTCCCTCATGTTTCACTTTATTGCCATGTCTGAAGGAGTCTTGTGCGACGGAGTGTTAAAATAGGCGAGAACACTTTCACTGCTATTTGTGGTCACAGGGTGGGCCAAAGTGACTTTCTCTGGTAGAGCATTGTCAATTTCCGAAAGGTACTGGTGTTGCCACCACATCTTCGCATCGTGTCTCGCTCTACTCATGTGATTACTGCTTTATCAGAAGCATGCAAATCACGCTGTGCTTCCACTTTTCTAGTGAGACAAATCCGGACGAAAATGGGGCTTATTTGTCCTGGTCAAGAGTGATGGTCAGTGGCTGACCACGAAGTCGCCGATGCGCTGGACCCTCCCCGCTGTCTGTCTTGAGCTCGTTCTTGAGAACCAGATCTCCAAGACAAAGTGGATTTGTTCACAGCGGTTGACCACTTGTCACTGTGGCCGAACAGAGTGCAAAGTCAGTGGGAACTCAGTGGGAGCCTTGCACGGTTCTGCGGCATGGTCGTCTGGTGGTTTTGGGTGAAAATCGCACGTGATGTCCATTTTGTGTCTTCTTGGTTTGAAGAGAGGGGGAAAATATGAAAAGATTTCCGTAACTCTCAATATTCCCTTTTTCGTCGCCCATTGTGTTTTTCACGTTGTGCTCGAACGAGGAGCGTGTCTTGTCTGTGGGCAACAAAGCTGTTGGCGGCCGCTGACATTCCAACACAGACGGCGCCGGGGAAGCTGGAAAATGAGTGCGTGAACCGGGCTGATTGTAATCTGCGCTGATTGATTGATATTCATTGAAATGTCAAATTTGTTTCTTGTTAGGCTACAAGGACACTGCGCGCCAGGGACTTGCCTCGTGTTCATCACTGACAGTGTTTGCTACTCTCGGCTGTGCTGTTGATCCTCCTGTTCTTGTGGCTCAGTGGAGTCCGGATTTTTCTCGATTGTTGATCACGCACCCCGAGTTCCTTGCCACTTCAAGGCAAACAATGCCCCGAAAAATGTTTCTCAGCACAGCGCCGTTGGGCAGGCCTGCTGACCGCAGCAAGTTAGGACTTATCAAATTGGTCGTTGAGAGGACAATCCGAGGGCTCTCACCATAGCACGTACTGCCAAATGGTTCCTGTGATGCTGTGATGGTTCCTGTAAAATCATACAGCTTGACAAACCATTGGTTGGCAAGAGTTGTGTGATTGAACTGGAGCGCCATTGTGGGGTGGGAACCAAAAGGCTGCGGTCACGTGTGACAGATTTTGTGGCCGCCCGAGTTTGCGTTTTCTGTTCCATGACCATTGTCAGCGTCTGAATTCCAAAATTCTTCATCGGGGTTTTCAATTCTGCAATTCCTTTTGAAGTGGTGTGAGCTGAACTGCTTCTGAAGTTAGTTGAACTGGACATCGTGTCAGAGCAAGAACATGCGTTGGTGCATTTCTGTGTGCCCAGAGGCACATAGCAGGACGATGAGCTGTTGCGCACCTCATCAGCGTGAAAATTACTTTGGGTTTTGTTTTGAATCGTACAGTTCTTGCTCATACGGTGTGAGTGGAGTACAGTTGTGCGCACATCAGCCTTTGGTCGTATTTTTGACACCACTACACTGTACCGCAAGATGAACAGACCGTTTCAGAGTTTCTCCTGCGAACTGTTTCGCTGGTAAAGGACGAGCTTTGGTGTTTTGCAGGTGCCGGAGAAAAAACGTCGGAAATCACGAGGTCGACGAGAAAAGGAACAGACCGACGAGTTTGATAAACTGGTGAATAAGTACAGACGAAATCTCAGCACCGCGGTGAAGGAGGCTCAGACTAAAAAATCACGCAGTAAGTGGTTTGATTGAATCTTGTTAGCCTCGCTGAGAGCTTTATGTGTTCGACATGTCCGGAAAGTGCAGTTCTGGAAGAAGCTGCGTGGTTCTCCGCTCGCTTGTTTCTCGTTCCGAAGCATTCGTCTGACAAAAGTTCCAACCGTTTTGTGTCGTGTGAGTGCTTGCTCGAATCCAAGTGCAAAAATTGTTGAAAGAAAAATAAAAATCTAATTGTTACGACACGCTTAAAAATCTGTTTATGTGGCGAGATTGTCTCCACTTTTGATCGACCCCTTGAGTGACTCAACAGACTGTTTCGACAGCGCTTTGCGTTGTTGGAAATTCAAAGTGTGCGGAGGTTGCAATAAAGAGCCCTGCAGTCTTCTGCAGTAAAATTCTACCGGAGAGGTTCCCTGGTGTGTCATTGCCGCCACGTCAGCTGCAGAGCCTTGATTTGCACAGATCCTGTTTGGTTCGAGCGTCAACATTGTGACGTTTTGTGGACAGGGCGGAAAACGAACTGACATCCACGCCGCATCCATTATCCCTCCTGTCATGTTGCAGTTGGCAACACTTCGGTCCGGAGCGATTATGGCTTCTTGATGGGGATAGCTGCAATACTCGCTTTGTGTTTATGACGCCACACATCCGCGAATTCCTCCTCTGGTGATCAGTCTGAGACAGATGCGCTTTCCTGTGCATGAGGCAACGCAGTTGCGTAAAACGTCCCGTGATGGCACCCACCTGCTCCGGTGAAGTCAGCCCAATGAAATGAGCAATCATCTCAAACTGCAGCTGGCTTTCTGCAGTGTGACCCACTCGTTACGGAGAGGTGTGGCTTGTCGGGCACGTCGAGGATCAGTGATTGTGACCTTCATCAATGAACGGGAATGTAGATGTTTTCTCTGCGCGAAGATACTGCTTCTCTGGCAATGTCTTGGGTTGTGAGTATCCGGGTTGAACCTTGTTTATGCGAAGTGTTGTTTGCTGTCGATCAGGTTCGGTGAAGACTTGTGATGTACACTGCTTGGAGTACCTGGATTTTGGGGCTGAAGCGTGCGACCCCGGCTGCTTCCTGGAAATTAGGGCGATAACGTACCGTTGTTTAGACATCCGTTGTAAAAGGTTGATTCTTCTTTGCTTAAGATGCACTCTTGCACACGCTTGTTTTGCAGTGGGTCTCATTAATCATTCCACTTCTGATGAAAATCTTGGAAACAAAGAATGTGAAAGAGTGCAGTTGATGACAAGGATGGTTCGTGCAGTTGGCGTTTCTGTGGCGCTGAAATGGTGTTGCGCTCTGATCGTGTGACGTGACGGCAGCGTGGTCACTTTCTCGGAAGACTTCGGTGCAGAGTTGCCATGCAATTAAGCGTGTGTGTATTGGCTTCAGCTCAAACCTGCTCATTAAACTCCATGCCTTCACAAAACGAATATTACGATGCTCAAGGTTCAGTTCGTGTGGCTTGTGGATCCAACGAAAGCCCCCATGATTCTGTGCAAGAAAGTTCTGGACAGCTGTGTTCTGCGAGATGCAAGATCCCGAGCTGCAACAGATCTGCACTCGCGAGCAAACAGCCGTCGGTTGGGAGCCTCGGAGCAGCAGATTTCCGGGAACAATTCTTTCCACATGTGCCTCCCTTCCGGTCAGAGCTGAGGCGGTGGTGCCGGATTGGCCGTGATCACACTTCAGGCTTCTCCCAGGTTGCCCTCCATTTCCGGAAGTTTCGCGTGTGTGCAGCGTGCAGTGACTGTAACATTCCCAAAGCTACAAGGGTGTGCGAAGTGTGGGGTGGGTCAATGTTTATGAAAACCTTTCTGTCTGGGACCTTCTGCACGCCGTGTTGATTTTGAAGGACAAGACCAAACGTTTCTTTTGAAAAAGAGACTCCTCTCTGATCTCACATATATTTGGATTTGCGGCCATCGGCTTGTGTGTTGTTCCAAACCCTTCCGCTGCTGGTGCCGTGCGACAGAACTCATCCGCACAACTCCCGGAGCAGCCTGGTAAACAAGCCTCCATCCACCACGAGCGGCTGGCCTGTTGTTGAGTCGTGGCTCTGGAAATCCTCTGCACCGCCGCTTTTTCTGCGCTGCGCATACCAAGCGTCTGGGAAAGCTTCGTAGTCGGCTCGGGCGTAGAAAATCCTGTACTGACGTTCTTCTCCAGAATACACTATCCAGCAGATCTCTGCATTGTTGTTAGCATGGGGGAGGAAAATGTGAACTTCACTCAAGCGCAGAACGCAAAAAAGCAAAGAGCCGATGACGATGTATTCAGGCATCTGTTTTGGGTTGCAAATGCAGGATACATGATGGTTACATCGGAGCGAGTTCAAAACTAATGACGGGCAAGTCAAAATATGAAGATGCTATTGAAGGATGGGGTGTTCTGGTGAAAATCAGCTGTGTAGAAAAACAACATGGTTTGACGCACGAAATACAGGCAGCAAAAGAGTTTGTGAAAGAAAAGATGGGGAAAACACACTCAAACCGAACAACATTCCCAAGTTTGTGGTTTGAGTTCCAAGCTGTGCCTCTTCTTTTGAAAGCTTTTTGACATCACACTGACACAATTCTGAGAGGGGCTCTGGGTAGTTCTGACCACGCTCAGTTGTTCTTTCCAGTTTGCAGATCTTCGCGTCGAAGAAAAACAGTGCGTTCACAAAAAGGATGGAAACACCACTTCCCTCTTGCCGCGATCATATCACTGGGCCCGCTTCAGGGACCTGTGTTCAGTGTCGAGACTGCAAGATTCTGACTGCCAGCGGGTCACGCTTCCCGATTACGGTTGTTTCCTGGCAGTCGCAACGAAACCAAGTCCTTGACATGTTGCTGCAGACCACTTTTTCCAATGTGCGTGCAACTTTTGGAACTCTGGCTCCATTCAAGTTCAGATCGACCTTCTCTTTGGTCGCTTCCGGTGACCTGAAAGACTGAATGCTCCAAACCTCCACACGGAATCTGCTCATCATGAAGCTCATTTGTGCCTCAAATTGAAGGAAAGGTGACACCACTGCCCTTCTCTCGCCCTCTGAGCTCTCCACCGCCAAACAACGGGACACAACCTGCATATCAATGGGCCTGGAATGGGACCAGTGACCGTGAGTTGTTGCCGTCAACACCAAGCAGCATCCTGCGAAGAGCAGAACTTCATTGCCTGAAATTACTGTCAGATTGACCACTCTCTCTTGCAGCTGCATGGCGTGCTGGCTTGGCCCTTTGATCGCGTTGTGACCAGGAAGGTCGCTTCACGCATTCTGCAGTTCAAAGATAATCACACTCGATGTCGTTGGAAGGATCGCTCTCACTCACGTTTCTTTCATGTGTCATGTGTCATACTGTCAGGAGAATTCAGGCACTGTCTCTGTGATCGGGTTTGCTCCTTGACCTTTGAGGGATGTCGTAAATCTGAACACCAGTGCCTTCCTCATCCCCGTTGCCTGACATCTCTGAAAGATCTCAAACGAAAAGCTGCGGCTTTGATTTCGGGTCATTTGATTTGGAGAAAAATTCTCTCTGTAACGCCTAACATGCTGATGTTGATCGACAGCGATTGATGCTTGAACTAGACGCAGCACAAGTTTCGCATGGTGACTGAAGGACCCAGACTCCTCAATCAAACCGTCCTTGGAAAGAGGAACAGAAGCCTTCTGGTCAGGCTGGAGAAAAAACAAAGAACCACAGAAACTTTTGAGCTCTTCGTGCATCCCTGTCGACTATTCGCATTGTTTGTGTTGTGATTATCACGGAAACGAAACAGACTGACTTGGGACGGAAGTGAGATTTCGACGCGGAAGTCGGCTGCAGGCAGAGTTGGGCTCAGGGGAAAACCCGCAAGTTCCAGGAAAACAAACACGCGTTCCAGATCCAGGCCTGAGTTTGCACATTTGCAGCGCTGCACGGATGAGGAATCGGTGACTCGGAGCAGATTGAGCCTTCTGGCTCAAGAAGCCGGCACAGGCGTCTGTGCAGATTATCACGAATCTCACATGTTGTGCATTAATCTGATGAACCAGCATTTCCTGACCGACTTAGTACTCTGTTGAGCACCAGCTCCTGAACGTTGCTTTCCACGCGTGCCGAAATTCGCTGAAGCGTCAGCGCGTGTCTTATGATCAGACATTTGTTGGATGTCCGTCAAGATGCAGACAAGACCCCAGGGACCTTCTGGGCGATTTTGTGTGTGATGACTTTCAGATGCCTTCCTCTCATCTGCAAAATTACCTTCAGCATGAAAAATATGCCAACAAACACCACAAAGACACGTACATCCGCAGCGGACCTTTCGTGCAGATGATGTTTCTCCCCTGCATGCGTGGGGAGAAGTTTTGTAAGAGATTGCAACGTCGCACGCGCAATGCCTGCACCCATTTACAAAAAACTAATGTGGTGCTTTGCTAGTTTGCAATGAAAACTGTTCTTGTGACGCTTTTGGAGGTCTCGCGTCTTTAACTTGGTGGTGTTCTTGTTTTGCTGTGTTGTGCCTCCTTCGCAGAAGCATGAAACTTTGGCTTGAAGCCTCTCGACTGCTGCCACCGGAACTACATCTGTGTGTATTGCCGACTACCAGTAACCTTTCAGGAATGCTGTAAATCAGAAGCTTCCAAGCAGTGTAATTACAGCTATCTTGCGCCGCTGATGCCAGATAAGCGTGCTTAGTTGTGAAGATCTCTCTGCTGCGGTCAGGCCTTTTGCTTCTTGTTTGTGTCGCGCAGCCAATCAGAAGGGAATGGTGTGGCTCGAATGTACGGGGTTTGCAATCGTAAACATCCTGTTTGTTGTCGGTGCCGCAGTGCATTGCAGATGGGACTGAACTTGTTGACTTGCACGATTATCCCAAATGTTCGGACTGTGAAACCAGTTCCAGTCCGCAAATTATTTCAATTGCCGGTTTGTCGGCACCTCCTGATACGTGCAACGGGAACGTCCTGTCGACACTCATTGTGTCCAAAATCTGAAGAAGGCTTTCATTTTCCTGTGTGTAGCCAAGGCGTGTCTGTTGGATCTCACACCACCACGAATATCCTGAGCACATTTCGCAGTCAGGGAAAACAGCAAACACACGAATTATGCGAAACATATCAGGAAAGACTTTCAGACAACACAGGAGACATCTTTCTGTGCATCAGAACATCGTGAAGACTCAGGTCACCGGGTGTCCGGTACACGTTGAATTTTTTTTGGCACGTCGACAAATTGGAGGTGTTTGGGTCAATTCTTCACTTTGAATGTCAAAGACAGGGGTCAATTACAAAAGTCTGTTCCAACAAGGGATGGTTTTTGGCTTGAAATACCAAGTCCAAAGCACACAAGTTCGGAATTTGCTTCTGAAGCGATGTTCACTCCGGCAAGACCGAAACATGGTCAAAAATGTTGTGAGAAAAAAGCGGAACATGATGGAACTGATTGAAAGGCACCAACACAGCTGTGAGTAGGAGATATTTGATACATGGAGGTGAGTCGGAGAGGAATCAGACAGCATCCCTGCCTCCACCAGGCACCCCTTCATGTGTAGTTCAGTGCAATGGTCTTGAGAGCAGTGAACCTTGGGAACATCGTTCAGTCAATGTGACAGGTTGGCAGCGACATACGTAGCCAAACCAAGCGCAGTGTTCTTGTTCACATCTGTTCTCCACCAATTCCAGGCATTCTGGAGTTGAACAAACACAAAAGACAATGGTTGTTTGCATGGTGTGGGAACTGAGCGGTGCACCCAACCAAACCCGGATCTCTGAAATTTCCACACTGTAGATCCACGACAAAGTCCAACCCAAATTTTTTCAGCTTTTTGAGTAACTTTTGTCTGCAGTGATGACCAGTTGTGGCGATGTTTCATTTTCCGACACTGCACAACTCTCCAGGTGAACTTCTAGAGATTTCCTGGGTTCTTGCATGCGATGGTTGCATTGAAAAGATGGTCACCCGCCATGCTCTTGTCTGCGTGCTTTGTGTTCTTGTTGGAAATTCGCTTCAAGTCAAATTGCAACAAAAACGATGCTCTCCAAGGGCTGCTTCATTCTCGCCAGGTGCTGCACATGTTCAACTGCCCTGTTCTCGCTGCTGCAACAACCAAGCGGCGTGTGAACGTAGGTCAGCGTACACGTCGTGCGAGTACGTGCAGAAAGAAACCCTGTAGAACGAGCTAATGTTTGCTGGCCAAGATGCAGGAGACGAAAGTTGATTTCGGTTGCGTTTCCGTGCAGTTCGACTGATTGTTTCCACTGGCTGGTTTTCAAGGGCAACCCACGTGTAAATCTGTGCGTTGGCAGTGTGAATTCCAACCCCTCGTGATTCGGTGGCCAAAGCCACACTTGTTGGGAAAGGTGGACCCTTCACTGTTCAAAACTTCGTCCAAGTGGTGTTCGTGCTTGTTGATCCCTTCAGCGCGAAGAATTTCGGTGGGACGAAGGATCCACAAGGAATCTTCTTGCGGGGTTGTTTCAAACGATTGGCTGGCACATCCGTTCAAAAGCCTTGTTTGACACCCCTTGCACACAAACTCAAAGTTATGTCAAAGTGTGTGCGATGTTGTCCCATGCAGATCAATGTGGGTCAAGGGCAAATCCGGTCCTGACCCTCCACCAGGACCCGCGACACCCGTGCGACGTTGGGCTCCCCCATGAACTGAAACTTCCCATCTTATCGCTGTCTCGAACCTTTCCACCATTGACATTTTGATCGCAACAGAATGGTTCTCTTCTGGTTATTTCCCTGACAAGCAGAAGGAAATGTTTCCAAGCGTCTCGTGCCATTACAATAAATTTGAAATATATTTGTGTCAAGCGTCTGTCTGTACATGTGTATCCAGCACATAAAATAAGAAAATCGCAAAGTTCTTCTGTTTTCGTAAACAAACGTGACAAATAAACTCTGAGGTTGTCCTCGGTTTCATCGCATTTGCATCGTGAGTTCGACATTGAGATGTTTTAATTTCACGTCTCCTCGTGACGAAACTTCGTTTTCTTTTTTCATAAAACCAGTTGACCAAGGTTGAAGACGCTGAGGCGCTGAGTTGCTCACACACAGCTTCGAAACTGATTTTCACACCAAATTCCAGAGAAAGATTGTTTTGTTTTGAGGTGTAGGAGCATCCATTGTCGAGTCCAGTCCACGGTACTTGATTACACTTTCGTCAGCGGAAAAACACTCACCAACAAAATCATCTATCAAGCGATCGACAAAGCAGGACAGTAACGCACGGAGTACAAGATAAATACATCACAGATTGAACTTCAGCAAGTTGTAGCCAGCTTTGTGTGGATGGATAGCACGTTCGGGTTGAAGTCTCTCGTGGCTGCTGCACAAATTTGGGTTCACAAAGAAACGCCTTGTGGACGTCCGTCAGTGTATGTGTGTGTGTGTTTTGATGAAGTGCGGACTGCATGTGGAAAGTATCTGGATCCGCTTGCTGTTACTTCCATGTCAGGTTGACGCCCAAAACACTGTGGCTCCATTTTGGGCGCTGCGGTTGTTGTTTCGTGAAATGCTTGAAAAGCCTGTCCCATCTGCACATGTTTCCTGTTCACTCCTGGGGCGATGTTTTTATCCACCACCATCCTTTGCGTCTGGCGTTGTTTGCACAAAAATCACTCCATTTATTGTTATCGAAATGAATATTCATTGTGTCTATGTCACAAAAGGACTATCAAAATATAGTCGTATTTACACCAAATGTGTGGGCACGTTGCTTCCGCGCGCTGAGCCCGAGTATTCTGAATGTTCAAGAGGTTGGTAATGGACGCGTCGACACACGTCAGCAACGTCCGCGAAACGTCCAAGTGATGAGTCCATCTCGTGCAGTTTTCATGTCAAACGGACACAACCGTCAGAGCAGCGTCGCGTCACCGTCGTCCGGCGACGTCATCACGTCTAGGTGGCGGTTTTGGAGGCGGCATCGCCCTCGGGTTCCTCCTCGATCAGCTTTTTCTGCCGTCGCTTTGCTCTGCGCGCCCGCGACGAATCTTGGGGGAGATCTGGCATGGCTTTCAAGCCTATAGCTGACAGTTCTTGGTTCGTCACCTTTGGTGTGACTCCCACGGACGTTGAGACGTCAGCAGCGGCGGTGGTTGTGGCGGCTGTAAGTTCCGCACCAGATGGGGGAGGCATTTCTGCAGATCTGGAGTTCATATTTGATGCGCCAGCACCTGGTGTTGATGATGGGTTGGTTGATGTGTTGGCGAAACGCTCTGGAACTCGAATTGACAAGGAAATGGCACCGTCCGCCTTGGACCCCGGACTCTGCGGCGGCGTTGGTCCTGTGGTGGGCGCCCCCGCGATGAGCGGCGACGGCCTGAGCGGAGGGTTCTTGACCCGGGGCAGTCCGGGGTAGCCTGGCACCAATCCATCCATTGAACGCGAAAATGCCGTGAACTGTGACTTGAGTCCCTCTTTTTCCTTGTCTTCTTTCCCTTCTGATTTTTCTGAGGTTTTCTCCTCGTCCACTTCCTTGATTTCATCGAAAGTGATGGGTTGAGTTTTGTACCTGTTGGTGTTGCGAGTCCGGCCGCGGCCGCCGCGACGCTTCTGACTCGAACTTCTGTTGTGGTGAAAATCTTCGTTGATGGTCAGTCGCGAGATGTGGTCGGGAAAGTGTACGTCCCATTTGAACATTGGATCCAAAATGCTGCAGTCGACGCTTTTGTTGTGGGTGACTTCATTGTACGAAGCCATGGTGGCCATGAAACACCCGAAGTGATCGATCCTCTTTCTTCAGCGAATGCCGGAGTCGGAGCTCTGCGGTTTGGAAGTCGCGACGAAAATAAGGTTGGTTCTCGTTGCTTTCATAGAAACTTCCGCTGTCCACACATCCAGTGACCTCAAACCAAAGTCGTATTTCTCTTGAGAAAAGCGTTTATCCTTTGAGTTATATCCTTTGCGGAAAGCTCTTCTGGGCAAAAGCCTTTGGTACTCCGCACATTGATTACAAGCTCGAGCTTGGGTGTATTATTGGCTGCAGTTCGCAGTTGGCTCGAGGTGCTGGATAGAATGATGCAGACCAGAAGAGGCAGCTGATCTCCACAAAACAGCTTGGATGATTGCAGGCAGCTTCCAGCATTGGATGTCAGTTGCTCAGATAAACAGCAGCCCAGCAGAGGGTCATGAGTATACCTGAAAGAAAACAAAAAACGCACAACGCACTTAAAGCTTGGTTTAAATCTGTGCAGGACGACTGCTACACAAGGTTCGGAACAGAAAACTTGTGAGGAGGCTGCCTTGTGAACAAAAAACACAGCTTCACTCATGACAAGGTTTTTTCACGCAAATCAACATCCTGAGCCACGGTGTCCACAAGCCGGCTCTCGCCCGTAAGAGAAAACAACGACAAATGTTTGAGGCCACAGGGCTGCAGGGACTTTGAACCAATGTAGGGGTGGTTCAACCTGGGTACGAGCAACACCAACAGGAGTGGCTGGATGGAGCCGCCTCTGAATGACCAGGGTCGGTCTCAAATTCCATTGTGTTGAACTCCAGGCTTGTGAAGCAAAAACAAAACGAGTGAAGCCTGGGATCCGAGGATTGGACACCCCCCTGCAGTTTCCCAGGATTGACACGTTGGATTTCAAGAGAACAAGCTGAGGTCCTACTTGCCAAACTTGGGATCTACGAGGGATCCAAAAGACTCAAAATGACCCGTGAAATCCTCCCTACCCCTCCCAAAAATAATGCAAATTTCCATCCTTCTGTAGTTTTCCACTCTGAGCCATCCAGTCAGGTGTAGACAGAATACCTGGGGGCTGGCCGAATACTTGGTCTCGTCCAACATCGGACTTGCTTCAGGCGGATTCACTGCTGGTCGGACTTTTGTTGTGGCAGCTTCCTGTCTCATCAACCAATGTGAATTGCTTAGAATCCAGAATTTTCCTTTTACGGACAAAGTTTGTTGCAAAAGTTTTGTCCGAGACGAGGTGTACCACCGTTTATCCCTCCGTACACCTGACCAAAAAAATTCTCAGAACCAGATTAAAATTGTCAGGAACATTTGGGATTTCCTTTGCCACACCACCCTTTCCCCTCCACAACATTCTATTTTCCAAAACAAGAAGACATTTCTTTGCAATGGAAGAAAGTTCAGACAGTTTTCACTCACAGTACGTTGCAACACAGGAATCAGTGCTTCTGTACTTTTCCACCGTGTCGCATTTTTTTCATGGTTTCAAGGAACGGTTTGTTGTATTGTTGATACCAATTCATACAAAGCGTAACAAACTTGATCCTGTCTTGAAGGTACTGTTGATCGATCGTGAGTGCAAACTGGCAACTGAGTTTCAACATTCCAACAAAAGCTGGTTGTGGTTGAAACACGACTGTGTCCAGAAAGAGCACGAATTTCCAATGTGGAACCAACTGGTTACAGGTGGCAAAGACACGAACGTTGCAAGGGAGTAGTACCTTTCTTGTCCGCCCCTCCAGGCCTCATTTACTCCTGAAAGAACATTGTAAAACAGCTTTGTCAGTCAGGAACACAGGTGTTGGGCAAAATTTGCACTTCTTGAAGTTTTGGAAGGTGTATTTCAATGTACCCGTACCGTCTCGTGTACAAGACGCACTCATGTACAAGACGCACCCCAAGATTTGGTCCTCATTTCTGGTACCAAGGTTCATACTGATGGAAAGACACACCCCTTCTTTTGATGTTCAAGTTTAGAGCAAAAAAGTGCGTCTTACACACGAGATGGTATGAGGAGTGTGTGTTTCTATTTCTTGCAGCATGTCAGTCGTATGGAGCAAAGAAACATCCTTGCACGAGCAGGTAACCTGCCAGTTGTGTTTCCGTCTCTGACAAATGTTCCCTTTCTGCTGCACGCGCAGCATAAATTCTTGAGAACCCCGTTCTGAGGGTCTTTAGTATGTTGTTGGCGTGTAGAGTCCTTTGTGAAACCAAGCACTTCTGCGCATGTGGTGCAAATTTCACAATTCACGGGGGAAAATCATTTGTCGATGGTCAGGGGCCTGGGCCCAACCCTCCAAATCCCAGTGCTCCTTGGTGCACCTTCTGACATTTTTTTGAAACGTATCACATGACAGTCGACACCTTGCCAACTATTTGTGCAAAGACTCTTGGAAATATGTTTGCCTGCAGAAGAACTTTTCCACGAAGACATGCATGGTCTGGCACCCAGACTTACCTCTGCAGGGCTGTGGATTCAGAGCTACTGTTTTGATTTCCAGCTCACATGCGTCAAACTTTGTTGCAGATCATTATTTGGTCTGGGTTTCCTTTTCCTCCCCGAAAATATATGAGTCGTGTTCTCCAAGCAGCAGCAGGGGGTTGATCTGCCCACATTGTCATCTGTTCCTTCCCTGAAAATCGAGATTTTCACCAAATGTCCACCCAAGAAAAACAACAACGAAATATGGCCAAAGCCAGATTGCCACCTCTACGAGACAAACAACATTCTACAAGCACAGACCAGGGAAAATGACCACCATCCTTACCCGATGCACAATTTGACCTTCAGCTCGAGTTTGAAGCACTTTTTGGACTGCGATTACTCCGCAAAACCAGGTTCACGAGTTTTCGTGTACACGACAGTGTAATTGTGCAAATGACACAGTGGCGCGAAATATTCATCTTGTCCAAACAATGTGATGCTGAAAGTCTCTGGGTCTTGGTGTCTCACTCATATGGGTCACATGTTGCCTCCGCATCATTTTGCGAGTTTCGTCTGTGTTTGTACGAGATGCAATGTTTGGACGCTCGTGTCGTTTGGAAGCTCGTGTCGGCACCAAAAGCGCACTGTTGTCACGAAAACGTTGCCATTTCGTGCGACTGCGTGACATCGGAGTTTTGCGCTCTCCTTGCGAATCCGACTAAAAGCTGCCAAAATCTCACATTTACTCGCTCCGACTTGAAAGACTGACTGCGTGTTACCTTTTGTGTTTCCCTCGCTCCCAAAATAATGTTTGCGTTTGGTGGGAAACAAATTGGCGGCTGAAGTTGAGGTGTCCATGTGCACGGTCCGGTGTGGTCTGGGGTGGTCACGGTTCCCAGAACCCCGCTGATACATGCATATCTCTTCCTTGTGGTTCGTTCATCAGGGTGAACAAGACCGGGTCATTTGACACAGTGTGTGCATCACCCCAGGTAAACTCACACTGATTTCAAAGATGTAGTTCTTTGTGTCACAAAACATTTGACAATCATGACTTGAACCAAACAGAGGCAGTGAAGCCTAAAATGTTTCTGAAACAAAGCTGCTTTGTGCACATTTTCCTTTCGCTTGGAGGAAGTTTGCGGAAGTTGAAGTGCCGTTTCGCACTCACAAATTTCTCACAACATATCTTTCTGACAGTGCAAAAACCAGAAACAAGGGACAAAGAAGACCCTTGCTGGCACTCCACAAAAAGTCTGTTGAGGTATCAGGTCATTAGTCCTCTATTGGGGACACAGAACTTTGGAGAAACTTGCTACATGTCGCTGATGATGTTGTGAAGGCACTTGGAACACGAAAACCTGATTCAACCAACTCCAGGGGCTGGTGGAAAAGTCCAGAAGAATGTGACGGAAGGGAACACTGATTTGGATCTCCCAAAGAATTAGTGATCCACCTTTCCCCAAACGAAACAGCTGCTGCAACCCACCACCGAAAGATAAACTGTGTATGCTGATACCACCAAGGGGTGGAACCCTGTGGCCTCAGGAACCTGTGGTCACTGGGGATGACCAGGCCCCAGCGTGGCGGTGCAGTGAGCCTCCAAGGTACGTCGGGCTTCAGAGGCTGCCGAGCTTCGCTTGAGGGGGTTGAGCTTTGTTTTGTCAGGTCCCTCCAGTTTTTTCCTGTCCATGGACCCAATGTATCCATTCAAACAAAGCGTATTAACACTGCGTGGTTTGGGCGAAAGGCCTCTGTGTTGCAACATGCATGTCTCAGGATTCTTCTGACAGAAGCTCTTGATGCTCAGGTGGAAACAAAACAAAGCAGCCTTTGCTTTGCAACACATACGTACGTAAACAAATGTACGTGTTGCCAATATTTGTGTTGATAAAGCTATTCCAAGGTCACATTTACATAATGATGGTGGGAATTGTGTTTTGCTCACGAATAACTGTCAACAACCACCAACATCTGTGCGTGATTTCAAACGAAGAAAAATCTACACTCACGAACTGTGACTTGTAGTTCCCTCAATTCCCCCATTTGGAAGTAAGTCTTCAGCTTGTTCTGCTCTGCTCAGAAAAAGTGTCAACTACTCTTCGCAATGGAAAAATACACTCTTCATGCAGAATTCAGATCAGGCTCATGCATGGCTTTCACGACCACGATCCACTCAATTACTGCCACGACAGATGAAGAGCTCGTTGTTTTGAGCTGGTTTTGAACTGCTATTCGACCTGTACTAAAAATGAGAAAAACGAGGAGCGTTGCCGTTACCTCAGGAGAAGCTCAAATCCGAGCGACAGCAGATCTACTTTCCATTTGTACAGAGGATTCTCTGTTGAGCGGACGTAGCCTTCGTGCTCGGTCGACTGCCAGCAAAGCCAGGAGCGAGCAGACTCCGCTGTTTTTATCATGGAGCGGAGCTGCTCTGAGATCACAGGTGGAGAGGATCATTTTGCCTTTGGGAAGAAGACAAACTGCGCACACACTCGTTGTTGAAGCAAAGGAATAGATTGAAGCATCAAGTGAAATGGGCACACTCGACCGACGATCAAAGCGAAAGAAGAGAAGCACGAACCTGGCGTATACAATTTTAAACATTATTGCCTATCCTCCCCCTCTTTGGGACAAACATGCATCTCTAGAGCCACAAAAATGAGCCCTGCCCCATAGTGCAGTGGACTTTTTCCATGTTTGAGGGGAGTCTGAAACTGAAAAGTCGGTGGCAGCGCCCGTCACCTGTTGGCTACAAAGAACAATTGGATCTGTGGGGGAAAACATGCAGATGCCCAATTTAAGAAAGAACCAAACTTACCAACTGCAGAAGATTGTATCCCCCCCCCCCCCCAGCAACAACATACTTCCCTGGCAATTGACTGAGATTCCTGATCCAACAAAAAAAATCAAAGCTGTACCCTCAAGAGGAAATATTGCCCTTTGAAGTTTGGTGACCATCTTGGATTGTCGATCCAAAATCAGATCTGGGTGTTGGTAGATTATCATGCTACCTGTTTTTTGAGCGAAAGTTGTCAGTATGTTGCAAGAACCATGTGAACTTTCAGCTGTCACCCTTGCCTGCAAAAACAAGTTGATGAGATGACCCTGGTCATGCCACTCATAATACAAAGCGTCTCAACTAAAGTTTTGAAGTATAGAAACGTTTTCCTTTTTGTGCTTGCTGTTGTTTTTATCACTACTACTGTATTTCCCAATGTTTGCACTTGTTGCTTTCAGTGGACTTTTTGTGTCCCAATGTTCTGCACTTCAGTTTGTCATCACTGACATGTTTTTTGCAACCCCATGGAAAATTGTTGAATACTCTATTTCATTGTGGCAGCAAAGTATCACACAGCCCAGTTGAAGAGAACTGCAAGATAACTCTGAAGTCAACATGAGTCACTGTTCTCTTGGCGACCTACCTTGAATTTGGGTAACTTTTATTTTGCTTTGTTCTCTGAAGTCAACATGAGTCACTGTTCTCTTGGCGACCTACCTTGAATTTGGGTAACTTTCATTTTGCTTTGTTCTTTTCAGTTGATTTGAGGAGGTTGCTCAATCATTTCAGGTCGCTACGTTTTGAGGTAATATAGATGGAAAGCTTGTGAACAGCGCTTTCTTGGCCAAGGTGATGCTCCAATTTGAAACTTTTGCGCCTTTCTAGATATTTCGTTGGGTCAAAGATGATGTACGAGGAAGGAATTTGACAAGTTTAGGGTGTGGACACACTGAAAGGCGATGGGGCAGGAGAGGACAGCCCGTGCTGCATTCACCCCGTTGGTTGAGTTGTGCAAATGTGGAACAGGTTGTCCGAAATGATGTTTCACCTGTCCACCATCATGCATTGCCTAAACATGGGCATCATTTTGGGCAACTTTGTTCCAGTTCTTGGAGGAAAAGTTGTGAAAAGTCTCCCAAAAAAACAGGTTGTCCAAAATGGGCTCATTTTTCACAATTGGGCCTCATTTTGGGCAACTTTATTCAATATTTTTGTGCATTTTATGAGAGAATAAATTTGTGAAAAGTTGCCGCAAATGTGAAAAAGGTTTCCAAAAATCAGACTTTATTTCAGCAACTGAAGTGTGAAGCCCAAACAAGGCCACTCAAACTTGGCCAACTCAAACATTGAAAACCCCCAAGCAAAACAAGGTGCAATTTGCAAGAAACCAGATGTGAGGCTTGTTTTGTCCCTTGGATGGACAGCAATTTCCGTTTCTGCTGAGGCACACATATTTTGGAATGCAAGGTGTGACAAGGAAACAAACAAATTGAAAAAGGTTTTTGTACAACACCTTTTGTTTTGCGTAATACGCAACAACTGTGTCATCAGACTAGGAAAGAAATGTCTGCCAAGTTTTTGTCGAAATGGCAGAGCTTTGTGATGGTGTAGATTCTGAACAGTCTAAAACGGTCTGCATGGCAACAATATGATGGGCCGGGATATGTGAAGCACGTGAACAACGCTTGGTCTCCATCTCTCATTCTTGGGTACTTTGTGGCAAGAGACACACCTTGCGTCTGAGCGATCCCAGGGATATAGGTGACAAAAACCTGTCAAACACCCATCCATTTGTCGCTCAGCATCAAGGATTCCACTGAACGCAAGTGCACGGGTTTCCATTCGCCCTGCGTGTTTTGGGAGCAGTCAGAGGCAGTCGGGCTTTCCCTCACCTCGGTTCTTCTTTTCCTTCTTGTTTTAGAAGGACCGAAAATATGTCAGGAGAATTAAAGAACTTTTCAGATGATAAACTTTCAGCAAGCGGCAAATCTGTAAAAGGGACCTGTCCTGCATATCCATTTTGCCCACTTTTTGTGCTGTTTTAGTTCCTTTGAAAACATTTTTTTTCAAATTGGGTTGTCTTGACTTGTGACAGAGATTTTGGTGAACGCACGTGTGAAATAGAGCCAGTTTTCAGCTAAAATGTGCAAAACTGGGCTCCATTTTATTACACTTGTGATCATTTTCGAAGAAACACCTCGTCTTGATACCATATTATCTCTGGCATATCGAGGTGCTGTGCGCCGATGTTTACACTTTGTGGGAACTTCCGGGAACATCCCAAAAACTGCAGATACAGGTCTGAAAAGGTTCAGGGTTTCGAAGATGAACACATGGAGAGCAACAAGCCCAAGTTTTCTCCAAGTGTGAAACCAAAAGAGAAAAGGAAACTCTGTTGGGGAAAAACAATTTGTTGAGCACATCAAGTTCGAGCACAAACATCCCAACTTACTTGTTTTGTTGTCAATTTTGGACATTTCTCAGGCTTTCTTATATATACCGCTTTCGCTTTGGTTTCAGGTCGTGGCTTTCCAATACAAATAAATTTTCTCAAATTTGCAATTGACCTTCAGGGCCAACTCTTGAAAGGCTTTGTGACATGACCGTGGCAAAGCTTTTGCTTCTTTTGTGAATTTTTGTTGTGTTCTGCGGGTATAGTTGGGACCAAGGCTGAAATGCGAACCTTCCGAAAATGAGCTCGAATGGTGTCATCGAGCCAGAAGCGTGCAGTCATCATGTGGTGCAGGGAAGTACATGTGCTGAAACTCAAGACTGACACTCACACGTGCAAAAAATTGACGCGTTTGCATCGCAACTTTTTGGTCTTTTATTCCCGTCCTTGGGTGACTTCTTTGAGAAAGAGCATTCATCAGAATTGCACTTGGGTCGTTCTCGCAGTCAGACTGCGCAGATTCCTTTGAGCATTGGGGGCATCGCAGTACAGTGAACCCGATGAAGTTTATGTGGAAAAGAGATGAGCAGCAAGTGACACTTGGAACCTGCATGTGGCTCAGACTTGCGTCGTGAGCGGGCATTTGACGCTCTGCAACAAAAGACACAAAGAGACACAGCACAGGTCACGTTCTGTGCTGGCTAACAAAATCTATTTGATTGCAGTACTTAAAACAGGCGATGTCCTTGTGTGACTTCAAGTCTTGTGTTGGACCAACGTAGCACCAAAAGACCGGTTGAGCTCAATATCTCTCCAGGTTGTTGTAAGGATCCGTGATTCTCTCAGTGTCCACCCGCGCTGCGGACAAGTCTTCGAGGCTGTACTGCTTCCTCCTGCATCGCTTCCAGTAGCACGTGTAGGTGCAGGTGACGACGCCGAGCAGGACGCCGAGCCCCGGCCACAGCGTCACGTGCACGGCGAGCGACCAGTGGATGGAGCGAGCGAGCACTGCGCCGTCCGCCGCCACACTGCTCGGGTGGAAGTAGCAGCGGAAGGACGCGCCCGGCTCGTGCTCGATCTTGTAGCGCTGCATCGCGTCGCGGTTCCGTGTCCGAGACTCGTGGCAAGTGCGCAGCGAGCACTGCGCACAACAAAACGATCTGACAATGTTTTGTTTTCCAGAAGAATTGCAACCTCACAGAACAACACCTCACCCTCATGAGTTTTACCATTCAAAGCCAAACAGGATCGTCTGGATACAGCACGTGAGGCTTACTGTTGGGTGCAGGGCCATGTTCAACGTGTCAGCTGGTTTGGTCTGCTTGGGCCAAAGTTCAACCATTATTTTCTTTTCAGCATGGGCCGTTATCCAATACTCAAATTGTCAACAGAACACATCTGAAATAGGCGTGGTTCTCAGACCAAAGCTGAGATGGAATTTGGAATTTGGGTATGATTTTTCACACGTGGTGAGAGTACCTCCTTATCTGCATCTGTCAGTATGTAGTGAGACCATCTGCTGAGAGACCCCCTATGACTCATTGTGCTCAAGCCACAGACACAATTCTTCACACGCATCAGGCCAGAAAAGTCGCGAAAAGTCATGAAACCCTTTGGACCAGGTGTAATTTGTTGCATCACAAAATAGGTGTGTGTGTGACACGCCCTGAGCTTCCTGATACGAAAAACGGCAACCTGGACGACTGACGAGAAATACTGACCCTCTCAGCTTCGTCGTTGTCGGTATTGACAACGAACATCTGCTGCCAGTCGTCGTCGTAGAGCACCACGGGGCCTCGGGCGGTGTCGCCGTCCAGCCTCGCTGACCTGACGTGGCAGTAGAGCAGCAGACACGGGTAGTACGACTTGCATCCCCTTCCGCAGCTGCAGGAGTACTGCGCGACAAACTCGGCGTAAGTTGAGCTAAATGACAGGTGTATCAGAAGAAAATACCCAAGGCAGTTCAGTTCTGGGTTGATTTGTGTGCAGCTCTGCGAACTTGACGGCCAAAGCCAGATGGTGAATCTTTCTTCACCGCAGAGCGAAAGGAACAAGCGATTTGGAGTGGCAAAAGTGACGACGAAGGCACAAATGTGACGACCATGGGTCAAGTTCTCTCCTGCGCTTCACAAAAATATCAAACGAACAGAAGGTCACGATGCATTGGGCACCCTGGGTGACGACGTGGGTTGGCACACTGATGCTGTTTTTGTGCGGCGACGTTCTGGTGTCGCATTCTCCATTACTTCAATCGTACCTGAATGGTGTAGAGTGATGTTGACACGGTGCAGTTTCCCTCGACGTAGAACAACGTTCGAATGTGTTTGAAGTAGGTCAAGAGGAGCACCAGAAGAGCGATGGCGGAGAGCAGCACCAGGACGCACGAGCCGAAGTAGCCGCAGCACTGCTGCAGTCCCATCGTTGCTGCCGGGACGGCAGCACCTCATGAGAGGCAGTGCTGGTCTACCGACTTTTTCCCAGCCTGATGTCTGTGTTGTCAGGCATGAAGAGTATAAACACAAACATCATGGAGAGCCTGCAATGAGAGAAAATATTTACCAAGCAAAGAAATAGTGATACTGCTCGATCGATACAGACGAAAACCCGTGAAAGCTGACGGAGCTAATGCAACTTGCGACGTGAAATCGCAAAGAACGGTGTGCAATTCTCATCCTGTTGTTTTCTCTGGCAGATTTGTCGATTTATCTGTTCTGGCGAATGCCTGAACATAAATTAGTCCCCACCCAAGGTTGAGAAGGGCACAAAGGCAGTCATCACAAGCAGGTCTGAAGAGCTTCGTCTGATGTGAAGTGAAAGAGCGAGTGCGATTATCCATCAAGCGTGCACCAGGAACAAATAGTTCCAGAGGAACCTCAGAATTTGTTCGTCAAAGGGTTGTCTGCTTGCAAAGAGTTTTTCCTCTGAACTATTTTGATGAAAGACTTTGTCCATAAATGAAAAGGCGACGTACGTATGTTGCTAACAGGACCCTTGGGGATGGTCCATCCCTGGGGTCCAGGTTTGACATTGACAAACCCGGTTTTCTTCAAAACCACGAAACAGTCAGTGTCCCGTTGAGTCCCAGTGAGTTCGAGTCTCAAGAAATGTTGTTGGTTTGACCTCAGAGATGTAGACAACAAAGTTGGAGCTGCTTTCAGCTTTTTGAGCGTTTCTGTCAGCTGTCTTCTCTTTTTGGGACAATGCGGAGACTTTGAGATCACAGCATCACGGGTATGATGGCAAAAGTCAAACTCCTGGTTGCCAGCCGCTCTGGTATTGCTTTGCCCCTGTATGGTTGTCCGGTTGCAGTGTGGATGGACATTGTCCATGGAAACCCACCCACCCACCCACAGGGGATTTTAACTTGGATAATGTTCGCAAAACCCTTGGCTGGATATTGTCCATGGAACCATTGGCCAGACAAATTGTTCAGCTTGGACATGTCTGCAGAACCCTTGGCCTGACATTGTATGTGGTACCCCCCCCCCCCCCGCCACGAAATTTTCAACTTGGACAT